>Ga0209607_1004508_pt1 | contig 10307 bp, 9 predicted proteins | sample AD_UKC117_MetaG_FD_184413 | JGI IMG/M metagenome (GOLD analysis project Ga0209607, IMG submission 184413) | Active sludge microbial communities of municipal wastewater-treating anaerobic digesters from Hong Kong - AD_UKC117_MetaG (SPAdes)... | ecosystem: Engineered > Bioreactor > Anaerobic >... | reverse complement strand
AGCGCCTTTGCCACGGGCGGCGCCGAGCTTGGCCTGCGCCCGGCCACGCTGGCTGCACTGGCCGCCCCGCCGATTCCACCGCAGCGTGGCTTTTTCGACCAGTGCATGCGCGGCGATATCCGCTTCTCGCTCGGCTTCATGAAGCCCGGCCCCGTGTGGACCTTTGGCGGGCCGGCCTCCTTTGGCGCACCAGGCGCCGGCGGTTCGCTGGGCTACGCCGACCCCGACACGGGCACCGCCTACGCCTACGTCTGCAACCGCATGGGCCGCTCCCACGATGATCCGCGCGACCTGGTGCTGCGGGAGGCGTTGGCGAGGAGTTTGGAAGACGTAACGAGTAATGCGCAATGCGTGAGGCGTCACGAGTCAAGCGTCAAACGTCAAACGTGATGCGTAACGAGTAATGCGTGATGCGTGAAACGTCACGAGTCAAACGTCAAACGTGATGCGTAACGAGTAGTGCGTGATGCGTGAAACGTCACGAGTCAAACGTCAAACGTGATGCGTAACGAGTGATGCGTGATGTTTGAGGCGTGAGGCGTCAAACGTCAAACGTCAGGCGTAACGAGTGATGCGTGATGCGTAACGAATCAAGCGCGGTGAGCAAACGGTAACGTATGCGGCGTCACGAGACGTGCCCGCCGCCCGATGCTTGACTCATGACGCTTGACGCATGACATTTGACGCCTCACGCATCACGCATTACTCATTACGCCTTATTTTCAGGAGCCTACCATGTCCGACACACCAACCATTCCACCCTTTGTGAACAAGACCATGGCCTGGATCTTGCGGTCGCCGCTGCATGGCATCGTGAGCAAGGGCGTGCTGCTCATCACCTTTACCGGCCGCAAGAGCGGCACGCGCTACACGACGCCCGTCAGCTATTCGCAGCAGGGCGACGAGATCTCCATCTTCACCCACGCGACGTGGTGGAAGAATGTCATCGGCGGCGCGCCGGTGACGCTCTACCTGCGCGGGCGGGAAGTGACGGGCGTGGCCGATGCCGTTGCCGGCGACAAGCAGGCCATCGCCGCCGGGCTGGCCGAGCATCTGCGCCGCGTGCGAAGCGACGCCAAGTACTACGGTGTCACCTTCGACGAGGCGGGCAATCCGAACGCTGCGCAGGTCGAGCAGGCCGTGCAGACGGTGGTGATGATCCGCGTGCGGCTGGAATCGGCAGGCGTCCCCGTGGCGGCATGACGTTATCGCTCAATGAAGGAATCGGGCGCTGAGGCACAAACAGGATGAAGTAGATGTGGAATCACATCAACTGTCATCACCGATCCACCGATCGGCGCCATCTTCGAGCATGTGGTAGCGCCCATGTGCCCACTCATAGAATCCCTGCCACGTCTGGAGCCGCGGCCCGTCTTCAACCTGCACCACAACGCCCGCCTCCACGGCACGTCGTACCTCCCGAAGTTCCTCGACCAGGGTGTCCCAACCAACAGGCAGCCCGCCTGGCGACCGGTCCGCATACAACGCATCAAGCGCTTCTTGCTTTTCGCCCGAGAGGGTGAACTCGCGCTGAGGGATCTGAATCTCGATACCGCTGTCGGCAATGGCCTGGGTGAAGGATTGCGGACTCCCGAACATCTTGGCCAGGAATGCCTTCTCGAAGCCAAACCACGGTGCCGGCCACGCGTGCTGCTTGGTCCACTGGCGCAACGCCTTGCGGTCGGGCCACCTAATCTGCATCATGCCTTTGCCATGCGCAGCTTGCACAACCTCATAGTCTTCTGCAGTGGCTGGTCTCATCGCCCACGCCGGGATCTCGATTTTCATCTCAAGCGCCTTTTCTCTCTAGGGTTCCGTTTGCATGTTCGCATTTTGACGCAGAGCCGCAGAGGCTCAGAGAAGCACGCAGAGAAGAGACCTGCTTCGCTATCGTGTTGCCTCTGCGAAACTCTGTATCTCTGCGCCTCAACGCCGAATCCGCTAATTTCAGTAATTCACGATTTTGCCGCACACAAAGGCACAAAGTCACGAAGCTGAAGATGTCGTTCTTTGAGTTCTTGGCGGCTTGGTGTGAGTCTCGTGAATTACTGAATTACTAAACCGCCTCTGAAACTGGCCGATCCTGCCGCTATCGAGCGGACGGCTAGCTGAGCCTTATTCTTGGAATCCTATCACAGATGTGGACAGATAGGATCGCCGACCCACAGCGGCCGTCAACTCCCACATCGGGCCGGCGATCAGGTACAATGCGCCCCACAGCCAGGCCGTGCGTTTGCCTGTCCGGCCGGCTGTCGACCTGCCAAACACATACCGATCTGTGGAGCATATCTCATGGACTACATTCGCTACGAGAAACCGCTGGCCGTCGAGCACCTGGTCTTCCAGGTCAACCCCGACCGGCTGGACGAATGGCTGGCCCTCGATCACGAATACTAGACGCTGGGCGAGGCGCGCGCCTGGCCGGCCCTGCGCCGCAAGGAAGTCTGGCTCAACGCCAACGTGCCGGGCGAAGTACACTGCATCATCTACTGGGATGACTACGACGCGTGGATGGCGATCGACCCCGACTGGCTGGCGGAGAACGAACGCCAGTTCGCCGCCCACTTCGGCCCCGACGACTTCCGCTTCGTGCGCGCCGACCACGAGGAGGGGAATCTGTGCTACAAGATCAGTGAGTTCAATAATTTGAGGGGATGAGGGGATGACTGGATGAGGGGTGAGGGGGTGACTGAAAGATGGCGTGTTTGACTGAGAAGACAAGCCACGAAAGGGTGCGGCCCAGAATATTGGCGGCGTGCGTCGCACTGGTCAAACGACCCGTCGCGGGAAACCATATCCTGACCAGTGCGACGCACGCCGGCGCTGACTTCGCCAATTTCCTGGGACGCTCCCGCCACAAAACAGGTGATTGACAGTGCACCCTTCACATGATATTCTTGCGTCATCTGGTCTAGACCTCTGTACCGATTTCGCCAAGATGATCGACAAGAACAGTCCGATTCCACGCTACTATCAGATTGCCGAGTTGCTGAAGGAGCAGATCGCCGTGGGCGAGTTGCCGAACGGGGCGCGCCTTCCCTCCGAACGCGAGTTGTGCGAGCAATTGGGCGTAAGCCGCATGACCGTGCGCCAGGCGCTCACCTACTTGCAGCGCGATGGGTTGATCGAAGTTCACCAGGGCGTCGGCGCGTTCGTGGCCTCGCCCAAGCAGAGCTATGACGCCCTGCAACTGCTCGGCTTTTCCGAAGAGATCGCCCGCCGCGGCGACCATGTCGAGTCGGTTGTGCTGGAGCAGGCCGTCGTGCAGCCGCCGGCGCGCGTGGCTCAGCACCTGGCATTGGAGAAGGGCGACAAGGCGCTCAAGGTTATGCGCCTGCGCAAGGTCAACGCCGAACCGGTGCTGCTGGAGACCAGCTATGTGCCGGCCGTGCTTTGCGCCGGTATGGAGGCGAGCGACTTTGCGACCAGTTCGCTCTATGCCTTGCTGGAGCAGCGCTACGGCCTGCAACTACAGCGCGCGCAACAGACCATGGAGTGCGTCGCCGCCAATGAGTACGAGCAGGCACTCTTCGGCATCCGCGCCGGCGCCGCCATGTTGCTGCTCGAAGGCGTTACCTATGGCGAGCGCGACCTTCCCGTCGAGTACTTCAAGGCCATCTACCGCGGCGACCGCTGCAAGTTTCACCTGGAAAGCTGGCGCAATCGCAGCGATGTCGAAACGGCCGGCGCCCAGCGCGTCAGCGTCATCGTCGCCTGACCTGCGTTGGCGCCGTGTGTTTTGACGCGGAGACGCAGAGAGGCAGAGGTTCGCAGAGTTATGTTGTGATGTCGCCCGGGCGATTACACCGCTCCCCGTCTGCAGATGCCAGGCGAATCCTGGGCGAGAAGTTCGATCAGCCTTCAACCCGTTGTTCCTGAAATCAGTGAGGTCGATATGACGGACGCAGTACGCATTGGTGTCGTGGGATGTGGCAGCGTGATGCAACACTCCTATTCGCGCCAGATCAACAATCTCAAACAGCGCGGCCAGGTGGAAACGGTCGTCGCGTGCGACGTGAAGGAGGATCGCAGATCAATCGTCACCGGACCCGACTACGGCTACCAGCGTTTCACCACCGACTTCGAGGATGTCGTCACCGCCGGCGACGTCGACCTGGTGCTCGTCACCACCTCCATGCGCGAGCACGCCATGGTGACACGCGCCGCACTGGAAGCGGGCAAGCATGTACTGGTCGAGAAGCCCATGGCCACCACGATCGAGGAAGCCGCCGCGCTGATGGAGCTGGCGCGCGCGAGCAAGGGCTACCTGGTGCCGGCGCCGCACGTGCTGCTCAGCCCCACCTACCAGAAGATGTGGCGTCACATCCATGCCGGCGATATCGGCACGCCCTACCTGGCACGCGCCTTCTATGGCTGGGCCGGGCCGAACTGGGGCAAGTGGTTCTACGAACAGGGCGGCGGATCCATGTTCGACCTGGGCGTCTACAACATCGTGAGCCTCACCGGCTTCCTCGGTCCGGCGAAACGCGTCTCTGGCTTTGTCGGCACCGCGATCAAGGAGCGCATGGTCGAGGGCGAGATGATGGCCGTGCAGACCGACGACAACGTGCAGCTCTGCATCGAGTTCGCCAACGACTGCTACGGCGTGGTGACGACCGGCTTCACCATCCAGCAATATCGCAATGCAGCCATCGAAATCTACGGCAGCAAGGGTACCATCCAGATGATGGGCGACGACTGGGACCCCGACGGCTACGAGCTGTGGCAGAACGAAGAAGGCGCGTGGAAACTCTACCCCGAAAGCGACCCCAACTGGCCATGGACGGACGGCATCAACCACCTGGTACACTGCATCCGCACCGGGCAGCGGCCGATCCACGACCCGGCGCACGCCTACCATGTCATCGAGATCATCGAGAAGTCGCGCCTGCTCGCCAAGACCGGCATGATTCAGAGCATCGAGAGCACCTTCACGCCGCACAGCTTTGCGCCGGCGGGTGGCGAGGAGGCCGCGCACCTGAAGCACGACCGCACCAACTGAGCAGACCAGGATCGCCGAACCCCAGCTCGGCCAGGCAACAGACCAGGATCGCCGAGCCCCAGCTCGGCAGAAAAGGCGAACCGAGCACGGCATGGCATACAAACCGTCACCCCGCCCAACCTACGACGAACCGACCGCCCTGCGTCACGACGCGGTCGCTCGCCATCTCTGGGGCGATCCCGAGGCCGGACAGGTGGCAGACTGGATCTATGTCTCCAGCGCTCAGATCCACCAGATCGTGTGGGGACTCGAACCACGCGGCGCCTTCCGCCACTCGGCCGAATTCCGCACCATCTTTGGCGCCGATGTGATCTACTACGTGCTCAGCGGGACGATGGTGATCGCCAACCCCGAACACGGCGAAGTGCATCGCGTCCTGCCCGGCGAAGCAGCCTTCTTTCGCAAGGACACCTGGCACCATGCCTTCAACTACAGCACAGAACCGCTGCGCGTGCTGGAGTTCTTTGCGCCGCCGCCGTCGCAGGGCACCTCCGGACCTTACGCGCGCACGAAGCCGCTGCTCACGGAGAACCGCTACGGCATGGACGATGCACTGGGGCGCTGGCCCATGGTGCGGGCGGCCATCGAGCGCGACTTCACCATCACCGTCGTACGCGAGCATGACTTGTTGTGGCGCTATGAGGGCAGCGAGCGGCAGGTACTGGTCGGCTTGCTGTGCGCCACCGAACACCTGACGGTTGGCCGGCTCCTGCTGTTGCCCGGCCAGCAGAGCGACGTCTTTACGCACCCCAGCGACAAGAGCCTTTACGTGACGCGCGGCACGCTCAACATCGCGTGTCCCGAGAAACGGGAAGGGCCGGCGTGGTTCGAGTTGCACCCGCAGGATGGCTTTTACGCCCCGGCAGGAACGCCGCACCAGTTCTATAACATGACGGCCGAACCGGTGGAGGTGATCTTTGGCGTCGCACCGAACTACCGATGAGCCTGCCGCCGATGTCGCCATCGCGCTCGACATCGGCGGCACCAAGATTGCAGCCGGGCTGGTCGATGGCCGCGGCGGTGTGACGCAGCGGACGACTTTGCCGACCGGCGCTGCCGACGGCGGGCCGGCCGTGCTGGAACGTAGTCTGGCCGTCGCCAGGCAGTTGCACGCTACGGCCACCAACGCCGGTTACCGTGTGGCCGGTGCCGGCATCAGTCTCTGCGAACTGGTCGACCTGGCCGGCAACGTGACCAGCCACTACACCGTGGCCTGGCAGGGCGTGCCGGTGCAGGCGATCTTCACGGAGCAGATCGCCCCCGCCGTCGTGGAGGCGGACGTGCGGGCGCACGCCCTGGCCGAGGCAACCTTTGGCGCCGGGCGCGGGCTGGCGAGCTTTGTCTTTGTCACCGTCGGCACCGGCATCAGCAGTTGCCTGGTGCTTGACGGCCGTCCATTTGCCGGGACGCACGGCAACGCGCTCGTGCTTTCGACCATGCCGATAACGGTCTTCGATGCGGGCGGACGCAAGATCGAGTTCGCCCTGGAGTCTTTCGCATCGGGCTTCGGCCTGGTACAGCGCTACCGTCGCATCCGCCCTGCGGTGACGCGGGTCGAGGATATCGTCGCCGATGCATCGCGGGGAGTCTCGGCGGCGGCGTCAATCCTGGTGAGCGGCGGCGAAGCGTTGGGCAGCACGCTGGCCTGGCTGGTCAACGTGCTCGACCCGGCGGCGGTCATTGTCGGCGGCGGGCTGGGGCTGGCGGGCGGTCTCTATTGGCAAAGCGCCATCGACGCGGCGCGCGCCCACATCTTTGCACCGGCCAGCCGCGCCGTGCCCATCGTCCATGCGGCGTGCGGCACGGACGCCGGTCTGATCGGCGCCGGCGCCGCAATCTTTGCCCGACAAACGCATTCGGAATCGTAGAATCTGCTTCCCAAAACACCATGGCTCGCACGCGTGAGTGGTACCTGCAATATCACGACGTCAAGCACGGACGCAACTGGCGCTCCTGGCCCCTGATCCGCCACGTGCGCGGCATGGGGCTGCGCCGGCTACGCCCCTTCGGCGACGGGCGCCAGGATCACCTATCGGTCATCCGCTACTACTGGGCCGACTTCCTGGAAGCGCACCGCGGCGACGTGCGCGGCTGCGGCCTGGAGATCGGCGAGACCGCGACCATCCGCTACTACGGCGGCGACGCACTGGAACAGGCCGACGCGCTGGATCTCGCGCCGCACAGCCCGGAGGTGCGCGTCGTGGCCAACCTGGCCCGCGCCGGCGCGGTGCCGGGCGAACAGTACGACTGCTTCCTGGTGCAATTCACCACCAACGTGATCTACGACATACCATCAGCACTTTACCATGCCATTCGCCTGCTCAAGCCGGGCGGTGTGCTACTCACCAACTTCTGGAGCACGGACTTCTACTTTGCCGACGGGCTGGACATGGGCACGGGCGCGCCCCTCTATATGCACTGGTTTTTCACGCCGATCCAGGTGGAGAACCTTCTGCTCGGCCTGGGCCTGGCGCGCAGCGACTACGCGCTGAGCGTCTACGGCAACCTGCTGGCCAAGACAGCCTTTCTCATGAATCTCCCCGCACGCGAGTTGACGCCCGCCGAGCGCGAGACGCGCGACCCCGGCCAGCCGCTCTTGATCTGCGCGCGCGTGGTGCGCCCGCTGCATTGGGATTCGCCCGCGCCGCCTGAAGTGGAACCGCGCTGGCTGCCTGCCGGCCCGCCGCTGCACATCAACCCGGTTACCGGCCATTTTGGCGATGCTTATCTGCGCTGACGTCACCGCCGGAGCGTCAGATTTCGATCGTACCGAGTTTGGAGGAGTTAAAAAGGAGAACCCACATGTCAGAGAATGCGAAGGTCAACACGATCAGCCGGCGCCAGTTCTTGCAATGGACGGGGATGGCCGCCGGCGCCGTAGCCCTGGCCGCATGCGCCCCAGCCGCGCCGGCCGGACAGACCGCGGCCGGCGATGCAGGCGGCGCCGCCGCGGCCGAAGGACAGGTCACCATCTCGTGGTGGAACCAGTACAGCACGCCCACCGTGCAGGAGATTGCGCCCAAGATCATCGCCGACTTCGAAGCGCTGCACCCGAATATCAAGGTCGACTATGAGATTACCGGCGGGCCGCCCGGCGGCGGCAATCTCAACGAGGTGATGCTCTCGCGCATTGCCGCGGGCAACCCACCCGACACGATCACCCTCTTCGACTCGCCCGCACAGTTTGGTGCGCTGGGCGCGCTGACCGCCATCGACGACCTGATGGGCGGCGCCGCGCTTGCCAAGCCCGATGCCTTCTACGAGGGCGTGCTCAACACCTGCAAGTGGCAGGGCAGCACCTACGGCCTGCCGGCCTCGGCTGCGGCGTCGGCCATGTTCTACAACACCGACAAATTCGCCGAGATGGGCATCACCATGTCACGCGACACCTTCCCTGCCTCCTGGGACGATCTGCGCACGCTCTCCGACCAATTCACCGTGCTCGAAAATGGCGAACTCAAGGCGGCCGGGTACATGCCGCAGTGGGGCGCGGCCTGGCTCTACCCGGTGTGGAGCAAGCTCAACGGCAGCCAGATCTTCGATGCGGCCAACAGCCTCTATACCGTGAACAGCACGGAGAACGTCGCCTGGATCGACTACTGGGCGCGCTGGCTGGACGAGAGCTACGGCGGTGACTTCGAGCAAATCAACATCGCCGGCGGCTGGGTCGATGCCTATCCACCCAGTTCGGCCTTCACCAACGGCATCTCCTCCATGCTGGTCGACGGCGGCTGGATCATGACGGACGTGGACATGCCCTTCCAGTGGGAGATCGCCAAACTGCCCGTCGGCCCCAGCGGCACGAACACGGCGACCGGCTTCTGGCCCAACTGGTTTGCCATGCCCAAAGGCGGCGTCGCGCCGGCCGAATCCTTCCTCTTCGTCGAGTACTTCTGCACGCAGGGCTGGGAGACCTGGTACCGCTCCATCCCGGACACGCCGGCGTGGAAGGGCGCCTCGCGCGACGTGGTGACGCAGGGGCTCATCGACAAGTTCGGCGAGGAGCGTGCGCTGGATCTGCACCGCTTCTTCCTGGACTACCTGGCCGACGCCGCGCCCATGTGGGACTCGCCCATCAACAACTTTGCATCGGACACGCTCCAGGCCGCCATCACCGAGGTGATGGGCAAGGTCAAGGGCGCGCAGCAGGCGATGGATGAGGCGCAGGCATTGATCCAGGCAAAGCTGGACGAGACGCTGCAAGCGGCCTGAACCGCGCCGCCAGGACAAACATGAAGAAACCGAGGTTCAGTAGTTCACGATTTGTAGTGACGGCTTCAGCCGTTCCAGAGGGAATCAACGACTGAAGTCGTTACTACGGCGAAAATCGTGAACTACTGAGTTTCTTGGAGAAACTCGGTTTCTTGGCCCGCCGGCCCACAGAACCGGATTGAGGAAGGGGGAACCATGTCCCGCGCACTCCGCGACAACCTGCGTGCTTATGCCTTTGTGTCGCCGTGGATCATCTCGCTGCTGGTCTTCACGGCCTACCCGCTGCTGGCGTCCTTCTACTTTGCCATGACGCGCTACACCATCGTCAAGCCGGCCGAGTGGATTGGCTTCGACAACTTCGTGGTCATGTTCACCAAGGACGATCTCTTCTGGGTAGCCGTGTGGAACACGCTCTACTACACGCTCATCTCCGTACCGCTGCAGATGGCGGTGGCGTTGTGGCTGGCGACCATGCTCAACCAGAGCACGCGCGGTATCGGCTTCTACCGCACCGCCTTCTACCTGCCCAGCCTGGTGCCGGCCGTGGTCACGACGCTGCTGTGGATGCTCATCCTCGACCCGCGCGCCGGGCTGGCCAACGCCGCGCTCCAGGCCGTCGGGCTGCCCAAACTCGGCTGGATGTACAGCGCGGCGTGGGCCAAGCCCTCGCTCATCATCATCTCGCTGTGGGTGGGCGTAGGCCAGCCCATGCTCATCTTCCTGGCCGGTCTCAAGGAAGTGCCCAAGTCGCTGCTGGAGGCGGCCACCATCGACGGCGCCAACAACTGGCAGCGCTACTGGCGCGTGATCATCCCGCTGCTCACGCCGACGATCTTCTTCAACCTGATCATCACGCTGATCGCCTCCTTCCAGGTTTTCACGACGGCCTTCGTCGCCACAGCCACGGCCAGCGGCACGACCGCGGCCGGTCCCTTCAACTCCATGCTCGTCTACATGGTGCATCTCTACCGGCAGGGCTTCCGCTACTCGGCCATGGGCTATGCCTCGGCCATGGCGGTCGTGCTCTTCATCGTGCTGGTGCTGCTGACCCTGCTCGTGGTGCGCAGCTCGCGCACGTGGGTGCATTACGAGG
>Ga0209607_1004505_pt1 | contig 10309 bp, 10 predicted proteins | sample AD_UKC117_MetaG_FD_184413 | JGI IMG/M metagenome (GOLD analysis project Ga0209607, IMG submission 184413) | Active sludge microbial communities of municipal wastewater-treating anaerobic digesters from Hong Kong - AD_UKC117_MetaG (SPAdes)... | ecosystem: Engineered > Bioreactor > Anaerobic >... | reverse complement strand
GTACATCGAGGCTGGCGAGAACGACAACCTGATCGTCAACAAGCTGGTGTCCAACCTCAACGCCCTGGGTATCTTCGGCTTCAGCTTCCTGGACGAGAATCTGGACAAGATTCAGGGCGAAACCATCAATGGCGTCCCCCCGACCTTCGAGAATATCGCCTCCGGCAAGTATCCAGTTTCTCGGCCGTTGTTCTTCTACGTCAAGAAGGCCCATGTCGCGGTCATTCCCGGCATGAAGGAATACATCGCCGAGTTCACCAGCGAGAAAGCCGCTGGCAACGAAGGCTATCTTGCCGACAAGGGCTTGATTCCCCTGCCGCCAGCCGAGCGCAAGCAGGTCGCCGCCGACGCCAACGGCCTCAAGACCATGACCCCGTAACGGTCCTTTCCGCAACGCCGCCCGTCGCCGAGGATCGCTTTCTCGGCGACGGCGGCGTTTTCGCATCCCGGTGACCGCCTCATGCTGTCCTATCTCCTGCTTATCCTGTTGCTGCTCAGCAGCGCCGCTTACTACCTGGGGCGCAACCGCGCCTTCAGGGTCGCCGGCAACCATATTCGCAACCTGCATTCCCTGCCCAGTTTCTACGGTTCCTACACCGCCCTGTGGTGCGGTCTCCCGGCGCTGATCGTCATCACGGTCTGGGCGGTACTGCAACCGGGCATCATCCTCGAACTGGTCGTGGCCGGACTGCCACCGGAACTGCGCGAACTACCACCGGACCGGCTCGGTCTGGTCCTCAACGACATCAAGAATCTGGTCAGCGGCAACATCGTGTCCGGCGCGCCCGACCCCACCATCCTGGCCGCCGCCGAGCATTATCGAAACCTGCAACTGACCGGCCATGTTTGCCTGTGGATCGTCGCCTTGCTCCTCGCCACCGCCGGCATCGTTCATAGTTGGCGCGCTATCTCGCCAAAGCTGCGCGCCCGCAACCGGGTCGAACGAGTGGTCACGCTGCTGCTCATCGTCAGTTCGACCGTCGCCATCTTCACCACGATCGGCATCGTGCTGTCGGTGCTGTTCGAATCCATTCGATTTTTCCACAAGGTGCCGCTGACCGACTTCCTGCTCGGCTTGCAGTGGAGCCCGCAGACCGCCATCCGCGCCGATCAGATCGGCTCTTCCGGCGCCTTCGGCATGGTGCCGCTGTTCGCCGGCACGCTGTTGATTTCCGGCATCGCCATGCTGGTCGCCGTGCCGATCGGGCTGATGTCGGCGCTGTACCTGTCCGAATACGCCAGCCCGAAGTTTCGCGCCACCGCCAAGCCATTGCTGGAAATCCTGGCCGGCATCCCCACCGTGGTCTATGGTTTCTTCGCCGCCCTGACCGTGGCGCCGCTGATCCGCGATACCGGCACCGCGCTGGGCTTGCAGGTCGCCTCGGAAAGCGCGCTGGCCGCCGGGCTGGTGATGGGCATCATGATCATCCCTTTCGTGTCCTCGCTGTCGGACGACGTGATCAACGCCGTGCCGCAATCGATGCGCGACGGTTCCTACGCATTGGGCGCGACCAAATCGGAGACCATCAAGCGGGTACTGCTGCCGGCCGCCCTGCCCGGCATCGTCGGCAGCATCCTGCTGGCGGTCTCGCGCGCCATCGGCGAAACCATGATCGTGGTCATGGCCGCCGGCCTGTCGGCCAATCTGACCGCCAACCCGCTGCAGGCGGTCACCACCGTCACCGTGCAGATCGTGACCCTGCTGACCGGCGATCAGGAATTCGACAGCGCCAAGACCCTGGCGGCCTTCGCCCTGGGATTGATGTTGTTCATCGTCACGCTGATCCTCAACATCATCGCTCTGCACGTGGTGCGTAAATATCGAGAACAGTATGAATAAGTCAGACGATTCCGCCGCCACGCCGCCACGCCGTGACATCAAGACCCTGGTCAACGCCGGACTCAAACGCCGCCATGCCGCCGAACGGCGCTTTCGCTGGTACGGGCTGACCGCCATCAGCCTGGGGCTAACCTTCGTGGTGCTGATGTTCGCCAACATCATCGGCAAGGGCTATCCGGCGTTCTGGCAGACCTATATCGAGCTGCCGATCACCTTCGACGCGGCGGTGATCGATCCCACCGGTACCCGCGATCCGGAAACACTGGCCAACGCCGACTACGCCGCGCTGATTCGCGCCAGCCTGCGCGGGCTGTTCCCGCAGGTCGAGGGCCGGCGCGACCTGCGGGCGCTGTATGGGCTGATCAGCTCCAACGCGCCGCATCGACTGCGCGGCGAGATTTTGGCCGATCCCGCTTTGATCGGCACCACGCAACCGGTCCAGGTGTTGGCCAGCGCCGAGGTCGATACCCTGGTCAAGGGCAATATCGACCGTACCCTCGACGAATCGCTGCGTTCGATCAGCGATCAGGAGATCGCCTGGATCGACCGGCTCACCGCCGACGGCAGGCTGACAAAACGCTTCAATACCATCCTGTTCAGCAACGGCGATTCGCGCGAACCGGAACAGGCCGGCATCCGTGGCGCGCTGATGGGTTCCTTCTACACCCTGCTGATCACCTTCCTGCTGTCTTTTCCCATCGGGGTGGCGACGGCGGTGTATCTGGAGGAGTTCGCCCCCAAGAACCGCTGGACCGATCTGATCGAGGTCAACATCAACAACCTGGCGGCGGTGCCGTCGATCGTGTTCGGCCTGTTGGGGCTGGCGGTGTTCATCAACTTCTTCGGTCTGCCACGCTCCGCGCCGCTGGTCGGCGGTCTGGTATTGAGCCTGATGACCCTGCCGGTCATCATCATCGCCGGTCGTGCCGCCCTGACCTCGGTACCGCCCTCCATCCGTGAGGCGGCGCTGGGCATGGGCGCGTCCAAATTGCAGATGGTGAGCCATCACGTGCTGCCGCTGGCGATGCCCGGCATGTTGACCGGTTCCATCATCGGCATGGCCCGCGCCCTGGGCGAATCGGCGCCGCTGCTGATGATCGGCATGGTCGCCTTCATCGTCGATGTGCCGCGCGGCTTCACCGATCCCGCGACCGTGCTGCCGGTACAGATTTACCTATGGGCCGATCTGCCGGAACGCGCCTTCGTGGAACGAACCTCGGCCGCCATCATGGTCTTGCTGGGATTCATGATTCTCATGAACGGACTGGCCATCGTCCTGCGCAAACGTTTCGAACGGCGCTGGTAATTGCCTCTAAAATCCAAGGATTCATTTCGCAATGAGCACAACGATGATCGAAACCAAGACCGCCCTGGATGGCGCAGTGAATCCCGATGTCCGGGAGGCTCCGCTGTCCAGCGCCCAGATCACCGACTACGATCACCGGCAGACCGTCGGCAGGATCACGGCGGATAACCCGAAAATGGCCTGCCGCGAAGTCAACGTCTATTACAGCGAGAAACACGCGCTGCGGCAGGTCAGCCTCGACATCGGCGCCAACGAAGTCATCGCCTTCATCGGCCCGTCCGGCTGCGGCAAATCCACCTTCCTGCGTTGTCTGAACCGGATGAACGACACCATCGTTTCCTGTCGGATCACCGGGCATATCCAGCTCGACCAGGACAACATCTACGACAAGAGCATCGACGTGGTGCAACTGCGGGCTCGGGTCGGCATGGTGTTTCAGAAGCCCAACCCCTTTCCCAAGTCGATCTATGAGAATGTCGCCTACGGGCCACGCATCCATGGCATGATCAACGGCAAGGCGGAACTCGACGAGCTGGTCTACGCCAGCCTGGAACGGGCCGGACTGACCAAGGAAGTCGAAAAGCGGATGGACGAGCCGGGCACCAGCCTGTCCGGCGGCCAACAGCAGCGGCTGTGCATCGCCCGCGCCATCGCCGTCAATCCCGAGGTCATCCTGATGGACGAGCCCTGTTCGGCGCTCGACCCCATCGCCACCGCCAAGATCGAGGAACTGATCGACGAACTCCGAGAGAACTACACCATTGTCATCGTGACCCACTCGATGCAGCAAGCAGCCCGCGTCTCCCAACGCACCGCCTATTTTCACCTGGGCGATCTGATCGAAGTTGGTGAAACCGACCAGATTTTCACCAATCCCCGGCACAAACTGACCGAAGACTACATTACCGGCCGCTTCGGTTGATACCCGCTCTCCATCGGGAGTACCCCAAAATGCCCATCAGTCACGATGCCCATACCGTCAAGCAGTTCGACGCACAGCTCGCTAACCTGCGCAACCTGGTGCTGGAAATGGGCGGGCTGGTCGAGGACCAGATCAAGAATGCCGTCAAGTCCCTGGACGACGAGGATCTGACCCTGGCCCGCGAGGTGATCGCCCGCGACCAGATCATCAACGGCCTGCAAGTCAAGATCGACGAAGACACCATCACCTTGATCGCCACGCGCCAGCCGGTCGGCAGCGACCTGCGGCTGATCATGTCGCTGTCCAAGGCCGTTACCGACCTGGAGCGGATCGGCGACGAGGCGGAAAAAATCGCCCGGATGACCATCAAAACCTACGATGTCGTCAGCAGCCCGCCCAGCGCCAAACTGTTGCGCGACGTGACGCCGATGGCCAAGCTGGCGACCGACATGCTGCACGGCTGCCTCGACGCCTTGGCCCGGGTGGATGTGGAGATGGCGGTGAACGTCGCCCGGGGCGATGACAACCTGGATCAGGAGTTCCAGTCGGCGCTGCGGCGGCTGATCACCTACATGATGGAAGACCCACGCACCATCGGCCATGCCATCAATGTGCTGTTCATCATCAAGGCGCTGGAGCGGATCGGCGATCATGCCAAGAACATCGCCGAGTACATCATTTATCTGGTCAAGGGCAAGGACGTGCGCCACGTCAGCATGGATACTTTGGAGAAGGACGCCTTGGCGGAGTGAGCGGCGTGAGATAACCCGGCCCGCCGCCCACGGGCCAGCCGAGCACCCATCCCGCCACCTTGACGCCCTGGTGACGGTCAGCGAGCGTGGCCGGGTTGCTTGAGCCAGAGCACGTGTTTCCGGCGCATGTCTTCCAACACCTCCAGATCGATCCGGTCATCGTCGCGGATGCGCTCGTCGTAGTTCTCCCACCCCATGAAATCGCGCAGGATGCGGAGCAGTTCCTCGTCATAGATGCCGGTCACCGCGCCCTTGTAAAAACCACGGGCGTGCAGGATCTGTTGTAGTTCGTTGGCAATGGCGGTATCGATCCTGACCAGTTTATCGGGATCGCTGCGCAGATAGGTCAGCCGGTGGATGGCGTACAGGCGTTCGAGTTCGGCGATCGGGGTCAGATGGTCGCAGACCGAAATTTCCACATAGCGATCGTCGAAACCGCCGTAGCCGCCGCCGGCCCGCTTCACCAGCAGGGCCGCCGACTGCTGGCCGCGCCGGTCGCCGCCGGCGGCCTGACCGGCCTGTAGCGCCGCCAGCAGCCGCTCGGCCAGCGGCCCACCTGTCTTCTCGAACGCCCGCACCATGCCTTCCACCACGCCCAATCCGGCCAAGGTGTTGCCCTGGGCCGAGCAGTATTCGCCATGGTAATCGCCGGCCCAGTCGAAACAGCGTGTACCGGTGAAACTAGCGGTGCGCCCTTGCGCGTCGATGAGCCCGACCTGGCGATAATCGCGCTGAGGGTCGCCGCCGATCAGGATTTCCAGCGTCTGTTTGGGCGAGGCGCCATTTTCCAGCAAGGTCAGCCCACGCGGACCGAAACTGGTGTTGCAATAGGACTGGGTCGCCACCGCGCCCACCCCGGCCTTGGCGAAGGGGATGGAAATACCAACATTGGGGAACTTGGATTGCACGGCCACGCCCAGATCGCCGTTGGCCGGGTCAAAGGCGACGATGGAAAAAGTCATGGAGTTCTCCTCGCGGTTCAGGTGAGCCGTTCGATCAGTGCGGCATGTTGGGGATACTGATGGATGAGTGTAGCGCGGTTGGCCAGTTCGAAATCGGCGAAATCGAAACCGGGCGCGACGGTGCAGCCCAGCAGACTGAAGCCGGCGGGATCGTCCACGGTCGCCCCGAACCAGCAGCCGGCGCGAACGACGATTTGCAGATGCTGACCGGCGACGGGATCGGCGCCCAGCTTCGCCGCGACGTAGCCTTCCCGCGAATCCAAGCGATGAAGAGTCAACGCTGAACCGAGATGGAAATGCCAGAGTTCGTCCGACTTCAGTCGATGCAGACGGGAATGCTGGTCACCCTTCAGCAGATAGAAAATCGCGGTCGCCACCGGGCGCGGCCCGCTCCGGTCCGGGAGATCCAGCGTGAGTTCAGCGGTGTAGCCGCGACGGAAATAGCCTCCCTCGGGATGCGGGGCCAGCCGCAGATGGGCGATCCAATCGTCGGCGGTCATGACACGCCGCCGCAGACCGGGCAAGCTGGATCTCGACGTACCTTCAGCGTCCGCCATTCCATCCGTTTGGCATCCAACAACAACAACCGACCGGCGAGCGTCTCCCCGAAATCGGTCAACACCTTGATCGCTTCCAGCGCCTGAATGCTGCCGACGATCCCGACCACCGGCGCCAATACGCCGGTCTGGGCGCAAGTTTCGGGGGCCGCATCGGCATCGCGGTACAGGCAGCGATAGCAAGCGCCCTTCTCGCCCGGCCGCCAGACCAGCACTTGTCCTTCCAGCCGGATCGCCGCGCCGCTGACCAGCGGCACGCCGGCCCGCACGCAAGCGGCATTGATCGCCAAGCGGGTCGGCAGGTTGTCGCAAGCGTCCACCACCACGTCGGCCTGGCGGACCTGCTCCCGCAATTCGGCCTCGTCCAGGGCTTGCGGAAGCGTCGTCACCGCGACCGAAGGATTGAGCGCCAGCAGGGTATCGCGAGCCGATTCGACCTTCAGTCGACCGATGTCGGCGGTACGGTGGACGATCTGCCGTTGCAGGTTGGACAGATCCACCCGGTCGAAATCGACCAGCGTCAACCGCCCCACTCCGGCGGCGGCCAGATACATTGCCACCGGTGAACCCAATCCGCCCAGACCGACGATCAGCGCGCGGGAGCGGCGCAAGCGCTCTTGCCCGTCGATGTCGAACTCCGGCAGCAGGATTTGCCGGCTGTAGCGCAATAGTTCGTCGTCGGTCATATTGCCCTCAGGCCGGCTTGTCAACGAGGCTCTTAAGACGAGACCGCCGCTTTGATGGTTTCTTTCGCCCACTCGTTCAGGCTCTTACCCTCGGCCTGCGCCCGCGCGACCGCCCTGGCGTGCAGTTCGGGGTCGAGCCGCAATATGAAGCGCCCCGAATAAGTCTTGCGCGGCTCGACTCCGTCCTCGGCACACATGTCCAGAAACACCTTGAGAGAAGTGGCGCCTTCCTTGCGCAAATCCGCCACGTTGTCAGCATAGAAATCCGCCCCACCACTGAGACCGACGAACTCGCCACGAAACAGGCCGAGTTCCGGGTCGAAACTGACGACGGCCTGGTAACCATCGATATCCAGCAAGTTGATCATGGCACTACCCCGTGCTGTTCCAGCCACTTGCAAATGCTCTCCACCGCTCCCTTATCGGTATGGGGAGATGGGTGCGGCCGGTGAAACACCCGCCGCTCACCAAACAGTCGCACGCCAATACGGGACCCTTCTCGTTCGCTGACCTCCGCCCCCAACTCGCGGAATAGCGCCTCAATGTCGCGCCACGCGATGTTGGCGCTGATCGGACGTGCAAACAACGACTCAAGCGTACGCTGGCATTGGCGTTTCATGCTCGGAATGATACCAAATCATGGTATCTTCCTTCGTCTCTTTTCCATCGACATCCAGGATCATCCCGGTCTTGATCACCCTACGCCAACTCTCCCTGCAACGCGGCGGCAAGCCGCTGTTCGACAATGTGTCGCTGACCGTGCATCCTGGCTGGAAAGTCGGGCTGACCGGCGCCAACGGCAGCGGCAAATCCACCCTGTTCGCCCTGCTGCGCGACGAACTGCACCCCGACACCGGCGATCTCGACGTGCCGTCGCGCTGGACGCTGGCCCACGTCGCCCAGGAAACCCCGGCCCTGCCGACGCCGGCGCTGGAATTCGTGCTGGACGGCGATGCCGAGTTGCGCCAGATCGAACGCGAGCTGCTCGCCGCCGAGGCCGCTCACGACGGCACGCGGCAGGCGGAGTTACATGCGCATTTCGACACCATCGACGGTTACAGCGCCCGCGCCCGCGCCGGCAAGCTGATGGCTGGTTTGGGTTTCGCCGCCGATCAACTGGAACGGCCGGTCGCCGAATTCTCCGGCGGCTGGCGGGTGCGGCTGAATCTGGCCCAGGCGCTGATGTGCCGCTCCGACCTGCTGCTGCTGGACGAGCCGACCAACCACCTCGATCTCGACGCCGTGCTGTGGCTGGAACAATGGCTGCGCACCTATCCGGGCACCCTGTTGCTGATCTCTCACGACCGCGACGTGCTGGACAACGTGGTCGATCATATCGTCCACATCGACCAGCGACGTATCACGCTTTACACCGGCAACTACGCCGCCTTCGAGGACCAGCGGGCGGCGCGGCTGGCCTTGCAGCAGGCGGCCTACGAGAAACAACAGCGAGAAATCGCCCACCTGGAAAGCTTCATCACCCGCTTTCGCGCCAAAGCCACCAAGGCCCGACAAGCCCAGAGCCGCATCAAGGCGCTGGAGCGGATGGAGCGCATCGCCGCCGCTCATGTGGATTCGCCGTTCACCTTCGGTTTCGCCGAACCGGAGCGCTTGCCCAACCCGTTGCTGGCGGTCGAGAAAGTCGCGGCTGGCTACGGCGAGCGCAAGATACTGGATCAGGTGAATCTGGTCATCGGCTCCGGGGCACGGCTCGGCTTGCTCGGCCCGAACGGCGCCGGCAAATCGACCTTGATCAAGCTGCTGGCCGGGGTATTGCCACCCCTGACCGGGCGGATAACCGTTGGCCAAGGTCTGGCCGTTGGCTATTTCGCCCAACATCAGTTGGAGCAACTTCGGCCGGATTGGAGCGCGCTGCGGCATCTGCAAAAGCTGGACGAATGCGCCAGCGAGCAGGCATTGCGCAATTTTATCGGCGGCTTCGGCTTTAACGGCGACCGGGCGCTGGAACCGGTGGCGCCCTTTTCCGGCGGGGAGAAGGCGCGGCTGGCACTGGCATTGTTGATCTGGCAGCGGCCCAATCTGCTGCTGCTGGACGAACCGACCAATCATCTCGATTTGGACATGCGCCATGCCCTGACCTTGGCCTTGCAAGATTATCAGGGCGCGCTGATCGTGGTTTCGCACGACCGGCATTTGTTGCGCACCGTCACCGACGAGTTTCTGCTGGTGGCGGAAGGCCGGGCGCAACCCTTCGACGGCGATTTGGACGATTACCGCAACTGGCTGAACGAACAGCAGCGGGCCGCCAACCGGGACGCCGCGCCGCGCGCCACCGGCAACGGCGGCAACGCCGTCGAACGCCGCGAACAGAAGCGGCAGGAGGCGGAACGCCGCCAGCAGGCGGCGGTCAAGCGCAAGCCGCTGGAGCAGCGCGTCAGGAAGCTGGAACAGCGGATGGAGCAGTTACACGGCGAACAATCCCGCTTGCACGATGAACTATTGGAACCGGCGTTGTATGAGGATGCTAACAAAAACCGGTTGAAGGAATTACTGTTGCGTAAGGCGCAGGTAGACAAGGAACTGGAGGAAATCGAAGGCGAATGGTTGGAGGCGCAGGAGGCGTTGGAGGTGCTGGCGGGTGAAGAATAAACCGAATGCGGGGAAGTCGCCTTTTTTCCAAAACGATTACGATTCACCCTGGAAAACTTTGCTGGAACGCTATTTCAAGGCGTTTCTGGAATGGTTTTTCCCACCGATCGCCGCCGAAATCGACTGGACGCGCGGCCATGAATTTCTCGACAAGGAATTGCAACGCATCGCCCGGCGTGCGAAGGAAAAGCGCCGTTATGCCGACAAGTTGGCGAAGGTCTGGCGACGGGACGGCACGGAAACCTAGGTGCTGATTCATATCGAAATTCAGGCAGGTTACGAGGCGGAATTTGCCGAACGGATGTTCGTTTACTACTACCGGCTGTTCGACCGCTACCGCCTGCCGCTAGCCAGCCTGGCGGTGTTGGCTGATGATCGGCCTCAATGGCGACCGGATTGTTATCAGCGCGACCTGTGGGGGTGCGAAGTCACGATGCAATTCCCGACGGTTAAGCTACTCGATTACCAGTCGCGCATGGCGGAATTGGAAACCGCCGCCAATCCGTTTGCGCTGGCGACGGCGGCGCATCTGTTGGCGCAGGCGACCTATAGTGGACCCCAAATTTCGTACAGCTAATTAAGGTAGTACTCTGCATGGACAGAATTGTAAGAATAGGCGGAGACGCGCGATGCAGAGGAAAGTATTCAGTGCGGAGTTTAAAGCGAAAGTGGCG
>Ga0209607_1004503_pt1 | contig 10312 bp, 8 predicted proteins | sample AD_UKC117_MetaG_FD_184413 | JGI IMG/M metagenome (GOLD analysis project Ga0209607, IMG submission 184413) | Active sludge microbial communities of municipal wastewater-treating anaerobic digesters from Hong Kong - AD_UKC117_MetaG (SPAdes)... | ecosystem: Engineered > Bioreactor > Anaerobic >... | reverse complement strand
TAGCTAAAATAATTGAAAAAAAGCGGCTAATGCCGTACAATAAGAGAATATGAAACCATTACTGCTTTGCCCGTCTGGCAACCCAAAATCTTTTTATGCGGCGATTATCGGCGGCGCGGATGCCGTATACCTGGGCGTGGACGTATTTAACGCGCGGCGCAACGCCGACAACTTCACGATAGAAAATATCGGGGATTATATTCGTTACGCGCATATTTTCGGCGTGAAAGTTTATGTTACGCTGAATATTTTAATAAAAGAAACCGAGCTTAAAGCTTTTTTTGAAACAGCGGAAAAACTGTACGACTTGGGCGCGGACGCGTTTATACTGCAGGACGTTTCGTTTGGCAAAACTTTGCACGAATTTTTACCCGATATCGAGCTGCATTTATCCACGCAAGCCGGGGTTAACAACGTTTATGGAGCCAAAAAGGCCTTGGAAAGCGGTTTTTGCAGAGTGGTTTTGGCAAGGGAAACGCCATTAAATGAAATAGAAAAAATCTCAAAAATAATAGAAACTGAAGTTTTTATTCAAGGCGCGCTGTGTTCGTCTTTTTCGGGGCAATGCCTATTCAGCAGTTTTGCGGGCGGAGACAGCGGCAACAGGGGACTTTGCAGACAGCCGTGCAGACAAAAATATAGTTTAAACGGCGGCAAATACAAATATGCGATTTCACCATCGGATCTTTGCGTAGGACAAAACATCAATAAGTTTTTAGATATAGGTGTCACGGCTTTTAAAGTCGAAGGCAGAATGCGCAGAGCGGAATATGTTTATGCGGCGGCAAAATATTACCGCAATATTCTTGACGGCAAGAACAGCGATATTTCGCCGCTTATGAGAACCTTTAACCGTGGGAATTACACAAAGGGACTTGCCTTCGGGCAGGATAAAAATTTTTTGTCGACCGTAGCGCAAAGCCATATCGGCGAAAAAATAGGAACGGTAAGAAAGATAGTCGGGCAAAAAATAGTTGTCGACCTAAAAGAAAATTTAAGTAAAGGCAGCGCGATGAAAATATTGCACAACGGCGAAGAAGTCGGCAACGCTGTCTATAAGGACGGAGCGCAAGGAATTTTTGACTATAAGGGCGAGCCGAAAACGGGCGACGACGTTTGCGTAACCACCGATACTTCGCTGGTTTTGCCCGAAAACAAACTTCTGCCGATAACGGTTGAAGTAAAAGTAATAGCCGAAAACCCGATTTTTGCGGCAGCCAAAATAAACGGCGAAACGATAGAAATAGAAGGCGAAATTTCTCAGACGAGTAAAACAAAGCCGCTTACAACAGAAAAAATAATTGAAATTTTTGAAAAAGTCGACAAATATCCGTTTTTACCGAAAATAACGGCGCAGACCATAGACGCTTTTGTTCCAATATCTACGCTAAACCAGTTCAGACGCGATTTTTACTCTTTGTTGTATAATAAAGTTACCGAAATACCGTCAAGGAAAAAAGGGAATCTCGTTTTGCCGCAATATACCCCAAAACAGCCGAAGATTAGAAAAGTCGCCGTAATAGACAGCGAATTTGATTTTGACCTTTCAAAAATAGATATAGCGATTTTCGCGCCGACTAATTATAAATCAGATGCCGAATTTAAAGCGTTTTTTGAAAAAACTATTTCAGTTACGGAAAAATATTTGTATTTGCCCGCGTATTTAACGGAAAAAGATGTCGAAATAATAGATAAAAACATCGAAAGATTCGACGGCATATATTGCGAAAACCTTTCCGCGAGCGGTCTCGCAAAAAAATGGAGCAAGAAAATATTTCACGGCACGGGCGCAAACGTATTCAATTCGTTTGATATTGCAGATAAAGACGGCTGCGTTTGCTTGTCCAACGAGCTGACTAAATACGAGTCAGAAAAGCTAAACGGTGAAAATATTTTCGTTCACGCTTACGGCGGTATTGCAATAATGAACTATATATACTGCCCGTTTGAAAAAAAATGCGAAAAATGCTCGGCGAAAGAGTGGTCCACACTTACCGACGAAAGCGGACGCGAATTTGGGCTCAGAAGATATATCTTGGACGGTTGCCGTTTTCAGCTGTTTAACTGCTTGCCGCTTGCGGGAGACTGGAGCGGAAACGCGCTTATAAATATGCTTTCATTGAACGCAAAACAAAAGCGCGTGATAATGCAAAATTTTGAAAACGCAGACAAAGTAAAAGAACTTTTGGGTAAATACACCACGGGACATACGCCTAAGCCCGTTAAGTAATCGAAAAAAAGGGAGAAAAAATATATGCAAATCATTGTTATCGGCGGCGGAATGAGCGGTCTTACGGCGGCTATCGCGCTCGCGAAAAAAGGCAATAAAGTCACATTACTGGAAGCCAATAAAAGAGTGGGTAAAAAAATATCGGTTACAGGTAACGGCAGATGCAATATCTATAACGCCGATTTTGACGAAAATAAATATAACGACAGCGCTATAGCGAAAAAACTGGCAAAAGAATATCCCGAAAAGGTGAAAGATTTTCTTAATGAAATCGGTCTTATTACCGCTAGTCCCGATAATCAAGGCAGAGTTTATCCTATAACTGAAAACGCCAATTCGGTGGTTGATTGCCTTAGATACGCCGCCGAAAAACATAAGGTAAAAATAATTACGGAATGTAAAGCGGAAAAAATAACAGAAAACGATAAAGGCGTATTAGTGGAAACCGCAACTGAGAAATACAATGCCGATAGAGTTGTCATTGCGGTCGGAAGCGACGTCGGGGTGAGCGGCTATAATGCTGAAAATCTTATCGGCGAAAAATATTTTACAAAACGCTCGCCGTCGTTAACGCCGATAAAAGTTTTTAACCCTATTCCGCAGCTTAACGGTTCAAGATTAACGGCGCGCGTAACGCTTATTAAAAACGGGGAACAAGTATTTAACGAGAGCGGCGAAGTAATGTTTAAAGAATACGGTCTCGGCGGAATAGTGATACTTAATATGTCGTCGGTTATCGCAAGAGATATTGTCAAAGGCGAACACGCCAATTATATAGTTTCTCTCGATTTATTACCCAATTATGACGAGAAAGAGCTTGAAAAACTGCTCAACGAAAGACTAAATAACTTTGGCGGCGAAAAAATATTTTGCGGATTGCTCCAAAACAAAATTGCCGAAGCCGTTCTGTCGCGCGTAAAAGGGGAAATAAAGCAATCAAATATCGCAAAATTAGCGTCTGTAATGAAAGCGTTTACGTTTAAAGTACACAGTCTTGTTGATAAGAGCATGGCGCAGGTATGCGCGGGCGGCGTGGACGAAAAATATTTAAACGAGCTAAGGCTGTTGAACGGCAAAATATACTTAACGGGCGAAGTGATAAACGTCGACGGAATGTGCGGCGGATATAATCTTTATTTCGCTTGCGCCTCGGGGTTAATGGTCGCCGATATAATAAAATAATATTCAATACTTTTTTAAGTTAACAAAACAATATAATCTAAAAAAGAAAAACAAAAAACGCGTTGCCTTATTAAAAGCAACGCGCTTATTTTATAAATAAAATTAGTTTTGGTACGCTTCGGGGCGAAGAACGGCGATATCTTTTAGTCCGCGGAATTTCTCATCAAAGTCCAGTCCGTATCCGATAACGAATTTATCTTCTATTTCAAAGCCGACGTAGTCGATAGGGATTTGGATTTTTCTTCTGCTGGGTTTACTGAGTAACGTTGCTATGGTGACGGTGTTTGCGCCGCGGGCTTTCAATAACTTCAACATATAATCCATAGTAAGACCGCTGTCGATAATATCTTCTACGATAAGCACGTCTCTGCCTTTTACGGAGCGGTTGAGATCCATAATCAACTTGATTTCGCCCGTGCTGTTAGTGCCCGAACCGTAACTTGAAATCGCCATAAAGTCAACGTCCGCGTCAATGTCCATCGCTCTAATTAGGTCTGCCAAAAAAATCCAACTGCCTTTTAAAATGCTAATAATAAGAGGTCTTTTTCCCGCAAAGTCCTTGCTTATTTGCTTACCCATTTCATCAACGCGCTTGCTGAGCGTTTCGCGGTCGATTAAAATATGTAGAATATCGTTGTGTTTTTCCATTTATTTCTCCTTGGTTAGTAAATTATTTAACAGTTTTGGCATAAAGCGTTTTTTTGGTTTGGCTGTCAGTTTTTATTTTGTCGCTTATTTCAATATCGAATATCAGCATTACTTCGTTGCCCGAGGTTATTAAGGGGATTTTGTCGCGCATTAGAAGCGGGATTTTTTTATCAATAAAATATTCTTTAAGTTTTTTTGTGCCGCCGCCGAATTTATTAAATACGTCGCCGTCTTTGCGAAAACGAATAACCGCGTCAGACGGCATCTTGTCCGCGTCAAAATACAATCCGCCGTTAGGTTTGCCGCTTATTTCTATTTTTACGCCGTTAATTCGGTTTTGTCTTCGCAAAAAGGTATTTCGTAATCATTTTCGGGTTTTTGTAAAGAATCAGACGGAAAAATATTAATGACATTATAGCTTTTTACCGCGATTAAGTCAAAGGGTAGAGATAACTTTTTGCCGCTGGTGTTGCGATATAAATTATCAAGGTCATCCAAATGAATTTGCTTGATGTCTTTATCGTATCCAAGCTCGTTAAATATTCTAATAAGCACGCGGTTTTTTAACGCGGGATGAAGAGCAAAAACGTCTTGCCCGATAGCGGCTTTACCGTCGTCAATTTTAATATTGAGTTTCGGGTAAATTTCATTGACAACAGAAGTAAAATAATCTTCGTCGGCTTCGCTTAATTTGGAAAAACGGGCGATATTATTAACCGAGTTTGGATTTAACACCTTAAACAGCGGTAAAATTTTGTTTCTTACATAATTACGCATATATCGGTTGTCGCTGTTGGTTTCATCCGTAATATAAGGTATTTTTTCTTGTCTCGCGATTTTTTCTATTTCGCCGCGTGTCAGATTTAGTAGTGGACGCAAAAACTTACCTTTTTCATTCATTCCAACCGCGCCTTTGTTTCCGCTTCCCCGCGCTATGTGCATCAGGACGGTTTCGGCTTGGTCGTTTTTGTTGTGAGCAAGACAAATAGGCTTGCCCTCGGAAAGAATACTAAGAGCGTCATACCGCAAAATGCGAGCCGCCGTTTCGATTGACAACCCGTTTTCTTCCGCAAAAGTTTTTGGGTAAACGTCCGCAATAACGCAAGGAACCGATTTGCTTTCGCAAAATTCTTTGACAAACTTTACGTCTTTTTCGGCGGATTTACGCAAATGGTGGTTTACCGTAACGACTTTGATTTTATCAGGGATTTCTCGTAACGCGAGTACCAGCAGCGTCATACTGTCAATACCGCCCGACACCGCCAAAATCATCCCGTTTTCAGTTGTTTTTCCGTCAAAAAATGTGTTCATATAATTTTAGTCATTATAACAAATCGGCGGTCAAAAAGCAACTTTAACTAAAAGGATTTACGTTGCCAAGGCAATTAGGGCAGACATAACCGTCGCTTGCCGCGCAATCCATACAAATGACGTTGTGACAATGGCAGCAAGTCATGGCGTTGTAGCTGTTTACTTTTCGGTGGCATTTACTGCATCTCATAAAAAAAGCCTCCTAAATTTCTATATTTAGCATTGGCTTTTACGGCAAAAATAAACGTTAAGCCGCTTTGGAAAAGAACGTAAAAATTCATATTTTAATAGATTACAGAAAATTTAAGTTTAATTTAATAGATTAAAGATTTTTTTGTTAAATTAAAATCAAGCTCAAAATCAAAGGAATGATGAGATAAAAAGCGAAAACGATAAAATTAGATTTTTTCAGCATATTTTGCACTATTTTTATAGCAAAAAATCCAACGATGGCGGCGACCGCTACCCCCGCGATAGTATAAAATACGGGCGTCTGCATAGGCGCGCGCAGGGCTTCGTAACCTTCCACCGCCACGCTTGCTAAGATTACGGGAATGGACAAAAGAAAAGAAAACTCGGCGCATTTTTGCTTTTCTACGCCAAAGAATGACATTGTGGAAATCGTCGCGCCGCTGCGGCTAAGCCCGGGCAGAACGGCAATTCCCTGCGCAACTCCCGTGATAACAGCCGAAAGCAGCGTGGGTTTAAGTCTTGTCGTTTTCGCGTAATTATTTATAACGAGTAAAGCGATGGTGAGAGCAAATCCCAGTGGCAGTAAATTTTCCAAAAAAGCGAACGGCACGAAAATCTTGACGACAAAAGCTATAATAAAAGTTGGAATACTCGCCAGTACAAGATAAAGCAGCGTTTGCGAATTGTTTTTTGTAAAGAGCGAGGCAATTGTCTTGCGGTAGCAAAAAACAACGGCGGCGAGCGTGCCGAAGTGCAAAAACACATCGAAACTAAGGTCGCTTTGTATTTCAAATATTTTCGACACCAAAATAAGATGCCCGCTGCTTGAAATGGGCAAAAATTCCGCCACGCCCTGCACTATTCCCAAAAAAACACATTCCCAAAATTTCAAATTTTTTCCACCTGTTTTTCAAATGTTTACAAAAAAAATACTTTGTTGTACAATTAGTTTATACGTTTTTTCTCAAAAAAAGACGTCTACCAAAAAAACATATAGGAATTGAAATTTAATGAAACTTGGAGTTGTCGGTTTGCCGAACGTAGGCAAAAGCACGCTATTTAACGCAATAACAAAAGCGGGCGCGGAATGCGCTAACTATCCTTTTTGCACCATAGAGGCGAACGTGGGCATTGTCGCCGTACCCGATTACCGTTTGGAAAAACTTGCCGCTCTTTACGACAGCAAAAAAATAACCCCGACGACGTTAAAATTCGTCGACATCGCGGGGCTTGTTAAGGGCGCGTCAAAGGGCGAAGGATTGGGAAATAAATTTTTGTCGCACATTCGCGAAGTCGATGCCGTCGTGCATGTAGTCAGGTGTTTCGAAGACGCCAATATTACGCACGTCAATGACAAAGTAGACCCCGTTTCCGATATGGAAACGATAAATCTCGAGCTTATTTACGCCGATATTGACACGGTTACCGCAAGACTCGACAAAGCCAGAGGAATGATAAAGACGGGCGATAAAAAATGGCAGACCGAAGCGGAATTGTTCGAAAAAATACTGGCGCACCTTGAAAGCGGAAAACCCGCCCGCACGCTGGAACTCACGGACGAAGAAAAAGAAATAGCGTACGACCTTTGGCTGTTAACGATAAAACCCGTTATCTATGCCGCTAATATTTCGGAAAATATGCTCGGAAAACCCGATAACAATATGGTAACCGCCGTTAGGCAAGCCGCCGCAAAAGAAGGGGCGGAAGTTATGGTCGTCTGCGCCAAGGTTGAAGAAGAGCTTATTTCGCTAGACGGCGAAGACAAACAAATGTTTTTGGACAGCTACGGACTCACAAGAAGCGCGCTCGAAGAACTGGTCGCAAAATGCTATGATTTGTTAGGTCTTATTTCGTACTTGACCGCAGGCGAAAAAGAAACGAGAGCGTGGACGGTGGAAAAAGGAACGAAAGCTCCGCAAGCCGCGGGAAAAATCCACAGCGATTTTGAAAAAGGCTTTATAAGAGCCGAAATAGTGCCTTACGAAACTTTGCTCGAATGTGGAAACTACAATAACGCCCGTGAAAAAGGCAAAGTCCGCTCGGAAGGCAAAGATTATGTTGTACGCGACGGCGACGTAGTGTTATTCAGATTTAACGTATAGCCTTAGACTAAATTAAATGCTTAATTAAGCGATTCAAGTTTTTGATTATGCAGTAATTTGAAATTAGATAAAATAAACGTCTTTCCTTATTTACGGAAAGACGTTTATTTATTGCATTTTCACGATGATATTTTTTTGTTGGTTAACTAAAATTTTAGTTTTTTACGGGATTTTTCTTTGCGGGTTTTAACAGATATTTTGGAGCGTTGAAAACGTAATGAGAAGTAAGCCATTTTACGGTATCGGCGATACTTTCTTTAAGGTCTCGGGGTTTAAAGTCCAGTTCGGCGGCGGCTTTACTGTGGTCCAGCTCGCCGTTACTCATTACGACCGTAAGACTGTACGCTGTGTAAAGCGGACGAACACCGCGTATTTTATAATATAATTCGCTTAAGGGCGAAAACATATAAGCGAACCATATAGGCAGGACGTTTTTTATAGGCTTGACGTTCGAGATATTAGAAATACAGTCGCATAAATTTTTGATTGAAATATAAGCGTTCGACAAAATATAAGTTTCGCCTTTTCTTGCCTTGTCGGTTGCGGTAACGCACGCTTTCGCCACGTCCCGTACATCCACCACATCATAACCGCCTTTGACTACGGCACGGAGTTTGCCAGATAAAAAATCTTTTATCATAGCCACAAGGTGATTTCTGCCGTTATCAAACGGTCCGATAATTCCGCTTGGCAGAACTACGCTTGCGTTAAGACCACGCTCAGCCGCGTCCAGTACAAGAGCGGTAGCGATAGCTTTTGTTTTTGCGTAACCGCCTTTTAGTTTTTTTGGGTCAAAATCTTTTATTTCTACGATTTTCTTTCCTTTCGGGCGGTCGGGTATGGCGTGTACGGAAGAAACGTGTATCAGTCTCGCGTTGTGTTTTTCGCACATAGCGATAATATTGCTTGTTCCCGTCACGTTTACGTCGTACATTTTTTTGTTTATTTTATTTTCAATCGAAACGATACCCGCCGTGTGAATGACCGTTTTTTCGCCGTCAAAGTCGAACAAACGCTCGAGCGAGCTAAGGTCTCTTACGTCGCCTTCTATTATATCGACGCCGTCAAATGCGGATTGTTCTATCACGGGTTTTTCTCCGACTAAAACAAATCCCCGTACTTTTTTGTTTTGTTTTCTTAGTTCCGCTATTATCGTGCTTCCAAGGTGTCCGTAAGCACCCGTTACTATATAAGTGGTCATTGTTATTTCACCCCCAGTTTTTTAGGTATTATAATTACTAATTATAGACAAAATTCTTTATAAATAACTATCCTATGTTATCAAAATACTACCTAGTAAATGAGTAAATTGTATGTTGCGGGACTGAAATATATATGAAACTTCATGTAGAAAAGTGGCAAGTATTGTTGCTTGCCAAAAGGGCGGAAAAGGGCTATAATCTATTACACTATGAAGGTAAAAACACTTATTTCGGGCAGTAAAGGCAATTGCGCTCTTATAAAAACCGATAACGGAAACATTCTTATCGACTGCGGTTCAAGCTACGGCAGAATAAAAGCGCAACTCAAAAAAGCCGAAACGGCTCTTACTGATATTAATTACATACTGATTACACATTCCCATACGGACCATATTTCCGCCCTCGCGACTATGGCGCAAAAAAATCCGCAAATCGAGGTTTTTGTCCACCGCAACGGAGCGCAGGAACTATACGAGCGTACGGGAGTATGCGCCAATACTTTTGACAAAGAATTTAATTTGGGCGAAATAGCGGTAACTACCTATCGTTGCCATCACGACGCAAGCTGCTGCACGGGCTTTAAAATAAGCGACGGAACGGACTCGACAGTCTACGTCACCGACACGGGCTGCGTGGACGAACAGCTTATAGATTTTTTGGCGGACGCTTCGATATTGATACTGGAAAGCAATCACGACTATGAGATGCTTAGAAACGGCATTTATTCTTTGCCGCTCAAAAAACGTATTGCCAGTCAAAACGGACATTTGTCCAACGAACAAACGGCGTATTTATTAAGCCGAGCAAGGCTTGAAACGGTAAACCAAATAATCCTTGCTCATTTATCAGAAAACAACAATCTGCCCGAAATCGCATATTCTAGCGCGAAAGCGGTTTTGGAAAAAGCGGGCTACGGCGAGAAAATAAGATTACTTGTCGCCGCTCAATGGGAGATATGCGAATGATTAAACGAAAATTTTGGACGGCTTCGGAAAGCTACAGAATATTTTTTATCTGTTTCGTCGTATTTATTGCGGTTAGTTTCGCGCCGTATTTTATCGCCGACACCGCGACTGCGCAAAACCCGATTTTTTCCTGGATAGTATCGGGGGTTGCGTCATTAAGTTTGGCGGTAACAGTGTATGTTTGCGCGAAAATATTCCGCGTTGATTTTGTTTCGGCGGTAAAATTGAAAATAAAACCTAGCGCAAAACAAATTTTACTTGGTCTTGGTATTACTATCGGACTGTTTATTTTTATGCTGCCCGTTGTGGATATGTTTTGCGATTTTATCGTAAAGCTCGGTTTTCCTTGTCCCGAGGGTACTGTAATTAACGCAAACGCGGTTGAAATTATACTGGCTGTTATTATGGCGTGTTTAATCGCTCCCGTAACGGAAGAAATTTTTATGCGCGGAGCTTTGACAGGCGGGTTGGTAAGGTACG
>Ga0209607_1004499_pt1 | contig 10319 bp, 9 predicted proteins | sample AD_UKC117_MetaG_FD_184413 | JGI IMG/M metagenome (GOLD analysis project Ga0209607, IMG submission 184413) | Active sludge microbial communities of municipal wastewater-treating anaerobic digesters from Hong Kong - AD_UKC117_MetaG (SPAdes)... | ecosystem: Engineered > Bioreactor > Anaerobic >... | reverse complement strand
TGCATCTGGTCGAGGACATTGCCGCCGCGGCTTTCGATATGCGATTGCCACACGTCAACGATCGCCTGCGCAGTGGCCGGGGCCTTCTGACCGGTGAGACGCTCGCGCACGATCAACGCCAGCGCATCCTCAAGCGGGGCCTCCTCGCGGGTTGTCACCTTGGCAAAGCGCCCGTGGGCATAAAGATCATCGATCTTGGCCGCAAGATTATGCGCCATGCCCTCCATGCGGTTGGCGCCGACCGCCTCGATGCGCGCACGCTCGATGGCATCGAACGCCGCCCGCGCCTGCCCTCCGCCGGCAAACAGCTTGTTGTGAAGCTTGTCGTCGTGGCACGCCGCCGTCAGCGCCAGACTGTCCGCCCAGCCGCGCAGCACCGCAATCTCGCGCGCCGAGGGGACACGTGATGGCTCGGGCAGGTTGACGATCTTGCCATTGAGCTCGGGGCGCCCTGGTTGGTAGGACACATGCACGTCGCCATCGCCGGCAACAGCGCGCACACAAACTTCAAGCGCCTTCTTCAACGGTTCAGAAGGCGCTTCCTTGCGTTTGGGTGAGAACGGCGGCGTGACCATCGTCGACCTATGATCAGCTCAGCGCCACATTGGCCGTGCTTTCCGGCAGTTCCTTGCCGAACGAGCGCTGATAGAACTCGGCCACCAGGGGGCGCTCCAATTCATCGCACTTGTTGAGGAACGTCAGCCGGAAGGCAAAGCCGAGATCATTGAAAATCTCCGTGTTCTGCGCCCAGGTCAGCACCGTGCGCGGGCTCATCACCGTCGAGATGTCGCCATTGATGAACGCCTGGCGCGTCAGGTCGGCAACCCGCACCATGTTCGACACCGTCTTGCGCTTGTCTTCCGACTTGGCGAACGATTTTGCCTTCGACAGCACGATCCCCACCTCATCGTCATGCGGCAGGTAGTTGAGCGTGACGACGATCGACCAGCGGTCCATCTGACCCTGGTTGATCTGCTGGGTACCATGATAAAGGCCCGAGGTATCGCCAAGACCGATCGTGTTCGTCGTCGCGAACAGGCGGAACGCAGGATTGGGCCGAATCACTTTCGACTGGTCGAGCAATGTCAGCTTGCCCGACACTTCGAGAATCCGCTGGATGACGAACATGACGTCAGGGCGCCCGGCGTCATATTCATCGAACACCAGCGCCGTATTCGTCTGCAACGCATAAGGCAGGATGCCCTCGCGGAATTCGGTGACCTGCTGGCCATCGCGAATGACGATCGCATCCTTGCCGACCAGATCGATACGGCTGACATGGCTGTCGAGATTGACGCGCAGACAAGGCCAGTTGAGCCGCGCGGCAACCTGCTCGATGTGGGTCGATTTGCCGGTGCCGTGATAGCCCTGCACCATGACGCGCCGGTTGTGCTTGAACCCGGCCAGAATCGCCAGCGTCACGTCGCGGTTGAACAGATAGTCCGGATCCAGGTCGGGCACGTGCTCGTCGGCCTTCGCGTAGGCGGGAACTTCGAGGTCGGAGTCGATCCCGAACACCTGGCGCACCGAAACCGTCATATCTGGAAGGCCAGGCACGCTCTTTGCGGCTGCGGCCGATACCTGCTCACGCATTTTGATTTTTCTTTTCTCAATCGCGTTGTTGGAATCGCGCTGGCGCACGCATGAACCTTGGCTGCGCTCCAGCGCCCATCACCCCGCCAAGTTACGGCGGAACGACTGTGTCAGACCAGTCCGACTTGCTTCAAATAGTTATAAGCTTGGATGATCTCGCGCAACTTCTCCTCCGACCGACGGTCACCACCGTTCGCGTCGGGATGGTGCAGCTTCACCAGTTCCTTGAAGCGCGACTTGATCTCATCTTTTTCAGCCTCATGGCGTAGATTGAGTGTCGTGAAGGCTTTTTTCTCCAGTGGACGGAGCTGGCGGCGCGGTTTTGCGCCCGCCTCTGCCCGGCCCTGCCGCGACAAAACGCCGTGGGGATCACGGATCCGTGTTTTCGGTCCGATCCTGTCGGCATAGGCAGCCTGGTCGATACCCGGCGCCGAACCATTCGCTCCGACTTTCCACGTTGGCCGGTGCCCCGTAGCCGAGTCCTTGATGAAGCCCTCGACCTCACCGTCAGACATCCCATCAAAATAGTTGTAGGAAGAGTTGTACTGGCGGACGTGATCGAGGCAGAAGTGGAAATATTCGCCATCACGACCACGACCTTTGGGCGCTTTGTGGCTGGCTTTTTCCTGGCATCCTTTCCACTGGCATTCGGGCAGACGTGAGCGCTGCGCGCGTTCGCGTTCCTCGCGCTCGCGCCGCGGCGCAACCCGAATGCTATCGAAGTACTTGGATTTCAGCTTCATGACCGCCAGATTATGGTGTGCAGGCTTCGGTTAGACAAGAACGCAACGTCCGCGCGTACGCAAATATCGCAGGCACGAGGCACGAAGGAACCAAATCGCGGCGGCAGACAACACCATAAGAGAGGATTCTTAATGACAGCGGAACAGAGCATGCGAGAAAAATTGATCGTAGGCCTCAACCCAACGCGCCTTGACATCATCAACGAGTCGGAGCTTCACGCCGGGCACCGCAGCTCACCGGGAACTGGCCAGAGCCATTTCCGCATACTCATCGTCTCGGATGCCTTTATCGGAAAATCTCGCGTCGAGCGTCATCGCGTTGTCAATGCGCTTCTTGCCGACGAGCTTGCCGGCCGCATCCACGCACTTGCACTGGCGACGTATGCACCCGGCGAAGCGATCACGTAAAGCGCATGGCTTGACTACCGATAGCCATCGGATAGCAATCCAGCAAGCTCATCGAGCCTACGCCATCGGAAATGAAAACGCCCCGGATCAATCGTCCGGGGCGCTCTCACGTGACAGTAACAGTGTGTGCAAAGGTCAGTCGACAGCTACATCAGCGGCAGCGACGTACCCAGCGGCAGCGACGATGGCCCCAATCGTTACGCCAGCAGCGCTTAACCCTCTTGCAATGGTTGCGATGACGGTGCCAGCCGCGGCGATAGTGAACCTGCTCCACCGGCGATGCATGAGAGCCTTGAAGGCCGCGCATCAGGTCGACTGTCGTCGCGGCCGGCGCGGCAGCGGCCGGTGTTGATGCGATTGGCGCAGCAAGCACGCTGAACAAAACGGCGGCAGATGCGATAGCGAGCGTGGAAAATCGCTTCATTCTGAGTTCCTCATTGAGGTCTAATTGGACGCTAGGTTAGTGTCCAATTGGACGCAGGCTGACCGGCATCCAGGTTGTTCGGCGCTACTAAACGCTGATCAAACCCACTGCCCACTTGATAAGACCGGAAACGATTGGCGGCCACCGATTCGACTGAACCTCGGTACCGGCACCTTTCGATCATCGCCGATCCAACAACGATGCACACCCTGATGAGAGCGGCACCGTGATGGGTCCATGAGATACTCAGCAACATGAACGACGGATGAATTGTTGGCGCACGCAATCGTTCAACTTCTGTTACGCTATGAACAGCGCTTCATGCGGACCTGAGCAATTGGTCGCACTCCATTGATGGCGACGATCCGTTTTGCCTCGAACCGCGCCGCTCGCACATGTCTTGTTTGATAGATCATTTGCGGGAAAATCGTTACCAATGAAGTCCTGATCAATATTGCTCACTCATGCAGGTCGCTCTTTGGCGCCATTTGCGCGCTCTTCGCCCGATGCCGCGGCAAGCTCCACCGGCTTGACGCGAAGCGCAGTGATCTTGTTGCGGCTCTTGCGCAGAATTTCGAAACGATAGCCATGGAATGTGAAAGCCTGCCCTGGCTCGGGTATGGTCTGCGCCTCGTGGATGACGAGCCCGGCAATCGTCGTCGCCTCTGCATCGGGCAAATACCAGTCCATGTAGCGGTTGAGATCGCGAATCGGCACGGAGCCATCGACATTCACCGTCCCATCGGCCTGCGGGCGGATGGCCACCTCATGCACATCATGCTCATCGGCAATCTGGCCGACGATTTCCTCCAAGATGTCTTCCAGCGTGATGAGGCCCTGCACCTCACCGTACTCGTCGACCACCAGAGCCATCTGCTGCTTTTGCTTGAGGAACTGATTGAGCTGATCCTTGAGGCTTGTCGCTTCGGGAACGAACCAGGGCTTGGTTGCAAAGCTCATCACATCGAGCGAATCGACATTCCACTCCGCCGCGCCCAGCGCCGCCAGCAGATCCTTCGTGTGCAGGACGGCAACAATATTCTCCGGCTCATCGCGCCACAGCGGGATACGCGAGAACTGCGTCTTCAAGATCTCATGCACGATGCGCCCGGGTGGATCATCGACATTGACGGTATCCATCTTCGTGCGGTGGATCATGATGTCTTCGACAGTCAAGTCGCCAAGGTCCAGAACCCCCCCCAGCATGTGCGCGTCGTGGCGCGCCACCGCACCTTCCTTGGTCTGCAACTCGATCGTTCCGCGAATCTCCTCATGCGCCGCCAGAATGTTTGCCGCATCGTCCTTCTTCGTCGGCGTCAGCGCGATTATGGCGCTGACAATCTTCTCGATCAGAAATACCGCTGGCCTGAACACCACGATCAGCGCCATCATGACAGGTGCAACCGAGAGCGCGATGCGATCGGGAAAGGCGATCGCGTACGTCTTTGGCAATACTTCTGAAAAGATCACGACAAGAACGGTCATGCCGACCGTGGCGTAGGCAACGCCAACCTCGCCAAACAACCTGATCAGCAGGCTGGTGGTGAGGGCGGAGGCAAGAATGTTGACCAGGTTGTTGCCCAGCAGGACCGTTCCGATCATCCGTTCAGGTTCGGCCAGCAGTTCGTTGACGCGCTGCGCCTTCTCATTGCCCTCCAGTTCCAATGCATGCAGGCGTGCCCGCGATACGGCCGTGAGCGCTGTCTCAGATCCGGAGAAAAAGGCGGAAAGCCCCAGCAACAGGATAACGGCGGCAAAGGTCAGGATGATTTCGATTGGCATGGCTTTTTGGAGGATTGGACCGGTTTAACTGGGACTTGAACGGATTTAGGGCGCGCCCGGCCGTTGTGAAACGCCCCGGCACCCCGTTTGAGGATGCACCATACATCCTAACGGCGCGTTGGCCCGGGCTTTGGCCATGAAGCGACGGCCAAAACCCGTCATTTGCGGTGCCCCAACACTTGTCGCGCCAGATATGCGCAGCGGTTTTGCGGCATCGATATGCCTTAAAACAAGGACTTAAAGCGTCGCGCGCGGCTTTAGGGAGCCTTGACACTCTTTAAGCTGATTGACGCACGCCCGCAAAATCGACCAGCGCTGCAACAGCGAGTTGCTCTGCCAACGAGGGTAGATCGTGTTTGTGTGTCCATGAAACACGAACTCGGTCTAGAGCGCTTTTCGATCCGATGGAATCGGATCGGCGCTCTAGCTTCTTGTTTGGTCGCATTTTCTTCGACGAACCGGCGTCCACTTCGTCGGAAAACGCTCTAGCTCGAAATCTCGCGCGCCAGAAAATCGCGCACCGCGCCTGGATCGATGTCGCGCGTGATGAAGGCTTCTCCGATGGCACGCGCCAGAATGAAGGTCAAACGGCCCTGGCGAACCTTCTTGTCCTGGGCCATCAGCCCCATCAATTCATCGGCATCCGCACGCCCGCCAGGAATATCGTTGATCCGCGTCGGCAATCCCACGTCCTTGAAGTGCCGGCTGACGCGCGCGGCCGTCCCCTTGGGACAAAGGCCTTGTGCCTCGGAGAACCGGAACGCGAGGCAGGTTCCAATCGCAACGCCTTCACCGTGCAACAAACGGTCCGAATAGCCCGTCCACGCTTCCAGGGCATGTCCGAAGGTATGGCCCAGATTGAGCAGTGCACGATCGCCCGCCTCCTTCTCGTCGCGCACGACGACATCGGACTTCGACTGAACGCTTGTCTCGATGGCATGCGCGAGCGCCGACACGTCGTTGCCAAACACGCTGCGCCAGCTTTCCTCCAGCCAGGTGAAAAAACCCTTGTCCCAGATCAGGCCGTATTTCGCCACCTCGGCATAGCCCGCACGCATCTGGCGCGCCGGCAGCGTCGACAGCACATCGGTATCGGCCAGCACCAGGCTTGGCTGATGGAACGTGCCGATCAGGTTCTTGCCCTGGGGCGTATTGATACCCGTCTTGCCGCCTACCGAAGAATCAACCTGCGCTAGCAGCGAGGTTGGGATCTGCACGAAGCGCACGCCACGCCGCAGGATCGAGGCCGCAAAGCCCGCCAGATCGCCAATCACTCCGCCGCCAAAGGCGATGACGAGATCGCCACGTTCCAGACCCATCGACAAGAGCCGCTCCGACAGTGGCGCAAGCTGGCCATAGCATTTCGTCGCCTCGCCAGCTGGCAGCACCACCGTGCCCAGAAGACGCCCCTGCGCGCCCAGACTCTTCTCCAACGTGGCCAGATGATAATGGGCGACGTTTTCGTCTGTGACGATCCCGTAACGCGCCTCGCCAAGCCGCTGGGAAATGATCTGCCCCGCCTGCGCCAGCAACCCCGATCCAATCAGAACCTCATAGGCGCGCCCCTCTAATGGCACGCCAACCGTGCGTGTCTGGCCAGCGGTTGGAACATCAGTGATCATCGGCATTGGGCATGACACTCTTGAATTTGTGGTCTCAAACGTTTCTCGTCAGGAAGGCTTTCAGGTGGGCCCCGCCCTGACAGACCCTGCAATGGACAACATGGCGCTGGCACGCGCCGATTGCCGGCCCAGGATTGTCGGCGCTGTTTGCTGACAGGTCGGCAAGCTGGCGTCCTGCTCCTATCAGACCGCGGGGGGCCGATCCAGCAGCTCGCACTTCAGCAGAGCATCGACGATCTCGCCGACGATCACCTCGTGAGGCATATCCCGGCTCTCGACCACAATATCGGCGCGCGCGTAAAAGGGGTAGCGCTCCTCCATGAGCCGCCGCATCACCGCCTCGGGATCGGCCGTCTTGAGCAGTGGCCGAGTGTTGCGCTTCAAAACCCGGCGCATCAGAACCGGCAGTTCCGCCCTTAACCAGATCGAAATACCTTGTTCGGCAATGGCATGGCGCGTTTGCTCGCTCATGAAGGCACCGCCGCCGGTTGCCAGGACCTGCGGTCCTTGGCCAAGAAGACGTTCGATCACCTTGGCCTCGCGATCGCGGAAATGAGCTTCGCCGTAGGTGGCAAAAATGTCGGCGATCGTCATCCCCGCCACCTTCTCGATTTCCTCGTCGGCATCAACGAACGGCAGCGAAAGTCGACTGGCCAGACGCCGCCCGATGGCCGATTTTCCGCACCCCATGAGCCCGATCATCACCAACGAGCGCGTGCCCAGACGGCGCACCACGTCCTCGGCCCGCTTGGCGTCATTCTTGGACGTCTTTCGGCCAAACGAGAGGCGAATCATGGCACAGCTTTCCGGCATGAAGGGCAATTTTCAAGTCTGGTACGCTCAGCAATAGGCATCTTTCAGGACGCCATTGGACCTCGCGAACGCGGCAGAATGTAGAATAACTTACTCACACAGGTCTCTGCGGTTTTTGGCCTTAGCGCAAATCGGGTCATAATGCCGCCACCAACCGCCGACACATAGCAGCTTCAAGGAGCGGCCGAGCCACAATGCCCAGCCTCATTCGATTCCTCCTCGTGACAGGGATCATCTCTGCCCTCATTTTCGGCGGACTTTATGTGCTCGCCGTTCGTTTCGAGCCTCCTCAAAAGGAGATCTCAAGCCCCGTGTACGGCCTTACCTTACGCCGCGAATAGGGGCCCACTTCACTGTCGTTGGAGCCGTGTCGTTGGAGCTTGATGTCCGCATGCCCTCGTCGCGATTGCGCTTGCTGCATCACAACTCCAGATACAGCAGATTGAGCACAGTGCTGACCTCGACGTGCGCGTTGATCACGCTTGCCACGGTAGGCACTCCCGCCCTTGCGCAGGGCTGGGATCCCTTTTCGCAGCTCGAGACGAACCGATTAGAACGGCGTTCAACACGCCCGGTACGCAAGCCGCCTGAGGTCTCGAATGGGAATTGGGCGGCTCCGACTGGCGCCAACGCACCGCAAGATACATATCTTGACCCGACCAACGCCCGGCCGTACGCCGCAGAACCGTCCCGCCAGACCTATTATCCCCGCCCCGCAACGAGCCAGCCTGGCTATGGACGCACTGCGCCAACTCCGGCCCCGTCGGCGCCTCCGCCCAGCACCGCGCCCTCATCCATCAGCGTCGAGACCCTAGCCCCACTGCCGCCCGGCCCGAACCTGGGAGCACCGGCACTATCGATGCCCGACAGCACGCCCCAACGGCCAGGCGGCGGTCTGGCGGCACGCCAGCAGGTAACGCCTTGGTCCGCGACCGGTGGAGAGGCACAAGCCCTGCCGTCCGAACTTTGGCGCGGCCTGGATATCGCGGACGTCGAGCACCTCATCGCCTCACTCGAAATCCCGCCACGATCCCCTGCCCTGCACCAGCTGTGGCGTCGTCTGATCGTTGCGGATGTTGCCACACCCCAGGGTGGCGATGCGAACGCACATTTCGAAGCGCTGAGACTTGAAGCCCTGTACCGCTCAGGACTGCTCAAGGAGATCACCCAAGCACTGAATGCGCAACGTTCAGGCCTACCCAACGCGCTGGTCGCCATGCTGGAAGCCCGCAGCGAAATCGGATTGGGCCATCGCGAGGCGGGCTGCGAGGGCGTCAAACGGATCGGCGACATCCGGGGCGACATCCCCAAGTCTTTGCGCGGTGAGGCGATCCTCGTCTCGGGCTACTGCGCCGCCGCAACGGGCAACAAGTCGGCAGCAGGTCTGCTTGCCGAACTCGCCCGCGAGGAAGGCGTGCGCTCTTCGCCAGGACTTGCCGCACTCGATGCGGTCGCCTTGGGCGTCAAAACCGACATTTCGCTGGCCAAGGGCCAGAAGCTGAGCCTCATCGATTATCGCATTTTGGAATTGGCCGGAGCCGCCCCACCGCGTCAGGAGTTGATCAAGACCGCGGCCCCCGCGCTGCTCGTTTCCATTGCGGATGATGCCGGAGCCGACCCTGACTTGCGTCTGGACGCCGGCGAAGCGGCCGCACGCATCAACGCCTACGACCCGCAGACTCTGGCCGCCCTCTACCGGGCCATCGCCGGGCGCGCGTCAACCGCCAAACCGTCCAGTGATGCCTCAAATAATGGTGGTGGCGCCAACACGTCCCTGCACCGGGCCCTGCTTTTCACATCGGCGCAAAGCGAGCACACACTGCTCAAGAAAGTGCGCCTGATCCGCACCTTCATCGACAGCTCACGGCGGGCCGGGCTCTATCTTCCCGCCTTGGCGATGACCGCCCGACTGACTGACGATGTCGGCCTCGTTCCCGAGATCGGCTGGTTCGCCGAGACCGCAATCGAGGCCAACCTCGCCGCCGGCAATTACCAGAACGCGCGCAAATGGGCCAAGTTCGCAGCCTCGGCCGCCAACGACCGCGGCCGAAACCTCGACTATTGGATGGCGCTCATCGATATTGCCGACCCGCACTTTGCCGAACCGCGCGGCCAAAGCCTCATGGCTGTGGAGAAACTTGCCCTCAAAGGGCAATTCAGCCCCGAAACTCTGCATCGCCTGGCCACCGTGCTCGACGCGCTGGACTACAACGTGCCCATCCCGCTTTGGGAAACCGCCAGCAAGACCCCGCAGCCCACATCCGGCCATCTGCCCGAAACTGGCGTACTGTCGCAGCTGCAGGACGCCGCAAAGAAAGGCGAGTTCGCCCGCACCGTGCTGCTCACCATGCAGACACTGGGGCCGGACGGCGCCGAAGGGGCGCATATCATCGCGCTTGGTGATTCCATTCGTGCCCTGAAGCGCGCCGGCCTCGAAGCAGACGCGCGCCAGCTGGGCTTTGAAGCGCTGCTGCCCGGGTGGCCGCACGTTTTGACCAATTAGAGCGCTTGCACGATGAGGTGGAAGCGCTCCGGCCGCTACGGCTCGTGAGCGATAACAGGTAAGATCTTTTCCGCCTCAAGCGGAAACGATCTAAGGCGGACAGGATGCGAGATCTTGCGCGTTACCAACACGGATGTTCTCGACAACATCGAGGGTGTTCTGGAAGGTGTGCTGGCAACACTTGAAGGTGCCACTGAGTTACCGGCATCGCCATGAACGACCGGGCACTTCCCGAAGCCGCCCCTCACCCCGGCCCTCTCCCCGCCTACGGGGAGAGGGGGAAGTGAGCACCATCGCTTTGGCTGCACCGGAAAGGCCTCACCCCGCCCTTGCGGGGAGAGGGGGCAAGCGCACCACCACAGCAATTCCCTCTCCCCGTCCTTACGGGGAGAGGGTTAGGGTGAGGGGCGGCTGCAGGATACGAACCGTGG
>Ga0209607_1004497_pt1 | contig 10323 bp, 9 predicted proteins | sample AD_UKC117_MetaG_FD_184413 | JGI IMG/M metagenome (GOLD analysis project Ga0209607, IMG submission 184413) | Active sludge microbial communities of municipal wastewater-treating anaerobic digesters from Hong Kong - AD_UKC117_MetaG (SPAdes)... | ecosystem: Engineered > Bioreactor > Anaerobic >... | reverse complement strand
CCGTCTCAACCCCGGCGCGCAGTTGACGCAAGTGCTGCGCAACTTTAAGGCCTACGTTGAAGAAATGCCCGAGCGTATCCATTAATTCGCCAAGATACGGCCGTATTCTCTACGGCCGTTTGCTACCACTTAAAAAGACAATCTTATGAACACTTTGCCCCAATGGCCCCTGGCCGTCTACGCCCTGGCCGTTATGCTCCTGGTCGGCGCGATGGTCGGCCTCTCCTACGTGTTAGGCGAACGCCACCACGAACGCGCTACCGGTGAGCCATACGAATCCGGCATTCTCACCACCGGCAGCGCCCGCCTGCGCCTGAAGGTCAATTACTACCTGGTGGCCATGTTTTTCGTCATCTTCGACCTGGAAGCCGCCTTCATCTACGCCTGGGCCGTCGCTTTTCGCCAACTTGGCTGGGCGGGCCTGGCCGAAATCACCATTTTTATCGGCTTCTTGCTGGCCGGCCTGGTTTACCTCTGGCGGGTCGGCGCATTGGATTGGGGCAGCCGGCGCAATCAAACCGCACACCGGACGGCCGGTAATGGAGAGCCGCGCCTGGAGACTGGCGATTGAGTCGTTCGTAACAAAAGTTTTTTGAATTGATACCTTGTAGCCGCGGTATCCAGACCATTTACACACCCGGAGGGGAAACCTGATGAATTGGTGGCTCACCAAACCTGAAAACGACGGCCGTGTCCCCCAAGACACCCTGGAAGAAGTCATGCAGCGCAACGTCGTGCTCTCGCGCCTGGACGATCTGCTGGCCTGGGGCCGCAAAAACTCCATCTGGCCCTTTAACTTTGGCCTTTCCTGCTGCTACGTGGAGATGGCCACCAGCCTCACCAGCAAATACGACATCGCCCGCTTTGGTTCCGAAGTCATTCGCGGCACCCCCCGCGAAGCCGATCTGATGATCATCGCCGGGACCGTCTTCATCAAGATGGCCCCCATCATCCAACGCCTGTACGAGCAGATGATGGAACCGCGCTGGGTCATCTCCATGGGGTCGTGCGCCAATTCTGGCGGCATGTTTGATATTTACAGCGTCGTGCAGGGCGTGGATAAATTTTTGCCGGTAGACGTGTACGTGCCCGGCTGCCCGCCCAGCCCGATGGCCTTCATGGAAGGGCTGACGCTGCTGAAGGAGTCGGTGGGTAAAGAGCGACGGCCGTTAACCTGGACCACCGGCCCGCAAGACATCGTCAAACCCCACCACCCCGCCATGCGCGATCAAAAACGCGCCTCACGGCGGCAAGCTACCATCCTGCGCTCACCGGACGAGGTTTAGAGACCGGAGACTAGAGACTGGAGACTAACTACCAATCTCCAGTCTCCAATCTCCAGTCTCCCTAAAAGACATGAACGACATTATCACCGACCTGCAAACACACTTTGGCGCGGGCGTAACGGCCGTGCAGCCCACCCAGGATGGCATTCCCACCCTGTGGATTCAGCCGGATCAGATTCAACTGGCGCTGCGTTATTTGAAGATGGGGGTGGAACGGCCGTTCACCTTCCTCTACGACCTCACCGCCATCGACGAGCGCGTCCGCCAGCACCGCGACGGCCAGCCCGCCAGCGACTTCACCGTCGTCTACCACCTGCTCTCCTACGAACGCAACGCCGACGTGCGCCTGAAGGTGGCCCTGCCCGCCGCCAATCCCAGCCTGCCCACAAGCACCTCCCTCTGGCCCGCCGCCAACTGGTACGAGCGTGAAGTCTGGGACATGTTTGGCGTCACCTTCGACGGCCATCCGCACCTGCGCCGCCTCCTCATGCCGCCCACCTGGGACGGCCACCCGCTGCGCAAAGACCACCCCGCCCGCGCCACCGACATGGGGCCATTCCATCTCCCCCCGGACAAACAAGACCGTGAACAAGCCGCCCTCCAGTTCAACCCGGAAGCCTGGGGCTTGCAGCGGCACAATGGCAGCACCGATTTCATGTTCCTCAACCTGGGGCCGCAGCATCCCGGCACACACGGCGTCCTGCGCATCATCCTCCAGCTAGACGGCGAAGAAATCATCGACGCCGTGCCCGACATCGGTTTCCATCATCGCGGCGCGGAAAAAATGGCCGAGCGCCAGACCTGGCACACCTACATCCCCTACACCGACCGCGTCGATTACCTGGGCGGCGTAATGAACAATCTGGCCTACGTGCTGGCCGTGGAAAAACTGGCCGGCATCGACGTGCCGGATCGCGTCAAGGTGATTCGCATCATGCTGGCCGAATTGTTCCGCATCTCCAGCCACCTGGTCTGGTACGGCACTTTCGCCCAGGACGTAGGCGCCATGTCGCCCGTTTTTTACATGTTCACCGACCGCGAGCGCTTGTTCGACGTGATCGAGGCCATCACCGGCGGGCGGATGCACCCCAGTTGGTTCCGCATTGGCGGCGTGGCCCAGGATTTGCCGCGCGGCTGGGAGCAATTGGTGGATGATTTTCTGGCCTACATGCCCGGCCGCCTGCGCGAATACGACAAGCTGGTGCTGCAAAACCGCATTTTTCAGGCGCGCACCAAGGGCATCGGCGCCTACACCACCGAGGAAGCGATTGAGTGGGGTGTGACCGGCCCCGGCCTGCGGGCGACGGGGTTTGACTGGGACTTTCGCAAGAAACGGCCGTATTCCGCCTATGACCAGTTTGACTTTGACGTGCCTACGGCCGTTCACGGCGACAGTTACGATCGCGCCCTCGTGCGCGTGGCCGAAATGCGCCAGAGCCTGCGCATCATCGAGCAATGCCGCCGCAACATGCCCGCCGGTCCCTATAAATCCGACCACCCCCTGACCACCCCGCCGCGCAAAGAACACACCATGCACGACATCGAGACACTCATCACCCACTTTTTGGGTGTCAGTTGGGGGCCGATTATCCCGGCCGGCGAAGCCCACGTGGGCATCGAAGCCACCAAAGGCAACAACGGCTACTACCTGATCAGCGACGGCAGCAACCACGCCTACCGCAGCCGGATTCGCACGCCCTCTTTCCCCCACATCCAGATGATCCCCCAAATCAGCCGGGGCCTGATGGTCCCCGACCTGCTGGCAATTTTGGGCAGCATCGATTTTGTATTGGCGGATGTGGATAGATGAGGCCAGATTTGGCAAATCTCGGAGATTTGTCAAATCTCAATTGGAGACACCATGTTAAGCAAAGACGAACAACAAGCAATCGAAGCGGAATTCGCCCATTACCCCACCAAACAAGCGGTGTGCATCGAGGCGATGAAGGTGGTGCAGCGGCATCGCGGCTGGGTGACAGATGAAAATCTGGCCGACATCGGCGACCTGCTAGAGATGACCACCGACGAACTGGACAGCGTAGCCACGTTTTACAACCTGATCTACCGGGAACCGGTGGGCCGCCATGTCATCCACGTCTGCGACAGCGTGAGCTGTTGGATTATGGGCTACGAGCAGCTGCGCCGCGACCTGACCGGGCATCTGGGCATTGAAATGGGCGAGACGACGGAAGACGGCCGTTTCACCCTCCTGCCCATCCAATGCCTCGGTCACTGCGAACTCGCCCCCGCCCTCATGATCGACGACGACCTGCACACCAGCCTGACGGAAGATAGGCTGCCGGGCGTTCTGGATGAATATCAATAGAGACTAGAGACTGGAGACTAAAGACTATAATTCTCCAGTCTCCAATCTCCCCAAAGCCATGGAAAAAGTACTCACCAAAAACATCGATAATCTTGAAGAGGATCACCTCGACCTGAGAGGCTACGAAAAAGCCGGCGGTTACCAGGGTTTGCGCAAGGCGCTTAAGACCATGACCCCCGGCGAAGTCACCCAGGTGGTCAGCGACGCAAACCTGCGCGGGCGCGGTGGGGCCGGTTTTCCCACCGGCAAAAAATGGAGCTTCGTTTCCCTGGAATCCTCCCACCCCCGCTATTTCATCGCCAACTCCGACGAAATGGAGCCAGGCACGTTTAAGGATCGCCTGCTGTTGGAAAGCGATCCGCACCAGCTCATCGAGGGGCTGATCCTTGCCAGCTACGCCATCCAGGCCGACGTGGCCTACATCTTCCTGCGCTGGGCTTACAAAACGGCCGCGCACCGCATCCGCCAGGCCATCGCCGACGCCTACGAGGCCGGCTACCTGGGCCACAACATCCTCGGCTCCGGTTACAGCCTGGAAATGCACCTGCACATCAGCGCCGGGCGCTACATGTGCGGCGAAGAAACCGGCCTGCTGAATGCCCTGGAAGGCAAACGGGCCACACCGCGCCCCAAGCCGCCCTTCGCCGTCACCAGCGGGCTGTGGGGCCAGCCCTCCGTCGTCAACAACGTGGAGACGCTGTCCAACGTGCCCCACATCGTCAACAACGGCGCGCAGTGGTTCAACAGCCTCAGCCTGACGCCGGGCAGCGGCGGCACCAAGCTCTACGGCGTCAGCGGCAAGGTGCAGCGTCCGGGGGCCTGGGAACTGCCGATGGGCACGACCATCCGCGAGATTTTGTACGAACACGCCGGGGGCATGCGCGACGGTTTGAAGTTTCGCGCCCTGCTGCCCGGCGGCGCCTCTACCGACTTTCTCTACGAAGAACATCTGGACCTGCCGATGGATTTTGACGCGATTCAGAAAGCGGGCAGCCGCATGGGCACCGGCACGATGGTCATTCTGGACGATAAGACCTGCCCGGTGGGCATGGTGCTGAACCTGGAGCGCTTTTTTGCCCAGGAATCGTGCGGCTGGTGTACGCCCTGCCGCGATGGCCTGCCCTGGACCGCCCGCGTGCTGCAAGCCATCGAAGAAGGCGAAGGCCAGATGCGCGATCTGGACCGGCTGCAAAAGCACACCCGCCTGCTGGGGCCGGGCCACACCTTCTGCGCCCTGGCCCCGGGGGCGATGGAACCCTTGCAAAGCGCCCTGACGCGCTTTCGGGATGATTTTGAGCGGCATATTGTGGACGGCCGTTGCCCTTACCATTAATCACCCGCCAAGCTTGGTCCAATCTAAGAAGATTGGACCAAGCTGATGCGAAAAACACGGAGAAACCCTGTGACCACCATCACCATTGACGACAAAACATACGAAATCAAAGAAGGCCAAAATTTGCTCCAGGCCGCGCTGTCGTTAGGTTTCGATTTGCCCTACTTCTGCTGGCACCCGGCGCTCGGTTCTGTGGGCGCGTGCCGCCAATGCGCCGTCAAGCAGTTCAAAGACGCCAACGATACCGAGGGCAAACTGGTCATGGCCTGCATGACCCCCGCCAGCAACGGCACGCGCATCGCCATTCAAGACCCCGAAGCGCGCGAATTCCGCGCCAGCGTGGTCGAATGGCTGATGGTCAACCATCCCCACGACTGCCCGGTCTGTGACGAAGGCGGCGAATGCCACCTGCAAGATATGACCGTGATGACCGGCCACAATTACCGCAGTTTCCGCTTCCAAAAGCGCACCCATCGCAACCAGGATTTAGGCCCCTTCATCAACCACGAGATGAACCGCTGCATCGCCTGTTATCGCTGTGTGCGCTTTTACCGCGATTACGCCGGCGGGCGTGACTTCGACGTTTTTGCCGCCCATGACAACGTCTATTTTGGCCGCCACGAAGACGGCCCGTTGGAAAACGAGTTCAGCGGCAATCTGGTGGAGGTCTGCCCGACAGGCGTGTTCACCGATAAAACCCTCCACGAGCATTACACGCGCAAGTGGGACTTGCAGACCGCGCCGTCGGTGTGCACCGGGTGCAGCCTGGGCTGCAACATCATCCCCGGCGAGCGATATGGCACGCTGCGCCGCATCCGCAACCGCTACAACCACGAGGTGAACGGTTACTTTTTGTGTGATCGCGGCCGCTTCGGCTATGAATTTGTGAACAGCGAACGGCGCGTCCGCCAGCCTATTCTGCGCAGCAAAAACGGCCGTTTCGTGCAAACCATCACCCCGGAAACGGCCGTGGCCCACCTGGCCGACATGCTGCAAGATCACCAGCCCGTCATCGGCATCGGCTCGCCGCGCGCCTCGCTGGAAGCCAACTTCGCCCTGCAGCAGTTGGTGGGCGCGGACTATTTTTACAGCGGCATGGCCGCCGACGAACACCGCCTGGTGCAAACGGCCGTAACCATCCTGCAAGCCACCCCCGCCCGCCTCGCCGCCATCCGCGACTGCGAAACCAGCGACGCCGCCCTGGTGTTGGGCGAAGACCTGACCAACACCGCGCCACGCCTGGCCCTGGCCCTGCGCCAGGCGGCCGAAATCCAACCGATGCACATCCTGGCCGAGCGCAGAATCCCGGTCTGGGAAGAAGCCGCCGCCCTGGAAGCCATCCAAAACCGCACCGGGCCGCTGTTCATCGCCACAGCGCAGGCCACCAAGCTAGACGATGTCGCCCGGCAAACTTTCCGCGCCGCCCCCGACGACGTCGCCCGGCTGGGTTTTGCCGTGGCCCACGCCCTGGATGCCGCCGCGCCGCCCGTGCCTGATCTCACCCCCGACGAAGCGACCCTGGCCCAAACCATCGCCGACGCCCTACAAACCGCGCAAAACCCGTTGGTCATCGCCGGGACCAGCAGCGGCAGCGCGGCGATTCTGCAAGCCGCGGCCAACGTCGCCAACGCCCTGCACGCCAACGGCCGTTCGCCGCAAATCGCCCTGGTGCTGCCGGAAAACAACAGCCTGGGCGTGGCCTTGTTAGACGGCCGTCCGCTGGATGAAGCCCTGGTCGCCGTCGCCACCGGCGCGGCGCGCAGTGTGATCATCCTGGAAAACGACCTCTTCCGCCGCGCCCCGCGTGACGCCGTGGCCGCCTTTTTGCAGACCGCCGAAGACGTCGTGGTGCTGGAGCACCTGAGCAACGACACCACCCTGCAAGCCGACCTGATCTTGCCGGCGGCCACCTTTGCCGAAGACAGCGGCACGCTGGTGAACAACGAAGGCCGGGCGCAGCGCTTCTTCCAGGTATTCGCTCCGGCCGACGCGGTGAAATCGAGCTGGCAGTGGCTGGGGGAAACGGCCGTAGCCGCCGGCCGCGAAGCGCCGCGCCGCCTGGATGATTGGATTCGCCTGCTGGCCCACACCCATCCCGCCTTGCAAGGCATCACCGAAGCCGCGCCGGACGCCGCCTTCCGCATCGTCGGCCAAAAAATTCCGCGCCAGCCCGAACGCTACAGTGGGCGCACTTCCATGCACGCCGACACCAACGTCAGCGAGCCAAAGCCGCCGCAAGACCCCAACACGCCGCTGGCCTTCTCGATGGAAGGCTACGAAGGCCAGCCGCCCGCCGCCCTGGTGCCGCGTTACTGGTCGCCTGGCTGGAACTCGGTGCAGGCGCTGAACAAATTCCAAGAGGAAGTGGCCGGCCCGCTGCGCGGCGGCGACGCCGGCCGCCGACTCATTGAGCCGGCCGGCCAGGCCATGGATTATTTTCAGGACATCCCGGCCGCCTTCCGCCCGCGCCCATCCGAATGGCTGACGGTGCCCTTGCATCACATTTTTGGTTCGGAGCCGCTGAGCATGTTGACGCCGGGGGTGGCCGAACGCGCGCCGCAGCCTTACGTGGCCTTTAACCCGGCCGACGCGGCGGCGCAGGGCTGGCAAGAGGGGGAAACGGCCGTGCTGGACCTCGATTTCCCCCTGGCTTTGCCGGTCAAAATACTGCCCTCTTTGCCTCAGGGCACGGCCGGTCTGCCGGCCGGTTTCTTTGGCTATTGGCCCGGCGCCCAATGGATTCGCGTCACGCAGCGCGAGGGCGCGGCGCACCTGACAAAGGAGATAGAACCATGACGATCTCGCAAGCGGCGGCCAGTGCCGCCCAAACTTTACAGTTGAAAACATCCACCGGCTTTCTGGAAGGCACCTTGCTCCACCCGGCAGGCGCGACCCAGGTCGCGTTAATCATCGCCGGTTCCGGCCCCACCGACCGCGATGGCAACAGCGCCATGCTGCCCGGCAAAAACGACAGCCTGAAGCTGCTGGCGGAAGGACTGGCCAACGCGGGGATCGCCAGCCTGCGTTACGACAAACGGGGCGTCGGAGCCAGCGCCAACAGCGCGCCAGAGAGCGAGATGCGCTTCGAGACCTTGATCGAGGACGCTGTAAGCTGGCTGCAATATCTGCAAACCGGCGAGCGCTTTGCCCATTGCAGCGTCATCGGCCACAGTGAAGGTTCGCTGATTGGCATGGTCGCCGCGCAGCATGCCGTCGCCGACGCTTATGTCTCGCTGGAAGGGGCCGGGCGCACCGCCCAGGCGACGTTGATCTCGCAGTTGAGCGCGCAGTTACCAGCGCCGCAGTTGGCGGCTGTGCAGAGCGTGATTGATCAACTGAGCGCCGGGCGCAAAGTTGATCCCTTGCCGGAAACCATCACCCAGGTACCGGCGCTGGCCGGTATGTTTCGCTCAAGCGTGCAGCCTTACTTGATTTCCTGGTTTCAGTTTGACCCTACGGCCGTTATGGCCCACCTGCTCATGCCCATCCTCATCGTCCAGGGCACGACCGATCTCCAAGTGCCCGTCGCCGACGCCTATCGCCTGACGGACGCTAATCCCGAAGCGAAACTGGCCATCATCGCGGGCATGAACCACGTCCTCAAATCGGTTCCGGCCGACCGGGAGCCTAACCTGGCTGCCTACACAAACCCGGATCTGCCGCTGGCGGAGGGGCTGGTAACCACCGTGGTCAGTTTCTTAAACGCCGCAGAAAGCTAGAGCGAGAGCTAGAGCGAGAGCAAGAGGAAGAATCCGTGAAAGACTCCATCTCTAGCTCTGGCTCTAACTCTAGCACTAACTCTAACTCTAGCTCTCGCTCTCGCTAACTTGAAAGGAGACTAAAAATGGTCAACGTTTCGATTCATGACAAGACTTTGGATTTAGAAATGGAAGGTATTGACAAGCTGTGGACCCTACGCAGCCACCTGGAAATTCCGTTAACCAACGTGCGCCAGATCCGCCAGGATCGTGAACAGACGCAGCGCTGGTGGAGCGGCCTGCGCGCGCCGGGAACCCGGCTGCCTGGCTTTATCAAAGCCGGCACGTTTTATCAGGATGGCAAGCGCATTTTCTACGATGTCCACAACCCGGATAACGCCGTCATCATCGACCTGGCCGACGATCGCTACAACGAATTGGTGGTGGAAGTGGAAAATCCAACGGCCGTGATTACCCAAGTGCAAACCGCGCTCGAAACGCGCAGCATCTAATCGCTACCCATGAACCAGACAACCCTCTCAATTCTCTCTATCCTCCTCGTCCTGGCTGGGGCGATGAGCGTGGCCGCCGGGCTGATCTGGCTGGAGCGCCGCCTGTTGGGGCTGTGGCAAGATCGTTACGGGCCTAACAGAGTCGGTCCGTTCGGCCTGCTACAAGTGCTGGCCGACATGATCAAAATCTTCACCAAGGAAGATTGGATCCCGCCCTTTGCCGATAAGCCGGTTTTCGTCATTGCGCCGATGATCATCATCGCTACCGTCTTGCTATCCTTTGCCGTCATCCCCATCACCCCGGCCATCGGCGTCAGCAACCTGAATATTGGGCTGCTGTTTTTCCTGGGCATGTCCTCGCTGGGCGTGTACAGCGTCGCCTTGGGCGGCTGGGCGTCCAACAACAAATACTCGCTGTTGGGCGGCCTGCGTGCCGCCGCGCAAATGGTGAGCTACGAGGTGTTCATGGGCCTGTCGCTGATGGGCACGGTGCTGCTGACAGGTTCGTTTAGCCTGCACGACATTGTGCTGGCGCAGCAAAAGGTGTGGTTTGTCATTCCGCAGTTTATCGGCTTTGTCATTTTCTTTATGGCCGGGCTGGCGGAGACCCACCGCCTGCCATTTGACTTGCCGGAAGCGGAGAGCGAACTGATTGCCGGCTATCACGCTGAGTATTCCGGCATGAAGTTTGGCATGTTTTTTGTCGGGGAATATCTGGGCATCACCTTGATCTCGGCCCTGATCGTAACGCTGTTTTTTGGCGGCTGGCTGGGCCCGGTGCTGCCGCCATTTGTCTGGTTCCTGCTGAAATTAGGGCTGTTTATCAGTTTGTTTGTGTTGATGCGGGCTTCGCTGCCCCGGCCGCGCTACGACCAGTTGATGGCCCTGGGCTGGAAGCTGCTGCTGCCGCTGTCGCTGTTGAATTTGCTGGCAACGGCCGTTGCCGTTCTACTCTTCAGTTCGTGATTTTTAAGGATTCAAAATTCCATGTTTAGCATCTTACGCACTATTTGGACCGTTCTAACCCACACCTTTCGCAAGCGGGCGACGGTGGAATACCCGGATGAAAAACCATACCTGCCGCCGCGCTATCGCGGGCGCATTATTTTGTCCCGCGACCCGGACGGCGAGGAGCGTTGTGTGGCCTGCCACCTCTGCTCGGCGGTAT
>Ga0209607_1004495_pt1 | contig 10324 bp, 12 predicted proteins | sample AD_UKC117_MetaG_FD_184413 | JGI IMG/M metagenome (GOLD analysis project Ga0209607, IMG submission 184413) | Active sludge microbial communities of municipal wastewater-treating anaerobic digesters from Hong Kong - AD_UKC117_MetaG (SPAdes)... | ecosystem: Engineered > Bioreactor > Anaerobic >... | reverse complement strand
GGCAGGCGTGCGTTGTAGGCCTCTTGAGCCACCGCGAGGGCCGCCTGGGCGTGCTCCAGCGTGGTCCTGGCCTCCGTGATCCGTTGCTCCCAAGCCGGAACCTCCCGGCGTCGGCTGCCGGGAAGGCCGGCCAGCAGCAACAAACCCAGCTTGTGGACCTGGCGCCAGTCGGCGTAAGCCGACTCCAGGGCGTCGAGCGCCTGTGCCGCCGCCGTCGCGGCCCGCTTCGCTTGCGCCAGCTCGCCCCATTTATCGGCCAACCAGCTCGCCGGCGGTGGCTCGTGCCGCGCCAGCCACGCCTGATGACGGGTCCACTCCGCCAGTTCGCGTTCCAGGGCCGGGATATCCGCCCGCAAGAGCGCCTGCCGTTCGGCGTCCCGCCGCCGCTGGGCGTGCTCCGCTTCGTCCGCCCGCCGTTGCCGTTCCGCTTCGGTGGTCTCCGGCGGGGAGGGTGGACGGGCTGGCGGCGGTTCGGCAAACGCCGCTTCCAGGGGTGGAGGAAACACCTCGGTCCGATACAGCCGGGCGGTTTTCTCGCGCAGCGCCTGAAGGATGCTCTCTGGGGCCGGCGCACGGGTCTCCGCCTCGGCGGCTTTCGGTTCCGCGGGCCGCGTCGGTTCGGTTTCCCGCCGTTCGGCGGCTGGCCGCGCCTCGGCTTCCCGCTGGCGCTCGGCGTGGCTCGCCTGGACCGCCCGGTTGCTCTCGCCCAGCCGGGTCGGCACGCCCCGGCGCTCCAGCGCGGTCGCGGTCGGTCCCAGGTGGATCGTGGCCTCCCGGTCGATCTCTTGGGCCTCCAGGCTCCGGTGATCGACCCGGGCCTCGACCCCCGCCTCGCGCAGCCGCGCGTTCTGCAAGTCGGCGAACCGCGCCCGCCAGCGCCCGATTTCGCCGGTCTTGAGGTCGTCCAGCTCGCGGGTTTTCTCGGTGAACCCCCCCGCCGTCAGCCGGCGCGTGGTCAGCAGGACGTGGGCGTGGTGGTTGCGTTGGTCGCCGGTCCGGCCCGGCCAGTGGATCGCCACGTCGGCCGCGCAGCCGTGCCGGAGGACCAGCTCGCGGGCGAAGTCCGCCGCCAGCCGCTGCCGCTCTCCGGCGTCCAGTTCGGCGGGCAGGGCGATCTCGAACTCGCGCGCCACCGTGGAGTTCTTGCGGGTTTCCGCTTGTTCGGCGGCGTTCCACAGTCGCGCCCGGTCGCTCGCCCAGTCGGGGGCGTTGGCCGGTAACAGCAGGAAAGCGGCTTCGACCCCGCGCCGGCGCTGGTAGTCGTGGAGGACCCCCGTGCGCTCGTCGGCGATCCGCGCGCCGCTGCGGTAGGCCGCCGCGCCCGTGGCGCTGCGCCCCTGGGCGCGGCTGATCGTCTTGACCGAGAGGTGGTAGGTTGCCATGGCGGTCTTTAGGTCTTTCTCCGGGGTCGAGGGGCGAAGCCCCCGCGCACGCAAACCCAGCCCGCAGAGCGGGCGAGGTTTGCATAAGTGCGCCCTTTGGGATTCGCCCCCCACCGATTGTAGCCCGCCTCGTCGCCGGAGGCTAGCCCCTCGTCCCGTCCCCCCGTCGGTCGCCATCGGCCGTCCGCTCGGGGGTCGGGCGCTCGGTTCAGGGTCCGGGTTCAGGGTGCGGGTCCATACCACAGTTCCATGAGCCGGGATCGCTCGCCGGTCGAATCGGGCGACAGGCTTGCGCTAGAATGCCCGCTATCCTTCTGGAGGAGGTGGACCCATGCCCGGTATCGAGGATCGGATTGCCGATCTGGAAAAAAGATTAAAGCAGGCGAAGGCGCTCAAGCAGCAGCAGGTCGCCCGCGCGCGGGCGGCGGATAAAAAGCGCCAACGTTCTGAGGAGACCCGCCGCAAGATTCTGGTCGGTGCGGTCATCCTCGCCAAGGTCGAGAGCGGCGAGTGGCCCAAAGAGCGCCTGCGCGAGTTGATGGACCAGGCGCTGACCCGCGCCGACGACCGGGCGCTGTTCGGGCTGTTGCCCGTCCCGTCGGAAGCGGGAATCCGACCGCAGAACACCGCGCCCGATTAGGGTGAGGCATCCCCCTCCCCCAGCAACGCCCGCGCGTCGCGAGAGCCGTGCAGCACCCGCACGATGATGACCTCGCGATCCGTGTGGCGGTAGTAGAGGGCGTACTTCTGGTGGAAATGGACCCGCAAGCCGGGCGCGAGGTCGTCCCGGCGCGGTCCTAACTCCGGGTGAACCAGCAGCGGCTCGAAGCGAGACTGGATTTTGCGCACGAACGCCGAAGCGGCGGCGGCTCCCTGCCGCTCGGCGACGAACGTCCAAATCTCGATCAGATCCTCTTCGGCCTGCTCGGTGAGGCGGAGGCGGCGTGGGGTGTCGATCGCTGGCGTCCTGTCTGAATGATTCGCTCGGGATCGAAATCCCGGACTCGGCCGGCGTCGAGATCGTCGATCCCCCTCTGGACTTGCGCCCGCAGCTCCGCCAGCTCGTGCCGCTGGAGCGCTCGCTTGTGCCGCCAGTCGCGCAGGGCCTCGCGGACGACCTCGCTACTGGAGGCGTACTCGCCCGCCGCGACGGCGGTGCGCACCGCCTCGGCGATTTCGGCGGTCAGGGTGATGGTCAGGCGTTCGATGGTGTTCATAAATCATATTTTATCATACTATCCTGGGTTTTTGGTTTCGCGCTTCCGGTTTGCCGGTGGTCGCTGTGCCTTTTGCGGCTCTAGGAGCGTCCTGGAGCGCTTTTGCGCTGGGAGGCGTAGAGAGCCGCAGCGCTGGTACTCTTTCGGTGGATTCACGACTTCGCCGGGAATCGTGAATTTTCCCGTCGGTCGCGTTTGGGATGGTCCTAAAATTAAAAAATCCACCCGCGATGCCCTCGGCCAGAAAGCGGTCTCATCACGAGCGGACGGAGCGGGTGATAGCGCGATTGCGAGCCGCAACCCCTGGCGATAGGGGGACGCCACCCGGATTAAAATATTCTGCTGCGCCAACGCGAGTTCTGGGGAAGACGGCGAACATCGAGGAGATTTCCGGCGTAGCGGGATTGGCGATGCATGATAGACCGCTAACAAAATCTAGCAAGATCAATTAAATATTTTTAACGATAGAGGATCGTGGTAGATTAGCAGAAACCACATAATCACTTGTTAGGCTATAAAAATAACCAACCAATCTGAAATTACATACTCAGGAGATAGCAATGAAACTACACAAGACTATTTTTATCACGCTCTGCATTTCTTTCTCGCAGTTTTTGCATGCAGGAGAGGTCACTGTGGACGGCAAACCAACTGGCGTCGATAGTCGAGATGCCAAAGAGGCGTTTGAGCGTCTAGGTGATGCGATGAGGGAAGCGGCAGAACGCAATCCAGGCAGGCGTGAAGTCGAAGTTAGAGCCCCAGATACTAGGGATTTAGATAGAACACCTGAACCTAAGGAAACACCAAAACCGAAAGATGATTTCGATTTCGACAAGTAAATGTGGGAACCCAACCTATGAGTAAACTTGGCATTATAGTTGCGCTAACATTGTCGTTATTGTCTGGCGCCGTGTATGCTGACCTTAAAAAAATCGATCGAGGTTCCAGCAGTTGGCCCTCTGATAAGGGTTATTGGTTGATATTTGTAGCGAGAGACTCCGTTCCAGGTCACGCTTATGTTGTATGGGGTATAAGAAATCGAAAAACTAACAAATGGAATTCATTGTTTGGTTTTGGGAAATACCCCATTAATTCTGCCAAAGTCGCCTTTGGAACTATTCCGGGCAAAATAGTAAAAGAATCCACATCTAGTCTTAACTCGGCAAATAATGGGCTTGCTGTTGGTGTGACGAAGCAAATGTATGACTATGCGCTTACCAACACTAATGCTATTCGTTCTTCAACTGTTCCGTATAACTTGATTGACAAAAGTTGCGTGGATTTTACTGAACTGGTAGCTAGAGCTATTGGCTTAAACTCAAGTGAGCCAACAGGTTTGGAAAACCATCCGCAGGAATTTATTAACAAATTAAAGAAGTCGAATAGTTGAAGCCTAACAATCACATTCACTCGGACAACAAAAAGCGCCGCTCGTTCCTCGCTCTGCTTTTTGTTGCCGGTGATGTGAGGCGTTAGACTGGCGCTCCGCGCGGGGATAAAATGAAGATAGGATATATACAATTTGATGTAAAATATAAAGATATTAATGCAAATGCTAATACTCTTATAAGTTATATTAATAAGTATAAAGCAGATTTATTTGTGGCACCTGAATTATGTTTAACCGGGTACTTATTTAGAAATGAAGATGAATTAAAACAATTGCTTATAAATAATGATGCATATATTAGTAGAATATCTGATGTATGTATAAAAACAAAAAGTAGTATTGTTTTTGGTCATGCAATAGTAGAGGACAATAAGGTATATAATTCTGCTTTATTAATCGATTCCACTGGAGATATAAAAAGGTATCGGAAGATACATTTATCAAAAATTGAAAAACGCTTATTTACTGAAGGAAATGAAATACCAATATTTACGGTAAAGAATGTTAAAATAGGAATTAATATTTGTTATGATCTATGGATACCCGAGATATCAAGAATACTATTCCTTAAAAAAGTTCAAGTAATATGTTGTCCATGTAGTTTTGGCGGTCCATGGACTTATGATATTGCAAGAACACGAGCAATGGAAAATAAGACATATTATGTTATTGCAAACAGAATTGGTTCAGAAAATATTGACGGTATTGATGCGCATTTTAGGGGAGAAAGTAAAGTATATGATTATCAGGGTGATATAATATCACAGTTAAAAAGGAAAACAGGAATTAAGATAATAGAGATTAATGAAAATAAAACTATTACCAAAGAAACGCTAATGAGTGATGATATTTTATATGAAGCACAAAAATACTGTATTAATCAACAAAAAGAAGTCTAACAACTGCTTCAACCTGACTCGGCTATTGTCACAGTTTGTGCTAGTCGTCGCTACGCTCCTCGGCACAAACTGCGCCAATGTACGCCTCGCAGGTTAAGCAAATGTTGTCGCGGACGCTTCGCGCCCGCGACAACGGGCGGCGGATAAGCATCCGCCCCGTTAGGCACTCGATCAAGAGGACTCAACAATGATTTTATCAACAGTAACCCAAGAGAAATTGAACGCCTGGATCGCTCCGGATACCTGGCATACAAAGCATGACTCCGACATGAACCGCTGGTATGAGTTCGTCGATCAATACCAGAAAGATCACGGTTTCTCAATCGATGAACATGCGCTGAAAGATCATATTGCAAACACAGCTAATTGCGCCACTAATGAGGAACTGATAAAAACGGTCTCTCAGAGAATCTCGCTTGCTTACAATATTCTTGATTTCCTGAAACATACCGGTAGGTAGATCGGGATTATTCAAAAAGAAAACTCTTTACCATGAACTCTGAGGAAACATGAACGATAAATTAAAAATTGTGGTCGTTGCTGCCATTGCATTAATCGCAGGGGTATATCTCTATGTTTACTTTTCACCCTATCAGACTTGTATCAGGGGGGTAAAAAGTTCCGGCCGAAGCGACCATCAAGCAAATTTGATATGCGCCGAAAAATTTGGAGGAAGGCAATAGGCGAAAGGCGTATAATTCGTTTCTTTGTTGCTTATATGAATGAAATTGCCTAAACGAGCGCCTCCAGCCGACCGCGCAAACACCGCGCGGCGGCTGAGGCAAACGTTAGAGTTCATGACGCCAGCGCAGAAACGATCACGGCGCGGAAGTGCCAGCCGGCGAATGCCAGCGCCGCCGCCAGCGCGGCCAGCAGTATCCACGCTCGGACCTTGCCGACCGGTGCGGGCCTGGGCGATGGCGGGTTGGCTGCTGGCGCCGGCAACAGGCGTTGAACATCATCCAACTGGCGCCGAAACCACAGTTCCCGGTCATGGGCATCGTTTAGTTGCGTCTTGAGTAAGTCGATTTGAACCTGTAGCGCTGCTACGGTTTTGGCTGTATCAAGTTGACTCACGTCTTCTGTATCGACATGAATTTGGTTGGCACCACCTGGATTTATTCCTGCATCGCGAACTGGGTCGTTGCCTGCATCGATGCAGGGCTCACCGAATGCACGAACCATCTCGGATGTATCGATTCCCTTGCTGCCGTTTGGCTGGATCGCCGCTGAAAGCTTGCCTTCCCGGATGGCTCGCTGAATCGTGGTCCGCCCCATGCGCCATGTCCGGGCCGCTTCGCTGATTGAAAGAATTGCCATCGCTACACCTGCATCGGTTGCCTGCATCAAGGTGTAGCACGCTGTCTGTATCGATGCAGGCTATCCGCCTTTCCATCAAATAAGATTTCTGTTGCCGCTCGGCTTTGTGTCGGGCGCTTTCGTCGGCTGGCGGGTTCCTGGCCGCTCTCAATAGTTGGGCGATCAGCCAATGTCGTAGTCAATCCTGATTACTGATTACAGGATGGGAGTTGTCACGCACCTCCAGGCCGCGCCCGGCGCTGGGCCTCGCGCGGTGGCGGGGGGCGGTGATCGTCCGGACCTCGAACGCCGCGCCGAACCGGACCGATCGGACCGTTTGGCACGATTTGTCTCATGTTTTACAACGCATAATGCTGCAAATCACCAGCGGCAAAAAGCAAAGCGACGAAGGAGAAGGAGCGGCGCGTTTTGGCGACCGAGTGTATTTGCTTTGTTAGGGTACACCGCCGTTTAGTTTCTTTTCTATATGTTCTATCAAAGACATGACGCTTCTACAGAACTCTAGTGCTGGTATGCTTTTGCTCTTTAAGTAGCCGAAGTGATATCCCTCTGGAAGGACAGGACTCGACTTCGTAATTGCGAGGGGGTAGTGGTGTGTGTTTTTCTTTCTGAGTTCGTAGAGAGTCTCTAAGCATCCGTCGAGAGCTGATGTCTTTACGAATGATGGATTTTTCCTGTTTTGATCAATTCGAACGTATTGTCGCAGAATAGAAAGCATGTCTTGGCCTTCGATGTATTCGCCTATTTCAGGGTCGGGATAGGCCGTATGGGCTGCAAGCGCCTTTATTTCAAAATAGCTATACACCGCGTTGAGATATGCACTCATCAGCCATCGAAACCGTGAGCGGTTTGACTCTCTGGAGGCTAGCTCTAGAAAAAATGCACACTCCTCAATTTTGTCCCGTGGTGAGGCAAGTGCCGACATATCTGCCGACATAATCTCGTCAATGGTTATGGTCTCCCGATGCTTTGCCATAGTCTGTGTGCTCTAATGGGACGACGGATAAGCGGCGAGTCCGAATAAAATGAAATTTTAGGCGGGCGAAGTCCGTTTGATTCGCGTGGTTGGGCGGACGCGAAGCGCTGGTTATTACCCACAAGTTAGGTCTACCCCTATTTACTATGTTTAGCTGTAACTTGAATCATTTTCGCGGGAACAATCCGTCTTTTTTTATCTTTTCATTAGCTTTCGCCAGTTTCCTCTTTGCTTGATTTCCCGCCTTCTCTATTTCAGACACTAAGTATCTTACGTTCCCATCAATCTCGTTCTCAGACATCATGTCTGGTGTAATAAATATTTCGCCTTCCTCGTCTGTAGAGTACTGATTTAAAGTTATGTAAACAGCCCATCCTTTAGTTACGGCACCAAACGAAGCCATTTCCTACCTCCGTCGTATATTGGGTATTTCTGCACAAAGGTATCCCATATTTTACAGGTTTAGCCATAAGCTCACGCATCAGACCTCTTGAGTTTGCCATCACACCTATACTGGATAAAATGCGCCCTACGGTCCCGTGTCGCCCGGCCCGCCCCGCGCAACCCCTTGAATCGCCGGTGCCCCGCCCGCGCCGACACGAGACAGAACGGGCCACTCGGGCGGTCGCGGCGCGTTTTTTCCGGCGCGCGCCGTCGGGCGCCGCCGGACTGGACGGCGCTCGACCACACGCGGCGGCGCCGATGTGCCGCCGACGAGTAACCCACCCCGAAGCGGGGTGGGTTTTTTGTTGTCCGCTGCCAGGACGGCCCAGGATGGCATTCTAGGGGTCACCTCACGAAACGGAAAAAATCGTACGCTAAGGACTCTCAATCCTTTTTAGACAAAGACTTACAAGAGCCGCCTGCTTCCGGTGTCAGGTTGGAGCACACCTTAACTGGGCGTCAGCTAGAGGCCGAAAATGCGTCAGGTTAGAGTCAATTTCAGGCTTTTTCTGACACTTGTGGCGCAACCTCTTAGGCTTCAACCTGACACCTTGGCGCTTAACGTACAGTTTTTTCCGTTTCGTGAGCAGACCCCTTCTAGCGCCTCTCTGGCCGGGGCCAGGGGAAATGAGCCCCTTGGTCCTTCCGTGGCGTTCTGGCACCTCTGGCGCGGTTTTGAAGCGAAAAGTCGAAGGGGTGTTGTCCTCGCCCCTTTCCCCGCCGGTTTCTTTATGGGCCGGTTGTCGCTGTCCTTCCCCGTAGTCGCCGTCCGTTCGAGTTCCTTCCTGGAGACCGTCTTTGGGTTTTCGGTGATCGTGTCGCCGTTCTTGCCCGTGGTCGCTGGCGGTGGTGGGCCTCCGGGGAGGGTTTGGGAGGGGGCTACCGCACCCCTCCCAATCGAACGTGACGTGAGCGAAGCGAACTCCTTTGTTGCACCGCAGCATAGTTATCCACAGCCAGAAAGTTATCCACAGGCGCGGCGGTTTCGGCTATCTGATTTTAGATATATGCAAGATATAAGGATTTAGGGTGGTGCTGATGTGCCATATTTTTCGACTTTAGGTGGTGCTGATGTGCCATATCCAAGTGGTGCTGATGTGCCGTGGATAACTTTTATGTCCCCGTCTCCAAACGGCCACTATGGGGACATTTCAGACCTTGCCCTTGACCCATTTTTTGGCGAATCCCAGAAACGCCTTGTCGTAGTTGCGGGGTTGTTCCTTCGCCTCCAGCCACCCGTCAAAATCGCCCTTGCAAGCGTGAGGATCGATACGCGGGTACAGTTTGCGGAACTGTTCGACGGTCGCGGGCGCGAGGTGCTTGACCGGGGGCGGTGAGGGCAAGCTGGCGCGAACCTGGCCGGCCAAGCCGTGCGATACCGCCACTGATTCGCGGTGAACGGGCGGTAAGGAGGGTTTGAGCAATAAACCGCCCGTGACCTCTTCGACTTTGGCGGACGGATACACGACGAGGGCGGCGCGAAGGGCGGGAATGAAACGTTGCTTGAAGTTCCGCCAGTCTTTGAACTCGTGCCCGAACTGGGCGTGAAACTGGTGCCACGTCACCCTGACGGGTTTTTCCAGCGTAAACAGGCGGCGCGCGAGGAAGCTGTAAACGTCCAGCGCCATCGCGGAATGCGCCAAGGCGCTGACCGCGCGTGGATCGAGCGGCACGGCGTGCTCCAGCAGGCTGTCGAAATATTCCCGCGACAGTTCGATAACGCCGGGCCACAAGGTGGCCTGGCCCCCATCGTAGGCCAGCCATGCCTCGAAGCGCCGTATCGGTTTGGCGTCCACGGTCACGGGGTGTTCCTTGCCGCCAAAGCCCAGCGTCATCCGGCAGGCGGCCAAGGCTTTCATTTCCCGTTTGAACAAGTTGTAGGTGCTTCCGCCATCCGTGTTCAGCCCCAAGCGTTCCATGAATTTCCGGGCGCTTCGGTCGACCTCGACGCTAGGGCAACGAGTCTTTACGGCTTCGCTGTTGAGGTGACAAAGCGCAAGGCGTGGCTTCGGGCCGGCGGGCAGGGGCTGCTCAACCATTTTGTAACCGTTGTACAACACCCCCGCTTCCAGCCGTACCAGACCGTTTCCATAGGCTCGCTCGAAGACGCGCCCCTCCGGCCGGCTGCGCGGCAGCGCCACCTGGCAGAACAGGCTGTGCTGGTAGACGATGCCGAGTGGGTCGTCCTGGTCGATCTCCACGGCGGCGCTGATGAGGCGGTTTTGGATGGCCGGTAGTTTTTTGTCGTCGTCTTCGCTCATGCGCTCACCCTCCGGGCGCGGGATATCGGGGTTTCGGTCTCGGCGCGGGTATAGCAAATTTCGGCGGTTCCTGCTTCGGTGCCGGTGGCGGGCGCTCCGGCTCCGGGGTCTTCCGCTGTTCGGCTTCCCGCTGCCGGCGTTCGGCCTCCGCTCGGGCGTGGGCCTCCGCCTCGCGGCGTTCCCGCTCGGCTTCCTGAGCGGCTTTGGCCCGCTGGATCAGGCCGGCCTGCTCCTCGATCCGCCCTTGTAGCGCGGCCGACTGCCGCCGCCCTTCCTCGGCCATCTGCCGCGCTTCGCGTTCGGCGGCGGGCAGGCGTGCGTTGTAGGCCTCTTGAGCCACCGCGAGGGCCGCCTGGGCGTGCTCCAGCGTGGTCCTGGCCTCCGTGATCCGTTGCTCCCAAGCCGGAACCTCCCGGCGTCGGCTGCCGGGAAGGC
>Ga0209607_1004489_pt1 | contig 10333 bp, 11 predicted proteins | sample AD_UKC117_MetaG_FD_184413 | JGI IMG/M metagenome (GOLD analysis project Ga0209607, IMG submission 184413) | Active sludge microbial communities of municipal wastewater-treating anaerobic digesters from Hong Kong - AD_UKC117_MetaG (SPAdes)... | ecosystem: Engineered > Bioreactor > Anaerobic >... | reverse complement strand
CTCGATCTCATCGAGCGTCTCAGGGTGCACCGTGGGAAGACCGGCCCGGATCTTCGCACGCCGCAACGCACCACGCGAGACCTCGAAGAACCCCACCACACCCCCTTCCAACACACCCCACGCTACGCAGGGGGTACGACAAAACCGGCCGGCCGAAACGGGCTGTGGACAATCGCAGCCAGCGGGCCGGCAGCCGGGCGTTGGCCCGTACTGTTCTCCTGCGGGTTGTCGCATTGCATAGGCTTCATGACATGTCCAAGAAGCGTCGCCACAGAGGACCGCAGCGCCGCAGCAGGCCCCACCCGGCGCAACCACGTGAGGGCTTCGCGGAGTTGGAGGTGGTCCAAGAGATTCGGCGTGCGCTCCGGTCCGACGAACCCCTGGACCTGCTCGCACTCGTCGGTGGGCTCCTAGAGGCCACCGACCCTCGCAACCGGGATCCGTTCTCGGAGAATGAGCGGGCCACCACTCGCGAGCAACTCCTTGAGTCCTTCATCGGAACTCCGTTCGCCGAGACGACCGCAGCATTGATGGTGTGGCGGTCGTTGATCGGCGATGAGATCACGAAGGCGCGCATCGCCCGTGAACTGACCAACCGCCGGCATCCCATGCCCCTGTGGCTGAACGGCCTTGAGCATGCTGTGGCCGAGCCCAGGGTTTTTCTGCTCACCCACGTCCTCAAGGACGGCGACGACTACCTGTTCGCCGTCACCCTTCCCACCGGTCATTGTCTGTCTGCGCTGGTCTACATCGACGTGAACATGGGACAGGTGGTCAAGGACGCGTTCGTCGTGCCCGAGTCCCTGGACGACCTGGTGATCAAACTCGGTGGGCTGATGAACGACCGGGACCAGTCGCTGACCCGTACCGACCCGGCGCATGGCCGAGCTGAGGTGGAGAAGGCGATCGCAACCGCCGCATTGTTCTGGCCCCCGATCACGTCCGACAGTTGGCCCATGTGCCGGCCATTGGTCGAGTGGATCGTGCGGATGCAGCCAGATGGCGGGCAGGCCAAGGATGTCGTGGAGTGGTCCGACAAGGATCTCGCCGAGATCGCCGACGATTTCTTCGCCTCGCGGTTCGGCCGCTCGATCGACGGTGAGGACGAGCGAGACCTGATGGACAACATCCTGTGGTTCGCGTCGTCATACTCCGGCGACGACCCCTACCGCTGGAGCAATGTCCGGGTGGAGATTCTGCTGGAGGACTGGTTCCCACGCAAGATCGTCGCGCCGACGGCCCAGCTGGCGAAGATGCCCGATGTGTTGCGCGCCTACGTCCGGTACTGCCACGACGTGCAGGGCATCCGCACCGATCTGACGGCGCACACGCTTGCCGCCATCGATCACCACGAACCCGAGTACCAGCGGCTGATCCGGTCGGAACGTGAGCAGGGGGCGGCGGCAATCGCAGCAGCCGTCATGAACTCGAGCCTGGACAGCGACGAGATGAGCCTGGAAGAGCTCATCCTGAGCGGGCTGGATGCTGAGGTCGGAGGCCGCGTGCGCCTGCAGTCGCTCGACGACGATCCATTGCCGGACGAACCGTTCGAATGGGCAGGCATACCCGAAGACATCCACCCGGTTGTGGCCGAGATGCTCGAGGCGTGCGATCACTTCGCCGACGAAGTGGGCGATGTGGAATACCGCACGGCGATGCGGCGCTTCCTCAGCCGCGCGGCTGCCGGCGGTCCGTGGATCTTCCGTCGCCGGGCCTCAGCCGTGCGGGGTGCCGCAGCGGTCGCATGGGCGATCTCTGAGACCAACGGTATGTTCACCGGCAAGTTCATCCAAGAGTCCTTCGGGCTCAAGACCAGCGTCTCCGAGCGGGCACAGCCGATGCTTGAGGCGATCGGGGCGGATCCGCAGGCACGGCGGAACTCCGGCCACCTGGGGCTGGGCGCCTCCGACCTCCTGCTGTCCGCACGCCGGGCCGAGATCATTCGGCGGCGGGACCAGGCACTGCAAGGCTTCGGTGTGTGACGTCCTTTCCCGGCTTGGTAGCACAGTGGTTACTACCGCAGTAGCATTGCGCTATGAAACTCAGCATCAGCCTGCCCGACGATGACGTCGCTGTTCTGGACCGTTATGCCGAGGCCGCCGGGCTGTCGTCACGTTCGGCCGCGATCCAGCAGGCGATCCGCATGCTCGGCGACCCGGAACTCGACGATGCATATGCGGCGGCCTGGGAGGAGTGGGAGACCTCGGGCGACGCCGATGCCTGGGAGGGAACACTTGCGGACGGGCTTGCCGATGCTGCGCGGTGAGATCCGCCTAACCGATCTCGACCCCGCACAGGGCAGCGAGACCGGAAAGCGGCGCCCCGCCGTTCTGGTCAGCAATGACCGGGCCAATACAACCGCCGCCCGGCTGGGCCGCGGAGTTGTCACCGTGGTCCCGGTCACAAGCAACGTCATCAGCGTCTACCCGTTCCAGGTCCTGCTGCCGGCCGACGAGACCGGTCTGCCCGTGGACTCCAAAGCACAGTGCGAACAGATCCGATCGGTGTCGGTGCACCGGCTGGGTGCGGCCATCGGACACGTTCCACCACCGTTGATGCAGCGACTCGACGACGCATTGCGCACACATCTGCAGTTGTAGGCGGTTCGTCTAGGCAGAGACAGCGGACGACAACATCCGCCGTTGCGGCCCGCCGGGCAACGCACTTCGCTCCCCCTATCGCTGGCGCACCTCTCGCCATCAACACCGATCAGGCGAACCGGCCCACGCGGCAAGGCGTAGGTCGCGGCGCGATGGACAATGCTCGAGTGAGACCTCGTACACGCTCCGGTCTGTGAGGAGCCGCCATGCCCACTGACCCGCGCTCCCTGCGGGGTGACGCCCCTTTGCTCGATGCGTGGCTGCGATTCCAGGAGTCCGCGCCCACCCCGTTCACCATTCCCGGGCACAAGCACCGTCGCGATCTGGTCGGAGACGTGGTCGCCGGGGACGTCCCGCTCTACGGGGGGCTGGACACCATGAAGCTGTCCACCGGGGTTCTCGCCGAAGCCGAGGCGCGGGCCGCCCGTCTGTGGGGCGCCGACGTCTGCCGGTTCTCGACCGGCGGTGCCACACACGCCAACCAGGCCTTGGCCCTGGCGGTCGGGGCTCCTGGCGACACGGTCATCGTGAGCCGGACGCTGCATCGTTCTTTGTTGATCGGTCTCGTGCTCGCCGGGCTGACGCCGGTGTGGGTGCGACCTGAGGTGCACGCCGCGACGGGGCTGCCCCTGGCTGTCGCGCCCGAGACCGTGGCGGCGGCGCTGGCCGCTCACCGGGAGGCGCGGGCGGTCTTCGTCGGCGATCCCTCCTATGTGGGCACGGTCGGGGACGTGCGGGGGTTGACGGAAGTGGCCCATGCCCACGACGTCCCCCTGATCGTGGATGCCGCCTGGGCCGCGCACTTCGGGTTCCACCCCGACCTCCCGCCGCATCCCCTCCAGTGCGGTGCCGATGCGATGGTGACCAGTGCCCACAAAACACTGCCCGCCTGGAGTCAGGCCGCTCTCGTGCTGGCACGGACCGAACGGATCGATCCGGCGCGCCTCGATGCCGGCGTGGAGGCGACGGCGACGACCAGCCCGGCCGGAGCGATCCTGGCCAGCACCGACGCCTCCCGTGCCCTGCTCGAACGGGACGGGCGCGAGTTGCTGGCGGAAGCCATCGCCGCGACGCGCGCCGCCCGCGAACGGCTGAAGCGGGTCGAGGGTCTGACGGTGCTCGACGGACCGAGCGTCGACCCCGTGAAACTCACGCTCGTGTTGTCGGGGACCGGTGCCGATGGCAACGCGGTGGAGCGGGATCTCATCGCCGCAGGAATGCCCGTCGAATCCGCCGACCGCGACGTCCTCACCGCGATCGTGACACTGGCCGATTCAGACGAGGCCCTCGCCCGTCTCGCCGACCACCTGGCGGCCTCGATCCAACGGCACCGGGGCGATCCCCGGCCACCGGTCGGACCGGCGGCCTACTCCGTCGAACCGATCGTGGTCGTCCCGCCTCGGGAAGCCTTCTTCGCCGCCGCCAAGCCCGTCGGGATCGATGAGGCGGTGGGACGGGTCAGCGCCGAACTCATCGCGCCCTACCCGCCGGGGATCCCCGTTCTCGCTCCGGGCGAGGAGGTGACTGCCGCGGTCATCGAGGCTCTGGCCAGCGCCCGCGCCGCCGGAGTAAGGATCGCGTATGCGGCCGACCCCACCGTGTCCACGATCCGGGTCGTGACGTAGGTCGTCGGCCGAATGCGGCGGGCAGCGGCCCTGCCGGTGGGACTCGTAGATGCTCTTTGCAGGCCCGCTGGCGAGCACCGCCGCTACGAGTTCCGTTCTCACCGGTTGTCGCGGCTCCCCCCTCTCGGCGTGGTCCGGCCCGGAATCTCGGTCTGGGTTCCGGGGACCGTCGAGTTGGCGTCGAAGACGCTCTGGCCGAACTCCCGGACCAGCCCGACGTAGATCGGAACCTCCTTGTAGCAGGCCCGGCGCTCCTTGCGCAGCTTCTTGCCCTTCAAGAACCGGTCGCATTGCGCCATCAGGTCGGCAGCGAACTTCTCATCCACTGCCTCACGTGACCACCGGCGGTAGTCCGTCGCCTTCTTGGTGCGCATCCCTGCGACGGTCGACCCTCCGTACGCAGCGTCGTGCTGGTTGCAGGCGACACGCATGCTCACCGGTCGGTTGCCGTAGGTGCGGACATCGCCGAACCAGTTCATGATGTCGATGGCCTTCTGGCCCCAGGCGGACCCGCCGCAGCCGTTCGACACTCGTGTGATGGGGACCTTGATGGACAGCCACCGGCACGCGGTGAATGGTGCGTTCTCGCTCCGGTTGCCAGCTGCATCCTCGGCCCAGAAGCATTCGTAGAACGGACCGGAATGACCCTTCGGGTACCTCCATGTAGCCGACCAGCGCTGCCCCACCGCACGCACCGGACCCTTGGTTCCTGTCATCACCACGGCGCCGTCGGAGTACATGGCAGCGTGCATCGTGGCCTTCTTGCTGTTGTCCGACAGTGTCCCGACGACCTCGGTCTTTTCGCCGATACCGGTGACTCCGCGGGGCTTCTTGATCGTGATCGTGGGCGGTTCAGTGTCCAGATTCGACGTCACGCCGATCGTCAACCGCACGGTCGGCCCGCCGCACACGCCGGAATCGTTGCAGTTGACTCCCTTCACCACGACGTACATCTGGCTCACGACGCCACTACCATCACCGCTGGGCGCCACCGAGGTGATGCTGTAGGAGAACGGGTAGGTACCTCCGTAGACCAAGCCGGCGAAGGACTGCATAGGTGCGCCCGACAGCGACGCGGACTGCCTGAGGTTGGTCGCGTAGCCCTTCTGCAACGTGTACGTCATGGAGCCGCTCAAGGTGACCTTGGCTCCGGCCTTGACCACGCCGGCGTACTGCCCCGCAAGAGCCGGTGGCGGCGGGCTCACTCCGCCGACACTCCAACTCACCGTGTGCCCGCCCTCAGTGATGGTGCCGGACAACCCGGGCCCATCAGCGTTGCTGGGTGCCACGGCACCTACGAGCCCAAGCAGTAAGGCGGTGGTCAGGATCGATGTCAACCGGCTCATGGCGGCCACTCCCCTCCACGGGACGCGACCGGACTACATTCAGGCGCCAGCGTCGCGCCCTCACCTACAGGGTAGTACGGCGATGATCAACGAACTGCCCGGAAGGGACAGGTTGCACAAAATGAGGAGAGCGCGTCCAGGGGGAGGTGTAGTCGCGGCAGGTATCCGCCCAAGGGCGTGGTTGCGGATGCGCAACCCCTATGCACGAGTCCCGTGCCAGCAGTCGCTCCCACGGGCATGCGACTGTGGCTCCGTCGCGACACTGACGTTCGGGGCCAACTGGGCCGTACAGTTGTCCCGTGTCCACCCCCGGCAGCGCACTGCAGCGACTGCGTGAAGAGTCCGCGCAGCTCAACGTCTTGTGCGACGAGTACGGCGTCATCCTCCTCACGGCTTTCGGAAGTGTCCTGCGCCCGGCGGCCGAACCCCACGACTTGGATCTGGGGGTTCTGTTCGAGTATGGGGAGGCGCACGATGCCCTCGGATTGCGGGACAACCTCGTGGCGCTGACTGGATACGAGGGAATCGATCTGGTGGTGCTCAACGGCGCCGGTCCAGTGATCCGCGAACGCGCGCTCGTGGGCGCAAAGGTCCTGCACGAAGCGCGAAAGGGCGTACACGCGAATGCCGCAGTCGCTGCCACCATGGAACGTATGGATACCGCATGGCTGCGAGACCTCGCCCTGGAGGAACTCGCAGGATGACCCTCGACCGGGATACCCTCGTTCTGCGCTTGGGCCTCATGAGCGACCTGCTGGGCGATCTTGAGTCGATCGGCGGTGTCGACGTTGCGCTTCTGCGCTCCGACCGGATCACTCGGCACGCTGTCGAACGAATTCTGACCCAACTCGTCGAGTTCGCGGTATCCATCAACTCACACGTGGCCGCCTCGGTGCCGGGGACGTACCGGGAATCGTTCATTGCCGCCGCGGACGCGGGTTTCATCTCCGCGGAGCTCGCTGAGCGCCTCGCGCCGTCGGCTGGTCTGCGCAACATCCTCACCCACGAATACGTGGAGGTGGACCTGGACCTTGTGGCAGTTGCCGTGCAGACGGCGACCGTGGACTACCGCGCATACGTCGGCTCCGTGGCCCAGGCTCTGCAGAACCGGTAGAGCCGGGAAGACACCTCGATCCAGACACGAGCAGGACCACGTCGTCGGGGCGCTGCTGAACGAAGCCGAGTTGGGTGACGTTCGGTGGCATGTCGCCCGGCACACCAGCGGTTCCCGCTTGGGATAACCGCCCTTGATGCGACCGAAGCCGTCGGCCTCTCGCTGGCCGCGGTCGACTTCTTCGACCGAAGGTGGGCGCGTACGATCCCGTCATGGAAACGATCCGATCGTGATCGACGTGAACTCCAATCCGATGCTGGCGACGCATGAGGATCATCAGCGCTGGTATCTCGTTGTCGAGATTCGGAGAGCCAGAATCAAAGCGGCGTTCACATGAAGACGTGGCGCGTGCCGTATCCGAAGTTCGGCGACGGGCCGGGCTTGGCGCGCGTAGCGGCGGTGGCGGAGCGCCTTGGTGTTTCGCTTTCCGGCTTTGGCACGCAGGGCGTCGTCATTGTCGGCTCAAATGGCAAGGGCTCGACGGCGGCTATGTGCGCGGCGTTGCTGCGGCAGGCGGCGCGGCCAGTGGGCCTATTCACCTCGCCGCATCTCTTCTCTCTGAGTGAGCGCTTCAACATCGATGGCGAAGACATCTCCGACGAGGAGCTGGATCTGCATTGGACGCGTGTGATTACGGCCATCGACTCAGAAGGATTGAGCACAACCATAGGTGGTTTCGAGTTTCTCTTCCTCGTTGCGGCTGATTGGTTCGCCACACGCGGCTGTGTGCACACGGTTTGGGAAGCGGGAATTGGCGGGCGCCTCGATCCAGTGAAGCTGATCGAAGCACAGCGCGTCGCGCTGACGGCGCTCGATGTGGAACACACGGAGCTATTGGGCGAAACGCTCGAGGAGATCGCGCGCGACAAGAGCGAAGCGACGCCGCGCGGCGGCACGCTATTCATCGGCGAGGCCGTCTCTGCGCAGCGAAGGTCCATTGAGGATCATTGCATCAAGCTCGGCGTGCGCACGGCTTTCATCGAAAACGACGGTCTCGGCCGGCTCCATGCGCCCTTGGACGGCCCGCACCAAATCGGCAATGCCGCACTCGCGCTCGCCCTTTCGCGCGATCTGGTCGAACTGGGCGATGAGGCGGCGCGGGCCGGCTTTGCGGCGACACGTTGGCAGGGCCGCCTCGAAATGATCGGCAACGATCCGCGCACCATCATCGATGTCGGCCACACGCCCGATGCGATCCGCGTTGGGCTGGAGGGCTATCACGATATGCGCGGCGGTCTTTCCGGCGTGCTGGTCTGCGGCGCGTCGCGAGACAAGGACGCCGCCGCCATCATCAGCGCCCTCGCGCCCAGCTTCCCGATCATCATCTGCGCAGCCGCCGCGCACAAAGGCGCGCCAGCGGCGGAAATCGCCGCATACGCGCACGCGGCCAATCCTCGCGCCGAGATTCTCCTGGCTGAGAGCGTGGCCGATGCGCGCCGGCTCGCAATGGCGAAAGCACGGGCCACACAAGCCGCTGTTTACGTCGCGGGCGGCCTCTTCCTGGCGGCTGAATACAAAGCCGTGGATCGCGGCCGCGATCCGGCGGCACTGGACTTCTTCTGAGCCGTCCGGTCATCGGGCACGTCCCGCTACCTTGAGCCGCCAAGCCCAAGGACCTCGCGGCGATGACCGATGTGCACGACGTGTACCAGGAGCACAGCGTCGAGGGCCTCGTAGACGATCCGGTAGCCACCAACGCGAACCCGATAGACCGAGTCCTCGCCGTGCATCGCCACGCAGTTCGGTGGCCGGGGGTTGTCGGCCAGCAGATCAAGGGCCGCTCGGATCCGCTGCTGCTCGCGACGCTCCAGCGAGGCGAGCGACCTCTGCGCCCGCCGCGCAAGCCTGACCTCGTACGCTGCGGTCACGACAGGCCGAGGTCGGCTTTGACCTGCCTGAGAGCTCGAGGGGAACGATCAGAAGTGGACCTGGATGGCATGCGTGCCATGCTCGCCCGCGCCTCGATGCTTCCGATGAGGTCGCGACACCAAGAGATGGCTTTCGGCTTCTATCGCACGATCCTCCGGAGCCACGGCTGGTCGGCTGATCGACTCTCTGACCGCAGCGGGACGGCGGACGCTCACGGGAGCCCCGACAGAATCCACCCAGGGAGCCACAAGACGTCCTTGCCCGGCCAACGGACATCCTCACAGCGATAACAGATTCGTTATAATGCACCTATGACAGACCGCCCCTACGCCTACCGACTTCGGCTGCGCCGCACCGCCGCGGGGCTGAGCCAGCGCGAACTCGCAGCCAGGTCCGGTGTCAAGCAGCCCCTTATCTCAGCTATCGAACGGGGGAATCGGGAGCCAACTGCCGCCGTCCGCCACCTCTTGGAGCCGTCCCTCCAGGTGCGGCCGTCTCAGGTGTTGAGGGTGACTCGCCAGGAAGTGAAGGATGTTTTGGCAGCGGTTGGCGGCACGAACGTACGGATAGTCGGTTCGGTCGCGACCGGCCAGGATGAAGTCAGCTCGGATCTCGATCTGATCGTGGAGTTCCCGCCCGAAGCGGACATCGTCACGCTCCTCACCCTCGAAGACGACCTTCGCGCGCTGCTGACCGTGCCAGTCGATGTCATCTCTGCGCGGAGCTCAGGCAACCTGCCCGCATCAACCCTGGAGGAGTCGGTGCCGTTGTGACACAGGATCGAGTTGAGAGGCGGCTGGGCGACCTCGCACGATTCGGAGCCGAAGCTGCCTACCTCGTCGACAAAGGCCGACCCGCCTATCTCGCAGACACAATGGAAGGAGCCCTCCTACGCGACGCAGGCGAACGCATCCTGATCAAGGTCGCCACTGTTGCCGAGAAGCTGCCGGACGATTTCAAGGCGCAGTATGCAGCGGTCGACTGGGGCGGCATCGCCAGGATGCGGAATCTGGCGGCTCATCACTACGACAAAGTCAATGACGACCTCCTGTGGGTGGCCCTGACGGTGCGCATCCCCCACCTCATGCGGGAGTTGGGCCTCTAGCGACCTGGAGGTGTCCCCGCACCACCCAGCGTTGTGCCGGCCGGCACCCCGCAGCGCGGCAGCCGGTGGCACCGCGCGCGGCCCCAGGGCTTATGAATCATGTCCCGGTCGCAGCGGTCCGAACCCCGATGCAGCCGACGCGGTCGCGCGCCTGACGGACCGCGAGCGCCAGGTGCTGGTCCATCTTGGACAACTTGACGGACAGCCTCAACAGCATCCACCGGCTGACGCGTGCTGACCTTGTGCCGGCCCAGAGGTCCCCGACGTGGAAACAATGGCGAAAGGGTCCAACGTGATCAGGTTCTTGCCGAGAGCCGCCTGTCGGAATCGAACCGACGACCTACGCATTACGAGATTCGATGTTGGGTCGCACAGGGGTGTCCCGAGGTGCGCCGACGTGCTTGTCCGATGCAGGCAAGCGTGTCGGCGTGCGGGGTTGTGCAGCCCGGTTGCTGCCAGTGTTGCTGCCAACTGGCACTCGATGGGTGCCCTCAGGACTGGCCAACAGAGTGTAGGACCGAGACTCGTCGGAGGAGGTACGTCGGTGAGTCGGAAAGCGAGAAGTGGATACGCAGACACTGGGGCGGGCGTATCCGGAGACCTGGTCCTAGGACCCTTGAACCCTGCAACTATCGCGGCAAGTCCCACCCTTGGTGCATAGTGGAATCAAACGA
>Ga0209607_1004487_pt1 | contig 10337 bp, 1 predicted proteins | sample AD_UKC117_MetaG_FD_184413 | JGI IMG/M metagenome (GOLD analysis project Ga0209607, IMG submission 184413) | Active sludge microbial communities of municipal wastewater-treating anaerobic digesters from Hong Kong - AD_UKC117_MetaG (SPAdes)... | ecosystem: Engineered > Bioreactor > Anaerobic >... | reverse complement strand
CTGCGGCGGAAGACCAGGGCCACATCGTAACTGCCCGCCGGAAGCGCCTTGGGCTTGAAGAGATAGTAACCGTTGCCGTGGTGTTCGCTCCGCAGGCATTCGCGGCCGGTGCCGTGTTCACGGATCACGACAGCTTCGACGGGGGCGTCGTTTTCCAGTTCCGGCGCGAGGTTGAAGACCAGTGCCCCGAACGCGATTTCCGTGGTTTCGCCCTTGGCGACGGTGAATTCGCCAACGGCCATTTCGGAGAGGGGCTGATAATTCGGGTTGGCGAAGAGGAGTGTAAGGGAATACTCGCCGGACATAAGAGGATGGGTGGAGTCGGCTGATGGAAATTCACCTTCCTTGACAGGCTTGTCGCTGATGCGCCGGACGATGCGGAAGCCGGCCAGAGCCTGGGATGCGCTTTCCGGGAAAGTGACATGGAGTTTTCCCAACCCGGTGGCTTGCTTGACGATCTGGGTCTTGGCCGCTTCCACCTTCTGGGAGAGTTCCTCGTTTACGCTTTGGAGGGCGGCGAGGAGGGCGTCGGCATCCGCCGCGCCGAAATAACGGCCCCCGCCGGCTTCCGCGATGCAGGCCAGCTGTTCCTTCTCCTCATCGCTGACATCAAAACCAACGACATGCATCACGAAGCGGATGCCGCGGGCCTTCAGTTGCCGGACCACAGCGCAGGGGTCGCCGCCGCAGGTTTCCTTGCCGTCACTGACCAGGACAATGGTGGTTTCGGCCTCGGTTTTCGGCAGGGATTCGGCCACCTGCAGGATCGCTTCGGAGATCGGGGTCATGCCCTTGGGCTGCATGGCCTGGACCCGGGCGAGGATGGCCGGACGGTCGTCGCTCCCGGGGGGCACCAGGATTTCAATGTCCGTGCAGTCCTGACTGCGTCGATGGCCATAGGCCGCGAGCCCGACCTTCACTTCGGGGTCGATGGATGGAATGACTTGGGCCAGAACCGTTTGTGCTGCAATAATCTTGGTCTGGCTTCCGGCGGGTTCCTGCATGCTGCCGGACGCATCGAGAATGAAAACCGCCTCCGGCAGGGCAGCATGGGCAGTGAAAGGAAAGAGAAGGATAGGCAAGAGGCGCCAGAATAATTTCATCACAATGCTCCACAATGGGTTATGGATCAAATAGCCGCGGAAATGTACTGCTGCTCAACTTCTTTTTCATCTTGTACTTCCGGTTTTTGGTAATCAAATCATTTTTATCCGTTTTCATTTGTAGTCAAATTGGACAGCAGATCGGCAATCCGGAAAAGTCGCAAAAAAATGAGTTTTACAGTGGCACTTCCCGGCCAGAAGGCGTAACATTTTCCGAATATTTAATGTAGGATCCAGTGAGTATCCGGTTGAGATCAGGGTTGGGATGGTGGCTGTGTGGCGGCGCCTGGGCGGCGATGGCTGCGACAGCCCAACCGCTTTGCCTGAAAGGGGACAGACTGGAGCCGAGGGGTGAAGATCAGCAACAAGCGTTTCAGCTGCTTCGGTCCATGCCGGTCGCACCCGTGGTACAACGTCCGACCCGCCGTGGAACAGCGCCTTGGCTGGTGCAGTTCAGGGGAGTTTTGCGTGAAGAATGGAGCGCCGCACTGGAGGCAGAAGGTACACGTATTCGCGGCTATGTGCCGGAGAATGTCCTGCTGGTAGAGGCTGCCCCCGCCGCCGTGCCGAAAATCGCCGCATTGGATGGTGTCGCCTGGATGGGCGAATATCTGCCAACTTACAAGAAATCGCCGGCACTTGACGGCAAAGGGGCGAAGGACCTGGACTGCGTCGTGACGCTGTTCGATCCCGTGGACAAACGGCGCATCGCAATCGAGTTCGGCGAAATGAACGTCTTTGTGCCGCGCTCGCAGTTCGATGCGGACGGAGCGGAACTGCGTGTGCGCTTGACGGCGGCACAAATCGACAAGGTCGCGACCTGGGCGGAGGTAGAATGGATCGAGGCGGTCCCGCCGTTTCGCACATGGGGATCTTCGGGATCCATTGACAAAGAGGAGTCAGAATCCCTTCAGGCGACCTATGGACAAGGTCAGCGGGTCCATCTGGTCATTCGCGGGGCCGCCGATTCCGGTACGTATGGTGCACAGGCGTGTGCCCTCGATGAATTCGTCTGGGCGCATCCGGAGATGCTGGTCGTGGCGGCGGGAGGCAATGCCGCCATGGATGTAAAGCCGGCTGATGGCATCGTAGACGCCGGTTCGATCGGCTCGCCCGCGACGGCGAAAAACGCGCTTTCCGTCGGCGCGGCGGAAAGCCGTCGCGAAGTTGCGCGCGTCTGGGTCGAGTCCTGGCCGGAGGATTTCGCCGTGGAGCCGATTGCGACGGATCGGATGGCTCAGGCAGATGGTCTTCAGGGCCTGGCGGCGTTTTCCGGCCGCGGGCCGTGCGCCGACGGGCGCATCAAGCCCGATCTCGTCGCGCCGGGCACGTTTCTGGTCGCGCCGCGGCCGGTGGATGCCGATTTCACGGGCTGGGGCGTCACGGAAAATACCAACGAAATCTACGTGGGCGGCACCGGCGTCGCCGCGGAGCAGGCCGCGGAGGCCGCCCGGCAGGCGCGCCAATGGCTGGCGGAGCAGCGCGGCTTCGCGGCTCCGAGCGCGGCCTTGCTGAAGGCCTTGCTGATTTCCGGCGCGCGCGATCTGGCGCCGGGTCAATACGGGACAGGCCCCAAGCAGGAAATCCCGTTCGGCCGGCCGAATTCCGCGCAGGGCTTCGGTCTGCTCGACGTGGAAGGCGCGCTCGCGGCCGGTGATGCCGGGGAAATCGAACTGCACGACGCGGCCGGCCTCGCCGTCGGCGCGGCCGACGTCTACGAGCTGCGCGCGCCCGCCGCCGGTGCCCGTTTTGTGCTGGTTCTGGCCTATTCCGACCGCCCCGCCGCGCCCGCCGCGGCCAAGAAACTGGTCAACGATTTGGATTTGACAGTGACGGCGCCGGACGGCGCGGTGCTGCACGCCAACGGACGCAAGAGCCCCGACGATTTAAATAACGTGGAAATGATCGAATTCGATGCGGATGAAGCAGGCACCTATCTCGCGCGGGTCGAAGCCCGCTCGGTGCCGCTGGGCGGTTCCCAGCCCTATGCTCTCGTCGTCCGCGGTCCCCGTATCCCCGCCGCCCGCGCGGCGCCCCTGGAGGCAAAATGAACTGGCATCGGAACGTTCTCGGAGCCTGTGCGGCATTTGGCTTGGCGGTCGCCACCGCCTGGAGTGCCCCGGCGACGGATTTGTTCATATCCGAATACATCGAAGGCGGCGGCAACAACAAATACATCGAAATTTTCAACGGAACCGGGGCTTCCGTGAATCTGTCGGATTACGTTTTGCAGCTGTTTTCCAATGGCAGCGGTACGCCTTCGCAAACTTTGAGCTTGTCCGGGACTTTGGCCAACAACGACGTCTATGTCATTGAAAACTCCGGGGAAGCGTTGAGCGTGGCGGCCGACTTGTCCACCACGACAGCGATAGCTTTCAACGGCGACGACGCGGTGGCGCTATACAAAACGTCAACGGCGGCGTACGTGGATATTTTCGGCAGGATTGGCGAAGACCCCGGCAGCGCCTGGACGTCGGGCACGCTGACGACTGTGAACAAGACGCTGGTGCGCAAATCGACGGTGCTGGGCGGCGTAACGGCTAATCCGGCCAGCGGCTTTCCCACGCTGGGCACGGAATGGGACCAGTACGATCAAGACACGGTGACTTATCTGGGAAGCCATACGTTCGACGGCGGGACGGAAGAAGCCCCCGCGTTCGGCGCCAATCCCGGTCCGCTGGGCGCGACGGTGGGGGTGGCGCGGGCGTTCGCGGTGACGGCCGCGGGCAGTCCCGAACCGACCTTTGCGCTGCAGTCGCAGACGGCGTCGTCGGGATTCAGTTTCACTCCGGCGACGGGCACGCTGACCTACACGCCGCCCGCGGCGGACGAAGGCGCGCGGACGTTCACGTTCACTGCCAGCAACAGCGCCGGCGTGGCGACGCAGACCGTCAGCGTGACGGTCGTGAACGCGGCCGTGGCGCCCGCCTTCACGAGCGCAAGCACCTTCGGCGCGACGGTGGGGGTGGCGCGGGCGTTCACGGTGACGGCCAGCGGCAACCCTGTGCCGAGCCTGGCGCTGCGAAGCGAGGATGCCGCCGGCACGGTCAGCTTCACCGCCGGCACGGGCGCGCTGAGCTACACGCCCGCGACGAACGACGTCGGCAACCGCAGTTTCACCTTCACGGCCAGCAATACGGCCGGCGTGGCGACCCAAACCCTCACGGCTGTCGTCGCGCCCGTGCCAACGGCCATTCCCACCGTCAGCATTGCAAACCTCAACACCAATTCCTTTACCATCCATTGGACCGCCTGCACCGACGCCACGGACTACCAGGTGCAAGTGGCGACGGACACGAATTTCACGGCCGGCAGCTCCAGCGAGCTGTTGACCGAGGATTTCACAACGTTGTCGGATTCAATCCCGCCTTCGGGGTGGACGGCCAGCGGCAGCAGCGATCTGGATTATGCGTCCGAGCCTTACGTCGGCGCAGCGCCTCCGGCGTTCAAGTTTTCGGGCACGGGCCAATGGCTGCAGAGCCCGGCCTTCGCGACGGGCGCGACCAACGTGGAGTTTTTCGCCTACGGCAACGGCGGTTCCGGCAGCACGATCGCCGTGTCGGCCTTGGTCAACAGCGTCTGGACGCTGGTGGATACGGTGGCCATCGCGCAGAACGACGGCACCTACGACGTGGCGCTGAATCCGCAGACCACCCAGCTGAAGTTCGTTTTCACCAAGGTCTACAATTGCGGTTTCGACGACGTGGTGGTGCAAGGCACCGCGGTCTCGGCCACGCTCGTGTTGGACCGTACGGTGGCGGCGCTGACGACCGACGCGACAGGACTGGCGATGTCCACGACCTACTACGTCCGGGCCCGGAAAACCGGCGGCGAATGGTCGGAGATCGTTTCAGCCACGACGTCGGATCCGGCGCCGACGGCGCCCGTGTTCGGCGCAAATCCAGGACCGATCGCGGCAACAGCGACGCTGGCGAAGGCTTTTTCGGTGAGTGCGACGGGGTTTCCGTCGCCAACCCTTTCGCTGCACGGTACAACGGCGTCGGACGGCTATTCCTTCACGGCCGGCACCGGCACGCTGGACTATACGCCCCCGACGAACGACGTCGGATCGCGCACCTTCACGTTCGCCGCCAGCAACTCCGCCGGGGTTGCGCTGCAGACCGTCACGGTGACCGTGGCCTCGGCGCCCGTTTACGTGCCGACCGTCATTCTGACCAACGTCGGCCCGACGTTCTTTACGGCCAACTGGAACGAAGTGACGGACGCCTCGACCTACCAGATCCAGATCGGCACCGACACGAATTTCTCCCTGGCCGTCGCCGGGTCGAACTTGCTGGATGAAGCCTTTGCCGCGCTGACGGATTCGACCGTGCCCAGCGGGTGGACCAGCAGCCATTCGTCCGATCTGGACAGCACCTTCATCTATGGCGCGGCCCGGCCGTCGTTCAAGTTCAACGCGACCGGCCAATGGCTGACCAGCCCGACGTTCGCGACGGGCGCGACGAATCTGCAGTTCTGGGCCTACGGCCGCAACGGGTCGGGCAGCACGATCGCGATTTCGGGCTTGGTTTCCGGGGTGTGGACGCTCGTCGACGTCGTGAGCGTCACTCGCAACGGTGCGACCTACGCCGTGCCGCTGGATCCGCAGACCACGCAACTCAAGTTCACTTTCACGAAGCTCTACACCGTCTATTTCGACGACGTGGTCGTCCAGGGCGGCACGTCGGCGGGATCGCTGGTCGCGGACGAGACGGTAGCGGCGCTGACCTACGGTGCGACGGGACTGTCGAATTCGACGCCGTACTATGTCCGCGTGCGGGCCGCGCCGACCGGCACCTGGTCGGCGGTCGTTTTGGCCACCACGCTCGGCAACGAGCCGCTGGCGCCGTGGTTTACGGGCGGGGCGGGGCCCTATGCCACCACGGCGGGGGTTGCCGTGGCGTTCACGGAAACGGCGCTGGGTGTGCCCGAACCGACGCTGGCGCTGGCCGGCACCACCGCCGCGGGGGGCAGCTACGCCTTCACGCCCGAAACCGGCTATTTGCTGTACAACCCGCCGCTGGGCGACGTGGACGTGCAGTCGTTCACCTTCACCGCCAGCAATGCGACGGGCGTGGTCACGCAGACGGTCGACGTGGCCGTGGCGGACGCGACGCCCCCGGCGTTCACCAGCGGCACGGTCTACGGCGCGACGACGCTCGTGACCCGCGTGATCACCGTGGAGGCCACCGGTTCGCCGGCACCGGTCCTGGCGCTGGCGGAATCCACCGCGGCAGCCGGTTCTTATTCCTTCTCGCCCGAACTGGGACGCTTGAGCTACACGCCGCCCACGAACGACGTCGGCACGCGCACGTTCACCTTCACGGCCGGCAACCTCGCGGGTGTTGCGACCCAGATCATCACCGTGACGGTCATCGAGATGCCGGCCCTGCCGCCGGCCATCGATCCGCTGCCGCCGCAGACCACGATGGTGGGACTGGAATTCGACTATACCGTGACGGCAACGGATCCGGACACGGCCGCCTCCAACCTGACGTTTGCCTGCACCAGCGCCGTGGCTTCGGCGACGTGGGCGTTCGACGCCAACAGCGGCTATTTCCTGTTCACTCCCACCGCCGCGCAGCTCGGCACGAACGTCTTTTCGTTCCAGGCCACCGATCATCCGACGTCGCTGACGAGTCCGTGGTCCAACCTGGTCGTCGTGGTCAGCGACGTCGGCGATCCGGTCTCGATCTCTTTCGGCAGCGCCCGGATCGTGGGCGAAGAGAATGCCGGCACGCTGTTGATTCCCGTCAATCTGGCCTACTCCGGCTCGGCCTCGATGCAGTTCCGCTTCGCCGGTCCGACAAACGGCACTGCGCTGCGGGGCACGGATTTCAACTGTTCGACGACGCTGACGATTTCCGGTTCCTCTTCCGGCAACCTGGTGCTGGATCTGGTGAACGACGGTGTGCCGGAAGGGGCGGAGTCGGTGAAAATCACGCTGGTGCCGGTGTCGCCCGCCACGGCCGGCGCCATCACCCAGACCGTCGTGCATCTGCGCGACGACGACACGGTGTCGATCATGGCGGCAAACACCACCAGCGGCTCCTATCAGGAATACGAGGGGCCGGGGAACCGCATTTTCCAGGCACTGTGCCCCGACGTCGCGCTGGTGCAGGAATTCAACATGACCAATGGCACCACCGAAGCCGTCTATCGCGCCTGGGTGGACCAGACCTTCGGCCCGGACTTTTCCTATTGCCACGAACCGCTGGCCAGCGCCAACATCCCCAACGGAATCGTCAGCCGCTGGCCCATCGTCGAATACGGCGAGTGGGACGATCCCACACTCAGCGATCGCGATTTCGTCTGGGCCAAGATTGACCTGCCTGGCGACAAGTTTCTGTACGCCGTCAGTCTGCACATCAAGGCCAGCTCGGGCTACGAATCGCAGCGCACGACGGAAACCCGCGCGCTGACCAACTACATTGCGCAGGCCGGGTGGAGCACCAACGACTACCTCGTGATCGGCGGCGACTTCAACCTGCAGACCCGCACCGAAACCGCGCTGGCGGTCCTGACCGCCAAGGTGGTTTCGGATGCCCACCAGTCCGCCGATCAGGTCGGCAACAAAAACACCAACAGCGGGCGCGACAATCCCTACGACCTCGTGCTGCCGAGTCCGGGTCTCGATGCCCGCCACCGCACCTACTATTTTGGCGGTTACTCGTATGGCAACGGCATTGTGTACGACACGCGCATCACCTGGGCCAGCGGCCTGCCGTCGCCGTCGCTGTCGACCGATTCTGCCGCGGTCAACATGCAGCACATGGGCGCGATGAAGATTTTCGAACTCGAGAAGGACGACGAAGTGGGCGCGCCGGCGTCGTTTTCGGCCACGGCGGCCGGGCCCAGCCAGATCGACCTGACCGTCGCGGGCAACGCGCTGGGCGACGACGTGATCGTGGTCTGGGACGGCGACGGGACGTTCACGACGCCTTCGGGCACTCCGCCGGCGGTCGGCGCGGTGTTCGCGGGCGGCACGGTGCTCTACAAGGGCGCGGCCGGGGAGTTCAGCCACACCGGCCTGACGGCGTGTACGCCGGTCTACTACAAGTGCTGGTCCTACGCCGGCGCGGTGTATTCCAGCAACGGCCTGACCGCCTCCGCCGAGACGGAAGCGCCCGCCGCGCCCGCGTCGGTCTGGGCCACCGCCGTCACCAACGAAACCTTCACCGCGAATTGGGACGCGGTTATCGGAGCTCCCGCTTACCATCTCGACGTCTGTACCGTGCCGGCGTTCTCAAGCGGTGCGGGCTGGGTTTCGGTCTTCCGCGAAACGATGGGCACGCCGTCCGCCGGCACGACGACGTTGGCGGAGCACGAAGCCAACGACGGCTTCGACAACGACGGCTACACGATGTCCGACGGCGGCGCCGACTACGCGGCGGACGTGCGCACCAGCACCGAATCCACCGGCTACGTCGATCCGGCGGGCCACGCGGCCTCCGGCGCCGCCAACGTCTATTTCACCACCACCGGCGTCAGCGGCGCGGTCGGCTTCGGCATTTCCGGCATCGATGCGCGCGGCTACGAGCAGCTCTCGCTCAGCTTCGGCTACTACAAGGAATCCGCGACGGAGAATATGCAGCTCGGCGTGGAATGGTCCACGGACGGCGGCGAAACCTGGAATCCGCTCGCGGTGTCCGGCGCGCTGCCGGCCGCCAATGCGGCGCAATATACGTGGTATGCCGTATCGAACGTCGCGATCGACGCGGGCGCGCTCGGTTCGGCCAACCTGAGCCTGCGATGGGTCAATCCGACCGGTTCGGTGCCCGGTCGCATCGACGACGTCCTGCTGCAAGGCTATGCGGATTCCGCGGAATTCGTCGCGGGCTATTCGAACCGCCTGGTTTCCGGCACGACGAGCCAAGCCGTGACCGGGCTGACCGGCGGCCAGACCTATTACTTCCGCGTGTCCGCCGTCGGCGGCTCGTGCGAAAGCGCGTGGTCCGCCACGGGCACGGCCACGCCGTCCGGCACGCCTACGCCGCCATCCTTTACCAGCGCCAATACGTTCGGCGCGACGACGGGCGTGGAGCGCATCTTCACTGTGGCGGCCTCGGGCTATCCCAAACCCACGTTTACGCTCCAAAGCACGACGGCCAACGGCAGCCACGGTTTCGATGCGGAAACGGGCGTGCTGACCTATACTCCGGCCGAGGCGGACGTCGGCTCGCCGACGTTCACCTTCAAGGCCGCCAACGCGAACGGCGCGGCCACGCAGACCGTGACGGCCGCCGTGGCCGCCGGCGTGCCGTCCGCCGTTGCGTCGCTCGGAGCCAGCGCGACGAATGAGGCGGGCTTCACCGCCGCCTGGAGCGCCTCGGCGCTGGCCACGGGCTACCGGCTCGACATCAGCACCGAACCGACGTTCCAGATCTTGAGCGGCGGCGGCTCCCAGACGGTTATGGCTAGCAACGCGGCCACCGACGTTTCCCTCATATCTGGCGACTGGTCCGGCACCGCCCTGGCCGGCACCAACGGCTATATCCAGCTGCTGCAGGCCACGTCGGAAATCGTCTCGCCGGCGTTCTCGACGGTGGGGTACACCAATTTGACGGTGGATTTCTGGGCGCGGACCTACGGAGGCGCGACGAACGGCAGTTCCAACGTCACGGTGTCCGTTTCCACCAACGACGGTGCGACCTGGAGCACGCTGGGCGTCGTCGCGCCGACCAACGGATCGGCGTGGCTCGCCATGCCGACCTTGAGCGGCGCGGCCTATCTCGGCCATGCCCAGACCCGCATCCGCTGGCAGACCTTGTCCGCCGCCAACAATGTCGGCGTTGGCGTCAAGACGCTCGTCGTTCAAGGCTGGGGGCCCGCCTATGCGCCGTCGTTTGTGGCGGGCTACCAGGACCTGTCCGTTGCCGGCACGAGCCAGGCCGTGACGGGGCTGGTCGAGCTGACGACCTACTATTTCCGCGTGCGTGCCGAAAACGCAGCGGGCATCAGCGCGAATTCGCCGGACGCCAGCGTGACCACGCTCGAACAGCCAACCGAACCGCTGTCGCCGTTCCAGCAATGGCTGGCCGGCCGCGACATCGATCCGACCAACAGTCTTTATTCTGAAGACGCCGACTATGACGAGGACGGAGCGACGACCTACGAGGAATACCTGGCCGACACCGATCCGGCCAGTGCCGACAGCGTGCTGGGCCTGACCGGCACCTATGTCAACAAGGCGCAGGCGGGCGGCGAGACGGGGGAAATGCGTTTCACCTTCCC
>Ga0209607_1004486_pt1 | contig 10338 bp, 11 predicted proteins | sample AD_UKC117_MetaG_FD_184413 | JGI IMG/M metagenome (GOLD analysis project Ga0209607, IMG submission 184413) | Active sludge microbial communities of municipal wastewater-treating anaerobic digesters from Hong Kong - AD_UKC117_MetaG (SPAdes)... | ecosystem: Engineered > Bioreactor > Anaerobic >... | reverse complement strand
ATCAGTCCCTGGGTTATCAAACACCGGCTGAGGTGTATGCCGACAGGGTAGTCATCCTGTCACCAAGAAACGCAGAGAAACTACCTTAAAATCGACTAAAAATTGTCTGGACAAGGGGTCCACTTCAGGGCTTGGGGCACCCACAGCGCCGGGTATCCGAGATGCGCCCGAAGCGAACCTCGTCCTGAAACATCAACCGGATGGGTCCTTCACCGAGCCACGGCTGGTCGATTTCCGCGAGGACGTCGGGGAGTTTTTTTCCAGTGCTCTTGCGCGGCCACATTGGCTTTGGGATGTTGCTTGTCTGGAACCCGCTTGCGCCAGCCATGACGGTGCAACAGGTTGTAGGCGGAGGCCAGCGCGACCTTGCGCCCCAGGCGCACATCCATCGCTCGTTTGATCTCGCCGACCACCAGGATGCCGCCCTCCTTGGCCTTCTCGAAGAACGGGGCCAGAAAGGCCACTTCCTCGTCGCGCGTCATGTTCTCGTGCCGGCGCCCACCTTTCCTCGCCCAACCGCTATCTGGAACGCCACCGGCACGGACAAAGCGCGTTCGGAGTTGACAGGCCCAACCCACTGACACACCGATCGCTTGCGCCGTTTGTTCCAGCGACAAGCCCAACTCCAAGGGCAACACCACGGCCTGCGCTTGTCTCAATGCCTCAACCGTCCGGGCCTCCGTCAAGCACGCCTTGGCCTGCTCCAGAAACTCACCACCGCTCGCTCGTCGTCCCATCGCCACACCTCCTTCGCTTGGGGTGTGGTTATCATTTTATGATTGATATGGAAATGGAATTACTCGTCGCAGGGATGACCGTAGGGGCAGCGGTAACAGGCGAATGGCGGCAGATGCTCGGTCCCAGCCAGCAGCGGTCCAATCGGGCCGGACCGGAACAACGCCTCGCCGCCGACGCTGGCCGCGCCGAAGCCAGCACCATGAAAAGCGTCCCAGAATGACAGAGTCTTGAAACGGCCGGTGGCGGCGCGGGCGATCTTCAGAGTAATTTCCACTGCGTCGGAACCGCCGGTGGCGAACAAAACTTTTTCCAATCCTGGCGGGGTGATTTCACTCAAACGTTGCGTCAGTTCGACCGCCGGTTCGCAGGTAAAACGGCGCGGCGCGAACGAGAGTTCGTCCAGTTGCGCCTTGATGGCCGCCAGCAGTCGGGGATGACCGTAGCCGAGGTGATGGACGCTGTTGCCGTGAAAATCCAGATAGCGGCGACCGGCACTGTCTTCGATCCAGCAACCTTCGGCGCGGTGAATGACCGCCAGACAGGGCGTGGACACCGATTGCCGCAGAAAATACCGCGCGTCCTCGTCCAGCAAGCGGCGGCCTTCTTCGTCCAGGTAACGTGCTTGCCACGCGATTCGCTGGGACGTCGTATTGATCTCGCTTTCACCTGGCGGCGGGGCAACTTGCGAGATTCGTCGGATCACGGTCGCTCGCCGCGCGCCAAGCGCGCTTCGATGATGTCCAGGCAACTCGGCAGATCGGCGATAGTGTCGATCACGTAATGCGCGCCGCCGCCGAGCAGGCGCTGGCGGGCCCGGGTGCGACGCCGACCCTGCTCAAGCTGCGGTAATGCCCGCCAGTCGGCCAGCGTCAGCCCAATCTCGTTGCCGCTGATGGCGATGCCGACCGTCCACATGCCCGCATTCAAGCCTTCCTCGATACCGGGCACGGTATCGTCTACCTTGACGCAGGACTGCACCGCTTCCACGCTCAGTTCGATGACGTTTTTAAGGCTCATGCAGGGATACGGTCGGCCACGTGGCACTTCGGTGGCACACACCGTGCTGTCCGGCATGTACCTCTGTTCGGCGGCGGCGAGCAGCAGCGGTTCCATCATCTCGCGACTGTAACCGGTATTGGCGCCGATGCGGATACCGCGCTCGCGCAGCGCGGCGACGGTTTCGCGGCAACCGGGAATCAACTGCGCATGATCGCGGATGACGGCCAATTGCAACGGCACGAAGGTTTCGTACAGTCGGTCCACGTCGGCCGCGTCCGGTTCCCGGCCATGGCGTTTGCGCCAACGAGCCGCGATGGCCGGCGTCTGACACAATTGGCGAATGTGCTCGCGCTTTTCCAAGCCCATCGGTCCGCGCGCCTCGGCGGCGCTGATCGTGACCTCCTGTTCGGCGAACAGGCGCACGAAGGCCGCCACTGGCGCCAAGGAACCATAATCCACCGTGGTGCCGGCCCAATCCAGAATGACGGCCTGAATCGGACCGCGATAGGAGCGCTGATAGTGAAAGTACATGAGGGTGCTTGCTCCGCGATGGCTCAGAATTCCGGCTTGTCGAGATCTTCCGGCCGAGGCGCGCCGTCCGCGATCTCCAACTCATCCAACGCGGCGCGCACGGCGGCCAGCACGCCGCGCATCTGCTCTTCGAACAACTGGCCGATGCAGCCGATGCGGAAACTGTCCACTTGGGTCAGCTTGCCGGGATAGATGATGAAGCCGTGCTGTTTGATCAAGTCATAGAAGCGTCCGAATTCGAAATTCGGATGGCCGGGGGCGTGAAAGGTGACGATGACCGGCGACAGCCAACGGTCGGCCAGCAGGGTATGGAATCCCATGGCGCGCATGCCCGCGACCAGCACCCTTTCGTTATGGACGTAGCGCGCCAGCCGACCGGCGGCCCCGCCTTCGGCCGCATGTTGTTCCAGGGCACTGGCAAAGGCGGCCACCACATGAGTCGGTGGGGTGAAGCGCCACTGGCCGCTGCGCTCTAGGTAGGTCCATTGATCGTACAAATCCAGGCTCAGGGAATGGGCATTGCCGACACACTGTTCCAGCGCCTTGCGGCGCAACAGGGCGAAGCCGAAACCGGGCACGCCCTCGAAACACTTGTTGGCCGAGGACACCAGTCCGTCGAAGGGCAGTTCGCGGGCATCGATCGGTAAGGCGCCGAAGGAACTCATCGCGTCCACGAACAATCGCCGCCCTTGCCGCCAGGTTACTTCGGCGATGGCCTCCAGCGGGTTGAGAATGCCCGAGGAGGTTTCGCAATGCACCACCGCCACATGGCTGATCTCGGGATCGGCGGCCAGTATCACCTCCACCTGTTCGGGCGGTGGCGGCAGATAATCGCCCATGTCCAGCGTTTCGAAGTCGCGACCCAGATATTGGAGAATCCGGGCCATGCGCTGACCGTAGGCACCGTTCATCAATACCAGGGTCTTGCCGTCCCAAGGCAGCAGGGTCGCCAAGGCCGCTTCCACCGCGTAAGTGCCACTACCTTGCAAAGGCACGCAGACATGGGTTTCCTCGGCGCGCGCCACTTCCAGGAGCCGGCGGCAAACGCCAGCGGTCAAGGCATTGAAATCGCTGTCCCAGGAGCCCCAATCGCGCAGCATGGCGGACTTGGTGGCCAGTGAGGTGGTCAGCGGACCGGGAGTCAGCAGGTAGGGTTCACGAGATCTGTTCATGGGGATGGGCGTTCGATGATCGATTCGGCATCATCCCCAATGCCTGTTATGGTTTGATGAAAACCGGCATACCTTTCACGCGAACATCCATCCTGCTTCTTAACGCAATCGACAGGGTTTTCACGAACCGCCGGCGGCACGACCCGCCGTGACGATGCCGCGCGCCGCCGCCCATTGAGCGAGATCGCGCCGCGCGACGGCGGCGGCCATCAGATCGGGAAACTGATCCGGCGTACAGGCGAACGCCGGTGCGCCCATTCCGGCCAGCGTGCCGGCAATGCCGTGATCGTAGGCGGGAGCACCCTGGTCGGACAGCGCCAGCAGCACGATCAGATTGACCCCGGCGGCGATCAGACTGGCGGCACGTTTGAACAATTGCTGGCGATCCCCACCTTCGTATAGATCGCTGATCAGCACTAGAATGGTGTCGTTGGGCGCGCGCACCAATCCCTGACAGTAACCCAGTGCCTGCTGGATATCGGTTCCACCGCCCAATTGAGTGCCGAACAGCACCTCGACCGGATCGGCCAGCTGCTCGGTGAGATCCACCACGGCGGTATCGAACACCACCAGCGAGGTGCGTACCGATCGGATCGACGCCATGACCGCCGCCATGATGCCGGCGTAAACCACCGAGGCGGCCATCGAGCCGCTCTGATCCACGCAGAGGACGATGTCGCGCAGGGCGGCGGCACGGCGGCCGAACCCGATCCGGGTGGCGGGGATGACGGTGCGATAGGCGGGCTGGTAATGGCGCAGGTTGGCGCGAATGGTGCGGTCCCAGTCAATCTCGTTGTGACGGGGCCGGCGGTTGCGGGTGCTGCGATTGAGGCTACCGGTAATCGCCTGCCGCAAGGGATTGGCCAGCTTGCGCTCCAGCTCGGCGACCACCTGGCGCACCACCAACCGGGCGGTATCGCGGACCTTGGCCGGCATGACGCCGCGCAGCGCCAGCAGGGTGGCAACCAGATGCACGTCCGGCTCGACCGCCGCCAGCATCTCCGGTTCCAGCAGCATGCGTTGCACGCCATGGCGGTCCAGGGCGTCTTTCTGCAACACCCGCACCACCGAGCTCGGAAAGTAGCGGCGGATGTCGCCCAGCCAGCGGGCGATCTTGGGCGCGGACCCGCCCAATCCGCCCGCGCGCTCCTCGTCGTAGAGATTTTCCAGACAGCGATCCATGCCGAGATCGGCCCCCGCCAACGCGCAGCCGATGCCATCGGCCGCGCCGCCACCGAGAATCAGCCGCCAGCGGCGCTGGCGCTCGTCACCGGACCCGGATTCACCGGTGGATGACGCATCGAAAGATAGGGTTTTCATGTTGGAAATGGTCAAATAATCTGTTGTCGGAATCAAGAACCCGTTGAGCAAGGAGCCCGTTCCATGAAATTCTGTAGTCAATGCGGCGCCCCGGTCATCCTGCGCGTCCCCTCGGGCGATAACCGGCCCCGGCATATCTGCGATGCCTGCGACACCATCCACTATCAGAATCCGAAAATCGTCGCCGGCTGCCTTCCCGAATGGGGCGACCGGATCTTGCTGTGCCGGCGAGCCATCGAACCTCGCTACGGGTTGTGGACCCTGCCGGCGGGGTTCATGGAAAACGGCGAATCGGCGGTGGCGGCGGCGGCGCGCGAGACCTGGGAAGAGGCCAACGCCGTGATCGAAAACCTGACCCTGTACGGTCTATACTCTTTAACTCATGTCAATCAGGTTTATCTGATGTTTCGCGGCCAAATCAAGGACGGCGCGGCCAGTCCCGGCGAGGAAAGTCTGGAGGTCGGATTGTTCGCCGAGGAAGAGATTCCCTGGGAGCAACTCGCTTTTACCGTGGTCCACGAAACCTTGCGTCAGTACTTCACCGAGCGGCGGACCGGCGTGTTTCATTCCCATGTCGGCGACATCATCCGCGAAGCCGACAACCGGTTTCGCGTCCATCGCTACTATTGAATGCCAAGCCCGGAGGAACACTCATGAAACCCTATCTCATCGTCGTGGAAGAACCGAGTTCCGACCAACTGATCGATGTGGCGCTCATCGAGGCCGAGAGCGAACAAGAGGCGGAAACCCAGGCCCAGCGGCTTTTTCCCAACTTGCCCGATCAGGATCTGTGCGTGTACGACGTCCATGAGTTGAACCACGACCATCCCGACGGTTGGACTTATCGGGATTGAATAAGCATCCGTCGCGCCACCGCTCGTCGGTCCGCGCGGTGGGTCGAGAAACCCCCTTCGGAGCCCCACCGCGTGGAGACAAGTCGCCCCCCCCAGCTCGACGAAGTCATGCTCGCCGGCATGTCGCATGTCCTCAAGGAAGAAGATCTGTTGGCGAAAACCTGGAGTGCTCAAGATCGCGCCGAGCATGCACTGAGCGTGCGGGAAAGCGTCGAGCAGACCGGTAACCTGCGCCAACGCCTGGGAAAGCTGCGCGCGCGGACCGACAGCGTCTGGGAACGGTTCGTCACGCTGACACTGGAGCGGGCGCTGTCCGGACAACTCCGTCAGTTTCTCGATGAGATCGACCTGGAAACGCAGGAATCGAGCCAGCAATTGGTGGAATTGGATTGCGAGATCGACCGATTGCGGGCTCGCGTGCAGGAACGGCGGCGGTGCTTGGAAGAAAAGATCACGGTGCTGGAACCGCTGGCACATCGCACGTCCACTCAGAACCATCTCAGCATGATGCTGGCCCGGGTGGAGGGTTTGGAAGCCTCTTTATTGGGCAAGCAAAATGTGGCGCCGGAAGCCGGCGAAACCCATGGCAAGCGCCAAACCAACGTATCCAGCGATTTGCTGTATCTGCGAGTGCGTCTGCTGACGACCCGCATCGCCATTTTCGCGTCCAGCCGCGGCAAGCAGATCAGTGACTGCGATACCGAACTGGCCACCCTGCTGCCCGAAATCGAACGGCTCAAGGCTGACTTCGCCACGGTGGCCGCCCGGATCGACAGCATGAACGAACTGTCCCGTTACTGGTTGGCGTATCTCGATATCGCGGTCCCGGAACAGGAGCCGTAAAACTCGAAGCTCGGGGGGAACCGGCTGGAAAACCCTGTCCCCCGAACCCTGAATCCGCCGAACCCTTTCTACAAGACCCGCACGCCCAGCACGCCCTGGGTGTCGGCGATTTGAGCGATCACCTCCGGCGACACCGGCGAGGCGGTATCGACCAAAGTGCAGGCGATTTCACCGCGCGACTTGTTGAGCATGTCCAGAATGTTGATGCCCGCCCCGGAAATCGCCTTGGAAATGCGCTCAATCATATGCGGAACGTTGGCGTTGACGATCGCCAGGCGCGGGCCGCCGTTGCGCGGCATGGTGACTTCCGGGAAATTCACCGAGTTGTGAATCGTGCCGTTTTCCAGATAGTCGCGCACCTGATCGGCCACCATGATGGCGCAGTTCTCCTCGGCCTCCGCTGTGGAAGCGCCCAGATGAGGCAGCATGATGACGCGCGGATGATCCTTCAGTCGGCTGGTGGGGAAATCGCAGACATAGGTCTTGAGCTTGCCGGCTTGCAGCGCCTCGAACAACGCTTCTTCGTCCACCACCCCCTCGCGCGAGAAGTTCAGCACGGTCAATCCCGGCCGGATGTTTTTCAGGAACTGGGCGTTGATCAGGTGGCGGGTGGCATCGTTCAGCGGGACGTGCAGGGTGACGAAATCGGCCTGCGCGGCCATTTCGTTGACGCTCAGCACCTGCTCGACCTGCGCGGAGAGCTGCCAGGCGTTGCTGACGGTGATATGCGGGTCGTAACCGATAACCCGCATCCCCAGCGCGCGGGCGGCGTTGGCGACCCTGACGCCGATGGCGCCCAAACCGATCACACCCAGGGTGCGGTTGGGCAGTTCGGTGCCGACGAACTGCTTCTTGCCGGATTCGACCTGCTTGGACAGTTCGGCGTCGCTGCCTTGCAGCTTACGGGTATAGTCCCAGGCGGTGCAGATGTTGCGCGCCGACAGCAACATGCCGGCGATGACCAGTTCCTTGACGGCATTAGCGTTGGCGCCGGGCGCATTGAACACGCAAATGCCCTTGGCGGTCATCTCGGACACGGGGATGTTGTTGACACCGGCCCCGGCCCGGCCCACCGCCTTGAGGCTGGCGGGAATGGTCCAGTCGTGCATCTTGAAGGAACGCAGCAGCACGGCGTCGGGGTTTTGGATTTCCGAGGCGATCTCGTAACGGTCGCGCGGGAGGCGTTCCAGGCCGGAAACGCTGATGTTGTTGAGGGTCAGGATTTTGTACATGGACGGGTAACCATTCGCCTGAAAAAAGAACACCCCGGACGCGAGCGTCCGGGGCGGGTTCGCAAAGAAAGTCGTCTAGCCGCGCCGTTTCTGGAAATCGGCCATGAAGTCCACCAGCGCCTTGACGCCTTCCAGCGGCACGGCGTTGTAAATGCTGGCGCGCATTCCGCCGACCGAACGATGGCCGGCCAGGGTCACTAGACCGGCGCTCTTGGCTTCGGCCAGGAACGGTTTGTCCAGCGCTGCGTCGGGCAGAATGAACGGCACGTTCATCCAGGACCGGTAGGCCGGATCGACCGGGTTCCTGTAGAAACCCGATTCGTCGATGGCCTTGTACAGCAACTCGGCCTTGGCTTTATTGCGCTCGCCCATGGCCTTCAGCCCGCCTTGCGCCTTCAGCCACTGGAACACCAGCCCGGCGATGTACCAGGCATAGGTCGGCGGGGTGTTGTACATCGACCCTTCCTTGGCCATGGCGGCGTAGTCGAGCATGGTCGGCGTGCCGGCCACGGTCTGGCCCATCAAATCCTCGCGGACGATGACGATGGTCAGGCCGGCGGGGCCGATGTTCTTCTGCGCGCCGGCGTAGATGACGCCGAATTGGCTCACGTCCAGCGGCCGCGACAGCAGGGTGGAGGAAAAGTCCGCCGCCAGCGGTACGCTCGATTCGGGAATCGCGTGCATCTCGACGCCGCCGATGGTCTCGTTTGGCGTGTAGTGCAGGTAAGCGGCTTCCGGATCGCACTTCCAGCCGGCGCGGGCCGGCACGGTGGTGAAGTTGGCCGCCTCCGAACTGCCGACCACGTTGACCTGGCAGAATTTCTTGGCTTCGGAAATCGCCTTCTTCGACCACTGCCCGGTGTTCAGATAGTCGGCCTTGGTCTTGCCGCGCAGCAGGTTCATCGGCACCATGGCGAACTGGCTGGACGCGCCGCCTTGCAGGAACAGCACCTTGTAGCCGGCGGGAATGTTCAACAGCTCGCGCAGATCGGCCTCGGCCTGTTCGGCGATGGAGACGAACTCCTTGCCGCGATGGCTCATTTCCATCACCGACATGCCGGAACCGCGCCAGTCGAGCATTTCGGCCTTGGCCTGTTCCAGAACCGCCTCGGGCAGCATGGCGGGACCTGCGCTAAAGTTGTATGGGCGTAGCATTTTGGACATCCTTCGTGACCGCACTGAAATGTGGCGCATAGTAGCAGAAACGCCCTTTTCGGATAATGGCTAAAGTCGCCACGGCGCGAGCCGCATCGACTCCGGTGCCTTCCAACGACCCGCCACCCGCGAAACCAAAATCCTTCATGAAACGCATCTATCCGTTTCTATTCGTCTTTTTGTGGAGCACCGGCTTTATCGGTGCCCGGTTCGGCCTGCCGTTCTCCGAGCCATTGTCCTTTCTGCTGATCCGCTATCTTTGCGTCATCGTCCTGATGACCACGATTGCCGTGCTGAGCCGCGCGCCGTGGCCGCAACAGCCCAGCCAATGGTGGCATATCGGCATATCCGGATTGTTGATTCACGCCATTTATCTGGGGGGCGTATTTCTATCGATCAAGCACGGCTTGCCGGCGGGTATCAGCGCGTTGGTGGTCGGCATGCAGCCGCTGCTGACCGCCGCCAGCGCCGGCTGGCTGCTTGGAGAACGCGTCAACGCGCGGCAGTGGGCCGGGCTGGCGCTGGGGTTCATCGGGCTGGCGCTGGTGGTTTCCGGCAAGCTCGGCGTCGGCGCCGAACTCGGACCGATGCTCGTTCCAGCTTTGGTGGCATTATTGGGGATCACCGCCGGGACGCTCTATCAGAAACGATTTTGCACCGGGTTCGATCTACGCACCGGCTCGGTCATTCAATTCGGCTCAAGCGCCATCGTCACTGCCGTCGCCATCGCCTTGTTCACGGAATTCCAGATCACTTGGACCGGTCAGTTCGTATTCGCGCTCGGTTGGTTGGTGCTGGTGCTGTCCATTGGCGCAATCAGCCTGTTGAACCTGCTCATTCACAGCGGCAGCGCCGTGAATGTCGCCAGCCTGTTTTATCTGACGCCCCTGAGTACCGCGCTGATCGCCTGGTTCGCGTTTGGCGAGACGCTCCCCTCACTCTCCCTGGTCGGCATGGTGTTGGCGGTGGGGGGCGTCTATCTGGTCGTCAGGCGATAGCGCAGCGGAGATCCCCTCATCCTTACCGGTGCGGGATTCGAGCAGCCGTGGTCGTGATATCCAATGCCGAGATTTCCGCTTCAGCCCGGCGCAAACCCGTGGTCAGCACTTCCGAAAAATCCGGGATGACAAAGAATTTGAGTAGTGCCCCTCCGTTTTCGTGATGAAAATCTCTACCTTAGTGGCATATTGGTATTTTTGATGGAAGTCATGGTTCTATTGAGGAAGTCAGCGTGGACTGGGAAACGTTGTATTGTCCGAACGATCGGTGCGAATTTTATTGGAAACCTGTCCTGATTATGGCTTTCCTAGATAGTGTAGTCACGAGATCTTGAGCCAGAGAACGAGACATCGGATGTGGACGGCGGCGAGGAAGGACGCGGAGTTTTTGGCGTATCGGGTCGCAATGCCCCGCCATTGTTTGAGCGCAAGAAAAGCATTCTCGACCAGATGGCGCGGTTTGTGGAGGTCTTGATCATGCGTTCCTTGAACCGTT
>Ga0209607_1004483_pt1 | contig 10341 bp, 12 predicted proteins | sample AD_UKC117_MetaG_FD_184413 | JGI IMG/M metagenome (GOLD analysis project Ga0209607, IMG submission 184413) | Active sludge microbial communities of municipal wastewater-treating anaerobic digesters from Hong Kong - AD_UKC117_MetaG (SPAdes)... | ecosystem: Engineered > Bioreactor > Anaerobic >... | reverse complement strand
CTGTTGCTGAAGATAGGGACCGAATTGTTCGGGGGTGAGGACGGTGGCGTTCACGGGGGCGTTCCTTCTGGAGTAGGGTCGGCCGTGCCGGGGTCGGTGGTACCGCCGGCGGTCGTGCCGGGGTCGGTGGTACCGCCGGCGGTCGTGCCGGGGTCGACCGTGCCGGTGATGCGCGTCGTGTGGGCTTTCACCAGATTGATCGCGGCGGCCCGTTCCTCTTGCAGGGCGTGCCGTGCCGGCTGGGCGTCGCTGAGGGTGGCCCGCGCCAGCAAGTACTCGATGCGTTCGCCCTGACGCAGTTGCAGGTATTGAAAATGCAACGCCAGGGCTTGCATGGTGGCCAGCTCGCGCAGGTTGGCCGCTTCGTTGTTGCCGGCGATACCCGCGTACCAGCTCGGTTGGGCAAAGCGGCTGTCCACCAGCGTTTTCAGCATCTCCAGGTACGAGATGTGCTCCGGCAGCGCCGCGATCAGTGCGTCGCGGTGGTCCGTGGCCTTGGACTCTGGCCAGATTTGGAGCAGCCAACCTTTCAGCGCCGCCGCCGGCATTCGCCAGGCCAGGGCGTGATTCAGGCTGTAGCGGGCCGCCGCCAGCCGCCCCTCGTACAATTTGCGGCGGATCCAGTAGGTCTGGCCCTGTGGGGTTTCCCGCAGGGCCTGGGGCAGATCGTCGAGAGGATAGGGATCGACCGCGTTGTCGATGAACCGCCGGGCATCGGTGATCCGGTCGTCGTCGAAGGAGAGCACTTCCGGCAGAAAGGTGCCGGGTTGGGTGGCCTCGGCGTGATCGCCCAAGCCCGATCCGGACAGCAGGGTTTCGGTCTGAAACGGGGCGTCGGGTCGCGGGCTGGCTTGCGTGCAGCCGTGCGAGCCGACATCTTCCGCGTTGCAGTAGGATTCCACCTGGGCCTTGACCATCGCGGCGCTGGCCGCCGCGCCGGTCCGTTCCGCGCGCCGGAGGTGGTTGAACGCCCGGTGATAGGACTCGGCGCGATCCCGCGCCGGCCCGGCCGCCGCCCCGGCGGTCGCCGTCTCGCAGCCTCGCGCCGGCAGGCGGTGGCTGATATCCGCTTGCGCCCGCAAGGAATCCTTCTCCACTTGAGCGATGGACTGCCGCACGGTCTTGAGCCCCGACGCGATCTCTTCCTTTAATTGTTTGAACTGCGACATCATTTCAAACTTGTGCTCGCGGATGGCCGCGACCACGCACGCGTCGCAGAGGGCGTGAACCGCCGGCGACGCCAGACCGAGCGCGAGACTCGCCATCAGCACGCCCACCCGCACGAGAGACCCACGAAACCGATGGTGCATGGTGCTTCCTCCTCTAAATTCATATAAAATAATATAACACAATATTGTGAATGCCATGGGAGCGCCGCATGCCCACGACCTTACCCTCGTCCCGCCGCGCGGCGTTGCGCCGTGGGGTGGGGCGCTATGTCCGCGCTCGATGGGGCGATCTGTGGGGCCGATCCCACACCCCGCCGCGGGACTGGAAGCGGCTGAGGTTGGGGATGGAGGCGGTGATCGGGATGACGCCGCGCGTGGGTTCGAATCCCCCGTCGCCCCTGGGGGACGCGGCGATGGCTCGCCCCTGGGGGTCCGCCGCGCGATGTCGCCAGGAGTACCAAGCCCATGCCGTCCCGGCGCGGGTCTTTCTCGCCGGCGCGATCGGTAGTGGGTTGATCGCGGGGGATCACCTTGTTCATGGGCACTTTTCCAGCGTGCTCACCAGTCTGGGCCTGGCGTTCGTGCTGGCCGGGGTCGCGCTGGGGCCGGCCTACCGGTGCTGGCGCCTTCGCACCCGCGCTCCCGGTCCCGCCCGCGCGTTCCTGCGGCAACCCGCCGCGTGGTGGCCCGGTCCCCCGCCACCCGATGAGCCACCGTAACCGTCAAGCAGGTGCCTTATGAATCGCTTCCTGAGTTTCCTGAATCGTTTCCTGAATCGCTTCCGCCCGGTATCGATGGGGTGCCGCAAAGGGCGGCTACTCGGCTGCGTGGCGCTCGGTTTGCCCTATCTCGCGCTGGCCCAGGATCAACCGTTCGCGCCGGAGCAACTGCGACCGGCCGAGACGGACATCAGCGTCCGGCTGCTGAACGGCCTGCTCGGTAGCGCCATCGACAAGATCCGCTTGGCCGATGCGCTGACGGGCGCCGACAACGGCCCATTCGGCGACTTGTTCCAGTTGCTCAACAGCTTTCTATTGCTGGTGCTGGGCCTCTTGCTCTTCGTCAAGGCCGTCCTGGCGGTGCTGGACACCGCGCACGAGGGGGAAGCCCTCGGCGCGGAGCGCTCGATCGTCTGGACGCCGTTGCGGATCGTGGGTGGTGTGGTCCTGCTGATGCCGATGATCAACGGCATGGCTCTGGCGCAGGTATTGGTGCTGTGGATCACCCTCGGCGGCGTGGGCCTGGCCAATGCGGTGTGGGACCAGGCGGTCGATCAGTTTTCCAAGGCTGCGCTCTACACCGAACCGCCGCCGGCCCAGGCCCGTCAACTGGCCGTGGCGATGCTGGCGTCCAACGTGTGCGAGCTGATCGTGAACGATATCCCCGCGCGGGGACCGACGCGGTATCGGGTCACCTTCCAGGCCGAAACCACCTCGGTGGGAACGGTCACCGAGCGTGCCGCGCGCTGGTCGAGCGATGATTTGGGCGAGGCGGTCTGCGGAGGTTTCGCGGTGCGGGAACCGGCCGAGGGGATCGACTTTCGCCAGAGCGTGGCCGGGATCGATTGGTTGGATCGCTTTACTTTGTGGATACAAGAACTGGTCGGCTACGGCCAGGCCACCCGGGAAGCCTTTGGCCAGGAACTGCTGGCCGCCCATGAGATCGCCGCGCTGGCGATGCGCAAGGAACTGCAGCCCTTGGCGAAGGCCATCTTCGACAGCCAGGCCGACCTGGGCGAGTGCGTGACCGTCGCCACCGGCCCGCTCGCCGGCGGGCGCTGCCTCAGTCTGTTGGACGTCGCCGCCGAACACTACGCCACGCGGCTCAAGAGTCTGATCAAGGGCGTGATCGACCTGACCGGCCAGCGGGCGTTTACCGAGTTCACCGCGAAGGCCAAGGCCGAGGGCTGGATGACCGCCGGCAGTTGGTTCTACCGGTTCATGGCGTTGACCGATTACATGAACAAGCTCGCGCTCAACGTCCCCCAGCCGTATCCGATCCGGGTGTGGGAGAAGTTGCCCAAGGAGGACGTGGAAACCTATGCCCACTTGTTCAAGCGGCTGGAGGCGGTGGTGCTGGAGGCCGAAACCGAGACCGGCGCGGGGGTGCTCCGCTCCAGCGGCGATCCCGAAAACAGCGTGCTCGACGATGTCTCGCACCACCTGTTGCGGTCCACCCTGGAGTGGATCCTCCAGACGCTGGTGGGGAAAACCCATCCGCTGTTCGCCATCGCCTGGCTGGGTCATGCCCTGCTGGCGACGATCCTCGGCGCGCTCGCGGCCGCCGGCGCCATCGGCGCGGCCAAGTACATCGCGACGAAATCCGGCGCGGGCCGCGTGGCGAGTGCCCTGGGCGGTTTGGCCGATACCCTGACCGGCGGTGGTCAAACCGGTGGCGGTTTTACCATGCTGAGCCTGGTCCTGGGGATGATGTTGCTGGCCCTGCTGGGTTTTGCCCTCATGGCGGCGATTTATATCCCCCTGGTGCCTTTCATCATCTGGACGATCACGGGCTTGAAATGGCTCATTCGTGTGTTCGAGGCCCTGATCGCCGCGCCGGTGTGGGCGCTGTGGTTCATCAAGAATGGCCGTGGACTCACCGGCGAGGCCATGCCCGGCTGGATCGCGCTGTTCTCGCTGCTGCTGATGCCGTCGCTGATGGTGATCGGCCTGCTGGCGGCCACCGTGATCAGCTACGCCCTGCTCAGCGTCATGACCGGCACCTTCCTGACCGTCGCGGTCAATGCGATGAGCGGCAATGTGACCGGCCCCATTATCCTGGCCGGCCTGTTGATCGTCTTCTTTGGGTGGGCGACCGATCTCACCCTGCGGTCGTTCTCGCTCATCCACCGGCTGCCGGACGCCGCCTTGCGCTGGGTGGGCGGTCACGCGGAGGAGGGGGTGGAAACCATGCCCTTGCAACACACCATCGACGCCGCCAACCGCACGGGGGTGAGAACCGCCTTGGAAGCCAGCAAGGAGATTAAGTCCCAAAAACCCCTGGCCAAGGTGAAGCCGATGGGGGATGTCAAAGATTCCGATTAGATCAATTAGAACGGTTTCAGGCTGTTATAGGTTGGGTCGAAAGCCGAATGATAAATGCCATTTCGAGTGTTATGGTTGCCAAGGATAGCTTCAATGGTTACCCAATCACCGGTCCCATAAGCATTCAAAAGAGTGCGGACAATTGCCCGGTATCCTTGATGAGCTCCAGCCTGCTCAGCCAGGGTTTGTTGCAATTCCTGCGTATTGGCCGCCGCGCCCAGCGCGGCGTGCATCCGACGGTCGAGAATCAAGTGGTCGAGGGCGTCCAGTGGCATTGATAACACTCCTCAAGAGAGAGTTGAATGATTCATTTCACACTGTTTCAAGATTGTCAAGGCTTTTAGGAAAGATCGCCCATGCTCGACCCCAGCGCCCTAGCGGCCCACCGCGCCACTGTCGAGGCCGCCCTGGCCGCCGAGAGCCGCGACGCCGCGCGGATCGCCGACCTGCTGAGGATCGCCACGCCCTGGTCGGACTGGCCGGAGCGGTTCCGCCAGGTGTTGCGGGCGGCCATCACCGAGGAAGGCCACGGCATGGAAGCCCAGAAAGCCCGCTGGCTGCGCGGTCAACTGTTTCGGGACGTCGATCCGGGCTGGCCACCGGTCTGGCCCTCCACCTTGCCGGCCGCCGACCGCCGCCGGGTCGAACGGTTGCGGATGGACCTGTTGGGCCGAACCCCGCTCGGTGGCGGGTGGCGGTTGCTGGCCGACCGCCGGATGGCCTCCCCTGAATCGCCCACGCATCACCGGGATCGCGCCGAAACAAGTCGGAATGCCTAACCGTCCGCCAACACGTTGCGAAACCGCTGGCCGCCCGCCAGCCGGTACACGCCGAAATCGCGTTCGTCCAGCGTCAGTATCTCCAACACCCCGATCTGGTCGGCCAGCCAGACCAGGGAGGCATCCGCCAAATCCATGGGCAAGTCGTGGTACTTCTCGATCCGCGCGGCGAGGTCGGAGACGGCGGCGGTCGGCAGCTCGTGCAACTCCACGCTTGCCTCCACCCAGCGGAGGAAGCGAGGCACGATGTAGCCGGGAATCAGATGACACACCTCGGTCAGCACCGGCCACGTCGTCAGTAACCGACCTCGAAATCCGGCCAAAAACGCGCCGACGCGGGCGTGATCCCGGTCGCCGCGATCCAACCACGCCACCAGGGGGCCGGTATCAATCAGTAGCCTGGACACGGCGGTGTTTCGCCGCCAACCTGGCGCGCAGATGCCGGGCGTGGTTCCGGCCGAGATCGCCCACGCCGCTGTCGAAACAGCCGATCAAGTCCAGCGCGGCGGCGCTTTGGGCGGGCGCGGGTTCCTCGCGCTCGGCGAAAGCCGCGATGGCGGCTTTGATGGCCTCGGTTTGCGATTGCCCGGTCCGGGCACGGATTTGGCGCAGCCGCGCATCGGTGGCCTCGTCCAGTCGAATAGAGACGGTACGCATCGATGATCTCCAGGGTGTATTACAGCAAATAATACACGCAAGGCGACGGCTTCACCAGAACCCCTCAAGCCACCGCCTTCAACCCCCGTTCGCTGGACCAGGTGAAGGGCACCACCACCCCGCCGTTCTCCCGCAACCGATCCAGGAGCCGGATGTCAAGGTAATCCGGCAGTGCGTCCACCGCGAGGTTGCCGATCAGCACGGTCGGTTTCAGTTCTTCGTAACGACCGTTCAGCACGTCGAACAACAACAACCGTTCGGCGTCGCTCCCGAACTGCATCCCGACCTCGTCCAGGATCAGCAGGTCAAGGTGGATCAGGCGGTGGATCATTGCGCTTTCGCGTTCCTCGCGATGACCCCACGTCTCGCGGATTTCCCGCAGCAGGGGCCGGACGCCACTGAAACGGACCTCATGGCCTTCGTCCAGCAAGGTCTTGGCCAGGGCCACCGCAAGGTGGGTTTTCCCTGTGCCCGGTCGCCCGCACAACAACAGGCAGGTGCCGCGCTCGGCGAAGGTGGCGAACTGCTGGGCGTAGCGGCGGACGGTCGCCAGCGCTTTGCGCTGCTCCGCCGACCGCGTTCGGTAACTGTCGAAATCCCGCTCCCAAAACCGCAACGGCAAGCCGGCCTCGCGATAGCGTCGCGCCCGGGCGCGGCGGCGCTCCTCGGCGGCACGGGCCTCGGCTTCCCGCTGCGCCGCCTCGGCTTGTTCAGCGGCGCAGCGTGGGCAGGCCGTCTTGATTTCCTGATTCAAAAACCGGCGGAGCTCGCCCGGATAATCGCCGTGGGTCGGACAATGCAGGACGCAGGGTTCGACGGTGGGATGCAACAGGTCGGTGAGCCGTTTCGCGTCCATCAGGCGGCCTCCAACTCGGTGGCGAACCCGGCGGTTTGCCGGTATGCGGCCGGATCGGTGGGCGGGGTCGGCCAGGGCCGCCGGGCGCCATGGCGCAGGCTGCCGTCCCGGTCGGATCGGGCCGCCGGCTGGTAGTGCTTATCGGGAAACACGCACCCTTGCCAGCCGTTGACGATGGCCGTTTCCAGAAGCTCGACCGGATCGTGGCCGAAGCTTTTCGCTTTCGCCAGTTGGGCGAACAGGAGGGTTGAACCATCGGCGGAGAGCGGTTTCTTGAGCGCGCGCCGGTGCGCTCGCCAGCGTTCCCATAGCTCCGCCGGCAACCAGTCGGGCGCGGTGGGCATCGTGGGTGGGGCTGCGGTGCGGCGAGCCGGTTTCCGTTGGGTTTCCGCGCCCTCGGAATGTACCGCTCCACCGTCGGGTTCGCCGCGGGCTTCCGGCGGATTCGTTTGGGGCGACTCGGACGTGATCGGCGTGTTCGTCATGGCCGGTGTGGTCGTCATGGCCGGCGTGGTCGGCGCCCTGGGCAGGGTTTCGGGCACGGGGGCTGGCGCTGCCTCGGGCGGGGCCACCACCTGGGGACTCGCTTCGAGGGCCGGTTCCCAATCGGGCGCGGTCAAGACGGTCTCCACGCGCGCTGGTTCGCGCGTCTCCTGCTCTTTGAGTTCGATGGGAGAAGGAGAAGGAGAAGGAGAAGGAGTTAACGACGCCTCGACGTTCGTTGAACGACCGTTCAACGGCTGTTCAACGGCCGTTGAACGAGGGTTCAACGATTCCCCAACGTCCGTCGAACGACCCTTGAAAGGCCAACCGGCTTTCAATCGCGCGAACTCGTCGGCGCTGACTTCTCGAATACCTTGTGCATATAGGGACTTGTAGATATCCGGGTGGGTCTTGGCCATCCGTGAAAAGCGGGCCTTGTCGCCGCGATTCGTCGCGGCGGCCACCCAGGGGTTGTGCTGTTGCCATTCGTGCAAGCAGTAACCGTGGGCGGTTTGATCGAGCCAACCGAGCGCCACGAGCGTTGCGACGAACGCGCCCGGTTCGCCAGGCCATTGGGCGACGATCTCGATGTCTTCCTCGTCCAGGGGGCGTTGAACGGTCGTGGAACGATCGTTCGCGCCGCCGAGGTTGCCCTCCGGGCGGTTTTGCGCGGCCCAGGTCCAGAGCGACAGCAGGGAGCGGATACCCTGAAAACCCAGGCGACGCTCCAGCTTGATGGTCTTCGGGTGGTGGGGAAAGCCGACGGACAGACGGATGTCTTGCGCGTTCATGCCGCTACTCCTCTGAATTCGGAGCGACGGCCGGGCAGTTCCAAACCCGTCGCCAGACCTTCTAGATAAAAACACCACGGATGATCGCTCACCGGGGCGAGTGCGAGATGGCCACGCAACGCCTCGCCGTCGGTCGGGTCGAGTTCGTCGAGCCGATAGCGCCAGTGCGCCATGAGCGTAACGGTCACCCATTCGGGTTCCGCCTGAATGTGCAGCCGTTCCAGGACGCGAGCGACTAACCGGGGGGTAGGCCGGTGGCCGGTGGTGAGGGTGGCCTCCGCCACGTTCACGATTTGGTTTCTGATAGAATCCGGGATCGCGTCCAGACGAGGATCGGCCGAGGGATCATCGAAATAGGGCGCGGGCGCCCAGTTCAGCGGTTCAATGGCGCACATGATCCACCTCCCCCGGTCGTTGGCTGGTGTCATGCGTGCCTTTTTGCAACGCGCATAGGGCAAGCCGCGTGCGGTTCAGTCGCGCTTGGACCGTCCCGACGAGCGCGCCGCATTCGGCTTCCAGCGACGCCACGGCGCGCTGGAGTCGCCACAGTTCAGGGATCAGCAGAAAATCCCCGTTTCTCGGACCCGGTGGCCGTTCGGGGTCGGCGACGATCCGCGACGGCGCCAGAAGCCCGCGCAGCTGGCGATGGATCGCCGCCAATTCGTCGAGTTGTCGTTGGAGGAGTTCGTCCGCCGCAAGAAATAGCGAGGAGTCGGACGGTAGGGGATCGCCGGTGAATCCGGCGGGAACGGAGAGGGATGCCGACGCAACGCGGCAATCCGGCGTGCTAGCCATGGCTGACCTCCGAGTAGGTCGGTTACTGGTCAGGTTCTGGGGGGTGTAATAACATCCGCCAGAACCGCTTTTTCGCGTTGAATGAATCAACTGTAGCACTACTTGCGCGGCGGATAAAGACGAGCGATGCGCCGCCGAAACCGGCTTGAGAAGAAAAATGCGGGAGCGAACGGTCCTGAAGTCGGCGGGGGACGGCGCCACGGCGCGAAGCACGGGGGCGCGCGTGAACGAGGGAAGGAACGCGAAGGGTCGCCGTTCGGCGGGCGCGAAGAAAAAACGGAATGCAATCGAAAGCATGATTTCACCCGAAAGCAGCGATAACTTACCCGTTGCCCCAAGCGGCCTCGAAAGTTGAGGCCAGACTTGGCGCGGACTCGAAAAAACGTCTTTTTCCAGGTAAATCAGCCGTGCCGCTTTCCGGGACGACCGGCCTCACCCGCTGGTCCGTGGAAACGGTGGCGAACGGGCTATTGGCCTCTGGGGCAGGCAACTGGCCACCCGATTCGGGCTGGGCAGTCGCGCGGGCTGTTTCCCCTCTGCTTCAAACAGCGTGGGTGACGCAATGCCGGTCCGGCTCGCGCCGGTGGCGGGACATCTGTAGTCGCGGGCGTCATCGAAACGGAACGTTTCAAGGGCGGCGGCCTCCCACCTGCTCCCCAGGCCGCTATTTTCAAGCTAGCGCCTCATCGAAAGGCTGTCAACCTTCCTCACGCGCCGAGGCATGAACGCGCTCGGCGATGAAACGCCCGAGAGCGCTGTGGAGCTGGTGTGATTCCAAAATTTCCTGGGCTATCTCGGATGTGGTGCAGCGCTTTTCGTTCGCCAAGTGGACGAGCGCTCGGCGGGCCGCCGGTTGATCCAAGCGGTAGGTCGCCATGAGCCAACCGGTGGCGAGGTCGAGCGCTTCGGTCTCCGGTTTCTTCCCGCGAAGATCGCGGGAGCGGGCCAGCACGATTTCGACGGTGGCGGACAAGTTGTGCAGATCCGACGATTTCAGCAGATAGCCCCACGCGCCGGCCGCCGCCGCGCGCCGGATGGATTCGGGGCGTTGATCGACTGTCAGCACGATGGCGGGCATCCGCTCTCTCAGCCGTTGCAGGAGATTGAAGCCCGAAGGCGATTCTGGTCCGGGCGGGCCGAGATTCAAATCCACGATGGCGAGGTCGGGCGACTCGCGCTCCGCCAGGGCCAGTGCTTCGCGGCCGTTTGTGGCTTCCAGGATCGCGAAGCGGTCGTTCTCCAGAACGAGCCGGACCAACGCACGCGCGCTGGCATTGTCTTCGACGAGCAGGAGAGTGATCGGACGCGCGGCGGGCACGAGTGACGTTTCACCCTCGGCTAATTCGTCCATGAAATGCCGTAGGGCATTCTGGGTATTTTCAACCTCTGCTTGGAGCGTTTGGAGCGAGAGAGCGGTTGGAGAACTGGACCGTTCCCAATCGCACGCCAAATGCCGACAGCGTTCCGCGAGTGAGGTGGCGCCGGTGCTGAGCGCCGCGCCGGTCAGCGTGTGTAATAGATTCTTGGCATTTTCTTGATCCCGTCGCTGGCAACACCGTTCCAACTCTTGCATGAGGTCCGGGGTGGTGCTCAGAAAGCTCCAAATCAGTTCCCGCAAACTGGCGGGTTTCGTTCTAAAGCACCCGATTACCCATAACTTCCAACTCATTGTATAAGACATAAATTTTTGTGAGGGAGTGGGAGTGGGACATGAGTTGGGCAGCACAGGAGTTTGAGGGGTTAGAGTTGGGGGATGCGCGGCGGACC
>Ga0209607_1004477_pt1 | contig 10347 bp, 4 predicted proteins | sample AD_UKC117_MetaG_FD_184413 | JGI IMG/M metagenome (GOLD analysis project Ga0209607, IMG submission 184413) | Active sludge microbial communities of municipal wastewater-treating anaerobic digesters from Hong Kong - AD_UKC117_MetaG (SPAdes)... | ecosystem: Engineered > Bioreactor > Anaerobic >... | reverse complement strand
TACCATCCCTGCCCAGCAACCTCCTGATAATATGGTTGTAACCATTACAAAACAAAACTATTATCGTTATTCAAGTGTTGTGGAGGTTATCCCTCCCGCCGGACCTTACGTGGTTTACAATGCTGTTGAGATCAATGATGATGCTGGAAACGGAAACGGAATCATGGAAACTGCCGAATCGATTATGGCTACATTGGTTGTAGAAAATGTAGGTGTTGAAGAAGGACAGAATGTTTCGGTATCCATTGCAACTGCTGACGAATACGTAACTATAACTGATGACAGTGAAAATTACGGAAACATTGCTGCAGGTGCCACTGCTTCAATCGCTGATGGATTTGCTTGGGATGTTGCAGATAATATTCCGGATATGCACCAGGTATTATTTGAACTGGAAGCCACCAATGGCACTGACGTATGGAGCACATTCTTCAGCGTACAGGGTCATGGTCCAAATCTGGAAGTGGGAACAATGACCATTGACGATGCTGCAGGCAACGGCAATGGCCGCCTCGATCCGGGTGAAAATGCTACAATTATTGTTGAAACAAGCAATAGCGGTTCGTATGATGCCATGGAAGCAATTGGAACCCTGAGCATTACAAGTTCATATGTAACCGTAATTAACAGTACTTACGACTTTACTACATTGGGAACTGATGTTACTGAATATGCTGAGTTTGAAGTATCAGTTGCTGACGAAACTCCCACAGGAACGGTTGTAAGCATGACTTATGATATTTCATCAGGGGGTTACCAGGTACAGGAAACTTTTGCCGCTACTGTTGGATTGATCGTTGAAGACTGGGAAACCGGTGACATGACCCAATACGAATGGTCGACAGGTGGAAATGCCAACTGGTCGGTAGTTTCCGGAAATGCCTATGAGGGTACTTACAGTGTTAAATCAGGTACGATCAGCCACAGTCAAAATACCTGGCTGGAGCTTGAATATGATGTTTTTGCCGATGGTGAAATTTCATTCATGTATAAAGTTTCTTCAGAAGGATCTTATGATTACCTGAGGTTTTATATCGATAACAATGAACAGGCTGCCTGGTCAGGTGAAGAGGGATGGTCGGAAGCGGTATTCAGCATCACTTCCGGGCTTCATACCTTTAAATGGCAATACGATAAAGACGGAAGCGTTTCGAGTGGTTCTGACTGTGCATGGATTGATTTTATCATAATGCCACCGCCACCTGTTACTACTGCATATGCAGGTCCGGATGCTGTTTCGTGCGGAACTGCTCCTTACACCACGCAAGGAGGTGCCACACTTTATAATATTGTGAACTGGATGTCATCAGGAAGTGGTTATTTTGATAATCAGCAAAGTCTGGATGCCATTTATCATCCCAGTGATGCGGACGTTAACAGCGGTTCAGTAATGCTCGGTTTAACAGCTTATTATTCAGGAGGAACACAGGTAACAGATGAAATGGAACTTGCTTTAACAGCAGAGCCTGTGGCTTTTGCCGGCAATGATAATGCTGTTGCTACCGGCAGCTCATACACCCTCAGCGATGCAGTTGCAGAAAATTATACTGATATCCTTTGGACCTCCAATGGGGATGGTGCTTTTGATGATGCCACGATAATGAACCCCACATATACACCAGGTTCGGATGACATCATTAACGGAGAAGTAACTTTGAGCATGATGGTTATAGGAGAAGCTCCATGTGGTAATATGACTGATGATATGTTGCTTACTGTTGGTATCAACACCGGAGTAATTGAACAGGATGGTTACAACCTTGCGCTGTACCCCAATCCAAACAACGGAACTTTTAATATTGAATTAAAAGGGCAAAACATTCAAAATGTTAGTATCACGATTTACAATATCCTGGGCGATGTTATCTACTGGGAAGATCAAATTACACTCGAAGGTGCTTACTCAAGTCAACTTTCGATTGAAGCTGATCCGGGATTGTATTTCATCAGGGTTGAGGGGGAAAATCTCTTGATCAATCAAAAAATAACAATCAGAAAATAAACTGATTAATAATTGAACTGAAAACCCCGCATAATTGTGGGGTTTTTTGTTAATGTTCTGTTAATTTCGGTATTCCTTTTCATGAATAGTATAATTTTATTTGTCTTTAAATGAGGTACTAACAAAAACTACATAATATGAAAACACTACTATTTACTATTCTCTCATTTTTTTGTATAGTTGCTGTTCAGGGACAGCAAATTGCCCGTGATAAAGTAATTGTTGAAATTGGTACCGGAACATGGTGCTATTACTGTCCGGGGTCAGCTCTTGGAGCTGATGACTTAATTTCTAACGGAAAAGAGGTTGCCGTTATTGAACATCACGGTCCTGCTGGTTCAGATCCATTCGCCACTACGGGCTCAGTTGCCAGAAATACCTTCTACGGAATTACAGGTTATCCCACGGCTTGGTTTGATGGTGGAAATGCCGTAGTTGGTGGAAGCCACACCGCCAGTATGTATAGCAATTATCTTTCGAAGTACAACCAACGCATAGCAGTTCCCTGTTCTTTTTCGCTTGAAATGAACGGATTCAACAGTGGGTTAGATTATACAGTGATTGTTTCTGCCGAACAAGTGGCATCTTATGGTGGTGCCGGGGTTACCTTACACCTTGTGTTGACCGAGTCAGATATTATTTATAGCTGGCAGGGACTTAGTGAACTCCATTTTGTAAATCGCTTAATGGTTCCTAATCAAAACGGAACATCCGTTGTTTTTGCCGGAATCAATGATGTTGTAAGCACCCAACTAACTTTTTCTCTTGATCCATCTTGGGTTCCCGAGCATTGTGAACTGGTTGCTTTTTTGCAGGATAATGCAAATAGGGAGATTCTTCAGGGAATGAAAGTTTCTTTAACAGATTTATTACCCACAAGTTTTAACAATGCAACATGCCAGGCTGTTTCGATGGTTCCGGTAACCAATTGCGAGGGCCAGTTGGCACCAGTTGTTTCTATTTCAAATGATGGTGCGGAAACCCTCGAATCGTTGGATATAAATTATCAGGTTAATGAGGAAACCGTAAATACATTTAACTGGTCAGGTAGTTTAGCTTTTGGCCAATCCACCGATATTGAATTACCAGTCGTATCTTTCGATATATTAAATGAAAACAACCTGGTAGTGTATACTACCAATCCAAATGGTAATCCGGATGAAGATCCCATGAATGATACTACCAGCACCTCCTTCATGGCTGCTCAGCAAGTTATTCCAGATATTTACCTGTTCCTCAAGTTAGATGATAATCCTGAAGAAACCACCTATAAATTAATGAATTCAAATGGTGATGTTATCTATTCCGGTGGGCCTTTTACCACGCCACAAGCTTTTGTAAAAGATACCTTTGAGCTTTCGATGAATGATTGTTACACTTTTACCATCAATGATGCAGGTGGAAATGGTTTACAAAGCGGATCGTATTATGCATTGCGGGAAAGCAATTTTAATATGATTTACGAAAATGATGCCTTTTCTGATGCCGATGAAATGGTACAGTTTGATGCGGTAGCTGTAGGCGTAGAAGAGATTACAAATGCAAGTGAATTGATGGTATTTCCTAATCCTGCCACCGACGTAATCAATGTAAAATTTGAAGTTTCAAATTCAGAACCTGTTGAAATCACATTCTATAACCTTGTTGGAGAGATTGTTTATACCTCGGGAGTGCAATCCTACTCACTGGGCGCAAAAACTAAAAGTATTAATGTTGAAAATAATCCATCAGGGGTTTATTTCCTAAGGTTGAAAATTGGAGACCAATTGTTTACACAAAAAATCTCTGTTACTAAATAAGCATTATTGATAAGCGCAAATTAAAGCGGGGTCTTTGACCCCGCTTTTTTTATTTAAATGCTTAAACCACCGTCTTAGACGGTGGTAATGTGTAAAAGCTTAGCATTTTGTATATTTGAAGGATGACAAAATATCGTAAGCTCTCCCATTCAGTTTATCACTGCAATTATCACGTTGTCTTCACCCCGAAATATCGATATCGCATTTTAGAAGGCAAAGTTAAAGAAATAGTAGAACACAAGATACGTCAAGTATGTGAGTGGTATGAAGTTGAAATAGAAGAGATGAATATCCAACCAGATCATATACATATGGTCATCAGTATCCCTCCAAAGCGATCGGTATCTGAAGTCTTGGGAATAATAAAAGGTAAGAGTGCGATACATCTATTCAAGACCAAACGACAATTGAAAGAGAAGCCTTATTGGGGGAATCATTTCTGGGCAAGAGGTTATTTTGTAAGTACAGTTGGAGTCGATGAAGAGCTCATAAAACGTTATGTCCGCCATCAAGAGAAAGAGGAGAAGAAACAAGAAGACGAGGGCAACAATTATAAACTCTTTTAGAGTTATCTAATTAAGAAAACCACCACCTTTGGTGGTGGTAATTTATTCGCCTTATTTAGAATCGCAATAAATTACATATTTGAATTTATTGCTTATATTTCTTTTTATATTTGCTATTAAATGTAAAAGCATTTATTAACAAATACTTAGCAAAATGAAACGAACATTACTTTCTTTTATCGTGCTGCTCACCGCTTCTCTGGCCCTGACTGCACAAACGGTCCAGCGCGACAACGTCGTGATTGAGATCGGAACAGCTACCTGGTGAAGTTACTGCCCATATGCAGCAGCTGCAGCTGACAATTTGATCGCAAACGGTTTTGATGTCGCCGTTATGGAACATCACGTATCTTCTTCCGCAACAGGTTTTTCCAATACCTATTCACAAGCCCGCGTTTTGTATTACGGAATAAGTGGAATTCCAAATTCATTCTTCGATGGTATTACTAGTGTGCTGGGCGGATCCACAGGTACTTACAATTCATTTTTATCCAAGTACAACCAACGTATTGTTGTTCCCTCAAACTTTAATGTTGCAATGAATGGAATGAGTGATGGTTTGGATTATACAGTTTTGATAAATATGGAAATGACTGAGCCCTATGCAGGAACCAACCTTGTTGCACACCTTTCTCTGACCGAATCGGGTGTTATGTACGGCAGTACTCCATTTAACTATGTGACGCGCAGATTATGGCCAAGCGCTAGCGGCACAGCAGTTGACTTTAGCGGTGATCCCAATCAAACGGTTATGCTTCAGTTTACTATGGATGCCGGATGGAACCTGGATAATTGTGAGTTTATAGCTTGGATTCAGGACAACTCCACGAAAGAGATTTTACAGGCAACAAAAGTTGCTGTACTTGATCTGATGCCTATGTTTTATGACAATGCAACCTGCCTTGATCTTAGCATGGTACCGGTAACCAATTGTGAAGGAGAGGTTTCGCCAAGGGTAGCGATTACCAATGAAGGTGCTTCTAACCTTACTACGCTTGAAATCAATTATCTGATCAATGATGAAGGTTTAAATACTTTCAACTGGTCAGGTGATCTGTCATATGGTGAAGTTGAAGAAGTTGACCTGCCGGCTGTTCCATTTGAAATTATGGACAATAACAACCTTACTGTTTATACCACTAATCCAAATGGCAACCCAGATGAAGATCCGCTGAACGATACAACCTATACATCGTTTACATCAGCAATTGAAGTGATGCCGGATATTCACCTTTATCTAAAACTGGATGATAATCCGGAAGAAACTACCTGGGAGTTGAAAAACTCTGCCGGTGATGTTTTATATTCAGGTGGCCCGTATGCTAGTCCTGGTCAATTTGTTCAGGAAACCCTTGCGCTTACCGACGATGATTGCTATACATTCTACATTTATGATGAAGGTGGCAATGGAATTGAAAGCCCCGGATTTTTCAAATTAATGGACGGTAGCTTCGGAATGATTTACGAAAATAATGCATTCTCTTTAGCCAATGAATCAGTGCAATTTGCCATTGATATGGTTGGCATTGAGAATCCATCAGCAAATAGTGAATTCAATGTTTACCCAAATCCTTTTAACGATTTCACTAATGTTCAGTTTACACTTGCTGAAAGAACAGAAGTAGAGATTGTTCTGTACAATGTGATCGGTAAGCAAGTTTATAATTCAGGAATACAAACCCTGAATGCCGGACAACAAAACATTTTGATTGATGCAAGTAAGCTCGATTCCGGAATCTACTTTGTTACCTTAAGAAAAGGGGGTGAAGTAATTTCACAAAAAGTTACTTTGTATTAATCTACAGATAAAATTTATTAAAGGCGGTATTGATGATCAATGCCGCCTTTTTTGTTTCCCTTCCCGAGGATTGAGAACAACCATTTTAAAGTTAACTTTGTCTTGATTTTCGGAAACATCTTAACCAAATAAATATATAAGAGCATTCAATAAAAACAAAAATGAGAAAATCTTTACTTTTATCAGGACTGGCATTTTGGTTTATACTAATATCTGCCAACGCAGGCATTGTTGAGAAAACGTATCAATATTCGGACTTTACAATTCAACAGGAACAAGATTATCAATTGATTCAAATTGATGGATTATTGCTGACCGGACTTGTTGGCGAACCAGCTTTACCCTATCAGGATGTGAAGTTGATGTTGCCTCCGGGCGAAAGGGCCGTAAGCATTGAATTTATTGGCAGCGACGAAATGGTGCTTCCGGGTAGTTATACAATCTATCCGCAGCAACCCAGTCGTCCGCTTTCTGAACCCGGAAACGGCATATTTCAGAAAAATGAAACGCTTTACCAATGGAATGGCAGTTATCCCGCTCAGTCAACAGGGCAATTACAAACGGATTATCTCAACGGATATGCAATTGCGATTTCCTCTTTTACTCCGGTAAAATATAATCCAGCCACAGGGCTGGTTTCTGTTTATCAACAAGTAAAGATCAGGATTGAAACCGAACCGGCTTCAAAATCTTCCTTTGCCCTTCAAAACTTATCTTCTTCTGAAAGAATAAAAAGCCGTGTGAGTCGCTTTGTGCAAAATGAAGCGATGATGAAGGCTTATCCATCAAAAGCTAAAAGTGGCGATAACTATGATATGTTAATTATCACCCCAGCACAATTTGAAAATGAGTTTCAGGAAATCATAGATCTTTATCTTCAGCGTGGAATTTTGGTTCATGTTGTAACCAAAGAAGCCATAAACAGCGAGGTTTCGGGACAGGACTTGGTTGAAAAGATCAGGAACTATATCATTGATCAGTACCAGAATAATGGTGTAGAATACATATTACTTGGTGGCGATGTGGAACATGTTCCATATCGTGGATTCTATTGCTATGTGGAATCGGGCAGTGGTTATGAAGATAGTAATATTCCTGCCGATTTGTATTATTCAGCACTTGACGGAAACTGGAATGATGATAACGACAACCGTTGGGGAGAAATTGGTGAAGATGACCTGCTTCCTGAAATAGCTGTTGGCCGTTTCTCATTCAGCAATCTGACAGAGCTCAACAGCATGATCCATAAAACTACTTCTTACCAGGACAATCCTGTTTTAGGTGAATTTAATGAGGTTACTTTAGCGGGGGAATGGCTTTATTCAAATCCGCTCACCTATGGATCGGATTATCTTGAATTACTGATCGGATATCAAAACGAAAACGGTTACGAAACCTGGGGAATCCCCGAGACCTATAACTACCATAAGCTTTATGAATCAACCGGATCCTGGAGTGCTGCCGATCTCAGGAACCAAATCAATTCAGGTCGGCAATTTGTCCACCATGTCGGACATGCCAATTCAAACTACGTTGCCTATATGAGCAATGGAGATATTACCAATGCTAATTTTGCAGGTGCCAATGGTGTGGATCACAATTACACCTTTTTCATTTCGCATGGTTGTATTTGTGGTGCATTCGACGATAGTGACTGTATCATGGAGAAAATGGCAAGTATCGACAACTTTGCGGTAGCAGTTATTGGAAATTCACGATATGGTTGGTTTAACGAAGGCCAGACTGAAGGACCCGGAGCGCATCTTAACCGCGAAATGGTGGATGCCATGTACCATGAAAAGATCAATCACCTTGGAGTTGCATTTGTGGAAATGAAGATACAAACTGCACCCTGGGTTACTGCTCCCGGACAGTGGGAAGAAGGCGCACTTCGGTGGAATTTTTATGACATTAATATTTTGGGAGATCCTGCAGTAAGTGTTCTCACCGCAGAGCCGATATCCATTTCAACAAATTATCAGGGAAGTATTCCAATTGGGGTTAGTTCCACTGATGTAAGCGTTTCATCGGAAGGCACTCCCATGGAAAACTTCATGTGTGTTGTAATTAAAGATGGTGTTATTTATGGAAAGGGGCTTACCGATGCCTCCGGTATTGCAACCATTACTTTTGATCCCGTCTTTTCAGAAGTTGGAGAGGCACAGCTTGTTGTTTCAGGATACAATTGTCTGCCAACCGCTTATGACCTTGATATCATACCCAATGATGGTGCCTATGTGATTTTTAGTGCCTATGAAATCGATGACAGTCAGGGTAATGCTAACGGAACACCCGATTATGATGAAATGATCATGTTGGACCTAGAACTGGAAAACGTAGGTTCGGTTAATGCTGAGAATGTGCAAGTCACTATTTCTTCTGCCGATTCCTGGATTGATATTTTCGATGACAGTGAAAACTACGGGACGATAATGGCAAACAGTGTGTTAAGCATCAACGGTGCTTTTGGATTTACCACCAGTGAAGAAATTCCTGATCAGCATGAAGTCGTATTTGAGGTGGAAGCAACCGGTGATGAAGTTTGGAATTCAAATTTCAGCATCATTGTTAATGCCCCGGATTTGCATATCGGATCATTAACGGTTAATGACCAGGATCAGGGAAATGGAAATGGTATATTGGATCCGGGCGAGATGGTTGACATTGAAATAGAGATGATCAATTCAGGTCATATGACCAGCAACAGTGTTCTTGGCGAACTTTTCACCAGCAGCCCATATCTTTCAATATCCGGCATTAATACAAATGTTGGATCGCTGGCTCCCGATGGATCAGGTACAGTCATTTTTGAAGTTGAAGTGGATGAAAGCACTCCGCTTGGAACTACTGTTGATTTGGATGCCGAACTTATATGTGGAAATTTATACGATTTCCAAACCTTCTACCTGCCGGTTGGGTTAATTGTTGAAGATTTTGAAACCGGTGATTTTACTGCTTATGAGTGGGATTTTGATGGTGATGCCGACTGGACCATTACCAATGCAAATCCCTATGAAGGGACTTATGCTGCAAAATCAGGTGCAATTAGTGATCAGCAGGAGTCGGTTTTAATGATCTCAATGGATGTATCGGTTGATGACGAGATATCTTTCTTTTACAAAGTTTCATCCGAAGCCAGTTACGACTACCTCCGCTTTTATATTGACAACCAAATGATGGGTGAGTGGGCCGGTGAAGCGGGCTGGTCCGAAGTCAGTTTTGCAGTTACAGCTGGTGAACATACGTTCAAATGGGCCTATGAAAAAGACCAGTCAGTTTCCAATGGTTCCGATTGTGCATGGGTGGATTATATCACCTTTCCGGCTACTTCAGGTATGGGTAATTTCCTGAGTGTATTGGTGCTTGCCAATCCGGATGAAGTTTGCGAAGGAGAATCGTCACAACTCAACGCAATTGCTAATGGGGGTTCAGGATCCTATTCATATAGCTGGGAACCTGCCTCGAGCCTTTCCGATCCAACCATTGCCAACCCGGTTGCAACTCCCCTGATTACTACAACTTATAGTGTTACGGTGGATGATGGCGATAATACCATTGAGCAGGAAATCACCATTCAGGTGAATGAGCTGCCCGAAACACCAATTATTACTAACGAGGGCGATCACCTATTATCCTCTGCATCAGAAGGAAATCAATGGTATGATTCTAATGGAATGATTGCAGGAGCCACAGCACAGGCATATTACCCAACAGCTGCAGACGATTATTATGTAGTTGTAACCAATCAGAATGGCTGTGAAAGCGAAGCTTCTAACTCTTTGTTCTTTATATACACTGGTATCCCGGAAAACTACGAGTCATCAATTGTAGTATATCCAAACCCGGCTTCCGATCAATTTAACATTGAGTTTATGATACCAAATCATTCAAATGTTAATATAAAATTGATGAATAATCTTGGTGAAATTAAAAAAGAGCTGTTTGATATGGAGAATATCGAAAATGGCTTTTACAGTGAAACGTTCAGTTGTCAAAATTTATCACCGGGAATTTATTTTATTGTAATAACTTTGAATGATAGTACAATCATCCGCAAAATTGTTGTGACAAAATAACTCAGTTTTAAAAAATAAAAAAAGAAGTAGCTTTGCCGGCTGCTTCTTTTTTATTTCAGGCAACTTATTTTCGCATGTTGTTGTCAATAATTAAACAATTTTAAGG
>Ga0209607_1004475_pt1 | contig 10349 bp, 10 predicted proteins | sample AD_UKC117_MetaG_FD_184413 | JGI IMG/M metagenome (GOLD analysis project Ga0209607, IMG submission 184413) | Active sludge microbial communities of municipal wastewater-treating anaerobic digesters from Hong Kong - AD_UKC117_MetaG (SPAdes)... | ecosystem: Engineered > Bioreactor > Anaerobic >... | reverse complement strand
AATGTCCGACCTCAAGGATGGCGAGCCGGAAGACCGGATCATCAACGAACCCATGAGCGAAGCGCTGTCCAAGCGCTATCTCGCCTATGCGCTCTCGACGATCACGGCGCGGGCGCTGCCGGATGTGCGCGACGGCCTGAAGCCGGTGCAGCGGCGCATCCTGTACGGAATGCGCGTGCTGAAGCTCGACCCGGAAGGCGGTTTCCGCAAATGCGCGAAGATCGTCGGCGACGTGATGGGCAACTACCACCCGCATGGCGACAGCTCGATCTATGACACGCTGGTCCGCCTCGCGCAGGATTTCACCGTCCGCTACCCGCTGGTCGATGGCCAGGGGAACTTCGGCAACATCGACGGCGACAGTGCCGCTGCCTACCGCTACACCGAAGCGCGCATGACGGTGGCCGCCGAGCTGCTGCTCGAAGGCCTGAACGACAATGCGGTCGACTTCCGGCCGAACTATGCCGAGAACGACGAGGAGCCGGTCGTCCTGCCGGCGGGCTTCCCAAACTTGCTGGCGAACGGCGCGACGGGCATCGCCGTCGGTATGGCGACCTCGATCCCGCCGCACAATGCGGCCGAACTGATCGATGCGGCGCGCCTGCTGATCGAAAAGCCCAAGGCGACCACTGCCGAACTGATGGATTTCGTGAAGGGGCCGGATTTCCCGACCGGCGGCATCATCGTCGAGCCCTATGAGTCCATGCTGGACGCCTATGAGACTGGCCGCGGCAGTTTCCGCATGCGCGCGCGCTGGGAAGTCGAGGATACCGGCCGCGGTACCTACCAGGTCGTCGTGACGGAAATTCCCTATCAGGTGCAGAAGTCGCGTCTTCTGGAGAAGCTCAGTGAGCTGATCGAAGCGAAGAAGCTGCCGCTGCTGGACGATGTGCGTGATGAATCCGCCGAGGATGTGCGCCTTGTCCTGGTGCCGCGCTCGAAGACGGTCGAGCCGGACGTGCTGATGGAAAGCCTGTTCAAGGTCTGCGATCTCGAAACGCGCTTCAGCCTCAACATGAACGTGCTGCACAAGGGCGCGCCGCAGGTCATGGGCCTGCGCGATGTCCTGCAGGCCTATCTGGATCACCGCCGCGAAGTCGTCGTGCGCCGCGCGGAGTTCCGCCTCGACAAGATCGAGAAGCGTCTCCACCTGCTCGACGGCTATCTGATCGCCTATCTCAATATCGACGAGGTGATCCGCATCATCCGGACCGAGGACGAGCCGAAGCCGGTGCTGATGGAACGGTTCGGTCTTTCCGATGTGCAGGCCGAAGCCATCCTCAACCTCCGCCTGCGTGCATTGCGCAAGCTGGAAGAGATGGAAATCCGCGGCGAGCACCAGAACCTGACGGAAGAGCGCGAGGAACTGATCAAGCTGATCGGGTCGGAGCGCCGCCAGTGGACGAAAGTCTCGAAGGAACTGAAAGCCGCCCGTGAAGCGTTCGATCCGGACTCGGAACTTGGCCGCCGCCGCGCGACCTTCTCCGACGTGAAGGAAGTGGACCTTGCCGCTGCGCTCGAAGCCTCTAAGCCGAAAGAGCCGGTGACGGTGGTTCTCTCCCGCCAGGGCTGGATCCGCGGCATGAAGGGCCACGGCCTCGATACGGACTCGGTGAAGTTCAAGGATGGCGACGAGCTGTTCCTCATCGAGGAAGTGATGAGCACGGACAAGCTGATCCTGATGTCATCGGATGGCCGCTCGTTCATGCTGCAGGCCGACAAGCTGCCCGGCGGGCGCGGCCATGGCGAACCAATCCGCCTGTCGATCGATCTTGAGGACAGTGTCGATATCGTCACGATGTTCCGCTTCGAGCCGGACCGCAAACGCGTGATGGCTTCCTCCTCCGGCTACGGTTTCGTTGTCGAGGAGAAGGAGCTGGAGTCGAACCGCAAGGCCGGCAAGCAGGCCGTGAACACGGGCGATGGCCGTCTCGTCTGCTGCCCCGTTGTGGAAGGCGACATGATCGCCGGTCGTCGGACCAACAAGAAGATGCTGATCTTCCCGCTGTCGGACCTTCCTGAAATGGCGCGCGGCAAGGGCAACAAGCTGCAGTCCTATAGCGGCAAGGCTGAGCTCGCCGACCTCATTACGTTCGACAAGCGCGACGGCCTGATCGTCATGACCGGCGACCGCCACCGTGCGTTCCCGGAATGGAAAGAGTGGAAGGGCCAGCGCGCACAGGCCGGCAAGGTTGTGCCGAAAGGCTTTCCGCGCAGCGGGACGTTTACGGGCTAGTCGAACATGACAGTGGTCGTCATTGGAATCCTCAGGTTTCCGCCAGAGAGTATTCCGGCGCTGCGGCCTCATATCCGGGCACTCGTCGAGACGACGCGCGCAAAGGACGGCTGCATCGCCTACGATGTCGCCGAGGACCTGTTCGATCCCGGACTGATCCGGTTTTCCGAGGAGTGGCCCGACGAGGCGAGCCTGATGGCGCACCTGACGGCGCCGCACATTGAGCCCTGGCGTGACGCTGCCCGCGCGCTGGGCCTGATGGGGCGAAAATTTACGGCTTATGATGGGCTCAACGGTCGGCCCGTTTGATCAGTAAACCCGCGCCACGACCTGCTTCATCAGGTCGCCGATCTCCATATGCAGGACAAGGTCCGCATACGAATCGTGGTCGGTCTCTTCGCGGTTGACGATCACGACGGCGGCGCCCGATCGCTTGGCGATCACGGGAAGTTCGGCGGCCGGGTAAACCACGAGCGAGGAACCGAGCACGATGAAGAGGTCGCTCAGGGCGGCTTCTTCCATTGCGTGGGTCATTTCCGCTTCCGGCATGGCCTGGCCGAACGAGATCACGGCGGTCTTCACGAGGCCGGTGCAGAAAATACAGGTGATGTCTTCGTCCTTCTCCCATCGCGGGCGAAGGTCTTCGAGTTCGTAACGCTTGCCGCACTGGAGGCAGCGGGCGTAGCTGGCGTTTCCGTGAACCTCGATCACCCGGTCGTCTGCGATGCCGGATGCCTGGTGAAGGTTGTCGACATTCTGGGTGATGACGCTGGAGACCTTGCCCATCTTCACGAGGTCGGCGACGGCATAGTGGCCGGCATTGGGCTCAGCGCCGGTCCAGCCGGCGGTGCGGTTGAACACGCGGTTCCACGCCTCGCGCCGCATGTCGCGGGAGCTGACAAAGTCCTGGAAATAGATCGGCGACATCTTGCTCCACACGCCGCCCGGGCTGCGGAAATCGGGGATGCCGCTTTCCGTGGAGATACCCGCGCCGGTGAAAACGACGGCGCGGCGGCATTGGGAGATCAGGCTGGCAAGGGCTTCGGCGGCATCAGACATGTTCCGGATGTTACACGATATTCCGGCGGCTGCGCTACTTTGAAGTGCGGTCAGGGCGAGCCCGGTGTGGAGCTGCCTTCCACCGGCTGTCCGAAGATGAGGATCGCGGCGGCTAGCAGCGCGAAGGCGGCGTAGAGGGTGCCCCGGACCGGGTCCTTCGCTTCCCGGAATGCGCCGAACGCAGCGATGCCGCATTGCAGGGCGTAGTAATAGGCGAAGGCCTTCGACGCGAAGCTGATGATCTCGAAAATGTGCGAGAACCAGGTCAGGCCGAGCCCGATCAGGACGAGAATGACATAGGCGACCCGCGTCGGGACGCGCCCTTTCGAGAGTTCCTCAACCAGGCCGCCCGCGCCGCTCGTGTCGGCAATCGCGGCGCTGAACTGGGCGCTGAGCGCGGCAATGACCAGTAGCGCCGGCAGGATCACCGAGACGACCTTCATCATGTCGACAATCGCCGTTTCGGTCAGCGGCACGCTTCTCGCGTCGAAGGCGTAGGTCAGCAGCAGGACATAGGCCATGTAGATCGCGGTCGAGAGCCATTGCGCATAGCGCATCGAGCGGATGCGCAGGGGCGCCTTGTACTCGTCGCCGAGATAGCGCGAGGTCTCGAAGCCCTGCACGGTGATGATCAGGCCGAAGGCCAGCGTGATGCCGGTCCAGCCGGTCTCCGCCGGAACCGTCTCCACCAGCTGGCCGAGGCCTGCCTGCTGGGCGAAATAGATGCAGAGCCCGATCAGCAGACCCGCGATGATCGCGAGCTTCAAGCTGACGGTGACCTGTTCCATGCGCTCCATGGCGGAAAAGCCGCGCAGCCAGCCGACGGCGAGGATCAGGATCAGCGCCGCGCTGGTCACGGCCTTGGCCATGACGGGTGAGTTGAACGGCGTCATCTTCACCGCGAAGGCGCCGAACAGGTTGAGATAGTAGGCGACCGAGATGCAATAGGCGAAGGCAAGCGCCCAGGACGAGAAATGCTCGGTTCGCCGCTCCGGCGCTGAACGAACCGGGTGCGCGTCGATATTGCGGATGTTGAACCGGATGGCCGAGCCGAAGGCATAGGCGGCGACGCACAGGAGCAGCATCACCAGCGGCGCATACTTGCCGTAGGAATGCGCGAGGATCGGCCCGAGGACGAGGAAGCCACTGCCGATGATGGAGGCGAGCGGCGTTACGGTCGCGCGCCAGGCCGGTGCCTTGCGGAGGCCGGGCAGCATCAGCGCCACGAGGGCCGCGAGCGTTGTTGCGCTGATCGCGATGGCCTGCAAACCGGTGTCTCCTGCTTCCTGTTGCGGGCCGTTGCCGGTACAGCGCGGGCGCTAGACGACGGTTCCGAAGAGCTTGCCGATGACGCCGGTCACGACCATGGCGGCGACGCCCCAGAAGACGACCCTGATCGCGGCCTTGCTCTTGCTGGCGCCGCCGGCCCGGGCCGAGAGGGCGCCAAGAATGGCAAGGCCGACCAGCGATGTGCCGCCGACAATCGGCGTAATCAGGCGGTCCGGCGAAGCCACCGCAGCCAGAACGGGCAGCAGGGCCCCGATGGAGAAAGTGGTCGCCGAGCTGAGTGCGGCCTGCACCGGACGGGCCGCGACGATGTCGCTCATGCCGAGCTCGTCGCGCGCGTGGGCTTCCAGTGCGTCATGGGCGGTCAGCTGGCGGGCGACCTCGCGGGCGGTTTCCTCATTGAGGCCGCGGGCCTGATAGATCTCGGTGAGTTCCTGAAGTTCGGCTTGCGGATGGCTCTTGAGCGCGGCGCGTTCGACTTCGAGGTCGGCCTTTTCGAGGTCGGCCTGCGAGGAGACGGAGACGTACTCCCCCGCGGCCATCGACATGGCGCCGGCGACAAGACCGGCAAGGCCCGCCGTCAGGATCGCGCCCGGTGTGGCGTCGGCCGAGGCGACGCCGATCACGAGGCTGGCCGTCGAAAGGATCCCGTCGTTGGCACCCAGCACCGCTGCCCGGAGCCAGCCCACACGCTGGAAATAGTGGTGTTCGGTGTGGATATAGGTGTCTTCGGAAACAGGTGGGGATTCGGCCATGGGGGGCTCCTGCGGCATCTCCTGAACGGTATGTCCTGCGTGGCGAAGCCGGGGCGCCGGGTCAAGCCCGCATATTGCCCGCCTGGCCGGGTTTTCCTTGCGCGATGGCCCGGTGCCGGTTAGGCCTTTGAGATCAAGGCATCCAGAGGGACACCCACATGAATCCGCTTCTCGTAGGGCTGGGCATTATCGTACTGATCGCCGGCTTCGTCATTCTCATCTACAACGGGCTGGTGATGAAACGGCAGCGGGTCAATCAGGCCTTCGCCGACGTCGACGTGCAGCTCAAGCAGCGCCAGAACCTGATCCCGAACCTGGTCGAGACGGTGAAGGGCTATGCCAAGCACGAGCAGGAGACGCTCCAGCAGGTGATCGCAGCCCGCAATGCGGCGCAGGGCGCCCATACCGCCGCCGAGATGAGCCAGGCCGAAGGCCAGCTGACCGCCGCGCTGGGCAAGCTGTTCGCCCTGGCCGAGGCCTATCCGGACCTCAAGGCCAATACGAACTTCATCCAGCTGCAGAACGAGCTGTCGGCCATCGAGGACAAGCTGGCCGCGGCGCGCCGCTTCTACAACTCGGCGGTCCAGGATTACAACACGTCCCGCGAACAGTTCCCCGGCTCGATCATTGCCGGCATGTTCAATTTCGAGGGCCGCGACTTCTTCGATGTCGGCGTCGAAGGCCGCGCTTCGATGAGCGAGCCGCCGCAGGTGAAGTTCTAGCGGCCGGCGGAATGTGATACGCCTCGGGAAACCGAGGGAGGTGTCCATGAAACGATTTATTCTGGCGGCGACGGTCCTGGCTGTCGCCGCTTGTGCATCCGGCAGCAGCGGCGGCTGGAGTGCCTCGACCTGGAACGGGCTCGCGCCGCAGAACGTGTATGGCGGCGGCTACCAGTTCTATGCCGCGCCGGCCGAGGGGCAGGGTTTCAAGCTGAAATTCACGGTGAAGACCGACGGCAATTTCGGCATTGCCAGCGGCGGAGCGCCGACCGACGAGGAGCTTGCCGAGGCGGCGAAGGCAGCCGCGCCGGAAGGGTGCGTTGTTGCATCGGTCGAACGCACGCCGGACGGCGGTGCGCTGGCGGATTACGATTGCGGGGAAAGTGACGCCATGATCTCGAAAGTCTCCACCTATCTCATGTTTACCGGTGAGGCCGCCGAGGCACTTGCGCTCTATACGGAAGTGTTTCCCGAGAGCGAATCCAGCTTGCGCGAAGGCCCGGTCTACATGGCCGACTGGCGGCTTGCCGGACATGACGTGATGCTGGTCGACAGCCCGCCCGTGCACGATTTCACCTTCACGCCGTCCACGTCGCTGTTCGTGGATTTCGACGATGCTGCCGCGATGGACGCGGCCTTCACGAAACTCTCCGAAGGCGGGCGGGTGATGATGCCGCTCGACAATTATGGATTCAGCCAGCGGTTCGGCTGGATCGAGGACCGGTTCGGCGTGTCCTGGCAGCTGAACCTGGCCTGATCCCGCGTTGCCGCCAGCACATGCGACGCCCGTGAAGGCGCCGCGCGATGGTTTCGGGTTTTCAGGAGCGGGTTCTGGCCTAGGAATCCGGGATCGGCAGGCCGGAAGGTGCCCGGAGACATGCCCGAACACGCGCCGGAATTGCCCGAACATACCCCGGAAACACCCCGAACAGTTCGGGCATGTTGCGCATGGCTTCGGGCAGCATCAGCTCGCCGCTGAGCGCGGCAGCGATGCGCTTGTTTTCGTGGAGAGCGGGTTTCGCCCACACGGGCGCCTCGGTCTGCCCCGGCACCCAGTCGATACTGGCGAGGAAGACGCGGCCATAAGGCGTCACGCTCCAGTGGTATTTCGTGCCCTTGCCCCATGTGGCCCGGACATAGGCGCGCAGCGCCAGGATCTGGACCCAGATGAGGGGCCAGATCACGGCAAGATGCGCCGGGAATCCGGGTGGCGGATGGAGCAGCGACATGCCCGCATCATACGTCCGGATACGGAAGTGTCGGATGGATTTATTATTGCGGCAACAGGTACAGCAGGGGGCGTGAGGCTGAGTGTTGGATAAATTGAGACGTGCGGCGACGCGTTGAAAATTTACAATTGCAGAAGTTGAATCCAGACGTCAGGATGTGCCCGCCTGATTTAAGGATTTCCATGCTCCCCATTCGATTCATGGCATTCGCCGTCTTTGTTGCTTGCGGCATCATTCAGTTTTCTCTGAATCGCAGTCTCCGGAGGAGACTGGTGGAAAATCATCCGGATGTGTGGGCTGAAATTTCCCGGAATGCCTGGCTCATAGGCAGCGCCTTGTCTCGGTTCATTCATAGCCGGAAGTGCAAGGATTTCGATGACCATGAACTGGCCCGGGCCGCGACCCGGCTCCGCTGGGTGGAAGCAGCCACGCTTGGTGCATGGCTCGTTATGTCTGCCAGCATTTGCTTCAGGTCCTAGTCTTCGAGGCAGGGCGCGTCTGTTGCCCTGACCTGTTGTCATGCCATGACCGGGGCGTGCGGAGGTGCTGGACGGCATGTCCTGATCATATGCGCCGGGTACGGACGACAAGGCCGGTGGGGGCGCCGGTTCAGCGCATCTTGATGTCGGATTATTTTCGCGTTATTGACACTATCATGAATATGCGGCGCGTTTTCCGCTCGCCTGCGAAACCGTGCCTGCCAGACCCCGGAAAGAACAAACAGCAAAATGAAAAAATGGATTCTGATCACGGCCAGCCTGATTGCGGCGCTGTCCGTCGGCCTGCTTTCCGCGGTGCTCGCGCTGTTCCCGCCAGCGCTTGGCGTTACGCCGTCGAAGGACGTCGTGCTGTCCGGTGTGACGGTCTTTAATCCGGGGGCTGCGCGGCTCGAGGACCAGACAATCGTGGTGCGTGCCGGGGAGATCGTGGAGGTGCGCCCGCGCGATCCGTCAGACCCTCAGCCGCTTTGCGAAGACTGCATTGCCATGCCCGGCCTGATCGACGCGCACGTACACACGCCACCGAAATCGATTGTCGGAAATCAGGCACTGTTCTCGCTTCTCTATCTTTCGCATGGCGTTACCAGCGTCCGCGATACGGGAGAGGCGGACAGTTCCGTGGAGAGCCTGGCCGGCCGGCTGAATTCCGGGCGGATGCTGGGCCCGTACATGTATCGTTGCGGCCGGGTGATCGAGAGCGCGCCCGCGTCGTGGCCAGCCGCACTTGTGGTCGAGACTGAGGACGATGCAGCCGCGGCCGTGGATCGCATGGCCGATACCGGCGTCGACTGCATCAAGGTCTATAACGAACTGAATGCCGACGCTTTTCAGGGGGTGGCTGAGGCTGCGCGCCGTCATGGCCTGCCCCTGATCGGACATGTTCCGCACCCGGTCGGTCTGAAGGGGGTGAGGGATTTTGAAAGCCAGCACATGACGGGCCTTCCGTACTTGTCGCATCCGCGCCCGGAACTCAATATGGATATCCGCGACGATGACGTTCTGGCAATGACGGACGAAGACGTCATCCGGGCGCTCGATCTTGCGGTGGCAAACAACATTTCGTTCACACCGACGCTTGCGAACCTGAGCCTCAGGCTCTCGGCATCGGACCCGGCGCGCTTCCCGCCGCCGGCGCATGGGGATTTACCGGATTTCTGGCCGGGCGTCTGGCAGACCCTGACCGGTCATCCGACCGGCGAGGAGGGGATCGAGCGGCGCCTGGACTCCGTTCCGCGGTACCGGGAAATCGTCGGGCAGGCGCGTGCGCGCGGGATAGACGTTCTCGCGGGGACGGATACGCTGATGCCGTGGGTCATGCCCGGTGCATCCCTGCATCAGGAAATCGGCGAACTTGCCCTGGCCTTCGGAAGCAATGAAGCGGCGCTTGAGGCCGCAACGCGGGTCAATGGCGACCACATCGACCCGGGCAGGGTGGGCGTGATTGCGCCCGGAATGCGGGCCGACATCCTTCTCCTGCGGGAAAATCCGGTTGCGGATCTTGGCGCGCTCGACCGGTGGGCTTTCGTCGTAGCGGATGGCCGGGTGTATTCGCGCGATGAAATGGAAGCCGACCTGATGCGATACCGCCGGCATTTCCATGGCTGGTTCTATTCGTCGATCATGAACCGGGTTGTCTCACTGGTTACCAGCGAGTCGCATCATGCCAACGCGGAGGAATGAGGCGGGACGCCGCGTCAGTCCGTGCCGGACATGGCCCTGACGGGTTGCTGCTTCGCGCCCATGACCAGAAGCCAGAGGCAGGTGCCGATTTCGCCGATCGAGGAGGGGATTGAAGCAAGGTCTGACAGCGTCGTCTGGCTGAAGCCCGGCATGAGAAGCGGGCCGAAGAAGTTCAGCGTATAGCCGAGGCAGCCGAGCATCAGGAAGATGCCGAGCAGGCGCGGCAGAACGCGCGAACGGAAGACGAGGTATCCGAGAGGGAACAGCCAGGCGCCCCAGAACAGGGTGGCGACGAAGACGCCGTCATTATAGTCGTAGAGGTGCTGCATCACGGCGGCGGGCCGGTCAGCGGCAGCGATCAGGCCGTTCTTTCCACTGACGATATCGATGATGCCGAGCTTGTGGGTCAGGCTGGACATCATGACCGGTACGCTGGTGACGGCGAGGGCGACCATCAGTTTCGCGGCGAGTGGGCCGTGCCGGTGAAGCAGCTTGTAGAACAGGACCGGCAGAATAAGGAACGCGAAGTAGCAGACGAAGGAGGCCGCGACGCTCCACCGGAACAGCGGCATCGCATTCGAGATCGTGTCGAAGGTGGCGGCAGCATCGCCCTTCACGATGAGGTGCGAGGGCGCATAGCCGAGGGTGAAGATGCCGGTGAGGACGACGACGAGATAGACGGCGCCGGTCAGCCGGCCCATGGACGTGTAGCTCATTGTGAAACGTCCGCGCGCGGCCAGCGGAGGGCGGTCCAGATGATGATGAGGGTGACGAGGATCTCGAACGCCACGACCATCTGGTAGAAGGGCCGCGAGCCGATGAAGGTCATGATCTCGATCAGCGTGTAGGCGAGGCCGAAGACGACGTTGCTCCAGCGGCTG
>Ga0209607_1004471_pt1 | contig 10355 bp, 8 predicted proteins | sample AD_UKC117_MetaG_FD_184413 | JGI IMG/M metagenome (GOLD analysis project Ga0209607, IMG submission 184413) | Active sludge microbial communities of municipal wastewater-treating anaerobic digesters from Hong Kong - AD_UKC117_MetaG (SPAdes)... | ecosystem: Engineered > Bioreactor > Anaerobic >... | reverse complement strand
TCCTCGGGAGATTGGGGTTTCGTCGACAGCAATCTACCCACGTCCGGGCCAACCGGGCAAGGTGCCCACCGCCCTTGTCATCTCCGATCTGGCCCAACGGCTACCCCGCGCTCGACTGGTTACGCCCGAAGTCAACCCGGACACCGCACTCCCGGTAATACACGAGATCGAACCGTTAAATCATACCGCGCTTTATCAGGCTATTCCGCCATTGACTCCAATATTTTGCCCTGTTACCCAAGCTGCCCCTTCACTCGCCAGAAAAAGGACTACCTTTGCAATATCTTCTGTCTCTCCAATACGGCCGAGCGCTGACATGGCCGCGAGGCGCTGAATGGTTTCCTCGCTCTTACCTTCCAGAAACAGCTCAGTATTTGTAGGCCCTGGAGAAATTGAGTTCACCGTGATTCCCCTTGAACCCATTTCTTTGGCGAAGACCCGAGTAAGCTGCTCAACAGCGCCTTTTGTCGCCGCATATGCGCCATAGGCCGGCAGTATAAGACGCGTGACCGAGCTGGATATATTGATAATTCGACCGCCATTTGAGAGCAGTGTTGCTGATTCACGTAGACAATAAAATGTTCCTTTCACGTTAATGGCAAAAATACGATCGAGCTCTTCGTCCGAAGTATCTTGTATAGCTTTGAATATGGCAGTGCCCGCATTATTGATAAGAATATCGATCTTACCAAAATGAGTTATCGCTGCGTCGAATAATGCTTTTACCTCTATGGAATTACTGACATTGGCACGAACGGGAATTGCATTCCCGCCCAAGCTTTTTATTTCGGAGACAACCAGATCAGCCGCAGAACGGTTGTTGGTGTAATTGATGACCACCGAAGCACCCGCCTGAGCAGTCGTCTTGGCAATCTCCGCACCGATACCTCTGGACGCACCGGTGATTATCGCAACCTTATCTTGGAGTGATTTCATGAATATTTCTCTTCGTTGCTCCCGATTAATTTTATAGCCTTACGAATTTGTCTATCAGACGAAGCTCCGATGAACACTCTACTTCAGATGCGGCCCTGCCAAAGTGGACAGCCATGGAGCAGCGGTTGGGGCGTGTCGGCTGGAAATGATAGTTGGGTGTTATTTCTGCCACTCTTCAAATTGTGGCGCCGAACCACCAATATGGTCCCATGGCGCCTTCGAACCGACGAATATGTGAGCTTGGACTTCCACACCAGGATCGCCGTTCACGGTGCCGAGGGTAACACCGTGCACATTGCCATTGTGCGTACCACAAAGCGTCGTCCCACATGTCTTACAGAAGGCAAGCCCCCACCCAATTTGAGAGGCGTAATGCTGCAAATTCTCCTCCCCAGACAGCCAGCGAAACGATTCCGGATCGGCGAGCTCGGCATATGCTGAAGATGCTCCGCTAAACGCTTTGCGGCAGCGCGAGCAGTGGCAAGCCCGAGCATTGGTAAGTTTTCCAGCGATTCGATATCGCACGGTTCCGCAAAAACACTCCCCTTCGATCAACTCATTCACTCCCAATCGATGACGCCCAACGGGCGCGAGTTGAGCATCATCCCGCACGGAGCGGAGCCGCCGCCCGACCGAGGAACTGTCAAGTTCCGCGAGTCGTGGTGGGCGGCGGGGACGCGAGTACGGGACGACGAAGTCGCCGCGAAGCGGTGACGCTCCAATGAGGGTTCGACGGCGCTTCGCGCCGAGAACCCGATATTGGGAACAACTCGCGTCCGTTCATCGGCGCGAAGCGCCGATGAACGCCCAGTTAAGCGGCGCTTTGCGCGGAGCGCCGGCTGCGCAAAAATGCCGAAGGCATGCGCAGCGGATGCGGAGTGCAAAGCGTCCGAGCGAGCATAGCGAGCGGCTTGAACGATTTGTTAGGCGACATGCTTATGGCAGAACCCCACAACCATTGAGTGCTCACCAAACACGAACAGAATATGCTGGCACTCGAACCCCTCCAGATCCCCAAGTACTACGGAACATTCGGCCTCCACCCCAGACGCTGTTTCAATAAGGGTAATAAAATCTTCTATGTGCCACTGAAGCTGCTCTTTTATGAAATTTTCTTTTCTTTCGTTCTGAAGGGACTCGCCCAGAAGAAAGTTGCGGAAAACGTTTTGCCGAACCATTCGGGAAAACAACTTGATCGCTTCCAGGTAGTTCGCAATAGGCTGAACTTGAACATTCTTCAGCCGGAGCTTCTCGTCTAGTTCTGCTTCGATGCTTCGGTTACCGTCGATACTTACCGCTAGGAAACCATGCCTTTGATCGAAATCGTCGTTTAGATGTGACACAGCATCGAGGTAGCCGCAAAGCTGCCCTACATAATTTTGGAACTTTTCCTTCGTAAAAGCGCTGGTGTTCGTCAATTTCTTCGCCTAACGGGCGCGAGTTGAGCATCATCCCACACGGAGCGGAACCGCCGCCCGGCCGAAAAACACTGGAGTTTCTCCAGCCGTGGTGGGCGGCGGTGACGCGAGTACGGGACGACGAAGTCGCCCCGAAGGGGTGACGCTCCAATGAGGGTTCGACGGCGCTTCGCGCCGAGAACCCGATATTGGGAACAACTCGCGCCCGTTCATCGGCGCGTAGCGCCGATGAACAAGAAGTAGACCTCATAAATGACGCCTTACTTTACGTCGATTTTGACGCATAATCACGACAAACCAATTCAACTCATTGATAGATAATGAAAGTTGCAAGCTGACAACAATCTTGAGCCGGTCTGTCAGCGAGTTAGATCAACCCTACGCCAGTGATTGCATCATCAGCACACATGCCACCGACACTATCCATGTCAACTATTCTAACCAATAGAATTCGAACATATCCAGCCAGAAACTATGCTCTCGCATCAAGCCAATTCCGCCAGCCAGGTCCGCGCCTGCGCCGCCGCCTCCCGCACTCGATTCGGCGCGGTGCCGCCCAACACGTCGCGGGCCGCCACCGAACCCTCCAACGACAGCACCGCGAACACGTCGTCCTCGACCAATGGCGAGAACCGTTGCAGTTCCACCAGCGTCATATCCGCCAAATCGCGATTCGTCTCAACGCCCAGGCGCACCGCCTTACCGACGACTTCATGCGCGTCGCGGAACGGCACCCCCTTGCGCACTAGATAGTCGGCCAGATCGGTGGCGGTGGCGAATCCCTGGCATGCCGCGCGCCGCATGTTGTCACGCTTGGGGCGCAAGGCCGGCACCATGTCGGCGAAAGCACGCAGACAACCCAGCACGGTATCGACCGTATCGAACAGCGGCTCTTTATCTTCCTGATTATCCTTGTTATAAGCCAAGGGTTGGCTCTTCATCAGCGTCAACAGCGCGATCAGATGGCCGTTGACCCGCCCGACCTTACCGCGCACCAATTCCGGCACGTCGGGATTCTTCTTCTGCGGCATGATCGAGGAGCCGGTGCAGAACCGATCTGGCAGATCGATGAAATCGAACTGCGCCGACGACCACAGCACCAACTCCTCCGCCATCCGCGACAAATGGGTCATCAGGATCGCGGCGGCGGCGGTCAATTCGATGGCGAAATCGCGGTCGCTGACCGCATCCAGGGAATTGGCGCAGGGCGCGGCGAAATCCAGCAGTTGCGCGGTGTAATGCCGATCCAGCGGATAACTGGTGCCCGCCAGCGCCGCCGCGCCCAGCGGCATGACATTGACCCGTTTGCGACAATCCACCAAGCGCTCGTAATCGCGCTTGAGCATCTCGAACCAGGCCAGCAGGTGATGACCGAAAGTCACCGGCTGCGCAACTTGCAGGTGAGTGAAGCCGGGCATGATGGTATCGGTCTCGCGGGTCGCCAGTTCCGTCAAGCCGCCTAGCAGACGACACAGTTCGGCTTGAATCACGTCGATGGCGTCGCGCAGGTACAGCCGGATGTCGGTGGCGACCTGATCGTTGCGCGAACGGCCGGTGTGCAGCCGCTTGCCGGCGTCGCCGATCCGCTCGATCAGCCGCGCCTCGATATTCATATGCACGTCTTCCAAGGCCAGCGACCATTCGAATTCGCCGCGTTCGATCTCGGCGCGAATCTCCTCCAAGCCGCGCACGATGGCCTCGCAATCCTCCCGTGACAACACACCCACCCGCTCCAGCATCCGGGCATGGGCCATCGAACCTTCGATATCCTGGCGGTACATCCGCCGATCGAACTCGACCGAGGCGGTAAACGCCGCCACGAACGCATCGGTGCTCTCGGTGAATCGTCCGCCCCAAGTCTGATTGGTCTGTGTGTCGCTCATGAGATATTCTGTAGGTTAAATAAAGAGAAGCCATAGCTTAACAAAATCATGCCTTCCGATATCTTGCGCATCGCCACCCGTAAAAGTCCGCTCGCGCTCTGGCAGGCCGAACACGTCGCCGCGCGCTTGCGCCAGCTTCATCCCGAGCTGCGGGTCGAACTGGTCGGCATGGTCACTCGCGGCGACCAGATCCTCGACAGCCCGCTGGCCAAGATCGGCGGCAAGGGCCTGTTCGTCAAGGAACTGGAACAGGGTCTGCTGGACGGCCACGCCGATCTCGCCGTCCATTCCATGAAAGACGTGCCGGTGGATTTCCCCCCCGGCTTGGGGCTCGCCGTGATTCTGGCGCGCGAGGACCCGCGCGACGCCTTCGTTTCCAACGCTTATCCCCACCCTGATGCCCTGCCGACCAACGCGCGGATCGGCACCTCCAGCTTGCGCCGGCAATGTCAGTTGGCGGCCCGTTATCCAAGCTGGCGGATTCATGGCCTGCGCGGCAACGTCAACAGCCGGCTGGCGAAACTGGACGCGGGCGAGTTCGACGCCATCATTCTGGCCGCCGCCGGCCTGAAGCGGCTGGGATTGGCGGAACGCATCACCGTCGCCCTGACGCCGGAATTCAGCCTGCCGGCCATCGGCCAGGGGGCGATCGGGGTGGAATGTCGGCTGGACGACGCCCGAACCCGAACCCTGATCGCCGCGCTCGACGATACCGCCACCCATACCCGCGTCGCGGCGGAACGGGCCTTCAATGCTCGTCTGCAAGGCGGCTGTCAGGTGCCCATCGCCGGTCACGCTCTATTGGAACAGGATCGGATCTGGCTGCGCGGTCTGGTCGGCGAACCCGACGGCAGCCGGATCGTGGCCGGTGAGATTCGAGGCCCGGCCACCGATGCCAACACGCTCGGGATCACGCTGGCTGAGGAGCTGCTCGGGCGCGGCGCCGGCGAAATCTTGCAACGGCTGCTGTAAAAGCGCGATGGACACACCTCCAGATCTGCGCGGTCTCGGCGTGCTGGTCACTCGGCCGAAACACCAGGCCGATACGCTGTGCCGGCTGATCGAAGATCATGGCGGCATCGCCGTTCGCTGGCCGACCCTGGTCATCGCCGCACCGCGCGACCCCGCGCCGGCCTTGGCCCTATTCGACCGGTTGGCCGCTTACGATCTAGCGATCTTCACCAGCGCCAATGCCGTGGAGCGGGCGTTGCCGGCCATCCGCGAGCGCGGCGGCATTCCCGATCGACTGGACATCGCCGCCATCGGCCAAGCCAGCGGCCGGGCGCTGGCCCGCCACGGCATCGACCGCTGCCTGCAACCCGAAAACGACTTCAGCAGTGAAGGGCTACTGGCGTTGCCACGGTTACGGGAGGTGGCCGGTCAGCGCATCGCCATCGTTTGCGGCGAAGGCGGCCGGGAACTGCTGGTCGAAACCCTGAACGCTCGCGGGGCACGGGTGGACCGCGCCGAAGTCTACCGGCGCGAGCGGCCAACGACCGCTAATATCGAGGGACTGCTGGCACGCTGGAAGCACGGCGAAATCGGTACCGTAACAGTCACCAGCGGTGAAAATCTGCGGAATCTGTTTGATATGCTTGGCGTAGCCGGGCAAGATTATTTATGTGATACACCTCTGATCGTGACCAGTGCCCGCATCCGGCGGATCGCAACGGAATACGGCTGCCGCCGTCTCTTGCTCGCCCGGGACGCCGGCGACGATGCCATCGTCGCCGCGCTACTCGACCTAACGACGAATGCCCTCTCACCCGCTCGGTAAATATGACATGACAGACAAAGCAACCGATCCCGGAACCACCAACGCCGCGCCCGCCGCGCCCGAAACTCCAATCACCCCGCAGCTCGCCAAAACCGCACCCGTTCCGTCACCCGCGCCCAAGAGCGGCCGAGGACTGGCGGCGTTCGCCTTACTGGTCGCGCTGGGCGCCGGCGGCGGCAGTGGCTATCTCTGGTACCAGGGGCAGCAGGATCAGGCGGCCCAAACCGCTCGGCTGGACCAAGCGGTCAAACAGGCCATCGCCCAGCGCGACCCCGAGTTTCAGGCGTTGAAGAGCCAGATTCAGCAACTGCAAGCGCTCAAGGGTGGGCTCGATCAGTTGCGTACCGACGATCAAGCACTCAAGGAGCAACTGCTGGGCTTGACCGGCGACTTGCAACCGCTGAAAAACGCCGCGGAACTGAGCAAGGGCGAAGTCGAGGTCGTCAAGAGTGAAATCAAGCTGCTGCGGGAAGGCCAGGACGCCCACAAGGCCAACGTCCAGCAGCAGAAAGAACAGCTCGACGCCGCGTTGCGGGAGCAGGAAACCCGCTTGGGTAAACTGAGCGAGCACCTCCAGAACCTGCAACTCAGCCATAACGGCTTGTCGGAAAATCTGGAAACGGTCAAAACCGTGGCCTCGCAGGGTGGCGACGTCAATGCCTTCCCATTGGCGGAAGCGGACTTCCTGCTGCGCTTGGCCGACACCAAGCTCAAGCTGGAACGCAACGTTCCCGCCGCCCAACTGGCGCTGGAAGCCGCTCAGAAGCGGCTCAAGGCTGTCAACGAAAATGGGCTGGCTCCACTGCGGACCATGTTGGGCGAGGCCATCGCCAGCCTGCGTGGCGTCAAGCTGCCCGATTTATCCGGCCTGGCGCACAAGGTGCTGGAACTGGAAAAGGAGGCCAATACACTGCCGCTGAAACTCGACTCGGGCGTACCTGACATCAAGAACCGGGTCAAGCCAGCCGTCGACGTCGCCGTGAGCGACGACGACCGTCCCTGGTGGGACCGTGCCACCGAAGCGGTCTGGAACCAGTTCAAGGACATCGTGGTGATCCGGCGTGAGCGCAACGAAGCACCACCGCTGATCGCCCGCGAAGCGGAGTACTTCCTGCGCCAGAACCTGCAACTAGAACTGGAAAGCATGCGCATGGCTCTGTTGGGCGACAACGCCCAAGCCTTCCAGGACTCCAATCAACAAATTCGCGACTGGATCGAAACGTATTTCGATACTCAGGACTCGCGGGTCACCGCGTTCCTTGCGGAGTTGCAAGCCCTGCGGGCGGTGCAGTTCAATCCCTACATCCCGGATCTGACCAGTCTGAACCGGGCATTCAACGACTTCATGACCCAACGGCAGCCCATTCGCGCCGTGCGGCAGACTCCGGCGACCTCGACGGTCGTGCCGGCGACGGCCCCAGCGGCGGAAGTTTCGACCGAACAACCGGCGGCCAAGGAGGAACAACAATGAGGTTGCTGATCGGTGTTATCGTCACTTTGTTCGCCTCGGTCTGGATGGCGCTGTCGCTCCGGCAAGACCCCGGCTATGCCATGTTCAGCATGGGCCAGTGGACCGTCGAAACCAGTCTTGCCTTCTTCGCCATTTTCCTGGTGATCTCTTTCTTCGTGTTTTATCTGCTGGTCCGGCTGGCGGTCCGGCTGTGGCAGACACCGGGACAAACCTTGCAGGCCAACCAGCGCCGGCTGAACAAGAAGGCGCGACGTTTGCTGGACCTCGGCAACCGGCAACTGGCGGCCGGTCAGTGGCTGACCGCCGAGAAAACCCTGCTGAAAGGCGCGGAGTACAGCGAAACCCCCGCCCTGCACTACCTGGGCGCGGCGCGCGCCATTCACCACATCAACGACATCAGGTGGCGCCGCGACCTGCACTTGCGCCGGGCCGAGGATGCACCGGACGCCGACAAGCTGACGGTGCAACTGACCCGCGCGGAATTCCTGTTGGACGACGGGGACGCCGAACAGACCCGCGTCATCCTGGAGTCGCTGCACAACCTCAACCCGCGCCATCCAGGCATACTGCAATGGCTGGCCAAAGCCTACCAGCAACTGCATGCCTGGGAACCGTTGCAAAAACTGCTGCCGGAGGCGCAGAAACAAAAGGCATTGAGCGCCGAATCGTTTGCCGAGTTGCAGAGCCAAACCTATCGAGCGCTACTGGAAAGTGCCGCCGCCAGCGGTTCGTTGGACCGGCTGCGGGCACTGTGGAAAAAAACGCCGGTGGTACTCCGCGAGGAAGACGAAGCATTCCTGGTTGATTACGCCATCGCCCTGTGCGATTGCGAAGCGATCGACGATGCCGAGGCGTTGCTGCGCGAAGCGATCGACCGGCGCTGGAGCGTGAAGCTGGTGGTCGGTTACGGGATGCTGGGGCGCGGCAACGCCACCGCGCAACTGGCCGCCGCCGAAGGCTGGCTGGCCAAGCACGGCGACGACCCCTATCTGCTGCTGACGCTGGGCCGGCTAGCCAAGCGCTGCCAGCAAAACGGCAAGGCCCGCGACTACCTGGAGCGCAGTATCCGGCTGATGCCGACGCCGGACGCCTATCAGGAACTGGGCGAACTGCTGCAATCCCTGCATGAACTCACCTACGCCGGCCAATGCTTCCACGCCGGCTTGCGGCTGCTGGTCGGTAAACCGCAGGAGAAACAGGGCGCGATGCTGCCCGCCGGCGAACCGGTGCAACAACTTCAGGGACCGGCGGATCAACCGCCCGAGCCAGCGACGGCGAGTTGAGATTCGGCATTTTTCACTCCCTCTCCGCTCTGCCCTGACTGGGAGAGCGGAGTGTACCTCGCCCGATCACTACCCCAGCGTGGCATTTTCAATGCGCTGAAAACTCGAAGGAATCGTAAAACAGTTGTTCGACCGGTAGCCCTCGGGCGGCGAACACCGGTTTGGCGGCTTCGATCATCGGCGGCGGGCCGCTCATGTAGACGTCATGACCGCTCAGGTCGGGATAATCCGCCACGACCGCCTCATGCACCCAGCCGGTACGTCCTTGCCAATCATCCTCTGAACGTGGCTCCGACAACACCGGTGTATAGCGGAAATTCGCATGTTCCGCCGCCCACTGACGCGGCAACGCGTCCAGATACAGATCGACTTTCGCCCGCGCGCCCCAATACAAATGCAACGGCTGCTCCAACCCAATGTAAAAGGCGTGCTCCAGCATGCCTTTCAGCGGCGCGAAGCCGGTGCCGCCGCCCATCAGAATAATCGGTCGAGGAGAATCCTCGCGCAGGAAGAATGTCCCCAATGGTCCCTGAAACCGCAGCAGTGCCTTGTCCTTCATCCGCTCGAAGACGTGATCGGTGAAAAACCCGCCCGACACATGGCGCACATGCAGTTCCAGCAGATCGTCGGCATGAGGCGGGTTGGCCAGCGAAAAACCGCGCCGCCGCCCATCGGCCAGCAGGATATCCACATACTGACCGGCCAGAAATTGCAAACGCTCGATGCTCGGCGGCCGTAGATAAAGCCTCATGACGTCCGGCGCCAACAATTCCCGCCGCTCCACCCGGCAGGGCAAAGTCCGAACCACGATATCGGCCACACTCTTGACCTCACGCGCTTCGATCACCAGATCCGAACGCGGCCGGGCCTGACACAGTAGCGCCTTACCGACATTCTGCTCGGTCTCGCTCAAGGCCGGCGGGCGGCCATCGGGATAGCCGACTTCGCCGGACAGAATCGTCGCCATGCAAGACCCACAAGTTCCATTGCGGCAACCGTAGGGCAACACATTACCCTTCTCGCGCAGGGCGGCGTCCAATACCGACTCGTTTTCCGCGACCTGAAATTCATGGCTGCTCGGCTGGAGGGTGACGTGATAAGACATCATCGATTTCGTCTCTCTTTTTTTTATTGGATGCGGGCTGTTTAGAAGCGTATTCACCCGCTCGGTTCGCCGGCCCTACAATCCCAACTCATCCCACAACGCATCTATCCGCTGTTTCACCGCCGGACTCATCGCAATCGGCCGACCCCATTCCCGGCTGGTTTCGCCGGGCCATTTGTTGGTGGCATCGAAGCCGATCTTCGAACCCAAGCCAGATACCGGTGAGGCGAAATCCAGATAGTCGATCGGGGTATTTTCGATCATGACCGTATCCCGCGCCGGGTCCATGCGGGTGGTCATGGCCCAGATCACGTCTTTCCAATCGCGGGCGTTCACGTCCTCGTCCACCACGATCACGAACTTGGTGTACATGAACTGGCGCAGGAACGACCAGACCCCCAGCATCACCCGCTTGGCATGCCCGGGATACTGCTTACGCATCGCCACCACCGCCAGCCGGTAGGAACAACCCTCCGGCGGCA
>Ga0209607_1004469_pt1 | contig 10357 bp, 4 predicted proteins | sample AD_UKC117_MetaG_FD_184413 | JGI IMG/M metagenome (GOLD analysis project Ga0209607, IMG submission 184413) | Active sludge microbial communities of municipal wastewater-treating anaerobic digesters from Hong Kong - AD_UKC117_MetaG (SPAdes)... | ecosystem: Engineered > Bioreactor > Anaerobic >... | reverse complement strand
TCGATCTGCCACTTGGTCATCGACTCCAGCCGGAACGCGTGGAGCAGCCGCCGTACCTCTGCGACGCGGCGATCCTCAGTGGCGAGTAGCTCGCCGTTCGTCGCCGTCACAGCCACCGCGACGCGCTCGTTGGGCTTCACATCGATAACGGTGATGGCCAGCATCTGCGTCGCCGCGTCGTAGGCCGGCTCGGCGCCTGCGCCCTTCCCGTTGCGCGTCACCGTCACGGCGGCCTGGGCAACGGCATGAAGGTGCACCACATACGTGCGCGTCGCCGGCGCCAGCGACGCATCGCCCTGCACCGGTCCAATGGCGAGCACCAGGCTGTCGCCGCGCCACGTCTGCGTGACGGGCGTCTCGGCATAGGCGCCGCGCTCATAGCCGACCGTCTCCCCGTCGTCCTCGTAGAGCGTGAAATGGCCGTCCGCGCCGGGGAAGACGTGCACGGTCAGTTCGGCGGGATTCTCCACACCGCCCCATCCGGCCAGCGGTCCTAGCGGCACGATGGCGCCGGCCTTGGCAAAGACCGGAATGTCCGACCAGTCGCCGTAGACGGTTTGCCAGCCGCCCGCGTACTGCCGGCCCGTGAAGAAGTCGAACCACAGCCCGTCGGGCAGCCAGACGCGCTGGCGGCTCAGCCCCAGATCGGCTTCCGTCGGTGCGGTGAAGGGCGCGGCGATCAGCTCGCTGCCAAACCAGTAGGCTTGCGGGCAATTGTAGGCGTCGTCGTCTTCCGGGTTGCTGTAGTAAAGCGGCGTCACCAGCGGGATGCCGGCGACGTGGTTGCGCCACGCCATGCTGTAGATGTACGGGATGAGCGCGTGGCGCAGTTGCATGGCCGCGCGCGCCGGCGTTTCCACCGCCGGTCCCCAGCCCCACGGCCGGCGATCCTGGTAAGGGTTGTTGGTGCTGTGCAGACGCAGGATCGGGCTGAAGACGCCATACTGCACCCAGCGCAGGTAGAGCTCCGCCTCCTCGACGCCCCACATGTGGCCGCCGATGTCGTGGCTCCACCAGCCGTAGCCGACGTTGGCCGCGGTCGCTGTGAAATAGGGCTGATTCGCCAGCGACGCCCAGCTCACCACCGTGTCGCCGGAAAAGCCGATGGGGTAGCGGTGATTGCCCAGCCCGCCCCAGCGCGAGAAGATGAAGGGGCGTTTGATGCCGTCGCGGCCCAGATCGTAGAAGTGCAGGTGATTGAGCCACCACAGCGGGTCCAGCCCTTGCAGCTTCGACTGCTTGCCCTGCTGCCAGTCCAGCCACCAGAAATCGACGCCGTCGCTCAGAAACCGAGTTTCTTGAAGAAACTCGGTTTCTCGCTTCCCCATTTCCTCTTGCGGGTGGTGGAGAAACTCAAAGTACGCCTCGACAAAACGCGGATCGACGCTGTCGAACTCCACCGGCTCGCCGGTCGCCGGGTCGATGCCCACCGCCGCGGCCATGTCGGCGTACTGCGCCTCGTGGGGATGGACACCGTCGGCCGGGTGCAGGTTGAGTGCCGTGCGCAGGCCCTGCGCGTGCAGCCAAGCGATGAAGCCCGCCGGGTCAGGGAAGAGTTCACGATTCCAGGTGTAGCCGGTCCAGCCGACCGAGCGGTTGCCCGTCTGCGTGGTGTGCCAATCCATGTCCACGATGCAGACGGAGAGCGGGATTTCCCGCGCGCGGAACTCCGTCATCAGCGCCTTGAGTTCGGCCTCGTCGTAGGCCCAGAAGCGGCTCCACCAGTTGCCCAGGATGTAGCGCGGGATCATGGGCGTTGGCCCGGCCACCTGCTGGAACTCCTCCAAGCAGCCGACGTAATCGTGGCCGTAGCCAAAGAAGTAGAGGTCGAGGTTGTCGGGCGCGGCGCGGGCGGCGAGCCAGCCGTTCTCGTCGAAGACCAAGCTGCGCGAGTCGTCGACCACGGCGTAGCCGTTGCGCGCCATCAGCCCCGGCTCCAGGTGCGCCCAGCCGTCGACCTCGTCGAGCGTGCGCGTCGTGCCCTGGAGATTGCCCGCCGCCCAACTGCGGTCGCCGTAGCACCAGGTCACGCCGCTCGCCTTGAGCGTGACGCTGAGCGAAATCGGCGTAAAGCCGTGGGCGTGTTGCGTGTTACGTAATAGGAGATGCTCGGTCTCGATCTCGATGGCGCCGTCGTTGCGGCGCACGTCGAACGCCGGCACGGGCTGCTTGCGGAACCAGAACGGCTGGCTGGGGCGATCCTCGAACGCGCCGGTCGGGCTGTACTCCAGCCGCAGCAGGCGCGGCGTGAGCACGGTGAAGCGTACGTTGCCGGCGCTCACGACCGCGGCGGGGTCGGCGATTGGGTTGAAGGGGAGGTGAAGATAGTCAAAAGTCATGGCGTTCTTTTCCGATGTTTCCCATCGAAGTTACGTCAGCAAGCGATGGATTACGGCGTTGCATCGACAATGGTTGCGGCGAAGATTCGAGTCTGGTTGACACCACTTCCCATCTCCTGAATTCCCTCCAGTCGGATCTGTGTAGGGACTGTAGAGACCTCAATTGTACACACGCGCCCCTCATTCTCAGTCGGACAATAGACAGCCACAGTTTTGCCGTCAGGCGACCATTCAACGCCAAAACTGAACTGACCACCGTAGAAGGTGCTGTCAGGGAGAATACGGCGGCTTACGCCAGTTGCAGCGTCGACAAGAATCAAACCCAGGCGGTCATACCCACCATTATTATCGATCACCACAGACGCCAATAATGTTTCACTGTCAGGGGCCCATGTCAGACTCGTGACATACTTGTATTGATGATCAAACACAAAGTTGGTGTGCTTGCCTGTTGTCATGTCCAGCACAGTCAACTCGGAATAGGTCAAAATCGGCAGTCTTGCCGTTGTGATAAGAGCCATGCGCTGGCCGTCAGGACTCCAGCGCGCATCAAATGCCCAACGCTTGTCGTATCCGTGATACTCATCAGCATCTTTCCCAAGGTCGATCACGCTCACGTGGTTGTCCTTCAAGTTAATGACCACAAAGCCGTTTGGGTCAAAAACAGCTACTTTGGGTAGCGAAGGGTGCCATGCCATCTGGACGTATATGTTGTTGACATCAATGCCATATTCCTGTAAATCAACCTGCACAATCTGTTTTTGGCCGGTGGCAGCATTGACCAATACCGGCCGTGACTGATTGCGCCTGGTGGCTATAACCCAATGATCACCGCCTGAGCTGGCAGTAATGCCTCTCAATGTTGGCGTAATGAGTTTTGTTGTGCCAGCTTCGGCAAGCCACAAATGATACGGCGGCGCCACGCCACCTTCAACAAGCTTATCTGTTCCCCTGAATGCCATCTTTCCAACATCCGCCAACCATGCAGGATGATCTTCCCGGAACAGGTTGAGGCGATTACCAAAAGATTGTGTTCGCCCGGTGACAACATCTATCGTCCGAATCTGCTCAAATCCCAGCGATGTAGTGTCGTTCAGAATCAATGTCAAGTTTCTACTATCGGGCAGCCAGCCCGCCACCCCAATGATGCTGTCGTGGGTGAAAATGACCCGTGGTTCCCTAAATGAGTATCGCCACAACCTGGCATCCTCTGTTGCATTCGGCAGTGGAAGCGGGCTGGCTACGCCTGTTTCCGGCAAAACAGCGATGGTTTCCACCGCAAATGATGATGGCTCTGCTTTGCTTGCTGCAGGCGATGCGGAAGTAGGTTCTGGCTGAAGAAAAATCAATGGCAAGGCGATCCAACCCAGTACTCCCACAAGCAGCAACCTCAAAACGGATCCTGACAATCGCTTCATAGAGGCTCTCCAAGCCCAGAACAGCTAGAGATCGTCCGATCCTCGAACGCACCGGTCGGGCTGTACTCCAGCCGCGGCAGGCGGGACGTGAGCACGGTGAAGCGCACGTTGCCGGCGGTCACGACCGCGGCGGGGTCGGCGATTGGGTCGAAGCGGAGGTGAAGGTAATCCAGGGACATGATTTGTCTTCCAGAGATCCGTTCTATTCTCGAACTTCTACGACTTGCTTCGGGCCATCCAGCGTCAGGTGCAGCAGATTGAGGATATTGCGCCCCAGCAAGACTTCATCGGACGCATCATCGCTGACCATCTCGATCAGCGGCAGGCGCTGCGATCCGATCCCAACATCCACCAGATAGGTTTCCACGGCGCGGGATTCGCCCCACTGGCTGCGCAAACGCTTGATGTCGAAAAGTTCGACGCCAAGTTGCCTGAGTATTTGTACAGGCAGCAGCGACCCATCTGCACCGGTGTCGATTAAGGCGCTCAGTGGTCCCAATACATATGCACGGTCTGGTGGCGCCAGCCAAATTTCTACCATTGGTGCTGGTGGGTAATAGCTGTGTTCGTAGGCGCTCTTCATCTTGGTAGCCTGCCGGTGCTAGGGGTGTGCAGCCGGATCTCCTCAATCGCTTCAGCGCGAACTTCGCGCAGCAATACCGGTATTCTCCCAAAACGCTCACTTACTCGCCGATAGAGATCGAGTTTATCCCGATCATGGTCGACCAGCTCGCCGTTGTGGACTGCGACCCACATTCCGGGCAGTTCTCGCAACAGTGTGGCGTGCATCGCCTCGTAGGCTGCGATCTCATGCTCGATTTGCTCACGACGGCGTGCAGCAAGGTACTGCCGGATTGCTTCCTGGATCAACGCATCGACCGGCGATCCTGCTTGATCGGCTGCCGACATCAGCGATTCCGTCAAGTCCTGGGGCAACGAGCCTGTTGTGGTTTGCGCATGATCTAGACGGCTTTCCAATTCGTACTGAGCGCGTGCATCAGCGATTGCCTTTGCTGTAGCGTCTGCATCTTTGGCTCTTGCAGTAGATCGCTCATGCTTCTCAAGGTCTTCCTGGAGTTCGAGTTCGGCCAGTTCGTCGGCGCTCAACGCCGGAATTGGCTCGCCGGTCACCGACTCGTCTATCACAGGCGGCGCGCTGCGCTGGCGTGGCTGCGCCTCGCGCTGCACAGCGCCTTGCTTTAGCCCCTGCACCACATAGCTGGTGATCAGTTCTTTGAGCGTTAACCCTTCCAGCGCAGCGCGTGCCTTGGCTTGACGCAAGAGTGAATCGGGTAAATCAATTGTTGTTCGCATAAAAACATCAAAGCATATTTATGCTTTTGTGTCAACCGACCGGCTTTCTTCTGAGTCAAGACGGAAGGACTACAACGGATGTAACGCCAACGGATGCTGCGCCAAGCCCCGCACAGCAAAGCATCCGTTCCGTCTGAATCCGCTGTAGTCCTCCGCGTCAAACCCCTACGCCGGCCGCGCCACCGTCAGGAAGCCCGCCAGCGTCACGAACACATTGCCTGCCTCGTCCACCACCGTGGCGTCGAAGCTCTCGCCATCGTTCGGCGTGGTGCAGACGCAGTAGAGCCGCCGCCCCTCCGCTTCCTCGGGCTGGCGATAGGCGGTAACCTTCTCGAAGCCGAGCGGCAGCCCCATCGCGCCCTTGACGCGCTCTGTCCACAATCCTACGGACTGGAAGCAAAGCTCTACCAGCCGCGGCGCCATGAGCGACTCGGCGTTGGCCGGTGCGGTATTCGGGCCGAGGTCGTGCGCCATGAGCGCCAGGCACTCGTTCCCGCTCACACCCGCCCGCTCGATGACCTGGTAGGCCGGGCCGTGGAAGAAGCTCTTGTAGATTTCCGCCGCAGTGATCGGCAGGCTGTCCGCCACCGGTGGCGTGAAGTCCATCGTGGGCTGCTCCGCAGGCGCCGTGGTTAGCCGCACCGTGGCGATGAAGTGTTCCTTCACCTGCACGGGCAACCCCTCCTTGGCCGGCTTGGTGACCGAGCGCAGCGTGGCCTTGGCCAGCAGTTCGCCGTTCGCCGCCGGTTTGACCGTGGCGCTCAAGTAGAGCGTGCGCGGCTCCATGCGGAAGAACTTCATCGCGCCCATCATCTGCTCGTTCTCGACGCTCGCCACGCGGTAGCCCGGCGCGGCCACGCTTGCCAGCTCGGCCAGCGCCTCGGTCGCCATGACGCCGGGCAGCCAGGGCGTGCCCGCGTCCGGCGCGTGGTCGAAGAGGAAGGGCTGCACGGTGGGGTCGAGCACCGTCTCCACTTCGATGCCGCCGTAGAGCCGGTATGACTTGACCTCACCGACCATGAGCAGCGGATTCTTGCGCGCCGCCAGTTGGGCGTTGAGCTTCTCGACGTCGAGACCGCCGGTCAGATCCTTCTCCTCCAGCCAGGCGCCCAGGCGGCCGGCGACGACCAGTTCACCGCGCGTGGCGCCGTAGGTCAGCTCGCGGCGGATCGTCGGCACGCCCGCTTCCGGCGGCAGCATGTCCACGCCCAGCGATTCGAGAATCGCCTGCACCGAGCCGCGCGACGCCATGCCGATCTGCCCCCACGCCGTCCAGTCGATGGCGATGCCGCGCGTGTCGGGCCGCCACGATCGCATGCTGCTGGAGATCTTGCAGAGCAGGTCGTTGGCCGACGAGTAGTCGCTCTGGCCGTTGTTGCCAAAGCGCCCGGCCACCGAGCTGAAGCTCACCGTGGCGCCGATGGGCATGCCCTTGGCCGCCTTGATCAGGCTGAAGAAGCCATCCGCCTTGACGTCGAAGACCAGGGCGAACTGGTGCGGCTCCTTGCTGGGTAGCGTGCGGTCGATGAGCAGGCCGCCGGCGTGGAGCAGGACGTCGATCTTGCCGTGGCGCTGGCGGATGTCGTCGACGACCGCCGTCACCTTGTCGCCGTCGCGCAGGTCGAGGCTGTAGTAGTAGGCCGTGCCGCCCGCGCCTTCAACGGCTTCGATGGCGCGCAACGCCGCTTCCTGGCGCTCCAGCCCCATAATCTTGTCGTCGATCTGCTTGGGCGTCACCTTCTCGCCCGACGTCCGCGCCTCGGCGATCAGCGCATTCTTGAGCGTGTCGCGGCTCTGGCGGAAGAGGCCGATGTGCGGGTCGTTGCGATCCGGCGCCGGCACCAGGTCGAGCAGGTAGAAGATGCCGCCGCTGTTGGCCGCCAGGTCGGTCGTGATGGCGCTGGTGATGCCGCCGGCCGCGCCCGTCACCACGAAGACGGTATCCTTACCAAGCACCATGCCCGGATTGCCGTCCTTGGCCGGAAGCTCTTCCAGCGTAACGGTGTAGCGCTGGCCGTCGAAGTAGCCGACCTCGACCACGCCGGGGTCGAAGAGCGCCTCGGCGATGAGCTGGTCGGCCGGCTCCACGGTCTTGCGCGATGGCTCGAAGTCGACGGCCTTGACCGTGACGCCCTTGCCACCCTCGCGCATCATCTGTTCCATGTTGTAGGCTTTGGTGAAGCCGACAACGGAGCCGCCCAATGGCGCCGTGGCCCCGGTCGGGCCGTAGCCGTGCAGACCGCCCAGCCGTGTGGCCGAGACGAGGAAGGTATTCGGCCCGGTCACGCTGTCGTAGATCGCCCGCGCCGCGGTGTAGAGATTCTTGACGCGCACGCGGTTGAGTTCGCGCCACTCGTCCAGCGTCATCTCCTCGATGGACTGCTCGACGTCCAGCGCCGGCAGCCAGAAGATGCCCTGAATCTTGCCGCCGGCCAGCCACGCCTTGAGCTGCGCGTCCAGGTCGTCGGTGGCGATGCCCGGCTCCAACGTCAGCACGGTCGCGCCGCGCTTCTCCAGCTTCTCCACCAACTTCTTGCCCACGCCGCCCTGATCCAGCATCACCACGACCCGGCTGCCCGCGTCCAGCGTTACGCCGGTGGGCTTGCACAGGTCAATGCTCGGGCGCAGGGCCGGCTGGGGGACGCGGCGCGGCATCTTATCGGCGTCTTCCAATGTGCCAATCGTCTTGACTGGAGATTGGAGATTGGAGATTGGGAGATTGGGAGATTGAGCGATTGGCGCAGCGGACGCTGCCGGCGTCGCCCCTCGCCCCTCGCCCCTCGCCCCTGCCAGTTCCGGCCGCATGGTGCGCACGAAGTCGATCACGCTCTGCAGCGTCGGGTAGTCGCGCAGGTTCAAGCCTTCCTGCACCGGGATGTCAAAGCTCTCGCGGATGCTGGCAAAGGTCTCGGCCTGCTTCACCGTGTCGATGCCCAGGTCGGCTTCCATGTCCTGGTCGAGTTCGAGCATCTCGGTCGGGTAGCCGGTCTTGGCGGAGACGACTTCGAGCACTTTGTCGACGACGGCGTCGGAGGTGGGAGATTGGAGATTGGAGATTGGAGATTGAGCGACTTCGCCTGCCGGCGTCGCCCCTCGCCCCTCGCCCCTCGCCCCTTCTGCCAGTTCCGGCCGGTTGGTGCGTACGAAGTCGATCACGCTCTGCAGTGTCGGGTAGTCGCGCAGGTTCAAGCCTTCCTGCACCGGGATCTCAAAGCTCTCGCGGATGCTGGCAAAGGTCTCCGCCTGCTTCACCGTGTCGATGCCCAGGTCAGCCTCCATGTCCTGGTCGAGTTCGAGCATCTCGGTCGGGTAGCCGGTCTTGTCGGAGACAACCTGCAAGACTTTGTCCACGACGGGATCGGTTGCTGGAGATTGGAGATTGGAGATTGGAGATTGGGCCACTGGCGCCGGGACAGCAGGTGCTGGTGCGGCCGGCGCGGCTGATGTCGCCCCTCGCCCCTCGCCCCTCGCCCCTGCCAGATCCGGCCGGTTCGTGCGGACGAAGCCCACCACCGCCTGCAACGTCGGGTAGTCGCGCAGGTTCAGCCCTTCCTGCACCGGAATGGCGAAGCTCTCGCGGATGCTGGCGAAGGTCTCCGCCTGTTTGACGGTGTCGATGCCCAGGTCGGCTTCCAGATCCAGGTCTAGTTCCAGCATGTCTTTGGGATAGCCGGTTTTCTCGGCGACGACTTCAAGGACTTTCTCCGTCACGGGGTCGGTGGATGGAGATTGGAGATTGGAGATTGGAGATTGGGAGATTGGGAGATTGGGAGATTGAGCGATCTCGCCAGTCGCCCCTCGCCCCTCGCCCCTCGCCCCTGCTAAATCCGGCCGGTTGGTGTGCACGAAGCCCACCACCGCCTGCAAGGTCGGGTAGTCGCGCAGGTTCAGACCCTCCTGCACCGGAATCGCAAACGACTCGCGGATGGCGGCAAAGGTCTCGGCCTGCTTCACGGTGTCGATGCCCAGGTCAGCCTCCAGGTCCAGGTCGAGGTCGAGCATGTCCTTGGGGTAGCCGGTCTTGTCGGCGACGACGTCGAGCACCTTCTCCGTCACGAGGTCGGCGGTTGGAGATTGGAGACTGGCGACTGGAGATTGGGAGATTGGGAGATTGGGAGATTGAGCGATTTCGCCTGCCGGCGTCGCCCCTCGCCCCTCGCCCATCGCCCCTGCCAGATCGGGCCGGTTCGTGCGGACGAAGCCCACCACCGCCTGCAAGGTCGGGTAGTCGCGCAGGTTCAGCCCTTCCTGCACCGGAATCGCAAACGACTCGCGGATGGCGGCGAAGGTTTCCGCCTGCTTCACGGTGTCGATGCCCAGGTCAGCCTCCAGGTCCAGGTCGAGGTCGAGCATGTCCTTGGGATAGCCGGTCTTGTCGGCGACGACGTCGAGCACCTTCTCCGTCACGGGGTCGGCGGTTGGAGATTGGAGATTGGAGATTGCAGATTGAGTGACTGGTGCGGCTGACGCGATCGTCTCCGCCCCTCGCCCCTCGCCCCTCGCCCCTTCCGCCAAATCCGGCCGGTTCGTGCGCACAAAGCCAACCACCGCCTGCAAGGTCGGGTAGTCGCGCAGGTTCAGGCCTTCCTGCACCGGAATCTCGAACGTTTCTCGGATTGCGGCAAAGGTTTCGGCCTGCTTCACCGTGTCGATACCCAGATCGGCTTCCAGGTCCAGATCCAAGTCGAGCATGTCCTGCGGGTAGCCGGTCTTGGCGGCGACGACGCCCAGCACCTGCTCGACGACCGGGTCGACGGTGGGAGATTGGGAGATTGGAGATTGGAGATTGGCGATTGGTGCTGCCGGAACAGGCGCGGGCTGCGGCGCAGCCGGCTCGGCGGCCTTTGGTGCAGGCACGGGCGCGGGAGCAACCGGTTCAGCGACCTTCGGCGCGGGCGCCGGAGCAGGCGCAACAGGTGCCGTAGCAGGCGCAGCGGCCACCGGCCGCGGCATCTCCCGCTCTCCCCCTCTCCCGCTCTCCACCTTCGCCCCTCGCCCCTCGCCCCTGACCGCCGCCGCCACTGCCGGCATGGGCAGCGGGCGATAGTCGGTCATGACGCCGTCGCCAGGCGCTGACGCGCGCACCACCGGGCCGGTGCCGTACTGCCAGGCGCTGGCCACGGGCGTGCGCGCCGGCTGACCCTGCGCCACGATGCGCAACACACGCTTGACGACTTCGGTCTCGGCCTTATCGTAGCCGCTGACGTCGGCCAGCCAGCGCTGGTAGAGCGCCTTATTGTCGACGCGGTCGTGGCTGCCAGGAATGCGGCGAATCAGCGTCATGGC
>Ga0209607_1004467_pt1 | contig 10358 bp, 14 predicted proteins | sample AD_UKC117_MetaG_FD_184413 | JGI IMG/M metagenome (GOLD analysis project Ga0209607, IMG submission 184413) | Active sludge microbial communities of municipal wastewater-treating anaerobic digesters from Hong Kong - AD_UKC117_MetaG (SPAdes)... | ecosystem: Engineered > Bioreactor > Anaerobic >... | reverse complement strand
GGTGGTTTCGGGAGTCATATCCGCACCCTCCCCTACCGCGACCAGAAGACATGGACTTCGTCGAAGCCCATCTGGAACACCATGATCTCGCCATTGAGCGCCATGTCGCGGGCGAGTGCCTGCCAGTCGATATAGTGGCTGAGGCTCTCGGGAATCGCGGTGCCGAGTTCGGTGTGAAGCTCCTCGGCAAAGTCGGCGGCGCTGCGATACTCGCCCGCATAGTCTTCAAACGCGGCGCGTGCCTGCTCAAGGTCGTTGCCGTAGTGCCCATAGATGCGGGCGGCGAGTTCACCATAATCGCCGATGAACTCGGCAAGGTCGCACACTGTCTCGAACGAAGCGTATTCGGAAAGGTGTGCGCCTTCGAAGCCTTCATAATCGTGGATCGCCCATTCTTCGGCATCCGGTTCCGGGCTGGCGCGCAGCATCGCCGAAACTTCGCGCCAGATTTCGTCTGGCGTCGTGGCCTCGATCCAGCGCCCGTGCAGGCGTCCGTTGTTGTAGGCCGCGAGGCACGCCACATAAATGCGGGGCCTGTCCTGAAGGGTTGGCGCACCCGTAGTTCCAAGGGGTGCAACGGCAGTGGTCTGGTCAGTCATGTCTCGTCTCCTCTCGCCGCGCGTCTTTCCCGGTCGGGTGGGCGGCAGAGAGGTGCGCAGCCAGGGCGCTGAAGGCGCGGCGCAACCGGGCCAAGTCCGAGACCTGTCAACGCCTACAGACGCCATGGACCTGCCCGATTGCGGCGCGACTGCGCTCTGGCAGAAGCACCGTCCGCCCACCTGACAGGGAAGGATTATGGAGGCGGGATGAGATCTGAATGACCGTCGGCACCAGTGCCGGCTTGCCCGGAGGAGTGACGCAGCGAATGGCCCAAAACTTGCCTCAGCGTTCTGAGGACATGGATGGAGCCTCAGCATGTGTTGCCCGGAAACTGGCTGCTACAGTACCCGCACCAAAACGCTTAGCGCTTCGGAGATAGCGCGCGTTCGAAAGTTGCCGCCACATGACGATGGGATTGCCTATGACCTACCCTCCGTCTGTGAAGACTGCGGCGCCCTATTCATCGAAGGGGTAGTCGAAGATCTGATCCCCCTAGTTGTAAAACTGGGACATTTGGAGCCGCCAGCGAAGATCATCTCGTTTGCTCGGACGTCTTGATCATTCGCGTTCCCCCTGCCCGGAGCAGCTAGAGGGACCGAGCCTGCCTTTTTCAGGTCTCAGGTACAGTTCCGCGATTGGCAAGAATCCGGCCGCAGACTGACGGAGTCCAGATTCTCGTAACAGACAAAAATTCGCCGAAAGCGGTCACGCGGTTGTCGCCTCAGCGTGTTTCCCTTTGACATCGACGGATACAACAGCCGGGAAAAGAATTATCATTTTCCAAAATAACTATAGGCGAAGCCATGAGCTGGATCGATGCGCTCGACCAATACGGTCACAATTTCCTAATCGACCAACTAGTCTATCTCATCGAGCAAACGAAACCGGTTGTATCGGTTTCTAAGTCTCAGAATCCAGTAGGTTATCTATTTCGATTTGATGACGGCACGACCGACTTTGTGTCGGTACTACCTCAGTTCTTGGATGAGCATTGGATCGAAGCAATTGAGATTGTGAAGAACTTCTCCGAACTATCCGAATTCACTTTTGTTTAGTCACCTCCTGAGCCTGAAATGACCGAAGTCGGTCACTCAAAACAGTGAAGGGAATCGGCGGAAAAGGGCCACGATCGCGCTGCCCTCAAATTTTCCTGAACGGCAGCCACCGCCGGTTCTAGCCGCTCGTTTGCATGCCTCCCGTCTTGCCGCTTGCGCTCTGCAGCGGCTTGAACAGGAGGAATATCATGAAAGACGAAGTGAAGCGGACTGGCGTGGGCTCAGGGACAGCAGGGCCTCGCCGTTTGACTGCTGGCAAACTCACCGGTCAGAAGCCAGCCCTGAAGATGAAGGAGGTCTGGTCGATCAGGACCCGGCTTGAGCTTGAAGGCGATGTGCGAAATCTTGTCCTCTTCAACCTTGCGATCGACAGCAAGCTCCGGGGCTGCGATCTGGTCAGGCTGAAAGTTGGCGATGTCGCGGCCGGCGGACAAGTGAAGTCACGCGGCGTGATTATTCAGAAGAAGACCGGCAGGCCGGTGCAGTTCGAGATCACGGAGAACACCCGCCGATCGATCACCGCGCTGTTCGGCGGCCGCATACCTGATGCGGACGATTATCTCTTCCAGAGCCGGCTGGAAGCCTCGCCTCATCTCTCGACCCGGCAATACGCCCGCATCGTGCAAGGATGGGTGGCCTCGATCGGGCTGAACCCGGCAACCTATGGCACGCATTCCCTGAGGCGCACCAAGGCCGCCCTCATTTACCGCAAGACCGGCAATCTGAGGGCTGTCCAACTCCTGCTCGGTCATACAAAGCTTGAGAGCACAGTCAGGTACTTGGGCGTTGACGTTGACGATGCGCTGGAAATCTCGACAGGCATCGATCTGTGAACATCTGGAGCGGCAGGAAGCGAACTTGCGTGCCGCTCCATTCTCGCTTCGAAGGCGGCGCTATCTCGCCGAAATCGGCCTGTCGATCCGGCTTCCCTCTTTGGCACTGATTTACGCTTGCGGAGCTGGGACGACGAACCGCTCATAGTGACCGCACACGCCGAAGCCCAGTTTTTGGTAGATGCGAAATCCCATCTCGCTGGATTGGAGTGTCACGCGTTCTGCGCCTTGCTCAAACAGGGAGTTGACCACCCACTGAGTGACTTCGGCGCCTACGCCCTTTGCCCTGTGCTGTGGTGGTGTCCCGACAAAGTATACTCCTCCGGACACGCCGCGGAGATATCCGCAAGCTGCACCAACGGCGTTATCACCGTCGTATGCCGTTGCCCAGGTTACGCCTTGGGCTGAGTAGCTTTCCTGATCACGCAAGAGCCAGCCAAGCCCAGGCGACCCATAGCCTGCTTCGACCATCATGCCGAAGTGCTCAAGGTCTTCCGGCGTTGTCGCGGCCTTGACGCCATACCGGGTCGCGCCAACCGGGATAGGGCGTCTGATTGCCATCGCTGGCGCCTTCTGGCCGTCGGACTTGCCGCCGATTGCGACGACTGCGGAACGAAGTTCGATATCGTCCGTGGGCACCCAGACATAGAACGCCCGTTTCAGTTCGCCGAAGAACTCTTGGGCATCGGCAACGAACGCATTTGTGTCCATCTGCAGATCGGTACGGATTGCCGCCTTAAAGTAGGCATTCGGGACGTCATAGGTACTGGCCGCCAAATGCCCGCCGCATGCTGCGCGGCTGTGCCCTTTCCGTCCAACCGTCGCCGCGACAAAGCTGGCCAGATTTTCGGTTCCTGCGCGTAGATCGTCCACGTTACCCTCAGAGCCCTTGTTTCCCCATCAGTATGGAAAAGGAGGATGCCTGCCTAGTCAAACTGCCGGCCTTTCGAGGGCGGGTTCCAATCGCGATGGGCACCTTACAGTAGGCTGTTTAACGGCGCAGAGTCCGATGTTCTTCGTCCACCGACTGCATGCGCCTGTGCTTGAGCATCAGATTTTCTACGACCGAAATAAGCGACGACCGTCAATGTCAACTCGATCCTGTCTTTCGACTGCCTCACCGACACCAGGCCGGAGATCGCCGAAGCGCGACGTTGCGTGAACCTTTGCACTAGTCGTTCTGGTTGAGCTTCGGCGTAACCTGATGAACTCAGTCAACCAAACGGCAAGGGAGCGCGATCTGGCTCGACCCAAGCTTTGCGGGCCGCCACGCTAAACAGTGTTTCTCGCTCCCAGTAATCGAGCAGCCAATCAGAACGACCGAGCCTTGAGGTCATAAGGTTGGCAAGCACGCGGTGAAGCGACGCATCGTCCTCGCTGCCGATCAAGCAAGTGGCTGCCGCTCGCATGGACGCGAGCGTGATCGTGTGATGGTAGCCGCCGGTATCCGTATTGGGAGTGTTGGTGGCCTCGTTATATTGCATGATGAGTGCTCTGATCTCATCGGGCGCTGTCAACTCTGGGCGATACCTCAGAAGCCAAAGCGCAGCGGCGAAGTGCCCCTCGTGGGTCCACTCGCTCTTCGGTAGCGTTCGATCGATCATTCGATGAGCGAGATGTTCAATGGAATTGTCATCAGTGAAAGGCATGGTCGGTTGTTCCTTTTTGAAGGCCCAACCGGCACGAAAAAACCCGCCGATTGGGCGGGTGGTGCGGTTAGAGGGTTTGAGGAGGTCTGTCTCAGATCCTTGATCAACCCAACGCACACATCAGCGCCGCCTCGAGTTGGCGCGTTTGTTGCTGGTATGAGTGCGTCGCGATCATGATGGACGTAAGTAGCATTGTCGCGCCCACCCTTCAAGTTGAACGACGGATGCAGATCACCCACAATGCGCGACGCTGCGCCAGACTTCGTGCGAGCGGTGACCTTGAGTCAAGCCAGCCAGTGCCGACACTTTGGTCGCACTTTCTTCCCAGCAACCAGCCCAATCCGGGATGAAGACAATCACCCCGAAGTCGAACTTCATGGAGTGGATATCAACGTCAACATTCTGGTGCGGACCCGGCAATCCCCGGGGCCCTGCAGTCAGGTTCGTTTCTTCAACGCCGAAAAGTCGTTGACCCAGACTTCTGCTCGAGGGGCCTGACCGGCTGTTTAGGGCCAAGTTCGCTCCCATGCTAAAAATTCCGGACCAGCAGGGTCGATCCAAAACTGCCGGTCGGAGGCCCTGCCGTCACCCGGCGGAAGGTCGCCGACAGCTATCATTGAGGCACCTCCGCCTGTCCGAGAGACTGTGGTAAGATCGTGTTGTCTTCCAAGTCAGCAAATTTGCGCAGATTCGGAATATAGTCCGACGCGCGCCGTGAGCCTATCCACAGATTAACAACGCCATAATTCAAACGCCCAATTTGCGCCGTGTGCTTGTGCTGCGAATTAGCCATGTTTCGATATCGTGTGCGGATGAAAGAAATACTAGATCAGACTTCTTCTGACGCGGTCAAGGACCGTTCGCGGCGCATAGCGTTTGCCGTTTCATTGATCGGCCTTGCTGCGAACTGCGTCATTGCATCCGCATACGGACTCACGAGCGGCTTCACGACAATTCTCGCCTTCAACTTTCTTCTGCAAACAGTCGCGATCGGCTCAATTTGCGCCTCGAGCCATCTCGACTGGCATTTTAAAACAGTCTTGAACGCAGCAATCGCGATTATTTATGTCCATCTCTGGAGCACAACGCTCTATGAAGCTTGGATAGGTGCCGCATTCCCGCTGAGTTTCGTGGTCTTGTTATTTGTACCATTTTGCCTGGTGATAGTCTCAGGCCACCGAGTGTTGCTCGCGTATGCGCTCATGCAAGGGGCGTTAGTCTACATCTATACGTCGATGTTCATGGCGCAGGCATTTGGACTGAACCCGGACGCCGTCGAATTCACGCAGCTAGCCGCAGCGCTGTCGATAATGTCTGCCCTAACCTTATTGGTCCTAGCGTTCGTATCATACTCGCGTTTGAAGCTCGACACTCGGCTCTTGCAACTCGTGCACGAGACGAGGCGTTTGGCAGAAGAGGATGCGCTAACCGGTTTGACAAACCGCAGGGCGTTCATGGACCGGCTGAACGCAGCCTGGCGTTCGAAGGAAGATTTTCTTGTCGCCTTCATCGATCTCGATCGCTTCAAACCTCTGAATGATGAGTACGGCCACGCGGCGGGCGATCAAGTCTTGCGTGCCATAGCGGATCGATTGAGCAGCTACGCCTACACAAAGACCAGCTCGCGATTTGGCGGCGACGAGTTTGCGGTGCTCTTGAGAGTGCCGGAGCATGGAGACGACTTGTCAAAGACTTTGGAGGAACTCCATGCCAGCATCGTTGGCGATATTCAGCTCGCAGAATTTACCGTGACCGTCGGCGCTTCAATCGGTTATGCGCGTTCGGTGCAAGACGGCGCTTCGATTGGCGAGTTGCTCCATGCAGCTGACACGGCCATGCGGCGGGCTAAAACGAACGGTGGTGGGGCTGCGCGTTTCAACCCGTCTCTGGACTCTGTTGCCCTCTCGTCTGCCGCGATGGAAGAATTATTTCGCAAGGCGCTTGCACGCGGCGATATCCGGCCGGCGCTTCAGCCAATTGTGGACGCCAAGTCGAAGAAGGTCATTGGGCACGAACTTCTGTCACGCTGGGTGCGTAGCGGCCTGCCACGTGATCCGAGCCCCAACGAGTTCATTCCAATCGCCGAGAAACTGGGATTGTTGAATGACCTTCTGTGGCAGTCTCTGGACCTTGCGATTCCCAAGGTCAAACAGGGTAACGGCTTTCTAGCTGTAAACGTGTCACCGTCTCAGCTTTCGTCACACCGATTTTTGTCCGGACTTCAAAAGATCGGCATCAAGCATAAGTTTGACCTAAGCCGGCTCGAAATCGAGATTACCGAGACGGTCGCGTTCCGGAACCTCGAAAAGAACATTCAAGTTCTGGAATCGGCGCGGCTGCTTGGGTGCAGGATTGCCCTTGACGATTTTGGAGCGGGCTACTCGTCCCTATCTCTCCTGGAAGACCTGCCCCTCGATAAGGTCAAACTCGACAAGAGCCTGCAAGCTACTCTGAACAAGCGCGGCGTCCTTAAAGCGACGGTGCAATTGGCAAAGAGCCTGGGCTTCATTTGCTGTGTTGAAGGCATCGAGACCGACCGCGCGGCGCAATTTGCCATGAATCTAGAGTGTGACCAGATGCAGGGATACTTGTTCGGTGCGCCCGTACTCGTGCCCGAGGCAGACCAACGGCGGTCAACACTCAAGTCGGCATAATTAAATTGGCCACGTGTTGCCGCTTGGCAAGCCCAAATTTCAAAGCGTTGAGCGAAACTCGCAGACGACAGCAGGATTCTCAAATCCGTCCCGGACTGGTCGCCAAGCCTCTCTGCTCGTTGATTTCAACTCCTGCTTAGTACCGAAAGAATAGCCGCTCGCTGCAATCCATCGCTCGTCGATATCCGCACATTAAGTTCACATGAAGATGGGTAACCTGTTCGTTGGCTGACTTGCAGGTCGCCAGTCGCAGTGCCATCTTTTCCGTATGCGGACCGGGCCCCTCTGGCGGCGGCGACCTGAACAGGAAGCTACCGTGATGTCGGACCGCACCGGAAGAATTGGCCGAGGCGTGGAACAACGCAAGCTACCCTGCGCTGGCCTCTTTCGAAGTCAAACAAGAGGAGTGACGTATGAATTCACGATACATCGACGCACTGGTCCGTCGCCATGCCAGCATCCAAAAAATGATCGAAGATGCCCAAAGCGCGCCGTCGCCTGACGCGCTTTTGATCATGCGGCTCAACAAGGTCCGCCTCGCTTACCGAGAGCGGATGAAAAAAGCGATTACTGAAAAACGCATCGAAATCACAAGAGATCAGCGATCTCGCTTTCCCAAAGCGTCAGCCAGATTGGCGCGGGAATTTACACCGCAGCCGAATGCTGAAACGTAAACCATGCCGCTTTTGAACTCGCCCATCTTTAGTGCGGCGATGAGACGAATTCACTGTTTCGACATCGAGTATGACATGTGCCCCGAAACCGGCGGCGTGATGCTCGACACCGGTGAACTGGAAACGCTCATTGCACTTCTGAAAAGAGAGCCGTCTGGAGAGGGTCTTCTAACAAGTCATGCAGGCAAATGCAGCGACGTGTACTTGGTTTATTGAAGCGTGCGAGATGTTTCGCAAGAAAAAGGAGAGACTTGATGCGCACTATTCTTGTTGCCAGCTTTGTTCTGGCGCTTCCGGCCTGCGGGGATGCAACAGACCTGCAAGACGTCAAACAGGGCGCGCTTGATCTGGGCGGGCAGGCGCTCGAGGCGGCAAGTGGCGCAGTGCACACCAAGACAGCCTGCGTTCTGGCCGGGCAATCTGAAATATTCTGTGGCTGTGTCCAAGATAGCCTGGGGCCTGAAATCACCGCCGAGCATCTGGATGCGCTGAAGAATGTCGTCGGTGAAAGCCTCAGCGGTGAAGGCTTGCCGACCGCCATCGAGAAAGCCGGAGATGTAGACCCCAAGACCCCAGAGACATTGTTGCAATGCGCAACGAAAGCTGCTGTCGAAGGCGCTATAGGTGAGGCAGGAAACTAGCTTCTGCCTCTGCGCCGCAAGCGAGCAGCTCAATCGGGGCCAGCTGTTTCCAAACTCCGTGTTTTTTGGGGCAAGGTCGCCTAGGTCCGATCATCAAGCTGCCGCTTCGTCACGATGAGGCGGCCCAATGAACACTGTAAAGGTCGCAAGCGACACTGTCTTCGAATTTGGGCCGGGCCAGAGCTCTCGATAAAAAGAGAAACAAAAAAGCCCTAACAGTGTGCCTCTAGCTACTGATGGTAAACTCTTAACCTGTCGTAGCGGCCATGCCCTATGATAATGTCGCTTCGCCGGCATGCAAACGAGACGCAGAGCTCGGCCAAAACTTTCCCATTGAATTGCTACTCGTTTAAATTTTGCGGCAAGCCGTTGACACTCATTGGCTTACAATCCGTTGGAATTAACGGTGAATTCACTTTGAAATGTCAGACCTCATCGGGAGCAATTCAGATGGAACACCCCGATGGTGCGCGAGACACCACAATCAGCAGATCACGGGCTGGCGTCGCGTTTCGCGCCGCTGCGCACCGTCAGTGCTGTCGTGGTTCTGTCCTGCATCGCTCTGATTGCTGCAGCGCCGGTGCCCGACGGCGTGCAGGTCCTGCTCTGCATTGTCACCATCGCCACCTATTTCCTGATGAGCTGGCTGCGCCCCTCCGGCGGCCCCTTCCGCACCTTCGTCGCGCTGCTCATCGTTTTCACCAGCACGCGCTACATGATCTGGCGTGTCACCGAAACGATGCCGTCGGATTCAATCCTGTCGATCGTGGGCGGAATATTTCTTCTTGGCGCGGAGACCTACGGCTACATCCTGCTGCTTCTGTCGACCTTTCTTTCGGTGGATGTCTACAAGCGCCCGGCGCGCCCGGCGCCGGTGTCTCCGGCAGCGTGCCCGACGGTCGACATCCTGATCCCCAGCTATAATGAGCCTGATGATCTTCTCGAAGTCACGCTGACCGCTGCGCTCAACGTGAACTACCCGGCCGGCCGCGTGAAGGTCTACCTGCTTGATGATGGCGGCACGCTCGGCAAGCGCAACCAGTCCGACCCGAAGAAGGCCGCCGAAGCCCAGGCGCGTCATGACCACCTGAAGGAAGTCTGCGCACGCCTCGGCGCGCACTACGTGACCCGCGAAAAGAACAATCACGCGAAGGCCGGCAATATCAACGCCGCGCTCCAGAATACGGATGGAGAGCTGATCCTCATCCTCGATGCGGACCATGTTCCGTCTGCGGACATCCTGACCCGTACCGTCGGATACTTCATCGAGGACCCGAAGCTCTTCCTCGTCCAGACACCGCACTTTTTCCTCAACCCGGACCCCCTCGAGCGCAACCTTGATACGTTTCGAACGATGCCAAGCGAGAACGAGATGTTCTATTCGGTCATCCAGCGCGGACTGGACGGGCTGAACGCTGCCTTCTTCTGCGGCTCGGCGGCCCTGCTCCGGCGCAAGTACATCGTGGAGATCGGAGGCATCCAGGGTGAGACAATCACGGAAGATGCCGAGACCGCACTCGAGCTTCACTCGAGGGGTTACCGAAGCGCCTATGTCGACCGCCCGATGGTCGCCGGACTTTCGCCCGAGACCTTCTCGGGCTTCATTGTGCAACGAATGCGCTGGACACAAGGGATGGTCCAGATATTCCTTTTGAAGAACCCGCTGCTGAAGTCCGGCCTTACGCTGGCTCAGCGCATCGGTTACTTCAATTCGTGCTTCTACTGGTTCTTCCCGCTCGCGCGCATGGCCTTCATCCTTGGCCCGCTGCTCTATCTCCTGTTCGGCATCCAAGTTTACATCGGCGACCTGTCGGACTTCCTGATGTACGGTCTGCCGCACATCGTCGGTGCCCTGATGTTGTCGTCGATCCTGTACGGCCACACACGCTGGGCCTTTGCGTCCGAACTCTACGAAGTCATTCAGTCCATCCACTGTTCCGGCGCCATCCTGCAGGTGCTACGCAATCCGCGCTCGCCCAGCTTTGCCGTGACTCCCAAGGGCGAGAATCTCGACGAGAACTTCGTCTCTCCGCTGGCCCGCCCCTTCTACATCCTGATCGGCATTGTCTGTCTCGGCCAACTCGCCGGCATCATCCGCTTCTTCTTCGACCCTGTTGGCGCAGGTGTCATCTCGGTGCTCCTCTTCTGGAACACCTTCCACCTCCTGCTGCTCGTCTCGGCGCTCGGCGTGCTCTACGAACGCTCGCAGCAGCGGGTCTTTCCGCGGTTCGAAACCGATCGCCCGATCACGC
>Ga0209607_1004464_pt1 | contig 10361 bp, 8 predicted proteins | sample AD_UKC117_MetaG_FD_184413 | JGI IMG/M metagenome (GOLD analysis project Ga0209607, IMG submission 184413) | Active sludge microbial communities of municipal wastewater-treating anaerobic digesters from Hong Kong - AD_UKC117_MetaG (SPAdes)... | ecosystem: Engineered > Bioreactor > Anaerobic >... | reverse complement strand
GATGGTTGAATTGGCTTTGTCGAGCACAATCTGATGGTAATCTGTCTTGGTCAACGCTGCCTCCAGAGCTTCTTGCGATGGGACAGTCGGATGATCCGAACCGAATCCCCATAAATCCATGACATCGCCAATCAGAATATTAAAAGCTCCCTCGCTCTGGTCCGACCATTGGAGCGAAGTATCCACCATGGTAAAAACGTCCGCACTGACTTTTATCGGAGCTACTCCGGCGCTGCGATTTACCGCAGTAATTTCCGAATCCTGCGCAAATCGGTTGGTCAGCCGGTCGATCTCCATAAAAGCAGCCTGGACTGCATCCAATGCCTTTGCCGCCTGTTCCTCATCCGCTGACAGGACCTGGCAGGTAATATAGGTATCCATGGCAAAAAAATCCCGGTCGTATTTTACCTGTTCCTGCTTTGTACAGCCGGACAGAACAATCACCAGCAACATTAGAAAAATAACAATGATAGATCGTAACCTTGGCATGCTCAATCCCTCCCGTTTTGGGCAATAAAAAACAGGCGATGAACGCCCGTTATCAGAAAGTATGCAAATGTATTGCGCGATTCCTTTCCAAAACGGGAGGCACAGCCGTTTCCAACCATACCCATCGGTTCATTGTCATGGTCCGGAGGATGTTAGAGCAATGAACTCGGAATGCTAAAGCATTTATTTATTTATAAAAAAACAAATCTATTTATCTGGTTTTAAAAATTCTTTTACCGGATATTATATTGTCTATTTCTACTATGTATCTTGATTTTCCTGTTTTTTTCCGCGGAAAAATAAAATTTTTATCTCTTTTGCATAAAGATGTCGGTTGACGATGAAATGCACAACAATGGCAATCCCCATCACCAAGCCGCTGAGCGCATGAATATCGTTTAAAAACCCCCGGGTAAAACACAGCCACATACCGTATTGCAGAAAATACAAAATTGCTCCGGTACTCAGGGAGAACAGCGCGGAAACAATCAATATGGTGGAAATAATGGCTTTGAATCGGCTGATCTTCATACCTTACTCCAATACAACTTCAATCATATAATTGGTAAAACGCTGTCCGAACACATCATCCAGGACGACCACCCGCATGGCGCCTTGCTTGCCTGGCTTGGTCAGTAGCGGCTGACCGTTGTCTTCGTACATCAAATAGACAGCGTTCTCCGCCAGCACTTCCTCCATGGTAATGTTGGACATGTAATCATCGACGCCCACCGGCTGCACCGCCTGGTATTTCTGCAGCAGCTCCGGGTCAACGGCTGCGATAACATTGGCCAGCAGGGTTCCCTTGAATTTATGCGAAGTGGTGCCGGAGGTGGAATGAATGCTCATGGTGCGGGTAACGCTGGGCATGGCTTTGATTTGTTCCAGGCTGACTTCCCCCAATACCACCCCATAGGCGCGAATGGCCAGTGAACCGGTTTCTTCCGGACCCTCGCCTTCCTCTTTTTCAAACTTGACCATGTAGGGAACGGCGGGAGCTGTTTGCCCGAGCTCCGCTTCCCGGTATACGCCCAGACAGGCATTGACCCCGTTGGTGATTCCTTCGGTGGTCACCGTGGCGCCGGTAATGATAATAATTTCATTGTCGTGCACCGCGTCCAGATGGACCGGTTGCAGATAAGGATCATTCTGCTTGCCGGCAAAGCGCTCGGTAAACCAGCGGTTGTTCATGTCCCGCACATAGTGCTCAGTCTCCTGGTGCCGGACGATCTTCATGCCGGCCGTAATACCGCTTTCCCGATCTATAATGACCGCCAGCTCGACCGGTCCGTTGTAGGCGACCGGTTTACTGACAAAAGCATAATCCCCCGCAGGCGTGGTGAAAACTTTTTTGACCGCTTGGAATTTTTCCTGCCGTTCGCCGGTCATGACTTCCTGGGTGAGAATCTTGAAATCCTTGCTTGTGTATTGCTGCGAGAGGATATCATTAAAGGCTGCCAGCTCGGCTTCCGTCGGCTCTGCGGGTTCCCCACATCCGGACAGCCAAACGCCCAATATAACAATCATCAGCGCCATCAATTTTTTAATAGGCATAGGTCAGGACCTCACTGTCATGTTTCCCGTAGCCAATCACTTTTACCTTCAAAGTCCCGGAACCACTGACCGGGATGGGCTTGATCAGATCGGGCTGAAAATAGGTGGTGCTGGGGTTATATACCTGACTAAATTCGTCGGGTTGGCTGCCGTCGAGGGTATAATACAGTTTGACCTGATCAAGGTTTTCATGTTGCAAGCTGATCTTCCCGTCTATCAAAGATGCAGCCGCCTTGGCCCAGCGGCCGTTGTCCTGGGAGGAAACTGTAATCTTGGCCACCATTTGTACGGAAACCGCCGTATTGACATCATTCAAGCCACGCTGGCCGACGGTCAGACGCAGTTCTTCTTCCTTGGCTTTGTTCATCTCCTGGCCTTCGGCAGAAGCCCAAGCCAGCATGGGTTTAACTTCCGCTGCATTGGCAATGCTGGCAGATTTCAGTCCCGGATAGCGATACCTTTTTCCCAGCAATTGATCGCGGGTCAGGGTAACTTTGTAGCCGTCACTGGCTTCAACCAGAAAGCTGCTGGCGGTGCTCTTAAGCCCAGCCTGTCCCAGCAGATACGCCAGATCGATCCCCTTGGCCACGGTGAATTTACGGGTGGGATAATTGTTGACAATGGAATAAGTCTGTTCGATATAGCCGGATTTCATCTTCTTTAAATCATCCAGGGAAAGATAGACCGGTTTTTTAATACCGTCACCGCTGATGGTCAGGATGGTATCGGCCGCAGACTTTTCTGGCAGAGAAAAACTGGTCTGGCCGTTGTTTGATGGTGCCCCCGGCTGTTCTCCAGTGGTTTCGTCATTCCCTGTCCGGGTGGTCTCTGCTTGAGCATCCGGCTTTTCTACCAGTCTGATTCGCAGCAGATCGGCAACGTTTTCATAGCCGGTGGATTTTTCCCAAACCACGCCGGCACTGCCGTCCGGGCGTTGCACCAGGATGCCCCGGCTCAGATCCTGCCCGGACACGGTGATCTTTTCCCCTTTGGTACCCAGAATATCAAAGGTTTCTGATTTTACTTTTTTCATTTCGGTTTCATATAAAACTTCCTCCAGGGTGATGCCTTTTTGTCCGTCAATCACCCGGGTGTCCATGTATTCCATCATCTTGTCGGGGAAAATTGCCGCGTCCGCATTGGTCGATACCCAGGCGATATTCTGCACGTTCATCCCCAGCTTGATATAAGGCGATACATTGGTGGGCGCGTCTTTCCCCTCCACCTTGAGGTAATATCTCGACTTGACCATGTTCAGGACTTCATTTTTCTTGAAACCGTCGGCTGATTTCATGGTAAAAAAGGCTTTGCTGTCGACGTGATCGAGCCGGGAGAAGATCTGCTCGAGATCAATGGCGTCGTCCTTGCTGCCGTAATACTCGTATGGATAGGGTTCGATTCCCTGGGCCAGATGGTTAAAAACCCATACCGAAGTAATGGCCTTCTCGGGAATCTGTTTATAGAGGATGATTTTTTCAATCCGCTTTACCCAATAAGGTCCGAATTGACCTTGCACCGCCAGACGGGCGGGGGCATTATCCTCATCCAATTTGGCCTGGCCGTCAATGGCGACGGCCACCATCAAATCAGGGGTCGCATCGATAATTTCCCTGGAGAGCAGGCAGTAATAACCGTCGCTGCCCAATACACCAATGCCGGCATAATCCTTGAGGTTCCCGCCCAGTTGCTTGATCACATCCGTCAGATAGGGACCCGACATTTTGAATTCTTCAAACAGTCCGGTGGTTCTTTTGTAGCTGGCATCCAGCTCGTGCTGAGGCAATTTGCGCAGTTCCGCCACCGAAATCTCGGAGATGGAAACATCCGCCTTTCCGCTTGGATTCAATCCTTCGATGGCAATGGCCCGGGCTTCATATTGCGGATCACCGCTGTCCTTGCTGCCGCATCCGGCCAGGATGAGAACCATGAAAAGCATCAAAAATGCTGCCATCATTGCCTTGCTTTTCGATAAATGCTGCATGCCGTGCCTCCTGTTTTGTATTATTGTACTTCAAAGGTAAAACTGCTGATTGCACTGTTTTGTTTGCCATAGCCGGACACCAGTACCTTGATGATCGTATCCTCCCTGACGGGGATGGGAAGATTGAGCTCCGGCTGATAGGTGCTGGGATTATACATCGGTGAAAGCTCTGTGGGATCAGTTCCGTCCAGTGTATAATGCAGCTTGACCAGACCTGAAAACTTGTGCTGCAGCTTGACTGATTCTCCGGCGGCTATCCTGCCTTCTGTCGGAAAGGTGGTGGCCGCTTCCCATTGGCCCGGATCCCGGCTGGATACAATGATTTCTGCTACATTGACCACAAAAGCCGGATTGGTATGTTCCAGAAGATTGCGCTGGCCAATGATCAGACAGGGTGCATCCGCTGCCGCTGCCCCCATATCGGCAGAGCCTTCCTTGTATTCATAGGCAATCACCGGCTCGACCGGTTGGGCGCCTTCCGGCGAGCCTTCTTTGACCCGGGGATAATAATAGTGGGGAGTATCCAGCAATTGCTCCCGGGTAAAACTCATTTCATAGCCATCATCCGAACGAAAAGTAATCGCCCGGGCAGTATCCAGCACCCCGGCAGCCTGCAGGATGCTGCGCACGGTTAGGCCGCGGACGGCATAGAACCTGGCCGTGGGCCAATTGTTGATGGTGGAGTAGACATGCTGAAAGCCGGCCTCTGGCTGGGCCGCCAGTTCTGCCAGGGTAAATTTCTTTTCTCCCTGAATGCCATCCCCCTTTATGGTGATGGTCCAATCCTGCTGCTCCGCAGAGATGTCGGGTGCCCCGGTAAAATCGAGGACCTGACCGCTGCGATCCATGGTTTTGATGGTAATACCTTGGGCATCGACCGAAATAATGGAATAGACCGGCTTGCCCCCCACGCTGCAGGCAATGTAATCATAAGCTCCGGGGGAATACTGTTTGCCGCCCGAATAGCCCATCAGGTAGACAATGCCGTTTTCACTGCGCTGTCCGTCTCGCAGCGGATGCGTGCGCATATAGACGTGCTGATGCCCGCCCAGCACCAAGTCAACTCCGCCCCTTTCCATAACGGGAACAAAGTTTTTGCGGATGACCTCGGCCCGCTGGCTGTCTTTGGGGATTTCGATCGCCGGATAAGCGGGATGATGAAACATAACGATCTTGTAGGTTTTATCCGTTTGGGACAGGTCTTGTTCCAACCATTTGATATCCTCCTGGTTGGCTGCCCCCATCACATTGCTGTCCATAACGGTAAAATGAGCATCCCCGTAATCGAAGGAGTAAAACGCTTCCTGCCGGCCTTCGGGGCCGTTTTCCGGCAACGCAAAAATCGTTTTGAACAGAGCGGTATTGTCATGGTTGCCCATGGCAGGATAGATAGGCAGCTTTTTCCGTACCGGCTCGGCTGCGGCCAGGAAACGATCCCATTCCGCCTGACTGCTGCCGTCGTTAACCAAATCTCCGCCGATCATAACAAAAGCCGGACGGCTCTCGTCAGCAGCAGCCTGGCTCAGCATTTGCCCCCAAATCGAATAGTCACCGGTCTCCGGATCAGCCTGGGAATCTCCCATATAAATAAAGGAAAAGCTCTCTTGCCCCTTATTACCTTCAAATACTTCCCTTACAGAACATCCGGTACACCACAAGCTTGACAAAATGGCTGCAATCAATAACAACCCAACAAAATACTTCCCATATTGTTTCATTATTTCTACCCCGCCCGGTTATAATGATGATGTTTCAAACATCCATGCTTGCTTTATCACTCTTATCATAATCTGTTTACACCAAACTGTCACCTGATGACAGGCAACATTTCTTCCAGTATTTCCGCGGCTGCTTTCACGTAATTGGTGCAGCGCAGGACAAACAAATCCTCACGTCTGGCTTTCTGACGGCCCTCGGCTGTACTCAAATCGGCTCCTAGCAAATCACGGCAGACGGTTGAGCCGATGCGATTATGGAAACGCTGCAGAAATTCTTGACCCAGTTCATAGATTACCTCATTATGCTCTTTGCCTGGTGTCGCCACACGCGTCAAACCAATTACCATCAAAGCACCGCTTAAAGCTCCGCAGAGTTCACCGCTGCGGGCTATGCCGCCGCCAAAAGCCGCCGCCGTTTTTATCGCGATTTCCGGCGGCAATCCCAGCTCAGGTCCAAAACTCAAGACAATGGCCTGGGAGCATGATCCACTGTCAGCAAAATATCGCAATGCATCATCAATCTTACTCATAGGGTCCCTCTCTTATAAAACAATAACGGCGCAGCATTATCCGCGCATGAAAACGACCGCAATAACGACGGCCCCAAGTGCAAAGCGATACCATGCGAAAGGCAAATAGCTTTTGCTCTGCACATACCTGAGCAGCACATAGATGCTGGCCAGGCCGACGATCGCCGAAACGATCATGCCGACCACAAAGTTTACATTGATCATGGCGGGGTTGGCCATTACATCCGGCATTTTCACCAGCGCAGCGCCGAAGATGATAGGCGTGGATAGCAAGAAAGAGAAGCGGGCTGCGCTCTCCCTGGTCAAGCCGGCCAACAATCCTACCGTAATAGTGATCCCCGAACGGGATACTCCCGGTATAATCGCCAGCGCCTGGGAAACTCCGATCCACATGGCAGTAGAGAAGGTAATATGGTCAATATCATTGTTTTTGCGGCTCTTTTGATCTGCCCAATAGAGAATTACCCCCATAACAATCAACATGACCGCGATCAGCAGCGGGGTTCTGAATACCGTTTCAGCATAGCTTTCCAGCAAGAATCCAATTACCCCTCCAGGGATACAGGCCGCTACCAGATACCAGAAAAGTCGTCCGTCACTGCTTTTCACCTTGGTCAGCCCGGCACTGATCAGATTGAGCCAATCCTTCCAGAAGTAAATAATCACTGCAAACAGAGTTCCCAAGTGCAGTGCCACGTCAAAAGTCAAACCCGGATCATGCCAATCAAACAGCCACGGCACCAGCACCAGATGCGCAGAGCTCGATATAGGCAGAAATTCTCCCAATCCCTGGACCAAACCCATGATAATCGACTGAAATAAAGTCAAGTTAACCTACCTCCCATTATGTACTTTCATATTAAACACTATTATATTCATAAACGCCAGTAAAAACATGTTTTTCATGGATTCTTAAGGAGATATTAAGAATATGTTAATTCCTGAAGGAATCAGCAGGATGGCCCTTTAGCTTATTCACAGAACAGCCCGCAGATAAAGCTGCGAAGATCATCGCCCGGTTAATTTACCAGGTTTTTCCCCTTGCCAAACCTAAATTTATTACATATAATACGATTAAGGTGGCGGAGAAAATAAACAGTTTATTTGGTTCGTCGGTTTCAAATCCACTGAAAAAAGAATATACAGTTGAGACCCAGGTATTTCAAAGTTCAAATCATCAGTTAAACAAATGGTTATCCGGATAAGTTAATTCTTTAAACACCCAGGTAAAACAAGGTAAAGATAACAGGTGGTAGGTTCGGTTTCTAGCCAATCAAGAAAGGTTAAAAGGTTATTGGTCTTTTGTTAAAAGAATCCCTTTTCTTTCTCCGCCACCCCTAATAAATTTAAAGAGGCTGTCCTTAACGGATAGCCTCTTTATTTTGTCATCCACACATTTATTGACGAGTTTCTGCCTCCCAAATTTCTCATCCATGATTCGCTTATCCTGCACCTGTAAATGATGCTGCCGCTTTTTTATCGATCTGCCTCAGTTGGTGTTCCGTGTGAAGCATACTGACGTTGATCGAAAAAATATCGCCGGTGGTGATCAGATAATCAAGCAGCATAAACAGGCTGGTAGCCATCGCCAGTCCTTCCAGCGGTATGCCAAAGCGTTTAAACATAATGGTAAAAAGAAAGGTTCCCATTCCCAGCGTCGGCGGAACCGCAATTGCCATAATGGTCACCAGCAAAATCATGGACACTACATCCGCTGAACTGAAAGCAACCCCATAAAAATGACCCATGAACAAGGTCATCAGGAACAAGGTCACCACCACAAATGGCTTGGCAAAAAGAGCACCCATCGGAATGGAAAAGTTGACCAGATAGTCACGGATGCCTTGTTTGGCTATGGCAGTCATGGTATGAGGCGCCAATGTGGCGCTGGAGCTGGCGGTGGAAAAAGCAATCATCAGCACCGGGGCGATGGTTTGCAGATATTTAAAAGGATTTTGCTTTTCAATCACAACCACGCTTAACAAGCCAATGATGATTAGAATCAAAAAGCACAGGCAAATGACTGCCACCGCCCCGATTGAGTCAAGCAAGGCCTTGCCGTCACCGGATAACAGCATGTTGAATATGCAAATAAAGATCACCCAGGGCATCAACGAGCAAATAGCATCCAACAAGGTTGATAAAATTAAATTGGACTCGGTTATCACAGAAGTAATGACAGGAAAGCGGCCTTTATAGATCAGCATGGTAATACCGGTCAGAACAGCCAGAAAGATAGTTTGCAAAGTATTCCCCTCGAGAAAAGATTTAAAAATGTTGGAAGGTACCATATCAAACACCATCGCCGTGATTTGAGTCCAGATGCCTGCGCCCCCCACGCCAGCAGCACCAGCACTTTGCAGCGGAAAAAAGAGTAATCCAGCCTCTACTGAAATGGTAGCCGCCAAAACGGTAAATCCTAAAAACCAGCCAAACAAAATCCGAAATATCCGTTTCATCTGAGCTAGATTTTCCATATTAAAAATACTGGCAATCACCGATACAAAGAGAAAAGGAATTACGATGGCATTGAGCAAGCCAAAAAATGCATTACTCAAGGGGGTTAGGATGGCGGTACCCAGGCTTGCTCCCAGCGACGGAGCGAGTTGGTTTGCGGCTAAACCGCAGATAATCGCGCCAGACAGAGCCAAAGCCAAAGCAACGAGGGGATTGATCCCCTGCTCCCTAAGCGTAAAGGTAACGACATTGTGCCCGTTTTCATAGCGATAGCTTGTATTGGAAAGCCCGATTAATATATTCTGGCCGATAAATCTGAATTCAGCATCATCCTCTGCTTCCATAGACAAATCGAGAGGGTTGGATGGCAATCCTTGATAGGATAATGACAAAGAAATGGTTTTGAAGCGCTTGCGCAGGCCGATTTGAAAACTATCTTTGGTACTGGCTTGCTCCGCCCAGTACAAAACGGTTTCTTCTGCGAAAAGCTGCGCCCGAACAATATCTCGATCCGTACATTTATATTGATTGAGCAGCTCCCGAATATGCTTCACCGCGCTGTGGATATTTTTTATCTCCAGTGCAAACTCTCTTTTATCATTCATTCCTGCCATTCGCCTCCATTTGATATGGTTTATGCTCCTCCAACTGCTTCCCGGGCAAAATATTCAAGTTAAACCGAGCCCTGATATTTTAAACAAAGCATGGTGATATCGTCGGCCTGTTCAGCACCATCAGCAAAGCTTTGCACAGTCTGAAGAATGCACTGGACCATCCCGACAGCAGCTGATTGCATCTCTGGCGTACAGTGATTCAATTCCTCCAGCAAGCGATGGTCAGTGTATAATTCCAACGCATGATTGCAGGCTTCGGTAACACCATCTGTATATAAGAACAACATATCGCCTGGCTGTAGCCTAATCTCTTCTTCAATATAGGTAACGCCCTCCATGCCAGCCAGCACCAGACCCGGTTTGACCTGCAGCCAGGCAGCCGTCCCATCGGTTTTTTTAATCAGCGGCGGATTATGTCCGGCATTTACATAGCGCAAAATCCCAGTCTCGCAGTCAAGCAAGCCCATAAATGCCGTCACAAACATTCCTGCATCATTGTTTTCACACAATGACTGATTGGCATTAATAAACACTTCGGCAGGAGAAATGCCGGTGAGAGCCAGATTCTTAATCAGGGTTTTGGTAATCATCATAAACATGGCAGCCGGAATCCCTTTACCGGATACATCAGCGATGACTACCGCCAGCTGATTTTCGCCTACAAAAAAGAAATCGTAGAAATCGCCGCCTACTTCCTTGGCCGGATGCATATCGGCAAATATATCTATTTCTGATTTATCGGGAAAAGCCGGAAAATGGTTGGGCAGCGCTGACAGTTGAATGGCCCGGGCAAAAGCCAGTTCATCATCAATCCGGGCGGCTGCCTCCTTAATGGCGTCCTTCAGCGCCTCGACCATTCCGTTAATCCCTGAAGAAAGTGCCTGGAATTCCTCACTGGTGTTGACTTCAACCTTCTCATCGAGGTTGCCTTGGGTTATCTGCACCAGCGATTTATTCACGGCAAAGATACCATCAATGACAACGGTTTGCACCAACCTGGCAACCAGGAAAAAAATCA
>Ga0209607_1004462_pt1 | contig 10366 bp, 10 predicted proteins | sample AD_UKC117_MetaG_FD_184413 | JGI IMG/M metagenome (GOLD analysis project Ga0209607, IMG submission 184413) | Active sludge microbial communities of municipal wastewater-treating anaerobic digesters from Hong Kong - AD_UKC117_MetaG (SPAdes)... | ecosystem: Engineered > Bioreactor > Anaerobic >... | reverse complement strand
GCGCGCCGGTTCCTGGGCGCTGTCCTCGGTGGTCAAGCGTTTCAGCGCTATCAGTTGCGGTGTCCAACGTGCGCCAATGCGTGGCCGGTAAGGCTCCAGCCACTCCAGGGCCGTTCTATGGTCGAACCGGTCCCAGGCATCCAATCCCCGGCTCAAATCCCGCAGCATGGCCCAACGGGCCGCCAGCCGCTGATCACGTGGCCGGTGCAAGGCCGCCAGCCCTTGATACGCTTCCGCATAGGCGTAATGCCGCCATGCTTCCACATACGGATGCATCGCCCGCTCCAGGCGCACCCGCTCGACAGTGGCCTGGGTCACCGCCTCCATGCCGGAGCGTACTTTGATCAGATCAGCGCGCGAACCGGTCACCAGTTGCAGTTCCACCCCATCGCTTTCCAGCGCCGCGCTGACCAGACCGGCGGTCATGGTCTTGGTGCCGCCGGTGTAATCAGCCAGCAACCGTGCGTTAGGAAACTGCTCGTTGAGGCGTTGAATCACGTTGCGCAGAATGCAGAACACCTCGTCCAGATCATCGGCGGGGACATGCACGACCTCGTACTGGCCTTCCTGCAACCCGGCCTGGGCAGGGATATTGTCCAAGCTGGGTTTGCCGTCACTGGGGTGGGCCTTGATGCATTTTCCCTTGCCGAGAATCTGCATGTCGGAGCCGGGGCGGCCAGTCGCCGGGTCGTGGCCGGTGCAGATGAAGCAGGTAAATTCCGGCTTGGTTTGCCGCAGGGCAGTCAGGATCGGTTCGTGCGAACCGCCGACCGTGCAGAGGAGAAGGATCGAGGGCATGGCGGAGAGAATCCTTGTGGTTCATTGGATCAGTCGATCCTGTAATTCTGGGGTAACCGTTCACGCTCCTCGCCCGCTTGCGGGAGAGAGGGCAAATGAATGACAGTGAGATCAATAGGATGGTAGGCAATAGCCGGGCTTAGCGAATGAATGGGTTATCACAGATTGCCTGCCAGTGCATGGTTGTACGCTCCCGTACCAATCGTTTTTCAATGCAAGCCCTTATCCAGCCGGTCGATGATATAGCGCCCACCTTCAAAATGCCCAAAAAGGCGTTTGGCGTCCTCATCGGCCCAGGCGTCGCATTCGTGCGTGCTGCCTTTGTGTCCCGTTCCCTGGAGCGGCTTGAAATCCAGCGAGCGCGGGTTGTAGGTTTCACCGTCTTCCAACCGCCGCGCCAGTTGGTCGAGGCGTTCGTTGATGTGGCGCAAACGATCCGGTGTCAAACCGTCTAGCGTCTGCTGAAATCGAGGCCCTAAGGCCAGCTTGGGCGTGATCGGCCCCAACAATTCCGCGCTATAAACAGCGCGATACGCTTCTTGCCAGACCAGTTCGCCCCAAGGAGAAAACACCGCTTGCCCATCGAGTGTGTTTACCAGCGATTCTGGCACGCCGGCCACTTCCGCCTCGCGGACTAGCAAACTCGCCGCGATTCGCCGGAATACCGCGAGGTGCCGGCGCAAAATGGCTTTGGAATCGAGTTGCACCGGCAGGCGTGGCAAGCGCAGCAATTGCTCGGTGCGCTCGAACACGTAGACGCTTTCATCGGCATAAATCATTCCCAGCGCCTGCATGAAGCCTTGCACGCTCTTGAATCCGCCGGTGAGATTGAACACTACACGATGACCGGCATCCCGGTAGCCCTTGAGTGTTTCAGCGCACCACGCCACCAGATCGGACATGGCCCAACGGAAACTGGCCGGGTCGTCGGTGCGCAAATCCCGCACCCGCTTGACTTCAACGAGATGACCGTGGCGTTCGAGCGCATCCGCCACGATACGCGCGGTGCTTTCGCCTAACCAAGTGTCCGTTGCCAAGAGAACGTGTTGATCGCGGGCGGCGCTGAGATTGCCGCCGTAAAAGCGAATCAGCCCGTTTAACTCAGCGCTGAGTTCCATCAGGCGTTGCAAATCGGTTTCCTGCGTGAACTCCTCGCGTCGCGCATCAAGATGCTGCTGAATGCGCTGGCGTGGTTCGGTTGGCACATCCTCCGGTTTGGATCGATTGGCAAAGCGGGTCAGCAGGGCTGGCAGGCCGGAATCAGCATTGTTGGTTAGCAGACTGGTGCCGCAAGTAGAGACGATCAAACATGGTTTGGGCATGGTGAAATTTCCTTATGGCTTGCCAGCTTATGGGCGTTCTTCCTTGGGCTGTCGGGGTAGGTCGCGGGCGAAGGTCATGAGGTCGCACCTTCTCGCAGTTGCTGGATTTTGGCCTTGCGTTCCTGCTTCTTTTTGCCGCTGCTCCAATCCAGATAGCCGTAGATCGCCTCGGCCAGCTTTGCCAAATCCTCACGTTCTGCCGCCGGCCAAGACAAGCCTTCCTTGAGCAATTCATTCAACCGGTTGGCGAGCCGACCACCGGGTTCCTTGCGCTTGGCCCCCCGATCTTCGTCGAGCCAGCCTTGCAGTTCATGAATAGCTCGCTGTTCCAGCGTCAGAGCGGCCTTGGCAGCTTGGCGGACCTGCTGGGCCATCTCCGCTCGACGTTGCTGTTCGGCGTCCAAATCGCGATGCATCGCGCCATACCCCACCGCCGTTTTCGCGCCGAATCCTAGCCAATCGAAAGCGTGCAGGAAAGCTGCTTCCAGCAGGGTTTGCCAGGAACCCTTCAACGATGCCGGCAACGCGGCGGGATCGCACTGCACGAAGAACTCGAAGCGGCTGCCTGGCGGCACGGTCAGGAACAGAATCGGATTGGGTTGGCCGCTATCGTGTGGCGTGCTGTTGCCCTGGTAATAGTGGCCGTAGTGCGGGGTCATGATGTCCACGGCCAGTTTACCGCCAGCCGGTTCGGGAATGACGTCCCAGAACATCAGCGCGCCCCGGTTGCGTAGCTCGTCGCGCCATTTCTGATTGCCCATCAGTTCATCCAGCAGCAGAAACGGCTGTTCCCGATATCGACGCTGCTGCTCGCCATTCAGCGCGGCCTCGATCAGCGCCTCCAACCGGTCGCGGGGAACGGCATCCCGGGTTTCAGGATTGCGGTAGGCATCTTGCCAGCGTTGGGCTTCCTCGCGCTGCGCTGGTGGCATTTTGTCGCTGGGGCCAGTCAGATAAACGCTGTTTGGCTCGAAGCCGAACAGCCACCACAGGCTGACGATGTCCCAACCGCCGGTATCGTCGTAAAACCTCAGCGCTAGTTCCTCCGCCGCCCGCCGCACCACGCCCTTGACGCCCGAACCGGGCAAATAGGGCAGGCCATACGGATTGAGGAAGGAAAACCCGTTTTCCAGCGGGTGTTCGTTGCCCAGGCCGGTCATGAACGGAGCGGTGGATTGTGCTGCCGGCAAGCGCCAGACCGAATCGCCGAGGCTGCCGGCCAGCGCCCCTTGCCGGTTGCGCAGTCCACCGAGCAAGGTTCGGGTGGTATCATTTAGTGTCGTGACCCGTTTCAAAGCCTCGCGTTTCTCGGTATCCGGGATTTTCCAGTGCTGATCCCAGGCATCGAAATAAAGCCCAAACCGATGGCCAGGCGGCGCATCGGTGAAATCGCATCCCATGTAATTCGGAACAGCGGCAACGGCCATATCAAATCTCCTCGATTCATTCGCTCAGGCATACATGAGTCGGCGGCCCTTAGGTATGGGGATAGACTCGCCCTGTTCGCGGGCGGCATCGAGCCAGAGCGCCATCGCATCCCCCACGTTGCGCAACGCTTCCTCGTAGCTATTGCCGTGAGCCATGCAACCTGGCAATTCAGGGACCTCGGCCAAAAACGCCTGATCCTCGTTGCTCCAATAAATGATGATCTCGTAATGGTTCATGACCGCTCTCCCAGCTTGTATTGCACGATGACATTCCTGACTTGGCGAACCTGATATGGCTTGGCCTTGCCATCATCCCGTTGCAGGTTGATCTTTTCGGCAACGCCGGATTTGGTAAACAGATGATGGCTACCCCGTATCCGTTGCTCGAATCCCAGCCAGAGTAAGAGTGTGCGAAGCTCGTCGAAACCAATGTCGGCGTCGGACATTCCGCGCAGAATCCGCTCCAGCAGCTTATCGTGCTTGCCCATGCTCACTCCGGCGCCATTGCAGCCGCGAACTGCCGAATCCAGCGCAGCAGTGCCAGAGCTTCATCGGTAGCCTGCTGATAGAAATGCGGGTTTTCACAACCGAACAACCCTTGCATTATTTCGGCGTAATTATCACTAGCAAAGTGTTTTGGAAAACGCGCTTTGAGCCACTCCCGAATATGCTTGTTCAGCGCCAAATGATGCGGTTTGCCCTTGCTTTGATAAAAAGCCAGGGCCTGCATCAAGCCGTTGTTCATAATCAGTGCTGGCGCCGCTTTAGCAAGATTGGTGTAATCGCCATTACACCCTTGCACGCATTGCCAAGCGTAAGCCGCCCGTTGCTGGTCGAGGCTGGGTTGAATCTTGCGAGTGACCGTTGCGGATTGTTGCGCCATTACTGTTTTCCTCCCACGGCCTTGAGAACGACTTGCCCGCGTCCGGTTGTCGCGTCGCCGCCGATTTGCAGCAGCTTGCCGTCCAGTCCCTCAAAACCATTACCGCCACCCGCGAGCACGGTTTGTAATGCTTGTTCAGCGTTGAAACGCGCCTTGTCGCCGCGAATCTTGTCGGAGCTGCGCTCCACCGACGCCATGACCGGCGCCAGCAGCAGGCTCTCCGGCGGCAGGTTTTCGGTATAGAACAGACCGCCATCATCCGCTGTCCCGGTTTCGTTATTGATCCGCACATGCGATTCGACCACCGTGGCGTTGCGGACGAAGTAACTGAAATCCTCATCTGGTAGCAGTACGAGGTCAGTTCTAAGTTTTTCACGGAAAAAGGCGTAAGCGTCGTTGGCAGGCAACGCTGTATCAGCGAGAAACTTGGCAATTTCCGTTAGTTCATTTGAATCAATGGCGATGGACTCAAATGCTTCCAGATGCAGTTTCTCGTTATTGCCTACCGGGCCTTTACTCTCGACTACACGGCAGAAACCTGCCTTAACTTCCGGTATGGACCAGCCGCAGGTAATTCCAAACGTCTGCAATAGCCGTTTGGCACGAGCGAGCGCCGTCGGCGATGTAGCGTAGACGAACGCGCGTTTGAGCGAGCGCACCGGAAAAGCAACCAGTTGCGCATCGCCAAAGCTGATCGCTCCGGCGAAGTCCGAGGCGTTCGTATCTGGCCCGAACAGCCGATTGAGCAGGTTGGCCTTGTCCTTGCGGCTATCGTCGTTCAACTGACTCCAAAAATGATGCCGCACCGCGCCTTTCAGCCCGGAACCGGCAATCATGGGATACTCGGTATGCCGTTCGCGCTGAATCGGATTGTCGATCAGGCCGATGGCTGTGCCCGCGCCCATGTGGACCGGGCTGACGCAATAGATGAAAAGTGCTTGTTGTGCTTGGAACATGATCTTTATTCCCTGATTTTCCTGAATGAAATGACTATTTCGGCCACGCTGCGATCAGCAGATTGTTAAAACCTTCGGCGCGGCGGCTGGGGTCAGAGTAGTCACCTATCGCCCAGAAACCTTCAGCGGCAAGCTTGTTGAGTGCCTCGGTCTTGCCTTGAAAATCGTCAAACCAGTACACCGAACCCACCGGCGCGACGCGCTGCGCCGGTTTCGGTTGCCTCTGCGCCAAGTCCCAGCCGCTGACTGTATCGGCACGATTAACCGCCGCTGCGACCAGCCGGGCCGTGCAACCGTCCGGCCCCTGCCAGCGGTTGCCGGCATCGAGACCGGGCAAGCGCCAGCCGCCGGTGAACAGGCCGGGCGTCGCCAGCACCAGCCGAAACCGGCGCTCTTGTTCGATGCGCCGCCCGTCGGGAGCGGGCAACAGATTCTTGGGCGAGACCGCTTGCAGCGCCGCGCCGCGTCCATCGCCGCCGAAGCGCAACAGCCCGTTTTCCGGCAACAGGCCGCTCGCACCGTCCACGCCGACCAGGAAGCCCACATCCCGCCCCCGATTGCCACCATCGCGGCGGTTCAGGGCGACGGTCTGCGCGGTGTACAGCATTCCCTTGGCGACGGTGCGTTGCCCGCCATTCAAGGCGATGCCGAGACGGTGATCGAATTGCCAGAGCTCCCCGCCGCGCAGCAGGTGATCCTGGCCGAGTTTTTCGCCGTTGAGATACGCGCCCAACCCAGCGGCGTTCAGCCACAGATTGCCTTGCGGCTTGGCCGGATCGGCGGTGCGCAACAGCGGTGTTTGTGGAAGCGGGTAGCTGCTGGACAGGGCGGGATGTGGCGCGATGGGCTGGAGATACGCCGCGTCGTCTAGCGCTTTGGCCGTAACCACCACGTCTGTCGGCAGCGGAAAACAGAGCTGCACCCGATCTTTTTCCCGATAAGCCAGAGTGAACAGGCTGACCCGGAAGTTGCCCGGTTTTTGCGGTGTGCCGAGGCAGGCGTGCAGCGCGCCAGACAAGCCCGGCAAGCGTTCGCCAGCTTGAGCGAAAGCGGCCAAGTCAATGCCATGATCCGCCAGCATCCGGGAACGCAGCGCACCGGCGGCTAGCGACGGCCACGGCGGCATGAGCGCCTCGCCATAACTGCCCGCATCGCCAAACAGTTTGTTACCGCGCAGATAGAGCACATCTAGGGGTTCGATGAAACGGTAGTCAGTCATGGCGATGCTCCTTGCCAGTGTCCGCACGGCCTTCGCGGGCCAGGAATTCGGCGACCGCCAGAAAATCGCGGATCAGGTCGGTGGCAGTGCTTTTATCTTCTTCGGGTTTGGAAGATGAACCTGCGAGAGTCACCGCCAGTTTGCCGAGTCCCCGGCCTAGATCTTTGGCGCGCTGCTTCTCGTCGTCCCTCTGGCACTGCCGGGTGAACTGATAGGCCAGATTGCCGGCCAGCAGCTTTGCGTACAGCGCCGGATCGCTGAACTCGCCGGGCGGCGGCAGTTGCGGCAACCAGGTTTGCGCCAGATAGGCCACGCGCCGCGACAGTTGCGGATTGGCCAACATCTCGCGCAAGCGCAGCAGTAGCCCGATAGGAGTGCTTTCCAAGCCTTGTGTTGGGTCGAGATCGCCAAACCAGCGGCTGACCAGTTTCACCATGCCGCCGGACCGCTTGAGCACGCGAATGGCGAACGCATCGCGCCCGCCCCGGTTTTTCGCTTGTTTCTCCGCGTCCCGCAGTTGCCGCAACACCGCGCCCAGCGGGGCGGAATGATGGGCGATGACCGCGCCGGCGGAGGCGGTCGCCTTGTCGCCCATCACTCGATACAGACGGTCGCGAAGCAGCACATGGCCCTTGCGAATATCCAACCGGCTGTCGTCCACTCCCAGCAAGCGCCAAGCGTGATCGGCGGCGTCGCCCGTTGGAAAAACACCGCTGTAGGCCAGCCGCAATAACGCCAGCGCCGGCAGCAAATCGTCCACCGACACCATCGCCAGCACATCATCGCCGCCGGCGTAAATCAGCTTGCCCTTGCAAACCGTCTCGACGATATACGGGGCTAGATGTAAGGCGAAACTGTTGAGCGCCGAGGAAATGGCGATGTGGCGGGCGGGTGAAACCGGGCGCTTGGTTTCGGCGTAACGCTTCAAGTCGTCTTGCTTGAATTTGCCAGCAATGGCCGCGCGAATTTGCGGATGCCAAGTGTCCTGATAAGCTAGCGAATAATCCTCGTCGCCCGACAGCCACGCGCCCATCTTGTCGCCGTCCAGCATGATGAAGGCGTAATAGGCTTCGGGTTTGGTGCCGAAGACGGTTTTAATGTCGTTTTCAGCTAACGCTAATGCTTGGTCAGCTTGATCGCGTTCGCGTTGATCAGAGTTGCCGAGGTTATCGCGCAAGCCGTCCAGATAAACTGGAAGTTTCCGAGCCAACAAATCAGCGTCGCGGTCTTCTCGATGCAAGCGAATGGCGAGTCTCCGAGGTAGAGCGGCCGTGTCGCGCAACCTTACAAGCTGGCCGCTCAACGTATCGGGAAGCGGACGGCGATCCGGCTGATCCAGCCAGCGTTCCAGTGTGGTCGCCAGCGCCATCGTATGGGTGGATACTACATAGCGTTGTATGTCCTGATTGAGCCAACTCTTGATTTCCTTGACGAACAGCGTTGGCCACAGCCGCTTGAGCGCGCACGGAGCGCAAAGATGCTCGCCCAAGACAGTCTATTCTTGGCGACCAAATTCCAAAGCGTGTTACTGCGTTGATTAGGGTGAGAGTCGAGTTGCCCTGGATCGGTTGTCAGCCATTCCCGCTCACCGCACAGCGAGCAGCGATAGCCGGTTTGCTCCAGTTGTGTAAACGGTCTTATCGCCTTGGCCGCCGCCTGCATCCGGTCCAGCAACTCGTAAAGCGCTGGATAAAGCACGCCTGGATTCGGGTGGTAGAAACGCGCGCCATCCACCGTGAGTTCGCGGTTCAACAGTTTCCAAGCATCTCCGCCCAAAAAACCCTTGTCGTCGCTGTGCCGGAACGGTGCTTGCGCCGCTTTCAGTTCTTCGGTATCCACGCCCTGCCCGGTATCCCGCGTCAGCGGCGCGAATGGAACCAGCGCCCAATGCACTTCCGGGAAGCTTTCCAGTTGGGCGGTGATTTGTGAACGGGCGTACAGGTCGGGGGCGTCGGCCACGTCAGCCGCTTTTAACAACTCCGTCAAGGCGGCTTCCGCTTTCTCTTTCACCCACACCCGCACGGTATCGGTAATTTGCCGCGCCAGTTCCGCGCCTAGCGCCGCCGGGACGATGGCGACGAATTTGTTGGGCAACGCAGCGGCGAACAGTGGATTGGCGTCGGTTTGCCGGTTCAGCCAGTCCGCGCTGTCAAAGTAATGCTCCGGCAGCCCCATTTCCTTGAGCAGCCACAAATCCACCTGCGGCACACCGCGCAATTGCGGGAAGATCACCGCATCCGGCCCCAGTTGCTCGCAAATTACCTTCAAGCCTTCCCACGCTAGCCGGGACAGCAAATGCGAACCCGCCCACAAATCGGAAGTGGTGCGCGCCTGGGCGATGAAATCCTGCACCGGCCCGAAGCTCATCGCCAACAGCGCCGGATTGTGTTCCGGGTCACCCGCAAAGGCGCTGGCAAAGGCGGAAGTCAGGTCGAGGTGGTTCCAGATGGTGTGATCGGGTACGCGGGTGTCGGCGGGGAGCAGTTGCCAGAGCGCGCCCAAATCGCTGGCCGGCGACTCCGGCCCGAAGCGCCAAAACGCCAGCGCCGTTTTTTTCCAGTCCACCGCTCCGTTATCCGGGACAATGAATCGCTGAAAGTGATCGGTGCTGATCGCTTTCAGTTGCGCCGGTTCCAACTCCATTTTTTTCAGGTCATATTCTTCTCCGGTCAGCGGGTGCTTGAGTACCGGCTGTTCGGCAAAGTTGACCTGAGTCCATTTCTGATAGCGCCCGCCGTTCTGATCCTGCGGAAATTGCGGACGGTCGGCAGCAGCGGCCCAGCGATCTGCTTGGTGAATGTGCTGTTTAATGGCTGTGGGAATGCCGTCGGGAAAGAGTTGTTGCCGCAGCTTCCGCGCGGTGCCGCCCTCATGGCCGGCAGGATCGCGCAATAGCACCAGCGCCTTTTCCGCCGGGTCGTGAATCCAGGCGGCGAGTTTGGTTTGCCAGAGAGAGTCGGTCATTGACGGTGTTTCCTAAGCAATGCGATGCATGACGGCATCCAGATAGGTGTGAACGTTCTGCCATACCGAAAGCTGTTGTTGCTGGAAGTCATTTTGCTGGGTGCCCAGTCGGCGAAGCAGTTCGCCGGGCGTTCCACAGGGCAGGTGATAGGCAACACCAAGCAAGCGGTTGCCGTGGCTGATGACCTTGAAGCGCAGTTGGTTGGCAAGCCGCGCCTGAGATCCCCAGGCGTTGACTGGGTGGTTAGTGACCGGATAGGCCAGCACATGCCGGCGATCCATTTGGCCTTTAGGGTTGGTGAATTTCAGCGCGGTGCGAAACGCGATTTTTGCTTTGGCCAATTCCCTCATCGCATCCTGCCAGTGGTCGTAATCCTGCCGGGTTGTCCACATCAATAGTCCCCGATCATCCCTACCGAGTGCGTGCGGCCAGTCGTATTGCAAACATTCCGGCAAGGGGCGGGAGATGGCTTGCAGCAACGGATTGCTTTGCCCCAGCGGCTGGAACGCGACGCTGTCGCTGTCGAGTGCCAGCGATCCCCATCCATTTCTGGAACGCCCGCCGATTGTTCCAAACCAATGAATTAGTTGCAAAGTATTCTGGATAACGGAATTTGATCCATCTGCACAGATAATTTTTAGAGCATTACTTTCTTTCGCTTGAATGGCTGCATTCAATTTATCTTTAAAAGTTGTTTTCTTAGCGTCCTTATTGCGAGTTAATGGCCCGTAACCAAGATAAAGATTTGCATCTACCGGAAACTTAGATGTTTAGTCCCACATTATGGAGGGATCAC
>Ga0209607_1004457_pt1 | contig 10369 bp, 9 predicted proteins | sample AD_UKC117_MetaG_FD_184413 | JGI IMG/M metagenome (GOLD analysis project Ga0209607, IMG submission 184413) | Active sludge microbial communities of municipal wastewater-treating anaerobic digesters from Hong Kong - AD_UKC117_MetaG (SPAdes)... | ecosystem: Engineered > Bioreactor > Anaerobic >... | reverse complement strand
CACCACGCGATCCCCAGCGTCCGACTAACCCACGGCCTTCCCAGAGCCATAGAGAAACGACGTCAGCGGGCACCCCCACATTTTCCCGCCTGAACGGGCAGCCGGCCACGGCCCAGGATGACTAACCGCAATGCCGATCTCTAACCGGAGTGCTGTATCTCTAACCGGACTGCCGATGACCACCCCGCGGCCGGCGTAGACTGCGCGGTCAGACCGTCGGCCGGCGCTGGACCAGGTCCTGCGGCTTGGCCGGGGGTGGCTGCGGGCCGCCGAAGAGATGTCCCTGGAAGATCTCCGCTCCGTACCTGGACAAGGCCTCGAGCTGCGCCGAGGTCTCCACCCCCTCGGCCACGATGCGCAGACCCAGCGTCTGGCACAGGGACATGATCGCCTGCACGATGGCCACGTCCTGCGGATCGTCCGGCAGCCGCGCCGCATAGCTGCGGTCGATCTTCACCTCGGAGAACGGCAGACCTCGCAAATAGGTCAGAGACGAATAGCCGGTGCCGAAGTCGTCGGCGGAGAACTCGATGCCGTGCGCCATCAACGTCTCCATCCGACTCGCGGCGAACTCCACGTCACTGACGACTGTGGCCTCCGTGATCTCCAGCCGGATCGCCTTGCCCGACACGCCCGTGCGTTCCAGGACGGCGAGTACACGCTGCGGGAAATCCGGGTGCAGGAACTCCGCCGAACTCAGATTCACCGCGATCCGCGAGTCCGGGCCCGAACCCCACAGTGCCGCCTGCCGGCACACCGTCTCCAGTGCCCATTGACCCAGTTCATGGATGAACCCGCTGTCCTCGGCCGCGGTGATGATCTCAGCCGGCGCCACTGGGCCGAGATCCGGCGGGTACCACCGCAACAGCGCTTCGGTGCCGTACAGCCGGCCGTCGACATCCACCTGTGGCTGGTAGTGCAGCTCGAGTTCCCCGGCCGCGAACCCCTCCCGCAGTCGGGCGTCGAACCGTGCCCGCTGCTCCAACTGCATCTGCATGGCGAGTTTGAAGACCCGCACCGCGTTGCGACCGGCGGCCTTGGCCTCGTACATGGCCACATCAGCCTGCTTGAGCACGTCGTCGACCGTGGCAGACGACCCGGCTGCCAGTGCGATGCCGATGCTGGTACTCAAGTGGATAGTCCCGGCGTCCAGTTCGAACGGGCGGGTCAGTGCCTGCTGCAGCCGCTCCGCGACGAGTTCGGCCGACCTGACGGCACCGGGCACATCGTCGCCGGCAGACGGCAGCAGCGCGACGAACTCATCGCCGCTCAGGCGGGCGACCGTGTCGGCTCCGCGTACCTCCGCATGCAGCCGGTGGGCCGCGATCCGCAGCAGTTGGTCACCGGCGGCGTGTCCATGGGTGTCGTTGAGGGTCTTGAACCTGTCCAGGTCGAGCATCAGCACTGCGGCGATCGCCCCCGTCTGGCTGTTCACGCGCAACGTGTCCTCGATGCGGCTGATCAGCATCCGCCGGTTGGGAAGGTCGGTCAGCGGGTCGAAGAACGCGAGCCTGCGGACCTGGCTCTCCTGGCGGTGCCGTTCGGACAGATCGAATATCGAACCCGTGAACCGGATCGGCTCACCACCCGACGAACGGGTGATGGTGCCCCGCACCAGCACCGGCAGATACGTGCCGTCGCGGTGTCGCATTCTGATCTCCGCCTCGAGTCCGGAGGCATCCTCGGTCAGTGCGGTTTCGAGGTCGGTCCGGAACGCGGGTAGATCCTCGGTATGCACGCGGTCCCACCAGAAGCCGTCGTGCGCTTGGACATCACCGGCCTCCAGGCCGAGCATCTGCAGCCACCGCTGCGACACAAGACATGTTCCGGCGGTGAGTTCCCAGTCCCACCATCCATCGTTGGTGCCCTTGAGGACCAAACCGAGCCGCTCCTCGGAATCCCGCAGCATCACGACCTGCTCGGCGATCACCCGGCGGTCGGCCAGAACGGCCATGTGCGCGGACAACTTCTCGGCGATGAGGGTGAGGATCTCGAGTGTCTCCGTCGCGGACGGTTCGTACATGCCGGCCATCGAGGTGGTGTTGCTTGCGATCAACAGCGCCCGCGGATTCGTGGCCGATCCTGCTGCGCGGCAGACGATGGGATCCACGAGGACCGGTCCGGGCAGCAGGTCCCGCAACTCCGGCGCCAGGGGCACGGCGCGGTTGTCGGACAGCCGCTGCGCGATCTTGGCACCCGCGGTTGACCATCCGCTGTCGGGTGTTCCGAACACGGTGAATTCGACGGGCTCGGTGTCGTCACCGAAGATCCACACCGCACCGACGGCCACGTCCAGGATGTCGACGATCGCTTCTGCGAAGAACTGCGCCAGGGGCGTGTCCTCATCGGTGTGCAGGAGTTCGTCGGAGATCCGGTTGAGGCGGATGAGTTGGCCGACCTGCCTGTCCAGCCGCGCGCGCACCGACACCAACTGCTGCTGCAGAAGTGTGTACGCACCGGCGTCGATCCGGCGCGTGGTGCTGGACTCGGGATCGGTCATCGGGACACCGGCCTAGGCCCCGTCTGCTCCCACGCGATACAGCGCCGCCAGCGCCGTCGTGTAGTTGTGGTAGCTGTTACACCCCCCGAGCCGGGCGTACTCACCGAAGCCGTACATCCCGAACCACGCGGGGATCTCACCATCGGTGGCCATGGGCTGCTGCATGCGGTGGACGAGTTCCTCCTTCATCACCCGGTCGAACAGCCGTCGGCCGCGCGCCAGGCAGTCGGCCTGGAACACCGCCACGGGCTTGCTGTCGGGGTACCGCTGCTCCATCGAGAGCATCATCCGGTCCATGTCGGCGAAGATCCGCTCCTCGTCCCGGACGGTGAGCCACAGCTTCGTGCCGACCGGGACCTCCGTGGCGTAGATGATCTCGCCTTCGTCGGTGTGATGCGTCACCACGCGCAGGATGTGGGAATTGCCGTACTCCTGCGCCAGTTCCGGTGACAACTCCTCAGCCAGCGCACCGATCGGGATCGTGTCTCCCTCGGTGGCATCCGGGCCCAGACCCATCCGTTCCAGGTAGGTCGGCCACGCCGGCTTGCCGTCGAGTTCGATGATCCGGTTGCCGTCGGCCGCAGTGACCACCATGGGTTCCCCGACCGCGATGAAACCATGCGTCGCCTGCGTGTCCACGGCCAACGTGGGGTCCCAGAACCCCACAGCGAAGGCGGCGTGCTGGAAGGACTCGCCGTCTATGGCCTGGTACGTCGCAACACCTTGCATCTGGTCCGACGACGTGGCGCCGAAGATCACCACGTCCGGTCCAAGGACCGACTCGATGCCTTCGATGACACGGTCGTTCGCGATGTCGATCCCGGACGCGAGCAGGTAGATCATGGTCACCGGTTCCGGGGTGCCGGCCAATTGCCGGCCGAGCGCCGCACCCATCTCCAGCGACGTGGCTCCGTACAGGCCATCCACCTGCGCGACGGTGAACTCCGCCCCGCGCACCCCGATCAGACCGATGTCGTGAAGCGACTCACCGGGCCCTTGCGGTCCCACAACACCGGCGCACGATGCGGCCAGCACCCGGGCGCCGGGACACTGGCGCATCGCGACGTGTGACAGGGTCTGCAGATCGTGGCCCACAGCGGCGTTAATCAGCAGCAGATCGACCTCCGGGTCGGGAACCCCGTAGGCGAGTTCCAAGGCCTCAAGGACGGCGCGTTCGGCGTTGACCGCCCGGCAGTTCGATGACGCGAATTCGAGCATGAGGCACTCCCGTCGGCAGGCAAGATCACCTCAACTGTGGCACAGGGGACGCGCTGTTCACCGGCCGAGAAGAGCAGCTACTCCGCCCGCAGACTGTACTGCTGGAAGAACTTCCACATCAGTGACGAAGCATTCACACTCTGTGAGGTCTTGCCCAAGGACTGCTCGATCGCATCGGCGATGAACGGTGCGGTCCCGGGCCAGGTGTGGCCGCCTCCCCGAACCCGGTAGTAGTCCACATCGGCGTCGGCCGCACAGCCGGTCCACTCCTGCAGGCGGACGTCCTTGCCGATGCGCTTCACAGTGTCTTCGGTGCACCCGTTGTGCTGGGCCCACTCGCGCATCGCCACCGGGACCGCCGGCAAGTCGATGTCCTCGCCCTCCGGCTGTCCGCCGCGGAAGGGAACCACCTCATCGGCGGTGCCGTGGAAGTAGATGATGGGCGCCGGCGGCGTCTGCTCACACTGGGGCTCGAACAGGGTCAGCGCCACGCCCCCGAAGGCGGCGAACTTGCGCTCCGGGGCGCACGCGAGCGCGAACGTCATCGCCGAGCCCATCGACATCCCGGAGGCGTAGACACGGTCCGGGTCCATGCATGGCACCGCGTCGCCGACCGCCCGCAGGTAGTCGGTGTCGCCGCCGGTGAAGTCCCACCGCCCGTTGCGGGCCTCCGGCGCGACCACCAGGAAGCGGCCTTCCTCCGCGACCTGGTCGAAGCCTGTGAGCAGCAGTTGCTGCTGCGCGTTGGAGCCCCGGCCGTGGAAGGTGAAGACCGCCGGTGACGGGTCCTGGAAGTCCGTCGGCACGTGCAGCAGGAAAGAGCGCTTGCCCACCTGGACCTCACGGGTACCGGGAGGCCCCGGATCGCAGGGCGCCGGCGGGCTGGGCGCCGAGGCCGTTCCTCCCCCGCACGCTGCCAGGAGGAGGGCGGTCACCAGCAGGAGCACGCGTTTCACCGGACCATCCTCGCCCATACCGCCGAAACCTGCTGGTCGGGTACGCCCGTTGTGTGGTTACCTGGCAGCCGTGTCGAACCTCGCGATGAAGGTCACCGGGCTACCGCCGGGGCTGCGAGCGACGCAGGTGGACGACCCTCACGTGCCTGCCGTGACCGCCTTGCTCACCGCCAAGGAGATGGCCTTCTTCGGTCGGTCCGACAGCAACGACAAGGAGACCCTCGGGGCGTTGCGTGCGCCGGAGCTTCACGGTGCCCGCGGCACAACCGCTGTGTGGCAGGACCAGGAACTGATCGCGGTGCTGCTGGCCTACGAGGACTTCGAGCGCTGCCGGGACCTCTACCTGGACATGTTCATACACCCCCTGGCCGCGCATCGGCAGGAGCTTGCATCCGCCCTCCTGGCCGCCGCCGCGGCCTACGCCCGCGAGTACGACGTTCCGCCACAGGCGTGGCTGAAGATGGAAAGCTTCCACGGCGACGAACAGATCGAGGCCGCGCTGCACGCTGCCGGGTACCGAACCCACCGCGTCTACCAGCGGATGCGCCTGGACTTCGCCGCGCCCCCCGCCTCGCCGACCCCGCCGGCCGGTGTGACTGTGCGGACCATGCGCGAGGAGGACTGGCACGACATGTACGAGGTGGTTCAGTCGTCGTTCCTGGATCACTACGACTTCCACCCCCGGACCTTCGAGGTCTTCAAGCGCGACGCCCTCGACGAGACCTCGGATCCAGGTCAATGGCGACTGGCCTTCGACGGTGGGACGTGCATCGGTGTGTGTATGGGCAGCAATCGGTACGCCGCGCACAGGCTGGGGTACGTCGAGACCCTCGGGGTGCTGCGTGCGTATCGGCGCCGAGGGGTCGCACAGTTCCTGCTGCGCGACGCCTTCCACCGTGACGCAGCCCTCGGGTTCGCCGGTACGTCGTTGCACTGCGACGCCACCAACCCCACCGGAGCGACCCAGCTCTACGAAGGTCTGGGGCTTCGCCGCGATCAGGCCTACAACGCCTGGCGGATCGAACTGCCCACCCGCGTTGCAACTGCGTCGGGGCGTTGACGACAATGCACAGGTGAGCGAAACACCCCGCGAACCCAATGTCGAGATGCAACTGCGCAGTGTGGTGGACGGGCTTGTGAACCACACCGGCGGGGCCATCTCGCGGGAGCGGCTCACAGCCATCGTCGATGACCTCTACGACCAGATGGCGGCCACCGCGTCGGTGAAGACCTACCTGCCGGTGCTGGTCGGGCGTGCTGCTCTGACCCAGGTCCGGGCCGAACAGATCAAGGCCGGCGAGGTACTGAAGACCCAGCCCGAGGTCCTCATCGTCTGCCAGGACAACATCGGGCGGTCCCAGGCCGCCGCCGCGCTGTTCCGCTACTACGCCCCGGGGCTGGTGTACGTGGTTTCCGCCGGGGTGGCGCCCAAGGGGCACGTGCTGGACGAGGTGACGAACGGGCTCGCCGCGCATGGCGTGCATTTGACCGACATTCCCAAGAAGTTCAGCGATCAGATGCTCGACGTGGCTGACCGATTGGTGGTCGTGGGTGCGACCACAGCCGGTTCCCTCCCGGTCAAGGACGACCAGGACCGCTACGAGTGGCGCGACATCAGCCATCTCGAGGGGCTGTCCGGAGCCGAGGTCCAGCAGGTCCTCGTCGAGATCGACCTCAAGGTGCGGGAGCTGGTGGCACAGTGGTTCCCCGACCTCGACCTCGGGGACCCCGTGATGCAGCAAGCGCCCGACTTCGTCTGACCACCCCGGCTCCCGCGTGGCGTCACTGCCCCGTCGGCACCCAGTCGAAGGTGCGGGTGACCGCCTGCCGCCACCGGTCGAACAGCCACTCCCGGTCCCCCGGCGACATCTGCGGCTCCCAGCGCTTACCCTCTGCCCAGTTGGTCCGGATGGCGGTCTCGTTCTCCCAGAATCCGACGGCCAGCCCGGCCGCGTAGGCCGCACCGAGCGCAGTCGTCTCGATGGTCCGCGGCCGGATCACCGGAACGCCCAGCACATCGGCTTGGAACTGCATGAGCAACTCGTTGAGCACCATCCCGCCGTCGACCTTCAGCGTCGTCAACTGCACGCCGCTGTCGGCCTCCATGGCCTCGATCACCTCGCGGGACTGGTACGCCGCCGCTTCCAGTGCCGCCCGTGCGATGTGGCCCTTGTTGATGAATCGGGTGAGGCCCACGATCGCGCCGCGCGCATCCCCGCGCCAGTAGGGGGCGAACAGGCCGCTGAAGGCCGGCACGAAGTAGCAGTCGCCGTTGTCCTCCACCGAGCGCGCCAGGGTCTCGATCTCCGGGGCGGATCTGATGATCCCGAGGTTGTCCCGCAACCACTGGACCAGGCTGCCGGTCACAGCGATGGACCCCTCCAAGGCGTAGACCGCGGGAGCCTCGCCGATCTTGTAGCAGACCGTCGTCAGAAGGCCGTTGCTGCTCAGCACCTTCTCGGTACCGGTGTTGAGCAACAGGAAGTTCCCGGTGCCGTAGGTGTTCTTGGCCTCTCCCGGGCTCAAGCAGGCCTGGCCGAACGTCGCCGCCTGCTGATCGCCGAGGATGCCGGAGATGGGCACGCCCTTCATCGAGGCCGGGCTCTGGACCTCTCCGAACACCTCCGAGGAACTGCGGATCTGCGGCAGCATGCTCATCGGGACGCCGACCGCCTCCGCGAGCTCGGGATCCCACTGCAGGGTGTCGAGGTCCATCAGCAGGGTGCGTGAGGCATTGGTCGGGTCCGTGGCGTGGACCTGGCCGTTGGTCAGGTTCCACAGCAGCCAGGTGTCGATCGTGCCCATCAGCAACTCACCGGATTCGGCCTGCGCGCGTGCGCCCGGGACGTTGTCGAGGATCCAGCGGACCTTCGGGCCCGAGAAATAGGTGGCCAGCGGCAGGCCTGTGACCTGCCGGAATCGGTCCTCGCCCACGGCGGCGGCCAACTCGTCGCAGATGGCCTGGGTGCGGGTGTCCTGCCACACGATCGCGTTGTAGATCGGAAGACCGGTGGTGCGGTTCCACACCACCGTGGTTTCGCGCTGCTGGGTGATCCCCACTGCGTCGATGTCGCTGAGCGACAGGTTGGACTTCCCCAGGGCCGCCCCCATCACCTCCCGGGTGTTGCGCCAGATCTCCATCGGGTCGTGCTCGACCCAGCCGGCCTTCGGGAAGATCTGCTCGTGCTCGTGCTGATCCATGGCCAGCGGCGTGCCGGCCTCGTCGAAGATGATCGCCCGACTCGATGTGGTGCCCTGATCGATGGCCATTACCGCCATGTGCCGCCTCCATTCATCTGCGCTCAACCTAGCCGCCCCGGCCGGTCGAGGCACAGTGGCCGTTCGACGGTTGCGCCGATGTCGGACCTCGGGCATAGCGTTGAGCCACAGGCGAGAGGAGAGACGAATGCGGTATCCGAATGGACTGTTCGGCTGGGCCGACATCATGACCCGCGACCCGGGTCGGGCGATCGAGTTCTACGAGGGGTTGTTCGGGTGGACCCATGTGGACCAACCCACCCCGATGGGCCCGCCCTACACCCAGTTCTTCAAGGACGGGAAGTTGGTGTGCGGCCTGTCCCCGATGATGCCCGGAGTACCGGAGTCGGTCGGAGCGTTCTGGAACTCCTACATCCTTGTCGAAGACGCGGATGCCGCGGCGGCTGCCGCCGAGGCGGCCGGTGGAACCGTGACCATGCCACCGATGGACGTCATGGATCAGGGACGGATGGCGATGCTGGCAGATCCGACCGGCGCCGCGGTCGGCCTGTGGCAACCCGCCGCCCACGAGGGTGCCGAGGTGTTCAACGCCCCGGGGTCCATGACCTGGAACGAACTCCAGACCCGCGACATCGACGCCGCCCTGCCGTTCTACGAGAAGGTCTTCGGCTGGGAGTGGGCCGACGGCCCCACACCGGGGTACTACGTCGCCAACATCCCCGCCAAAGAGGGGGACGACAAGTCCAACGCGGGTGCGATGTCGATGCCACCCGGCGTACCCGATGAAGCGCCCAACCTGTGGATGGTCTACTTCGCCGTCGAGGACTGCGACACATCGATGGCGGCTGCGGAGGGACTCGGCGGTGAGATCTTCCTCCCGGCGATGCAGATGGGTCCGGGGAAGTTCGGTGGGCTGGTGGATCCGACCGGAGGGATGTTCCTGCTCGGATCGTTCTGACGGGCTGCGCGGTCGTGCCGTAGGTGCCATACCCTCGAGTCATGTTCCTGCATCCCGACGGAATGTTCGGCTGGGCCGACACCTTCACCTCCGACGAGGCAAAGGCACGCCACTTCTACTGCGAGCTCTTCGGTTGGCAGGCCTACGACCGCACCGAGGACATGGGTGCGCACTACACGCAGTTCTTCCTCGACGGTCAGTTGGTCGCGGGGATGAGTCCGATGCCGCCGGAGATGTCGGCTGAGGGGCTGCTCCCGCAGTGGGTCTCCTACGTGCTGGTCCACGACGCCGATGCCACCTGTGTGGCGGTGCGGGCCGCGGGCGGACAGGTGATGCTGGCCCCGATGGACGTCACCGATCAGGGTCGGCTGGCGAACATCATGGATCCCAGCGGCGGGATGCTCGGGATCTGGCAGCCGTACTCCCACCACGGCGCGGACGTTTTCGACGAGCCCTGCTCGCTGACCTGGAACGAGTTGCAGACACGAGATCTGGACGCTGCCCTGCCGTTCTACGAGCAGGTCTTCGGCTGGGTCTGGAACGACGGCACGACCCCGGGCTACAAGGTGGCGCACCTGCCGGACAAGCCGGGTGACGACCAGACCAACGCCGGCGCGGAGGACATGCCGCGCAACGTTCCCGAGGAGATCCCCGCGGTGTGGCAGGTGTACTTCGCCGTCAACGATGTTCCCGGGACTGTCGATGACGCCCTGACCCTGGGCGGAAAGGTGTTCGTGAAGCCTTACGAGACTGCCACCAGCGTCGTGGCGGGGATCCTCGACCCCAACGGAGCGCGGTTCTTCGTGGTCTCGCGGCGCTGACGCGTTCGCGGCCGGTTAACTCTGCCCGAACCCGGTTGACCCCCCGGGACAGGTGTGGGGGGATGAGGACATGGCACCTTGGCGCCACACCGCGGCATCACTGTTCACCGTCTCAGCCGTTCTGCTGACCGGCCAGACAGCCGCATCCGCAACCCCGCCGCCGGCCGTCACGCAGAGCCCTCGACAGGGATTCCGGGCGGCGGCCCAATTCGCCGCTGATGAGTACCGGGAAGAGCGCCGCCGGATCCTGCTCGCGTACCGGGATGCGACCCGAGGGGCCCACCATCGACTACGACTGGCGCTGCGTGACGCCGCGGACGAACAACAACGCCAAGACGCTTGGCGCGTCTACGCCGACGAGACCGGGCCCTTGCGCAGCGCGGCGAACCGCCACATGCAGCAGGCGCGCACGCGATTCCGCGATGTCGTCGAACAGGCCCGGGAACAGTACGGAGTGGTGACCAACCCAAGCACCTTCGTCACCGTCCGCTGACTGACGGCGACGCCCCTCGAGAACGCTCTCACGTGTCCGTCGACGACCTCACACCGATTACGGCCCCGACTCCAGTACGCCGCCGCGGGTTAGGCGGCGGTGGTGGTATGTCGTCGGGTGGGGATGGCGATGTGTCGGCCGGGGGTGTCGGGGTCGTCGATGAACATGGCGCGGCCGAGGTGGATCATGCGGTGGTGGTAGGCA
>Ga0209607_1004456_pt1 | contig 10373 bp, 9 predicted proteins | sample AD_UKC117_MetaG_FD_184413 | JGI IMG/M metagenome (GOLD analysis project Ga0209607, IMG submission 184413) | Active sludge microbial communities of municipal wastewater-treating anaerobic digesters from Hong Kong - AD_UKC117_MetaG (SPAdes)... | ecosystem: Engineered > Bioreactor > Anaerobic >... | reverse complement strand
AAAGGAACGCCACTCTTCGGACCAGATGGATGTCGGGATCATGGACCACCTCCGGGCGCGGGGCGGAGCACGCGGCGGCCCCGGGGCGAAGACTATCCACAGGATACAGCAATCGATTTTGCTACAATATTTTATACGCCACAGCTCACGCTCTTCATCAAGCAGCCCCCGAGCTCGGCCGCACGCCCCATCCCAACACGCACGGAGGCCGGCCCTCACGGACCGGCCTCTCAACGGGTTGCCGGGGTGTGTCGGATCCGGGACAGCGTCCCCTCAACCGCCCAGGTGCACCTCCACCCGACGATCGCCGGCGGCCACGTCGCCGATGGCCACGGCGCCCACCTCGCGCAGGGCGTCCTCGTCCGCGCCGGCGTCCACCGCCAGCACCAGGCCGATGCCCATGTTGAACACGCGGTGCATCTCCGCGGCGTCCACGTCGCCCAGCCGCGCGATGAGCGGGAAGACGGGCGGCACGTCCCAGGCGGTGGTGTCGATGCGCGCGCACAGCCCCTTGGGCACGATGCGCGGCACGTTGTCGTAGAAGCCGCCGCCGGTGATGTGGGCCAGGCCGTGCACCGCCGGACGGCCCAGGGCCTTCCACAGCGCGCGCACGGGCTCCAGGTAGCTGCGGTGGACGGCCAGCAGGGCGTCGCCCACGGTGGTGCCCAACTCGTCCAGATGCGTGTCGGCCCCGAAGCCGGCCACGTCGAAGAGCACGCGGCGGGCCAGGCTGTAGCCGTTGGTGTGCAGGCCCGTGGACGGCAGGCCCCAGAGGCGGTCGCCGGCGCGGATGGCGCTGCCGTCGATCAGGTCCTCCTCACGCACCTGGCCCACGATGCAGCCGGCCAGGTCGAACTCCCCCTCCGGGTACACGCCGGGCATCTCGGCCGTCTCGCCGCCCAGCAGGGCGCAGCCGTTCTCGCGGCAGGCCGCCGCGAAGCCCTCGAGCACCTGCTCCAGCATGCCGTCGGCCAGCTTGCCGGTGGCGAAGTAGTCCAGGAAGAACAGGGGCTCGGCGCCCTGGACCAGGATGTCGTCCACGCAGTGGTTGACCAGGTCCTGCCCCACCGTGTCGAAGCGTCCCGCCAGGGTGGCCACCTTCACCTTGGTGCCCACGCCGTCCACGCTGGCCACCAGCAGGGGCTGGCCCGGCGCGGCGCGGTAGAGGCCGCCGAAGGAGCCCAGATCGCTGAGCACGCGCTCGTCCCAGGTGGAGCGCACGGCCTGCTTGGCGCCGGCCAGGGCGCGCGTGGCCGCGTCGATGTTCACGCCGCTGTCGCTGTACTTCATGGGATCCGCCTTGGGAAAACACGCCGCACGGGGCCGCTGCGGGCGGCCGGAGGGTCGGGGTCACGTTGGGACAGGGAGGCGGCGCTGTCAACCGCGGAAGGCGGCGGGGATCAGGGGAGCTGGTGGACCTCGGTCTCCACGTGGTCCTCGGCGGGGATCTCCTTCACCGGGGCCTTCTCGATGGGCACGATGCGGGGCATGCTGGGCGAGACCGCCGGCGACCCCACCTGCTGGATCTCGCGGATGACCTGCTGCACGGCGGAGTCGGGGATCACGTCGAACTCGCCGCGGCGGTGCAGATCGCACACGGTGTCCACCACGTCCTGGCGGAACTGGGTGCCCGCGTACTTCTGCAGCTCCTGCAGGGCCACCTCCACGGGCAGGGCCTTGCGGTAGGAGCGGTCGCTGGTCATGGCGTCGAAGGCGTCGCTCACGTTCATGATGCTGGAGCCCAGGCTGATCTCGTCGCCGCGCAGGCCGTCGGGGTAGCCCTTGCCGTCCACGCGCTCGTGGTGGTGGCGCACCAGATCCACCGTGTCCGGCAGGAACTTGATCTGCTCCACGATGCGCGCGCCGATGGCAGGATGCTCCGCCAGCACGCTGAACTCCTCGTCGGTCAGACGGCCGGGCTTGCAGATGATGTCGTTGGTGATGGCGATCTTGCCGATGTCGTGGAGCAGGCCGCCGTACTCCAGCGTCTCCAGCTCCTGCGGCGACATGCCCATGGCGCGGCCGATGGTCACGCTGTACTGGGCCACGCGGTAGCTGTGGCCGTGGGTGTAGGGCTCGTCGGCCTCCAGGGTGGTGGCCAGCACGGCGATCGACGCCATGTGCGCCTCGCGCGTGTTCTTGACCGCCTTGGCGCTCAGGTAGATCACCGCGATGATGGGCAGGTAGATGCCCAGGGTCCAGGCGCCGGCCTGCATGTAGAGCAGGATGACCATGGCCGTGAACGGCAGCTCCATGAGCCCGCGCGCGCCGCCCCAGCGGAAGTCGCGGAACCAGACCTCGCGGAACGGGATGCCCCGGTCCAGGCTCATGATGGTGGTGACCATGAAGGTGTTCACCAGGCTGTAGGCCAGCAGCGAGGTGAGCAGCGGCACCAGGAAGAGCGGCGAATCGAAGGCGTCGTTCCAGGGCGCGGCCTCGTACACCAGGCCCGCCGCCGCGGCCGCGACGACCAGCATGCTGGCGTTGAAGAACACCTTGCGCGGCGGAGCCGTGCGCAGGATCAGGCCGCGGAACACGGCCGAGAGGGCTTCGGCGGTGCAGGCCACCAGGGGCCCGAAGAGCACCACCATGGAGAGGTCCAGGGTGCGCGAGGACAGCACGCGGCCGCCGCCGCGGACCTGGGCCTCGGCCATCTTGGTGTCGGCGAAGAGCAGGACGAGGAAGAAGAAGACCCAGCCCAGGGAGTCGTGGGGAGGCTCCACGCCGCGCGCCGCCAGCCACGCCAGCGTGCCCGCACCGGCGGCCAGGCTCACGGCGTAATAGGCTCGGAAAAGTCTGCGGCGCTGGCGCTCGCGGGTCTCGCTCACAACTCGTCTCCGGACGTCTCACGATAGGCGCGGCCGTCGCCGCTGCAGGGCGACGCCGATGGATTCCCTTAACCTATCGGCCCGATAGGCGCTGGACTTGAATGCAATCCGAGGGATGGGAACCGGCAACGCCCTTCACCTGCCTACCACTCCCACTTGTAGAACAGACCCATCAGGAAGTCGAGCATGTCGTCACCTCCGTTCCTTGGGGGGAACTTGCCGATCAGTGAAACACTGTGGGCAGAGGCGCTCCGCTCAACCGCACCGCTCCGCTCGGGTGGTGGGTAGGACGTTGCCGGTTCCTGAACCTCCTGGTCTGTCTAGTCCTCCTGGGCCAGGAGCTCGCCGCGGGCGTCCATGAGCTCCAGCCGCCGATTCAAGGCGTCCAGCACGGCGTAGACCGCCGCCTGCTGGGGATTGGGGCGCGTCCGGCAGAGGCCGAAGAAGCGCTCGCTGCGGCGGCCCTCCACCAGGTCCACGGCCACCACGAGCAGGGGCTCGCCGGCCGTCTCCTGGGGCCGCACGTCGGCCACGCTGAGCTGGACCACGGAGCCCAGCAGGTTCTCCAGCGCCTGGACCGCGGCCCGGGCCAGGATCTGCTGATCCATGCCGGGCTGGTTGGGGCCGGCGGCGCGGCCCTGGGCCGAGGCCTCCCCCCGCACCAGCTCCACGGTGGCGGTGAGGTTGGCGCCGGACACCATCAGCCCCAGGCCGGCGCACTCCACGCGGGCCAGGGGCGGCTCCTCCACGATCACCGCGGCGCGCGGGCCGTCGCCCACGGGGAACGGCACCGGGTCGGGCGCGCGGCGGGCGGCCGCGGGCGCGGGCTCGGGGCGCGGTTCCGGCACGGCGGCCTGAGGCGGATCCTGGGACACCGCCTCGCGCTCGGGGGGCCCATCCTCGTCCTCGTCCACGGGGTCGATGACCTGCACCACCCCGATCTTCTTGTAGTACACGTCCAGGCCGAGGCGGGCCTTGAGCAGCCCCTCCACGTCCCGGACCACGTGGCGCGGATCGCGTTCGTCCGTGGAGACCACGTGGATGCCGCTCACGTTGCCGGCGGCGTCCAGGTCGATCTTGCACTGGCGCACGGCCTGCAGCTGACAGATCCAGCGTTCCGCGTCCTGGACCCAACCATGGTGCTCGTCATGATGCTGATTCACTTGGGGGCCTCCCCGCACATCCTTGAGGCCTAAGGGGTTCGGTGGATTGAGGAATGGTAGCAGAGCCCACCGGACCGGTCCAACGAAAACCGGACGGGAGGGAAAATCCAAGTCCTGTCGCCGAACGAAGCCGGTTTCAGGGAGTCATCATGGCCGACAGCTCGGCCATGCGCGCCTCCACGCGGTCCCGCTCCAGATCCGCGAGGGCCTCCACGCTGAAGGCCTGGGGGCAGAAGCTGGCCACGGCCGTGCCCGCCACCATGGCGCGGCGGAACTCGGCGTCGGGCGCGTCGCGGTCCACGCCGCGGTCCGCGAGCCAGCCCAGGAAGCCGCCGGCGAAGGTGTCGCCGGCGCCGGTGGGGTCCACCACCTCGGGCAGGAGGATGGCGGGGACGGCCAGCACGCCGTCGGGGCCGAAGTAGAGGGCGCCGTGCTCCCCCTTCTTGATCACCACGCGCTTGGGGCCGAGCTCCGCGATGGCCGCGGCGGCCTCCTTCAAACCGGTCTCGCCGGTGAGCAGACGGGCTTCGGAATCGTTGACCAGCAGCACGTCCACGCGGGCCAGCACGGCCAGCAGGGCCTCGCGCGTGGTCTCGATCCAGAGGTTCATGGTGTCCAGCACCACCAGGCGCGGCGCATCCACGGCCTCGAGCACGTCGAGCTGCAGGGCCGGGTGGATGTTGGCCAGCAGCACGTAGGGCGACGCGGCCCAGCCGGCGGGCAGGGCGGGCTGGAAGTCGGCGAACACGCCCAGCTCCGTGGCCAGGGTGTCGCGCTCGATCATGTCCGCGTGGTAGCGGCCCGACCAGTGGAAGGTGGGCCCCTGCGCCCGCTCGATGCCGGCGATGTCCACGCCGCGGGAGGAGAGCAGGTCCAGGTCCGCCTGGCGGAAGTCGTCGCCCACCACGCCCACGGCGCGCACCGGGGCGAAGAGCCTGGCGGCCAGGGCGAAGAAGCTGGCGCTGCCCCCGAGCTGGCGCTCGCGGGTCTCGCGCACGGTGGCCACGGTGTCGTAGGCCACCGAGCCGACGACGAGGATCTCCTTGCTCATTCCTTCTCCCCCATGAAATCCGGCGCCTCCACGCCGAGAAGCTCCAGCACGTCCGCCAGCACCTTGCGCGTCGCGAGGCAGAGCTGGAGGCGCGCGCGCGTGACCTTGGGGTCGTCGCCCAGGATCATGCAGTTGTGATAGAACTGGTGGTACAGGCCGGCGATCTCCTGGGCGTACTGCGTGAGCCGGTGCGGCTCCCGCGCGGCGGCGGCGCCGGCGATGATCTCGGGCAGGCGGATGAGCTCGCCGGCCAGGGCCCACTCCTGCTCCTCGGCGAGGGCGGCCAGGCCTTCCGCCGTGACGTCGGTCTCCGCCTTGCCCGCCTCCTCCGCCTTGCGCAGCACCGAGCAGATGCGCGCGTGGGCGTACTTCACGTAGTACACAGGGTTCTCGCTGGACTGCTCGCGGGCCAGGTCCAGGTCGAAATCCAGGTGCGAGTTGGGCTTGCGCGTGAGGAAGATGTACTTGGCCACGTCGGCGCCCACGTCGTCGCCCAGGGCGTCCATGGTGACGAACTGGCCCTCGCGCTTGGACATGTCCATGGGCCGGCCGTCCTCCACGAAGTTCACCTGCTGGAGGATCTGCACCTCCAGCCAGCCGTCGGGCACGCCCAGGGCCTTCATGGCCGCCTCCATGCGCGGGATGTGGCCGTGGTGGTCGGGGCCCAGGAAGTCGATGGCGCGCTCGAAGCCGCGCTGGAACTTGTGGAAGTGGTACGCCACGTCCGCCAGGAAGTAGGTGGGGTTGCCGTCGCTGCGCACCACCACGCGGTCCTTGTCGTCCTCGAAGTCCGTGGAGCGGAACCAGAGGGCGCCTTCGCGCTCGTCCACATGGCCGCTCTGCTTGAGCTTCTCCAGCGCGCGCTCCACGCGCTTGGTCTCGTGCAGCTCCGACTCGAAGTACCAGGTGTCGAAGCGCAGGCCGAAGCGGCGGCAGGTCTGGCGCTGCCAGGTGAGGATCTTCATCAGGGCGTACTTGGAGAAGCAGCGCGCCGATTCCGCCTCGGGCAGCTGCAGCCAGTCGTCGGCGTTGCCCGCCGGCGCGGTCACGCGCTGGAAGCTCTCGTCGTTGAAGACGCCCGCCTGGGCCTGGATGGCCTTGCTGTCCAGGTTGAGCAGCTCCTCGGCCATGCGCGTGACGTAGCGGCCCTTGTAGCCGCCCTCGGGGAACTCGGCCTCGCGGCCCAGCATCTCCATGAGGCGCGCGCGCAGGGAGTAGCCCAGCAGGGTGACCTGGCGGCCGGCGTCGTTCACGTAGTACTCGGCGTGGGCGTCGTAGCCCACCGCGTCCAGCAGCTTGACCAGGGTGGAGCCGAAGGCGCCGGCGCGGGCCGAGACCACGTTGAGCGGCCCGGTGGGGTTGGCGCTGATGTACTCCACGTTGATGCGCTTGCCGCCGCCGGTGCGGATCTCCTGGATGGCACCCTGGCCCTGCCAGAGGTCCAGCAGGAGGTCGCGGGTGTGGGCGCGGGCCAGGCGGAAGTTGATGAACCCGGGCCCGGCGATCTCCACGGACTCGATGACGTCGCGGTCGAAGCTCAGCTTGGCCGCCAGCTCGCCGGCCAGCTCGCGCGGGTTGCGCTTGAGGCGCTTGGCGCAGGCCATGGCCACGTTGCTGCTCAGGTCGCCGTGGGACTTGTCGCGGGGCTTCTCCAGACCCACGTCCAGGTCGCCCTCGAAGAGTCCGTACTCCTCCAGGCACCGGAGGATCTCGCTGCGGATGAGGTCGTGGATGGTCATGCCGGGTCCGCTCCGCTCTGTTCGGGATCCGCGGCCCGGGCGCGCCGGACCAGCTCCAGGTCCGGGTGGCGCGCGGCCACGTCGTCCCTGCCGAAGTAGGCGACGTCCACCTCCAGGCGGGGGGCGTCGTTCCAGAGCCGCTCCAGCTCGTAGTACTCGCGGCTCCGGGGCTGCATCAGGTGGACCAGCAGGTCCACGAAGTCCATGAGCACCCACTGGGACTGCTCGGTGCCCTCGATGTGCAGGGGCTTCTGCTTCAGGCGGAACAGCGCCTCGCGCACGGCCTTGGTCATGGCCTCCACCTGGGGCTGCGAGCCCCCGGAGGCGATGAGGAAGAAGTCGGCCACGTCGCTGCGGCCGCGCAGGTCCAGCACCACCACGTTCTCGCCCTTGCGCTGCAGGACGGCGTGGGCGGCGGCTTCGGCGGCCAGGAACCCGGGCGCGTCGGCGCCGGCGGACCAGGATGTCTCCCTAGGATCGGTCATGGGTCTTCTCTCGTCGGGAAGGCGCTCAGTTGAGGCGTCGCAGCACGTACTCCACGGCCACGGTCAGCAGATCCTTCTGCGCGCCGGCGGCCACGGGGGCCAGGGCGTCCTTGCCCTCGTCGCCGAGGCGACGGGCCAGGTCGCGGGCGTAGTCCACGCCGCCGTTGTCCAGGACGAAGCTCTTCACGCGCGGCCACAGGGGGCGGCGCTCGCCGGGGGGCAGGGCGGCGATCTCCGCCAGCAGGGCGTCGCGCTCGGCCGGGGGCGCCTGCCGCAGGGCCGCGATCAGGGGCAGGGTGATGCGCCCCTCCTCCCAGTCCTGGCCGGTGGGCTTGCCCAGGCGGCGTTCGTCGCCCAGGTAGTCGAAGATGTCGTCGGTGATCTGGAAGACGAAGCCGATCTTGCGGCCGAACTCGCCGAAGACCTCCGTGCGCCCGGCATGCTGGGGATGGAACCCGGCGCCGATGGCGCAGGCCGACTCGATCAGCGAGGCGGTCTTGCGCTCGATGATGGTGAGGTAGGTCTCCTCGGAGATGGCCAGATCGTGCTTGGTCTCCAGCTGCATCATCTCGGCCTGGCTCATCTTGAAGGTGGTGCCGGCCAGCAGGCGCAGGGCTTCGCCCATGCCTTCCGCGGCCAACACGTCCAGGGCCTTGCTGTAGAGGTAGTCGCCCATGACCACGGCCGTGGCCACGCCCCAGGCCTCGTTGATGGACGGCAGGCCGCGGCGGGTGAGCGCCTCGTCGATGATGTCGTCGTGGAGGAGGGTGGCGGTGTGGATCATCTCCACGCAGGCCGCGGCGGCGATGGCGCCGTCGGGCACGTCGCCCTCGTGCTTGGCCGACAGCAGCAGCAGGGTGGGCCGGAAGCGCTTGCTCTTGCCGTTGCGCACGTGGGCGCACACGTCCTCGATGAGCGGGGTCTCCCCGCTCATCATGGCGTCGTACGCGGCCTCGAAGCGTTTGAGCTCGCCTCCGATGATCCGCTGGAGGGTCAGAAGCTGCACGCGCTGGCGATCAAGCAAAGACATCGGCCCTTCCTCGCAGGTCCGTCCGGTCCCAAGAACGTCCCAAAGTGCCGTCCGGAGGCCCGTCTGTCAATCCTCGTCTGATTTCGCGGATTCTTTCCGACGCACCACGGCCATGGAGACCAGGACCGAGCCAAGGTACAGGATCATGACCGGCCCGGCCATGAGCAGCTGGCTGAGCACGTCGGGCGGCGTGAGCAGGGCCGAAACGATCACGATGATCACCAGGGCGTAGCGCCACCAGGCCAGGAGCTGCCGGGGCTGCACCAGTCCCAGGACGCTGAGCATGAAGACGGCCAGGGGCAGCTCGAAGACCAGCCCGAAGGCCAGGCAGAGGCGCGACACGAACGCGAAGTAGGGGTCGATCCCGATCAGCGGCATGAGGTTCTCGGTGCCGAACGAGAGCATGAAGACGACGACCTTGGGGATCAGGATCACGTAGGCGAAGGCCACGCCGGCGTAGAACAGGCCCGTGGAGGCCACCACCAGGGGGACCACCACCCGCCGCTCCTTGTGGTAGAGCCCGGGCATGACGAAACGGTACACCCGCCAGAGGATGAACGGCACCACCACGAAGAGGCCGCAGACCGCGGCGATCTTCAGCCGGGTCATGAAGGCCTCGATGGGGCCGTGGAAGTAGACCTTCTCCCCCGCCGCCGACAGGGGCGTGATCAGCAGGTCCAGCAGGGGCGCGCTGACGAACCAGCAGCCCATGGCCGCCACCACCGCCGCGACGGCCGACTGCAGCAGGGTGTCGCGCAGCTCCTCCAGGTGATCCAGCAGCGTCATCTCGCCCTCGGGCGCCGCCGCCTCGACCACCGCGGACCGGTCCGCGGGGGCCTGGTCCAGGGGCGCCGGCGGAGGGGCCGGCAGGTCGTCCCGCTCCTCACTGTCCGTCACGGGCGTCCTCCTTCCCGTCCAGCAGGGTCCTCAGCTCCAGCATGAACTCGTCCACGTCGCGGAAGGATCGGTAGACCGAGGCGAAGCGCACGTAGGCCACCTCGTCCAGGCCGCGCAGCTCGCGCATGACCAGCTCGCCCACGGCCTGGGACGGCACCTCGCGGGCGGCGTCGCTCTCCAGGGCGCGCTCCACGCGCTCGGCCAGGGCCTCCATCTGGGCCAGGGCCACCGGGCGCTTCTCGCAGGCGCGGGCGATGCCGCGCACGATCTTGGCGCGGTCGAAGGCCACCCGCTCCCCGTCGCGCTTGACCACCAGCAGGGGATGCTGCTCCACCGCCTCGAAGGTGGTGAAGCGTTCGCCGCACTGCAGGCACTCGCGGCGGCGGCGCACGGCGCGGCCGTCGCGGGCCGCGCGGCTGTCCACCACGCGGTCGTCCTCGGCGTCGCAACGGGGGCAGCGCACGGCCTAGAGCTCCGGGTAGAGGGGGAACTCGGCCGCCAGGGCCGCCGTCTCGCCGCGCAGCTTGACCAGGGCGCCGTCGTCGCCGCGGGCCTGGACCGCGCGGTCCATGATGTCCGCGATGCGCGCCATCTCCGCCGTGCCCATGCCGCGCGTGGTCAGCGCCGGCGTGCCCAGGCGCACGCCGCTGGTCACGAAGGGGCTCTCCGTGTCGAAGGGCACCGTGTTCTTGTTGCAGGTGATTCCCACGTGCTCCAGCAGCTCCTCCATGTCCTTGCCGGTCAGGCCGCGGGCCTTGCAGTCCACCAGCAGGAGGTGGTTGTCGGTGCCGCCGCTGACCAGGCGGAAGCCCTTGGCCATCAGGCCGGCGGCCAGGGCCTGGGCGTTGTCCAGGACCTGCTGGGCGTAGGTCTTGAACTCAGGCTGCAGGCACTCGTGGAAGCACACGGCCTTGGCCGCGATGGCGTGCATGAGCGGACCGCCCTGGATGCCCGGGAAGTTCATCTTGTTCACGGCCTTGATGTGCTCGGCCTTGCAGAGCACCAGGCCGCCGCGGGGGCCGCGCAGGGTCTTGTGCGTGGTGGACGTCACCACGTCGGCGAGGGGCACCGGGCTGGGATGCACGCCCCCGGCCACCAGGCCGGCGATGTGGGCCATGTCGAAGAGGAAGACCGCGTCCACCTCGTCGGCGATGGCGCGCATGGCCGCGTAGTCCCACGT
>Ga0209607_1004446_pt1 | contig 10389 bp, 10 predicted proteins | sample AD_UKC117_MetaG_FD_184413 | JGI IMG/M metagenome (GOLD analysis project Ga0209607, IMG submission 184413) | Active sludge microbial communities of municipal wastewater-treating anaerobic digesters from Hong Kong - AD_UKC117_MetaG (SPAdes)... | ecosystem: Engineered > Bioreactor > Anaerobic >... | reverse complement strand
AGGGTGTCGATTGCCTGGCGTGTCCACGTTTCACCGGAATCGTCCGAGAAGTAAAGCATTGCGATTCCGTTTGAGTCTGTTTGCCCCACTACCCATGCGCGGTAATTCTTCATTTTGGGAAAAGGGATGCAGCTGCTCACAAGAAATAGAATCTCCAGAAGACCTACAAATGCTATCAGTATCTTCCTATTCATTTTCTCCTCCTTTGAATTCACTCTACAAGACTAATTGTCGATGCCATGAAGGGTTGTCTTGGGGATAGTTGAAATCTGTAGTCGCATTCTATGGAACGAATCCTGGGCATCCTGTTCATATCGTCTCTATAAGTATGAGCTCTATAGATAAAGACAATAGAATAATAGCACTTCCACCTTCTTGAAGATGTGTTTTATGGAGTTAGTATCTGTTGGGGAGGGCTCACTCTAGCGCCATGCTCATGAAAGTCGTGAAGTCTGTCGGCTGTGAATTAATTATATGGAGTAGTCATGTCAAGAAGATTTATGATTCGAACAGGGGTTTGCAGCCCAGTCAGCTTTATATATCGTTTACCAAACTTAGAGCTATTCAGAGTGAAAAGTGTTCCATTTCCGATCATTTATATTGATGAAAGACTTGCTATGGCCCATGGGAATACAAGAACCGTTGCGGCAATCATCGAAGGTCAGGATTCGATGGTCGTCGAGATAACAGATGAGAAGCAGGACCTTGAGGCAAATAAGGAATGTATAAATTGGTGCCTAGAGAAAGGGATTTTCGCATTATGACTTTGTTTGCAGAATAATTATCCACGAGGATTACAGAATGCTCTGATACGAAAGATGCGAACGTCTTCACGAAGAGTTGAAGCCGATGCAAAGTAGTGCGTAGTGAATACCCTTCCGGACGATTAGTTTAGTTTTATAGCTCGTATGTTTCTAGGTCTTGCCTGCCTTTTGTTCGTTTTGTGGTCTTTGATAATCAAGCGTGCTTATTACGAAGAATAATATGGCGACCGCAAAGCCTCCTGCCACAAAAACAAATGCCAGATTGTAGCCACTCAGGGCTATCAAAGAACCTATGAGACTTAAGGCAAGAGATTGAGAGAGCACCATTACTATGTTATTCAGACCAAAGATCTTTCCCTGATTTGCAAGGGAAACCGTATCTGAGACTATTGTCACGTTAAGGGCGAGAACGATTCCTAAAGCAAAGCTAAAGAGAATCAACACGATCAGCATCAGAAATGGGCCAAGATCGAGGAATCCAGAGTAGAAGATACTCACTAACATGAAAACGCCGGTTAAGATAGAAAGCGCTGTAATGTGCAGCCTTCTCTGTCCGAGCATTTTGCTCAGAGTGCCAGTCAAAAGAGAAGTCACGCCACTCACAAGAGTTGATATTCCCATTATCGACGAGGCAGTGCCAAGAGACACACCTATATCGCTGCTGATGAAAGAGGTCAAGTAAGGAAGTATCCCACCCATGGAAAACCATAAGCCAAACTGAGAGATCATTACAAAGACTATTTTTCTGTCAATTTTGAATCTCAAGTCTTCTTCCCTAATACCTACAGCGGCATCACCTACTTGAGAACCAGAACGAAAGAAGAAAATCGGAATAACTAGGACAGCTGCAGCAATCGAGAAAATCACAAATGCGGTCTCTTCGCTTCTTGAAAGGGCGACTCCAATGAACAGGGAACAGAGGAAGGTCGCTATATTCATAACACCCATCATGAATCCATAGTTTCTGTCCTTTCTGCCAGGCTTACTCACGTTGCTGACAAGGGCAGAGTATGGAGTAAGAAGACTGAATATTGACATGGTGAAAACGACGGCAGCAATTCCCAACAAGATTTCATTACCTGTACTAAGCATAAACATGCTGGCAATTGCGATGATGAAGAGACCTTTAATGAAGAACAGGTATTTCCTGTTTCGGTCGCCTAGATAGCCAATTAGCATTCCGGTGAAGATCGTTATAATCATTCCTGCTGAAACCAGGTTTCCAGCCAGAGCAGTTGAGTGAAACTTGCCATTGAGATACGGTATTAGAACGAAATTGAAGATCCCGTAGATAATCCCCACAGAGGCACTTCCTGACAATAGTTTAATCATCTATATCACTCGTTTCCTCTACGTATCTTACATACTTCTGCAGATCAAGATTTTCGTTTGTTTTCGATACTTTCTGAGTTATGAAATGAGGGATATTGTTAGTTTCGCCTTGGAGAGAAGACAGTGCGCCTGCTATTGCTGCAATGGTATCGGTGTCTCCGCCGATTGATGCACCCATCCTTATTGCTTGCCACACATCATCTCTGCAGAAAAGCCCGATGGCAATCGCTGCAACTGCTACGTCTACCGCCTCCATAGTTGTGCCAAACAGATAGTAGATTCTGTCGAGAAAATTGTCAGGCAATTCACCGTTGATTTGATCTCTGATCACGGAAAGTCTTTCACCGGCAGAAGGTCCTACGAATTCTGCGCAAGAGATTTCTCCAGCTAATCTTGAGCCTCTAATGGCTGCTTCGACAATCTGATTAACACCCTGCCCCTTTGCTGCATAGTAGTAGGCGAATCCGACTGAGAGGGAAGCTTCGAGAGCGAGATTCGTGTTATGAGTAGGAACTGCACAGTCTCTTATTACTTCGACTAGATGCTTTTCACTTTTGTTGAGACTACATAAGACTGGAGCAAGCACTCTCATTGGGGCCCCACTGGTAGTGCCCAGACTCTCGAATTCCTCTTTGTTCTTGAAGGCTTCTATAGCTCTCTTAGTGCTTGGCCCTATGTAACCCTTCCCAACAGGATCACACTCGTCGACCCACCTGCAAAGAGCTTCCTTGACCGTCTCTTGTGAGAAGTTTCTTTTCTCATTGTAGAGCTTTATCAAGTAAAGCACCTGCTCTGTGTCGTCAGTTATCTGACCTCTTGCTAGATTTTTGTGGATAGGTGAGTGTTCCGGTTCTAGCAAATCACTTACGAACTCGAACCTGGTAGAGATTTGCCGGCGGGTCATGAATTCCGTTACCATTCCCATCGCATCGCCAACGGCAAATGCTTCAAGTGCCCTGAAAATCCTGTTCATTCTTCATCACGTTTTTTCACGCCAAGTCCTGCCCTTCCATTTGTTTTCACTTCGATTCCCTTGGATACTGAAAGATCCACCCTTGGATTTCCATCGATCACGCAGAAAGCTTCGAAGCCAGATAATCTTACTGTATCACTGTTAGTTAGAATGAACTGCTTGATATCCGCAGAGACTGTCTCGCCCGGTTCAACCATAGTTATTATCGGTCTTGAAGAGACAATCATTGCCGAGCTACAGCTTGAGTAAGGCAGCCAGCAAAGGAGACCGCTTACTGCCTTATAGGCGAACAATTGCTTAGTTTTTTTGGAAAATGGAGAAATAATGATTTGTGATGTACGAAAATGAGGCGAAACCTCCTCTCGGTTGATCTCCAATCTGCTTGTTTCTGAAGCGATTGATACAGGTTCTCTTGGTGTTCTCTCATTCCTGTAGAAGAAGTTCGAAGCGTCGATTGTTAAGCTCTTTCCTTCTACTGTCGAAATCAGAGTTTCGGAAATGACCACATCGTTGAATGCCGAACTTATGTATTCTTCTTCGAATACGTCTAGTCCGATTACCCATTTTGGCCTTATATTAAGGAAGTCAAAGTCTACTATGTCAGCAACCGATCTGATAGCAATTAGTGGTCCGCAATTGGCTGTTCCTGAAGCCACACCTGCAACTGGCGCAAGCCTTCCGGTCTGACGCATGCCGGCGACAACATCGGATGCGGTTCCATCCCCTCCGATCGATATCACCAGATTCATTTTCGAAAGGGCGTTACCGGCGTTTACGGTGTCTCTGTAATCGTTGTGGGTCGTCTCCGATCCGATTACTTCTAGATTGAAATACTCTTTCAGGTAAAGATAGGTAGATTTCGTACAGAATAGGCGCAATCCCTCAAGCTTCTTGGCAAGAGTCTTCATGAGATCAAGATCTTTCTCTCGCTTACCAGAGTTTGGATTGTAGACTAATCCGATTCTCATACTACTTCTGCATTCGGAGTATTTGAAGAGCAGTACTCCTATCCGTTACGATTGAATTGATATATCCGGCCTTTATTGACGCATGAATCGCCTGAGCTTTCTCCTTGCCTCCTGCAATCCCAATAACCTCGGGTACTTCCTTCAGCTGATCAAGAGATATCCCGAGGATATTCTCATTTCCGGAAACGCACGGCGCTCCGTCCGCGTTGAAGAATCTTGCTGCTATGTCGCCAACCGCCTCGTGTTTCATAAGGTTAGCAAGGAACTCCTTGTCGTAGATGTTCTTGAAGGCATTTGACAGAGATATGGGTTCCCCTATTCCGACAATGGCCAGATCTAACCGCTTCCACATCTCCGACATGAATCTTATCGAACTGTCTTCAAGCATCATATTTAGAGTTTTCGCGTTTTCTATGAAGGCTGGAGCGAAAAGGTAGTAACGGTTACTGTGAAAGGAATTCGCAATCTTCTCAACAATTGAATTCATCTGATACTCATGACGCAACTGGCCTACGCCGCCGATTAGGGGTATGAATGTTGTGTTTGGAAGCTCCCCATTGAATACGACTCTTTCAACTGTTTCGTACAGAGTTCGACCCCAGGAGATGCCCACAAGTTGTCCATTCTTAACGTAATCTGAAAGAAATTTCGCTGCAGAAACTGCAATTGAGGCGATAGTCCCTCCATCTGCTGCTTCGTCCGCAACGATGACGTTCTTCAGTCCGAATCTCTCTTTCATTTCTATCGAAATCTCTTCGAGATTTTCCACTTTTCCCGAATCAATCTCTATCCTAACGACTCCTTCATTTTTGGCTTTAGTGAGCAGCCTGCTGACTTGGGGTCTGGATATTCCAACCAATCTGGCGATTTCGCTCTGCGTCTTATCCTCAATATAGTAGAGTTTGCATACTTTCATCATTGTGTCTCTATTGGTCATAAGCCCCTTCATCTTAAATCTTTCCTCCCTTCTACGAGGTTGGGTCCAATTGCAGAAACCGCTTCTGCCGCCTTCTTGTGGCCGTAATTGATACTCTGGACAGGATCACCGCACTTCGTGAACTTTTCAATAAATCCTGCGGCAAAAGCATCACCGGCTCCCGTAGTATCCAGGATTTCTTCAGCGATTTCTTCAACCTCGAAGGAGCGGCTATTCTTGTTTCTGTCTATCCAGATCGTTGCAGCGGATCCTCTGGTTATTATAATATTCGAAGAGATCTCACTGATCCTTGTCTGAAGGTTCTCTGCTTCTCCTTCCGACAAAATAGTGAAATCCGATAAACAAGCTACCTCAACAACGGAATCGGCTCCAAAGTACAGACCACATCCACCTGGTACATAGACTTTCAGAGATTCGGCTGACTTTCGGAACGCATCAAGTGCGACTTCTCTGAAACTGTCCGCCACGCAAATCGCACTGTATTTCTTTTCGTCGATTACACCACGAAAGAGAGCATGACCTCCAAGGGATATGATTCTTCTCTCTCCATGTGAATCCAGCATTACTAAAGCCTCAGCGCCAGATCCATTTTCCACGACGTAACGAAGATTCATGCTTGACAAAGAGAGCTTCTCTAGAATCCGCTTCGAAGATAGATCATTTCCCGTTCCGAAGTAGAAATCCGTTTCAACGCAACGCGAGAGATTCAAAGCTATGTTTGCTCCTGAGCCTCCGATGAAATCATGTGTGCTTCTTGCAAATACCATAGAGTCTCTTTCTGGAAATGAATCGAGAATCACATACCTGTCGATAGAAGCGGCTCCGATAACAGCGACTCTCATTTGATCGCACCTCTCGTAAGGCCTCCGATTAAATACTTCTGTGATAGGAGAAACAGAAGGATTGGAGGAAGAGCAGTGATGAGGGCGCCGGCCGACAGAGTACCCCACTCTACGGCACCCCCAGTTCCAACGAACCTCGAGAGGAAAACGGGGAGGGTATAATTAGCATTCTCTCTCATGATCACAAGCGCAAAAAAGAACTCATTCCAAGAGAGAAGAAACGCAAACGTTCCAACGGCGACTATCCCCGGAACTGCCATTGGCACAATTATCTTCCTCATTGCCTGAAATCGATTACAGCCATCTATCATTGCAGCTTCCTCAAGTGCCTTGGGAATCTCATCGAAGTATCCCTTTAGCAACCAGCTACAGAATGGAATAGTAAAGGTAGTGTATAGAATAATCAGGCCCAAAGGGTTGTTCTGAAGGGAATATCGGTTCAGGAGAGAAAAGAGACCGATAATCATAAGAATTCCTGGGAAGGCCTGAGAAGCTAGAAGCCATAGTATCAAAAGATTCTTGCCCTTGAAATTAAATCTGGACATCGCATACCCTGCCAGTGTAGTGATAATTATGCAGAGCAGAACAGTGACGAGGGTAACCGTCATACTGTTTGCGAAGTTCCTGCTGAAACTGGTTTCATGGAAGATCTTCGCGTAGTTTCCCAGATAGAATTTCTCCGGAAGCTTCAAAGGATTCTGATAAATGTCGGTGGTTTCTCTGAAAGAGTTAAGTATTAGCATTAAGAGAGGAGAAAGGATCAGCAAAACCACCAAAAACGCTACTATGTTCATTGTAATTACTACGCTTCTCTTAGGCCTCATTTCTTACCTCCCTTATATAGAAGGCAACAGGTAGAAGGAGTATAAGCAAACATATGACGCCGATTGCAGAGGCGTATCCTTGCTGAAAATACGCGAAAGCATTTTGATAAGAATATAGTGACAGTAGCATTGAAGAGTTCCCCGGTCCGCCGTTGGTCATTGAGTAGACTATGTCGAACATGTTGAAGGTCCAGATCGTATTCAGTGTAACAAGGATAAGAATCAGACTTTTCATTAAAGGTAGAGTGAGATAAAAGAATCTCTTGAATACTCCGGCGCCATCTATCTCGGCAGCCTCGTACACATCAGAAGGTAGGGACTGCAGTCCCGCCAAGAGAGTAACGATAACGAACGGGAGGCCTATCCAGATGTTTGCGACTATACAGGCGAAGAGAGAATAACCGGGAGTCACCAGCCAATTAGGAGGATTTGCAAAGCCCAACGTTTTCAGAAAGGAATTAAGTGGTCCCATAACTCCGAAGATGTATCTCCAAATAAGTGCCGATACAACGGGGGTTGTCGCCCAGGGCAGAAGGATCAGTGCTCTGTATAGACCTCTTAGCCTTATGTATGGCAGATTGAGTAGCAGAGCTATCAACATGCCTAGGACAAGCTCAAATCCGACACATGCAGCAGACCACACAAGGTTATTTTTGAGCCCGGTCCAGAACAGATTGTCTGACACCATGTCTTTGAAATTATCAAGGCCGGAGAAGTACTTTCCTCCTCCGAAGACAGCGTCGGAGAAGAAACTGTTGTATATCCCGTTGACAAATGGGTATACACTTATTAGCGCTACTACTATCAGTACAGGCAGTATATATGGCAGTGCTTTCGCTGTTTCGCTCTTTCTGATATGTCATCACTCCCAGCAGTTACCGAGTGAATCGGTATTATGTATCTCATCGATTGCCAGTATTACTGGACACTGGCGACCACACTCCAGTTATATGGAAACGTGAAATGAACGTCTCAAATAACTCTAGCTGCGTTGCAAAGGGCTTTTTAGGGTATTTCTTTCATTTTACTGCAGTTGCCACAAATCACTGAAGCCCGAGCTTTTTCAGCATTTTGTTTCCCTCAGTGACTGTATCCTTTAGAGCTTCATCCAAACTCATACTCCCAAGAATCACCTTTTCCAGATTGGGAACAAACAGTTTCCATTCGAAAGTATAGAATCCAGGCATTCCGGGTTTAACGTTGTCTGAGTATTGGAGCCAGGCTTTTGCTATGTCCCATTCGTTCTCAGGTGAATCAAATCGCGCGTCAGCAATTGCCGATTCCCTTACCGGGAAAAGATAGTCGCTGAAACTTATCTCTGCTGAGTTCTCGGTATTCGTCATGAATTCTATGAATGCAAAAGCTTCATCCTTATGTTTGGAGAGTTTCGAGATACCAAGAGCCTGAGGATCAGATGCATTGACCTTGTTATCTCCGTTCTTGACAAGAAGCATACCCCAGTTGAAGCCTTTATTCTGAAGCAAAAAACGTCTGTTCCAGCAGCCAAAGGTAACCATTGCGTACTTTCCGTTTATGAATCCCTGCATAAGAGAGGTGTAGTCTATACTTATAACATCTTTTGGCATTACACCATGTTCCGTTATTAGTGAGAGGTAGAACTCAATAGCTTCTCTAGCTCCCTCATTAATCTCAACCTTCCATTTATGATTGCTGTCCTTTGTAAGTATCGTTCCATCTTTCTGAGCGATCAAGGTCCAGTGAAACCTTTCCATTAGAGGAGCAAGGATTCCCCAGGTTATTACATTTCCGTTCTCATCTTTCCTTGTAACTCTTTGCGCGATATCAAGCAGCTCTTCCCACGAAATCATTCTGTCGAGAGGTAATCTAATTCCGTTTTCTTCGAATGTATCCTTGTTGTAGAAGATCACTTGCGTTTCCTGGCACCAGGGGATCCCATAAAGATTTCCGGCAAAATCATAGCAGTCTTCGAATATATGGGCCGGAATATCACCAATCATATCGTCAGTGACGTAACTGTTAAGAGGGGCCGCATACCCCATCATTCCATATTCTCGGAATTTCTCGGCGTCAGTGTGGAAGATGTCCGGCGCGTTTCCACCTTGAAAACTTGTCAGCAGATACTGGTCTGAAGACTCCCAGGTGCCCCAGATAATGTTCACCTGAATATCTGGATTCTTTATGTTCCATAAATCGACCAGATCGTATATCTTGTCAACCGTTGCAGGTTGCCAGGCAAGACAGTAAAAGTCCAGAGTAACGGCGAAGACCGCCGAAGTGATTATTAGAAGTAGTGAGATTATAAATATCTTCTTCACTCAAATCCCTCCTAGCTTGAGACCTTAACGACAATCTTGATTTTGGTCTTGTCTGTGGCGTCTTTGAACGCTTCTACAATATTCTCGAGGTCCCATACTTTGGAAATCAGTTTAGAAAAAGAATCTGGATCACTGGTGATGAAGCCGAAGGCCTTCTTAAAATCCTTCTCGGAAAAACCAAAAGCGCCGACGAGGTCCACCTCTCTATAGTGAATGAAGTAAGGATCTATCTCTAGGACCGTGTCTCTCGACATTCCGCCAAACAACTCAAATGTTCCGCCTGGATGGACGAAAGGCAGAAGCGAGTTGACAAGTTCCTTTCTATCATTTGCAAGGATGATTGAATCGAAGCGAGGATCACTGTTCTTGAAGCTTTCGAAACCAGACTCACTGAAGTCTATCGTTTTAAGACCACAGTTCTCAGCCATAGATAGCCTGTTCTTATCAATATCGGAAATGTATGTCTCACATTTCAAGTTTTTCAGAGCGTTTCCAAGGAGTAACCCCATAGGACCGCTTCCAACAACCAAGACTCTATCTTCGGGGATTATCCTGGCTTTGTCTATACCATGAATTGCACAGGCCAGCGGTTCCGTCAGGGTTGCAGTACTCTCGGGGACATGATCTGGGATCTCAAGAGTTGCCCTTTTCAGGATCTCTAAGGGCACTTTCACATACTCGGTAAATGCTCCTTCAACCCAATGTTTCTTTGAACAGAGCTCGGGAACTCCCTTCTGACACATTTCACATTTGCCGCACTCTATGTACGGAGCTATCACGTAGTTAGCATCACCGAAATCGTAGTCTACCGACGCTCCCTTTTCAACTATCTTTCCGGTGAACTCATGCCCTAGAATGCAAGGCGGTTTGAACATGTGATGCCCTTTGTTGAATGTCTTTATGTCTGTACCGCAGACGCCAACCATACCTATCTTCACGAGACCTTCATCTGCCTGGATAATGGGCTTGCTAATATCATCGATTTCGATCTTCCCGATGCCCTTGTAGATTGCTGCCTTCAAATTAACCACCTCTTATCCCAGATAATGGGGGAGTTGCCTCCCCCATCACGAAATCACATCTCAACCCTAACTTCGATTACGTACCATGCCCAGTTGTCAGACGGGTACTTGTCGGTGATCTCCGGGAAGTCGTTGATCGGATATGCAAGCTTTATGGGGCCGCCTTGGCTCGCAGGGAGAGCCCTGAGGTTTTCGCCCGATCTGGTCGAGTGAGTCAGCATTATCGGATACTTCAATGCATCTTCGTAAGAGATTGCAAATTCCTTTTCATCAGAGCATACCAAAACAACATTCTTTGTTCCGGAAGGAACTCCCACGAACTTCAAAAGATCGGCGAGAGTCACTCCAACATATGTCTTGTCTCCCATCCACGGATCGGTTACAAAGAACTCGGTTTGGGGCAGTTCTTTGAACTCATCCAGCGTGAGTT
>Ga0209607_1004445_pt1 | contig 10390 bp, 8 predicted proteins | sample AD_UKC117_MetaG_FD_184413 | JGI IMG/M metagenome (GOLD analysis project Ga0209607, IMG submission 184413) | Active sludge microbial communities of municipal wastewater-treating anaerobic digesters from Hong Kong - AD_UKC117_MetaG (SPAdes)... | ecosystem: Engineered > Bioreactor > Anaerobic >... | reverse complement strand
TGTCTATTCTCCTGACCTCAACCCCATCGAGAAAAAGTGGGCACACGCCAAAGCTATTCGCAAAAGGCTTCTTTGTTCTATCCCACATCTCTTCAAAATTGAATCATTTTATATGGCGTAGGCTATATAAGCGAACCCTGTTCCTCGACCTGTCGTCGCTTGACGGAAGTGATGCAAATCAGTCATGACAGTGTCAATCGTTTTTTATTCCGGGAAGGATCAAGGGGCCAACAAAGCTTTTGCCTCTTTAAGATCAGGGGAATCAAATCCTTCTGTAAACCTGCTATATAGTTCACTAAGCAACCGGTAGACTTGATCTCGTTTGTTCCCGGATTGCCAGAGTCGGCATAAGGCCATCGCCGCACGTAACTCCAATGATTTAGCCTGTTGACAACGAGCAATTTCGAGCGCTTCCTGAAAGTGAATCTCAGCCTGGCGCACATCCGGCGGCGCCCGCTGAAGCAACAACTCACCTTTTATCCGGAAAAGCTCCGCATCATGGAAATGCTCATCGTTGTCATTCGCCAACTGGGAGGCTTTAACAAGAACACCGAGCCCAGCATCGGGATTCCCCACTTTCCCATAAGCTTCAGCCAGCAGGATGAGAAAATAGCAGAGTCCCAGTTTTGCTCCGGTAGCGGACAACTCCATTATGCCCTCTTCCAATTCCGCTGTACCTTCTGTACCCGCGCCATTCTGCACCAAGGCCCAACCATGCACGGCCTTTGCCTCCGCAAGCCAATAGGGAAACCCATGTTTTGTTGAAAGGCGAATGGCCTTCTCGGCCTTCACCAGAACGGCCTGAACGTCACGATGGTAAACCTGGTTCCAGGCGCTAAAATAGAAAAGAGATGCTTCGCTAAATGGATGTGACAGATTCTCAACAAGCTCGAACGCTTTCCGATCCCTGGAGATCGCTTGTTCGGGATAGCCTAGACACCAAAGGATATGCGCAGAATATAGCAAACAAGCTAACCCACAATCTTGCCCATACTGAACACACAATTCAGGTTGTTGCAGTTGACTATACTGAGCAATCGCTTTGTCGAAATATTTCAGCGCGACGGTCATTTTCCCCTGATGGAACAACGTGATTCCCATAAGAGCATGGGCATAGATGAACTGCGCCGTATCCCCTTCATCGGCCCTATCCACGAGTTGCCTGGCCAGTTGCAGCGCGGTTGGAATCACTCCGCTGATGCCGTAATACATCCATAAACCAAACACAATTTTGAAAAAGAGTGGAAAATTTTCGAGTTGATCACAGAGATTTTTTGCCCGGCTGTAGTTATGTTTTACATCTTCGGTCGCATACCCTTTAATTCTGACAAGAGCAATTCCTAGATTACAACGCAACGCCAATTCCTGTTGAAACCGCTCGGGTCCTTCCGGAAGCGCTGCAAGCGACTCAAGCCCCCGCTTGAGCAATACAACGGCTTCCTTGTCAAATGAGCGATCAATCGCGCGCTGTCCGGCGCTTAGCCAGTAGTGCGCTGCTTGGGCGTTATAGCCCGCTTCGGTGTAGTGATGGGCCAGCAACTCAGGTTGCGTGGTAATGGTTTCTGAAAAACGCAATTCCAGGATCTGTGCAATGCGTTGATGGTATTCCTGCCGGGTACTTAATAACAGCGATTGATAAGCTGTTTCCCGCATCAAAGCATGCTTGAAGGAGTAGGTGGGTTCCGAAAATAAAGATGTTGTATAGATCAACTCGGCTGCCCGAAGTCGCTCAAGCTGATCTTGGAGTACTTCCTTCGGGAGATCGATAACAGCCTGTAACAACGCGAGAGAATGTTCTTTGCCGATGATCGCCGCTATCTGCAACAACCGCTTGGGCTCTGGAGACAGCCGGTCAATCCGTCCCAGAAGCACTGCCTGAATGGTATCAGGTACGGTCAGTGGTGGTTCCTGTGCACTCTGCTGTACCACCATCTGAGCGAGTTCCTCCAGAAAAAAGGGATTGCCTTCAGCGATGCGCAGCAGGTGTTGCGTCAGATGCTTGGAGCAAGTCGCAGCCTTCAGCGCGCTCTGCAACACCGTCAAACTGTCTGCTGAATTAAGGGGCCGCATGGTAATTTGGGTGGCAAAGGATTTGTCCATCCAGGGCGGTTTATAGCCAGGCCGATAGCTTACCAACAGCAAAATCGAGACACCAAATAGCTGCGCGACAAGTCCTTGTAGAAATTCCTCTGAGGTAGGATCGATCCAGTGCAGATCCTCGACTTCAAGCACCAGGGGGCGTTGCCAACTACTGTTGATTAACAGTTGCCCCAAGGTCTGAAAGGCTTGCGCTTTAAGGAGTTGCGGGCCAAGGTTCATCAGTAGCTCAGTCGGGTCCATAATTCCCAACAGATAAAGTAGATACCTGACGCTGGCTTCGTCCTTTATGCCAACCTCCTTGAGGCTATCACGGATCTTTGCCGTAATGGTTTCGGCAGCATCCGTTGCTGTGAAGCCACAGCCATGCCGAAGAAGATCCAACACGGGCAGATAAGGGGTAGCATGACCATAAGCAACACAACGGCTTTCTAAATAAATCGGCCGCTTTCGTTTCAGACGACGGCGAAATTCATAGAGAAGCCTAGATTTACCCATACCAGGCTCTCCGATAATCCCCACGACCTGACCACGGCCTTGTTTGACCTGCGTCCACAACTTCTCAAGTTCAATTAACTCCAACTCCCGGCCAACAAATCGTGATACCCGTGGTTTGCTCAGCTCTCTCAGCGGTGAACGCCTTGAACCGATACTACGCGCCCAATAAACGATCGGTGGCGAAGCCATTGTGGAGGACGATTTCTCGATTGCCTCCACTCGCACCATCCCGCCCACTCGACGTCGCGTTTTCTCACTGAGAAGAATCATATCCGGCCCCGCCCAGCGCCGGAGTCTATGAGCCAGTTCAAACGTATCCCCAACCGCTGTGAGGGTGAAAGGCTGGCCGTTTGTTAGTGAGGTTCCCTGGATAATCTGTCCGGTATGTATACCAATGGTTACCGCAGCCCAGTTGTCCTCGTTGATATTGATCTCGACCAGCAAATCGCGCCAGTGTTGACTCAGGGTAAATGCAGCTTGCACCGCCCGTTGTGCATGATCTTCCAGTTCTGTGGGAACCCCAAACAACGCCTCTATCCCATCATCCAATGCGCGCCGGACCGTGCCCTCAAAACATTGGATTGCCTTCAGAGAAACGTTGGCAAACTGTTGCATCAGGGCATGCATCACCTCTGGCCCAATCTGCGCCGCCAAGGCCTTGGCGTCCGCCAGACGGCAAACCAGCACCGTCACCGATTTGTATTCCCCCGCCAGCAAGGGCATTTCAGACGGAGCATCCGAGCACGCGGAATCTGGGAGTGTCGGCCGCTCTTCTCGTATCTCACGATCTGGCGTCTGGTCGTCTATTACCCCTGACCAACATTGCCGAGGCTCCGCTTCAGCCACCGTTTCGACTACGGGTCGCGCCGATGCAGGACAGTCCACTTCAATCGACGCCACGAAGCGATATCCACGCCCGTGAATAGTCCGAATCGTCCTTTGGGCGTGACCATCATCTCCGACAGCCCGACGTACTTCCTTCATGCAAGAGATTAATGTTGAGTCGCTGACGACTTTGGGCGCCCAAAGCTGTTCAGACAGTTCATTCATGGAAACAACGCGATTACGGTTCTCTATGAGGTAAATCATTACCTTGAAAGCTTGCGGACGGATCGCAACTCGCACTCCATCGCAGGAGATTTCTTGAGCGTCCACATTAACCTTATAGTTCATAAACTTATACGAAACATCCATTATTCCTAAGCCTATTTTTCGACGGTTATCAAATAAACGGCCCCGCGCTTACTGCGGGGTATTCGGCTGCACTCCCAAGCACAGTTGCCATAACAAGGGTGGCTCAAGATCAACGGGTTGGCGCTATGAGCCGCCCTTAGATCAGCCAACTCCACAAGAGCCCCGAAGAACCTGATGAAAATTTTATCATCCGCCATTGCCATCCAAATACCACAAAATTCCCATCTAAAAATCATTCATCCAAAAGCGTTATCAAGTAAATATTCGTACTCATTCTCTTTAGGACTTACGCATTGACGGAAGCGGTATAATGTGCTCATCAAGAAGACACCCGACAATTGGGAACGCTGCGCCATAATGCGAGAAATAAGCCGCCCTCCGACCCCCCTTTGCACGTTGCCGATGTACATGGGGTCTCTGCTGAGCGAGCCGAACTCGCCCAGTTATTGCCACTTATCGGAGGTGATGGGCATCTCTCATGAGAGTGTGAACCGTTTTTTACAGAGAGAGAATTATTCGCCCCAAGATCTGTTTAACGAAGTCAAATCAGGGCTGAACTTGAAAGGTGGCGTCTTAAGCGTGGACGATAGTGTGCTAGACAAGCTCTGTAGTCACCACATGGCTTTTGTGGGGCATTTCTGGTCGGGCAAACACCACCGAGTGATCAAGGGGCTCAATTTGATCACCGTGTATTACTGTGACATTGAGGGGCGGCATCAGCCGGTCAATGACCGGATTGTCGATAAGGCCAAAGGGAAGACGAAGAACGAGTATTTTCGGGAGATGCTGGCCGAGGTGCTGGCCTGGGGATTGGAGCCCGCCTTCATCACGGGGGACAGTTGGTACAGTGGCGTTGCCAATCTCAAGGGGGTAAAACACTACGACCTGGGGTTTCTGTTCGCGCTGGAGTCCAACCGCCTGGTATCCGTGGAGAAAGGGACGTGGACGCAAGTCCAGAAACTGGATATCCCGGAGGAAGGGCGGGAAGTTTGGCTGCGCGAGTTTGGGAGGGTGAAAGTGTTTCGGACGCGCCTGAAAGAACAGGTTCGCCATTATGCTGTTCACCTGTCTGACGGCGGGCCTTTGTCCTCCTTCGGCCGTGACTCGTTCCTTTGGCTCCATGACCTGCATTGGCAAATCGAGCAATACCATCGGGTGATCAAGCAGGTATGCCACATTGAGCATTTTCAGGTGCGTACAACCTGCCACCATACAAAACCACGTGTTCGCTGCCATGTGTGGTTATACCCAATTACAGCAACTGTGCCTTATGGAGGTACTCAAAAACTGCTATCAGGTACAGCGGAACCTGTTTAGCAATGTGGTCGCCGAGTTCATTCGCTCCTTCATACCTGGCAAGGAACACCTCAGCCCACAATTCCATTCTGCTGTCAATGCGTAAGTCCTATATAAAAAAAGTCACGGGCTATAAGGAACGTGACGCTGGAAAAAGGAAGGCTTATTTACGTCTTCGCGAACGGTACCTCTGGCGGGGGAAAACGTTGGTCTACGTGGATGAAAGCGGTTTTGCGTCGACAGTCACACGCCGTTACGGCTATGCCCTGAAAGGACAGCGCGTGACCGGTCTGATCTCCGGATACAAACGACCGCGCACTTCGTTGATCGCCGCGCGGATCGGAACCGTCTTTGACGAACCCTTCCTGGTTGTAGCCTGGATTCCATTATAGATCATATCAGTTAATTACTGATATGATCTAATATCGGCTTTGCTATATTAAAAAGAATAAATTCCTGCTGTAAAAGTGATACTCATGAATCACGCAGGCGTGTGTTTTTGACAAAGTAACTCAATGGGAGAATTTGATGATGCGAATTCATGCTGGTTCAAACCAGATAAAGCAGTTGGCCGTTTACGGGATGGTGATGGTTGTTCTATGGCTGTGGGGGGCGATAGCATTCGCTGCTACAATCACCATTGACCCAACCCCGCCAATAGCCGGTCAGCCGATATCATTCACAGCCAACGATATTAATGCTACTGCATGTGGAGGTGCCACGCCCTATTTCGAATGGGTTGTCGTTGACACTAGTAGTACATCTTTCATTTATTCTGATACAACAGAAATTCCTTCCATCACGACAACCATTTCTAGGGAAGGTAGATTGAATGTCAACGTGGCTATATATTGTCGTCCTCCCTCTACAGAAGGAGGAGCACTCTTAGTCGATTCTGGGTCTAGAGACTTCATCGTGGTACCACCACTATGTGATTGGAGCGCCAATCCGAATCCAATTACGGACGAGAAGAAAGCTGGCGAGGTTTTTACCCAACAGGTCACTATTACGGATAACGGTTATTGCTCGGCTTCTACCTTCACAGCGTCCGCAGAAAAAGGTCAAATTAATGGTAATAGCTCTCCTTTTGAGTATACGCTCAATATTCCCCCCAATGCGACGGGTCGTGTTACGGATACGATCACGGTGGCATCTCGATGTCCTGCTGGTGCCAGTTCTTCCCGAGCAGCCTGCGACGACTCAATTCAAATTCCAGTGGACATAACGATTGAAGCACCGCCACTCAGCGCTACCATCACCGAGCCCACCACTACTTGCACAGGCAGGCCAGGCCAGGCAATTAGCTTCGTAGGTCAAGCGGAAGGCGGCGTACCGCCTTATTCTTACCAGTGGGAATCCCAGGGCCAGGTTTTCGGTACAACAGCAAACGCATCACAAATCTTTACAGCAGAGGGCACTTATCGGGTGACCTTCACGGTGATGGATAGTGCAAGCCAAACGGCTCTTCCCGCCTCAGTGAATTGCACGATTATGGCCGATGCTCTTACCGTGACGGCCCAGTCCACTTCCCCGCTGCCTTATGTGACTGGAAATGTAATCAACTTCCAGGGCAACGCTACTGGCGGTACAGCGCCATTGACCTATGCATGGACCTATATAAGGGACGGTGGCGTGCCACAACCCTTTGGTAGCAATGTCGATAACGCTAGCTTGACCCCTGATCAACCGGGCCAATATGCGGTGGTGCTCACCGTGACCGACAGCATGAGGCCCAATCCACAGATCATACCTTCAACCCCCATTTCGTTCACGGTGGACCAGGCTAGACCTGACAACGCCACCTTGCAAAAAGAACAAGGTTCGGACAGCGCCAGCACCAACGCGACGGTACCGTTTTCGGTGAGGGTGCGCGTGGATGGCCAGCCCACGCCGAATATTGATGTTGTGTGGAGGGTAACGCCGGCCGATGCCTCGGGCCGTTTGCTCAACGATCAGGATCAGCTAGTCACCACTTTTACCACCACCACTGATGGAAGTGGCGTCGCTAGAGCAAGGTTCTCTACTGGTAATCAGTTGCTGAGATACAGAATTGCCGCCTTGGTGGATACAACAGCCGGAACGGCCAATCAAGCTTTTGACATCGCGGTGGGTATCGCACCCTTGGTTGGGGGTGAAACCACGCCTGAAAAAGCTATGGCGCTTTATACTGACCAAGCGTGTCAAAATAACCGGGGCCGGAGTCCAACATTGAGCGAACTGTGTAACCAATTGGGCAAGGCCACGCCTGAAGAGGTGAACACCACGATGAACCAGCTCACGCCGCGTAACGCCCCGGACGCCGCCAATACCAACCAGTCTATGGCCAAAGGTCAGGCGCGTAACGTCCTGTCTCGATTAGCGGCTCTGAGGCGAGGAGCCAGCGGCATCAGCGTATCCGGTTTGGCGATCAACCAGAACGGTCAATCCCTCCCCACTGACGCGCTGACCAGTGCATTACGCGGCGCGCGAGGCGGCGCCGCTGGCGACGAGCCTGGTACCGAGTTGGATGGCCGGTTAGGTATCTTCATCAATGGCACGATTGATAGAGGCGACAAAAGCCAAACCAGCCAGGAAGAGGGCTTCGATTACCGCTTCTACAATATTACCGGTGGCATGGACTATCGATTCACTAACCAGTTTGTCGCTGGTTTCGCCTTGGGTTATTCGTCTTCGAATGCTGATTTGGATAACAGTGGGGGCGACATGGACGCCACCGGTTATAGCCTCGCGGCCTATGCCAACTACTTCATCAACGAAAACGCCTTCCTCGACGGCATGTTGATGTACGGTAAAGGCAGCTTCGACATGAAGCGCAACATTGACTATGTGATCACGGGCCAGCAATACACTGCCAATTCCAGCCCAGACAGCAAGCAATGGGGCGCCCGTATCGGCGGCGGCTATGATTTCAAATTCGACCAAGGGATTCAGGCGACCGTTGGTGGCCACCTAAACTACCTCAAAGCCAATCTCGAAAGCTTCGATGAGAATGGCGCTGAAGGCAACGGCTTGGATTTGAACCTTCATGTTGAAGAAACCTCTTTGAAATCGTTCACCTTTGGCCTCAGTGGTGAACTGTCTCGCACCTTCAGCATGTCCTGGGGAGTACTGACGCCCCTGGTCCGCGCCGAATGGATTCATGAGTTCGAGGATGGTGCGGTGCCGATCAGTGGTTGGTATCTGAACGACCCCAGCAGTCCATCGTTCGGCGGCACGAATGCCTTCGTCTATCAATCCGATAAGCAGGATCCCAACTACTTCTTGCTCGGTTTGGGGGCCAGTGCAGTGTTCAGCAATGGTATGCAAAGCTTCCTGTACTACCAAGCAACAGTAGGCAAGGAGAATTATACCGATAACCTGATCACTGGCGGCATCCGCTTCGAGTTCTGATTCACCTGCTCCTAGGATCTCAACTCGGGGCGCGGGTTGGGATTGGCTGGACTTCCCCCTCAACTGAGGGGGATTTTTTTGTATCCCCGTCCTATCTTTTCAGAACTGCTGGTCGCACACGTTGATAGGTCAAACTTTCATCAAGCGCCTGAAAAGCTTGGATCACCTCCTCCAGTGATGCAACACCCACTGGTTCTTCCAGATCAGCGACTTTGAGACTGGTCGGCAGTTTCATGCCAAGATTATGTTTTGAAACGAGACACAGCGCCTCTGGACTCTGGTTGGCGTCGGAAAATTCAATACTGAAGCTGGCATTTGGGCCGGGAATGTCGATGCGTTGACCCGCGGTCAGATAGGAATCGAGCGCATAACGGTTGGGGTAAATACGAGCGATTTTACTGCGCTCATCGCGGTAATAGCAGTAGAGATAACCATTGTCCGAGATCTGCACCATCAGGTCTAACCGCTCGCCCACATAGTAAACAGGATTGGTACCTCTTGGGGTATCTAATTGAATGAAAATCTTATTTATAACAGTTGCGCTCGATATGACAGCGGCTGACTCAACAAGCGGTTCTTGGATTGATAGAGTGTCTTTGACGGGAAGAGAGGGGGTTGTTGGTAAGCTTGGGGAATGCAGAATAGTTAGCAGTGTTGCTACCAACAATACGGGTACCGCAATGCCCAGACGCTTAAGCCAGCGAAGGCGGTTCGAAAAACTGCTGTCTATTTCCTGCGGATTTTTTTCAGGCGGCGCCTCTTCATCTAGAAATAAGGGATCAGGTAGCCGTTTCCCAGGTTGTGTCAGCATTACTGGCCGGGCTGGAAATAGTTGGATTTGGTCGGTATCAAGCATCGCTCTAGATAAAGCCTGCTGAAACGCCTTGATTGTTCGATACCGCAGCTCGACTTGAACCGCCAAGCCCTTCAGTAAAACCGCTTCAGTTGTTCCCGGCATGCCCGTTCCCAGCGTTGAGGGCGGCTGCAAGTGATCTTCTTGCATTCGTGCTGGCGCTTCTGGCGGCGTTTGTCCCGTTACGCTGTAATAAAGAGTTGCCGCCAGCGCGTATACATCTGTCCATGGCCCTTGTCGACCATGGGTATAGTATTGCTCCATGGGCGCAAAACCTCGCTTTAAAATCACTGAAAGACTGCGACTGCTCTCCGTTAAGGCAAACCGCGCTGCCCCGAAATCAATTAGCTTCACCTGTTGATCGCAAGTGATATAGATGTTGTCTGGACTGATGTCCCGATGCGCTAACCCTGCCGTATGAACTTCTTGTAACGTATCCATCACCGGCGAAAGCAACTCAAATGCCTGTAAAAATGTCAATTGCCCACCCTGCAAAGCAAGGTGCTGTCTGAGCGTCATGCCATCCAAATAGCTCATAACTAAATAACCGGTACCGTTGGTAGCGAAGAAATCCCGCACGGTGACAATGCCGGGAGATTCATTGAAACGCGCCAGAATTCGTGCTTCATCTAAGAATTTTTCTAATCCATGGACAAAGACTTGCTGCGCTTCGCTATGCACCGCATCCTGATAGACCGATACTATAATTCCATCTGCAGTCCGGGTTGCAAAGCCGCGTGGCAGGAATTCCTTGATCGCCAACTTGAGAGCTAAGATCAGATCATAGGCCAGATAGGTAATCCCAAACCCTCCCTCCCCGAGAATCCGCCCGATCAGATACCGTTCGTTCAACACAGTTCGTGGAGGCAGAAAAAGCTTCCCTCCGCTTGCGGGGGATTTCTCCTTATAACCGCATCGCGGGCACACCAGCGCCCCGCCATGGTCAATCATACACCCCATGCACAAGTGGTGTGGATTCATGCCTCACCCTCGCTGCTCCTGCGCGTTCTGTCATTTAGTGAGGAGCAAATGCTTCTCTTGATGTAGGCTGGGTTACCAGTC
>Ga0209607_1004442_pt1 | contig 10395 bp, 8 predicted proteins | sample AD_UKC117_MetaG_FD_184413 | JGI IMG/M metagenome (GOLD analysis project Ga0209607, IMG submission 184413) | Active sludge microbial communities of municipal wastewater-treating anaerobic digesters from Hong Kong - AD_UKC117_MetaG (SPAdes)... | ecosystem: Engineered > Bioreactor > Anaerobic >... | reverse complement strand
GGCTGCGGCGGGCCCGGGCAGGTTGACCGCCGGCGACACAACCTTGACGGCGGACCGGCCGGCGCTCACTTGTGGACGTGGACATCGGCACCGAGCGCAGTCAGCCGGGCGACCCGCGCGGGCAGGGTTGCCCACATGGACGATCACCGGCACGACCTCATACTCGGTCAGCGCAGCGAGGCCACGAACTCGCCGAGCCTGGTCATTCCCTCGTGCACGTCCTCCCGGGAAGCCGCGTAGGACAAGCGGACATGTGTGTTGGCGGTGACGACCCCGAAGTCACGGCCCGGGGTCAGGGATACGTGCACTTCCGACAGCGCCCGCTCGCAGAACTCCCACGCGTCCAGCCCCGTACCGGATACATCGAAGTACACGTAGAACGCGCCATCGGGGGTCACCGGTACGGAAAGGCCGATCGCGTTCAAGGCCTCAAGCACGATCCTGCGACGGGCCCGCAGTTCGGCGCGCCGATGCTCGCACTCCGCCAGCGATGACGGTTCGAAGGCAGCCAACGCCGCGTGTTGCGCGGGCGCCGAAGCACACAGGAAGTAGTTCATCGCCAGGCGCTCGACCTGCTCAACAATGTCCCCGGGCACGATAGCCCAGCCGAGGCGCCACCCGGTCATGCCGAAGTACTTGGAGAAACTGTTGATGACGAGTGCGTGCGGATCGGTGCTGAGCACACTTCTGGCGGACATTCCGTTCTCATCGGAATCAGCCAGCTCGAGGTAGATCTCATCGACGATGCGCCACCCGTTGCGGGAGCGTGTCAACTCGCAGATGGCGGCCAGTTCGTCGAAGGGAATGGATGTGCCGGTCGGGTTCGAGGGGCTGGCCAGCATGACCGCGCGGGTTCGGTCGGTCCAGGCCTGGGCAACCGACGAGCTGTCGAGCTGGTAGCGCGAGTGCGCACTTGTCGGCACTGAGACAACTCGACCTCCGAAACTGCGTACGATCTCGCGATTGCAGGGGTACGAAGGGTCAGCGATGAGCACCTCGTCGTCCGGCTCGACCGTGGCGGCGATAGCCAGCAGTAGCGCGCACGAGGCGCCAGAGGTGACGACGATGTGCTCCGGGTCGACTTCTACCGCGTGCCTGTCCCGGTAGAACCCGGCGATGGCCTGTCGCAAGGAGGGCAGTCCCAGCGCTGCGGTGTAGGGCAGCGGACGCCCGTCCATGAGCTCGCGCATCGCGTCACGTACTGCCGGAGGCGCTCCAAAGTTCGGCTCGCCCAGACTGAGTTTGATCACCCGGTGACCTGCGGCTTCCAGTTTCGCGGCTCGCTGGCCGAAAGCCATGGCGTGGAACGGTTCGGCCATCAACGCCCGCTCAGCGAGCTCCATCATGACCACCTTTCGCCACGTGGCTACTGGCCATCATCCACCACGATCAGGACGAGGGTGGCGGGTCTAGGGTCTGGCTGGCTTCCCCGGCGGGGTTCGGTGACGAAACGACCGCCCCGAGGTCGAATTTTCACCGAAAGCACCCGAGCCGGAAGTCAGCGACCGCTCAGCGCCGCGAAGAGTTGGGCTTTGAAACCCGCCTCATCCAGCGCGGTGATGACGCGCACGGTGGGTGCCTTGGCCGGTAGGCCGTAGTCGGCGAACGTCAGCCCGCGGGTTTGCTCATCAGTCGACACCAGCATGTGCCGGTAGTCGGATTCAACGATCAGGCTTTCGTCCAGCGCTACTGCCATCGCCGCTGGGTCCGGGAACTCGTGGTCGGACGCGCCGTTGAGCTCAATGGAGAACTCACGAACCTGACGCCGGATGTCCGAGGCGAACTGACCGATCGGTCCAGCGGCGAGAATCCGTGTCTCGTCCTCTGCCCGCATCATCGTGTTCTTCCGGCACACATCCCAGCCGATCATGGTCTTCGCGCCTGGTGCGGCGAAAACCAGCGCCGCCGCCTCCGGGTCCACCCACGCGTTGAATTCGGCGACAGCATTGACGTTGCCGATGCCATCAGCGGCCCCGACCATCATGTACGTGTGCTGGAACTTGGTTAACAACTGCGGGTCGATCAACAACGCTGTGGCTATGTTGCTCAATGGCCCCAGGGTGACCAGGATGTGCTGACCCGGCTCCCGATCGGCAATGTCCAGCAGCGCCTGCACCGCGTGTTGCCGGTCGGCCTGACGGCTGGGCTCGGGCAATTGTGCGCCACTCATCCCGTCGTCACCATGGATGCCCGCCGCCGTCTCGAGGGGTCGCAGCAGGGGCTTGTGCAGCCCGACGAACACTGGCACCTGCTGTTGGCCCACCAGATCCGCAGTGACCAAGGCGTTTCGCACGCAATATTCCAGCGGCACATTGCCGGCCACCACAGTCACCGCGCGCACGGTGCAGTCCGGGTGGTTGAAGGCCATGATCAGCGCGACCGCATCATCCGATCCGGTGTCGGTGTCGATCACGAGGCTGCGGGTCCGGTCAGTCATCGCGTTGCCTCGCCACGGCCAGTCGGTGCGTGCTGACCAGGGCTTGCCCCGCGCCGACCGAGCACGGATGCGGCCGCCCCGGCGCCTGCGTGGACGGCGTCAACCAGGGCTTGTCCGGCCGACAGCGCAGCAGCCGTGCCGCCGACGAGCGCGTCACCGGCCCCGGTCGAGTCGACCACTGAGCCGGTCAGTGTCAACGCCGGGACGTGCACGCAATCGCCATCGCGCTCGACGACATCGGCTCCATGTGCGCCCTGGGTGACGACGACGGGAACGCCGAGGGCTGCATGCAGCGCCAGCGCCAGACTCGCCGCTCCGGACGCCTCAAACCGGGCGAGTAGCGATTGCGCCTCTGACTCGTTGACGATCAGCGGATCGCTCGCGCGCAAAGTAGCCACGTTCACGTCGATGACCGGCGCCAAGTTGAGCACGAACCGGTGACCGCCCTGAACGCTGAAGTGGGCCACCGCATCCACGATCGCCGCCGGGCTTTCTCCCTGGCACACGAGGACCAGCGGACCCTCATGTGACACCTCACGCAGCGCGTCGACCGCCGCGGCCTCGGAGATCGCGGCGTTCGCCCCGGAGTCCACCACAATGCAGTTCTCGCCTGCATCGTCGACTGTGATCGAGGCCTGCCCGGTCGGTTCGTCACATTCCTCCAGCACCGCCGTGACACCGGCTTCGGCCAGCGCTCGACGCGCGAACTTCGCGTGCTCGTCGCGACCAACTGCCCCGATGAAGATCACGCGCGCTCCGCTGGTCGCCGCTTGCACACCTTGGTTGGCGCCCTTGCCGCCGACGCAAACGTGCCGGTCATGCGCCAGCACCGTCTCGCCGGGGGCTGGCAGGTGCTCGACGTAGAGAGAGCGGTCCAGATTCACCGAACCGACAACTACCACCGGTCTGCTCACGCTCGACTCCGTTCAACGCTGTCCATGGTGACGCTACCTCTGCTGGCTCGGCCGCGAAGGCAAATGCTGAGTGCCAAACCCGCGAAGTCGACTCGGGCGGCCAGCGACGCAAGCCTCACCCGGCCAGGACGCGCGCCCCAAGTCCCAGCGAAGGCCCGGGCAGGGCACTGCGCATGCTTGTGCTGCGAAGCTCAGGCACTTTGCGAAGGATCCATCGTGCATATCCGGAGATCCTGGTGTAGACCGCAGGTTCACGCCGGGCCCCGCAGCGATCTGCCCCGAAGCTGGTGATCCCCGCAAGATATGTCCGGCCGGCCGGGGACAGCACGACCAGAGGGCCCCCCGAATCGCCTTCGCAGGTGTCCACTCCGCCAGCCGGCCAGACTCCGGCGCACAGTTGCTTGGACGGATTCAACCCCCTCCAGACCCGTTCGCAAATCCGGTTCGCTTGAATCTGGACCTGCGCCTGTTTCAGTTGATCAGGTGCGCCGCGACCATTCGGACGGGTGGCACCCCAACCTGCCACTGCGGCCGTGGTCTCCAAAGCGTGAGTCGCGGTGAGCAGGGGCATCGTGGGCTGCAGTGAAGCCTGCCGCAGTCTGATCAGCGCGATGTCGTTGCGGTCAGTGCGCGGGTTCCAGCGGTGACGCACGATCCGGCGGGCCAGGATCTGCTCACCGGTTTTGCGGTCGAGTACCCGTCGTCCCAAGAAGACTTTGATGGATCTGGTCGACTCCCCGCGCAGGCAGTGGGCTGCGGTGACGACCCACTCGGGATGGATCAGCGCCCCGCCGCAGAACACGGTCCGGTCCGCGCGCCCGTAGCGTTCGCCGATGGCCACGATGCTGGGCCAAGACCCTTCCGGGGCATTGTCACCGCCGATGATCATGGGCTGTGACCGGACCACAGTCGCGGGATTGCCTGGGGCGGACGCCTGCGCCTCGGTGGGCAGCGCGACCGCAAGCGTCAACGCCGCCCCGATCGCGGCAATCACCTGGCGCCGCGCAGTGTTCATCTGTCCACTATGCGGTTGCAGCACGTTCGGAACAACAGCGTTTTCCCGCGCGACAAGGACTCGCTCCGAATCCCGGTCGGCTAACCGGGGCTGAGAACGCGCAATCTCAACTGTTGCGCCGACTCTGCCATCCGTTCGTCGTGGGTGAGCACGAGGTCCACGCCGACGCGCACGGCCGCGGCCAGGTGCAGCGCGTCCAACGAGCGCAGCGTCTCACCGGGAAGGATGCCCGCTTCACGCAACGAGGAGCCCGGCATCTCGTAGAGACTGACGCCGGTCAAGAAGTCAGAGATCGCAGCCATCCCCAGCATGCCCAGACCTTGCGCCGCGCGCCTCAATTCGGCTTCCAGAAGCCAGGAAGCCACCAAGTCCGGCTGCTCACTGTCGACAGCCTCGGCCAGCGCTGGGGATTCCGCCTCCTCGATGAGCAGTTTCAGAGCGACAGACGTGTCGAGGTACCAAACGCTCACCGGTGCCCGCGCAGGTCGTCAAGGACTCGGGCGGATGTCTGCTCGGCCTGGACCAGCGGCCACGCGGCGTACTCTGGCCGACGCTTGGCCGGACGATCGCAGCGCAGATCTGAACCTTGCGTGATCGGCACCAGTCGAGCGACCGGTACCCCACGTCGAGTCACGGTGTATTCCTCTCCCGCTTCCACGCCACGAATGATCACCGCGTTGTCATTGCGCTCCGATGGTCTGATCAAACGTCGCATTTTGTAGCACATGGGCACAGATAGGTTCGGTGAATATGCGACCAGCGGCTGGTCGTTTCGTCACCGAAAGGCGTGCGACCGATTACGAGGGACCCCGACCCGATCCGATCACTGTGAAGGCCGCCCACTCGCGCGTCGGTGCGCCAGCCTCGATCATCGCCAGCGCGCCTTGCCGCAGCGCCTGCGCCGGATCGCCGCCAGGCAGGTGCTCAACGACTGCCCCCATGAGCTGTCTGCCGGCATCATCATCGACGGGCCACTGCGCTGCGATGGCACTCGAGGTCCCGGCTTCGAACGCGGCCGGGATCAGCCCGAGCGGTTCGTCACCGGGACCGATCCGGTACAGCCCGCCGTTGCAGACACTCAAGGTGGTGCACCATGCGCGGTGGAGGTCTAAACCCCGCAGCGTTGACGCTGGCAGTCGGCCGTTCGATCCGGCGGACATGCTCAGCAGCAACTGATGGTCCTCGCCGGTCGCGGTCTCCGGGAACGTGCCGTGCGTGGCCAGGTGGATGACCGACGCATCGGCACCCGCTTCCCGCAAGGCGTCGACGCAGGCGCGAGCACCGACCCGCACATCGGCCGGCAGACCCGCCCGCTGCCAAACCTGCCCGAGGTGTTCGACTTCGGTGGCGGACTGTGGCAGTGCAGGCATCCCGGCGTAGCCCAGCAGCGGATCGCCGAGCGCCAGCGCGCAGTGACCTTCGCGGCGCTGGGCGGCCAACCGTTCCCACGTGGAGGCGCTGGGGCACACGGTCAGCGTCGTGGTCGTCAGCCATGGGTTGCCGCTCGCGTCGATCAGAGCCATCCACGGCACCGGATGGAGTTGGCGGTGCGGCACGATGATCCAGCGCGGTTTGCTGGCCGCGAGACCCGCGTCGAGGATCGGCTGAATCAGGACGTCGTAGAGCATTCGCCCCGCCTCACGTGCGGCCTCGAAATCTTGACCCTGCACAGCCCGGCGCGCGCCCACCACCATGTCGCCCATGGGGCTGGCATCAACCGGGGCTCGGCCGTCGATGGCGTAGCTGCCGATGAAGCCGCTGGTGAAGCGTTCGGGCAGTGGCAGGTCGGGTACCAGCTGGACCGATTCGCCGGTGATCACCAGTGCTGCGAGGCCAAGCGCGGGGTGCAGCGGATGGTACGGGACGACGTACTCGATCAGCACCTCGTCGGGAAGCAGCAGAGCCTGGACGGCGGCCAGGGCGGCAGGTTCGGCACCACCGGAGAAACCCGTGTCACCGGCGTACATCGACTCCACCGCGGCCAGGGCTGCTTGGCGGGCCGGGGCGCTGTTGTCGTCGACCGCGCGCACGGCACTGATCAGGCGCATCTCGCGGCGCAGAGGGTCCGGGTCGGGGTCGGGTGGGAAGGCCAGCACCCGGTCAGCCTCGCCCTTCTCCGCCGGGTCGCCGCTGTCGCCGTGGAAGCAGCCTGACAACGCATCGAGCAGGACCCGCGCACGGGCCGATTCGGTCAGGGCGAAGACCTCCGCGAGGTCGGGTTGCGGATCGTCCAAAACATCTCGCAGCAGCGGGCCGGTCACCTGGTCCGCGTCTTGGGACACCCACAGGCGGCCTGGCCGACTACGCCATCCGCGACGCAACTGCTCACACGCCGCGATCATGTCCGCGCGCAAGCCAGCCCGGGCTGCGCCGTCGGATTCCTGCCGTTGGAGCATGTCCTGCAAGGAGGTGGCAGCGGTCAGCCACGCCTGCATGTCGCCGATGCCTACGGCCGCATTCATGGCCGAGCGCAGCCGAAGTGCTGCACGGGTTCGCGCCCGATCAGAGGTCACCGTAGCGGGACTCCAGATCCGACAGCAGCGATGCGACCTGCGCAGTCTTCGGCACCCCACCGGTCGACTCAAAAGCCATGTCAACCGGAAGGACCTCGGTGCCCGCTGCCATTCTGCGTAATATGGCGTCGGCTTCCAGCCCCCTCTGCGACCAGACCTGGCTCATGGCTTCACCTGCCACGACGCTGACCAGCGAGGCCAACCGCTCCAGCCACGCGGCCTGTTCACCGACGTCCGGCAGTCGTGCGGCCCAGTCCAGCGCATCGGCACAATCGCGCATGGCCTGGGTCAGACGCTGCGGGGGATCGTCCGAGTCGGCATCGAAGGCGAACCAGGAACAGTCTGCGATCTGCACCCAGCACCGGAAGACCAGGCCGAACGCGCCGATCTCGACGGCATGTGCCCCGATGTCCTGAGCCTCTGCGCGGACGGACTCGTAGGTGGGGACATCCTCTGCGAGCAGGAACAGCGCTTGGGCGGCATTGAACCTCTCGGAGAGGGCCTGCTCGCGTTGTCCGAGCCGCAAGCGGATGAAAGCGCCCGTGGTCGCGGCCAGGTACGCGATGTCCGGCCGACCCGCCTGGCTCGCCTGCAGAAAATCCTCGTGAGCTTGTACAGCCACCTCTTCGGCGACGAGTTCGGGCTGGGCGTCGAGGCTCTGCGACAGGATTCCCTCGCTGGTGGCCCTGTAGAGCGGCATCAAGTCCATGGTCATCCCTGGTCGGGGCGGCACCACTGACGTATGTGGTCAGCGGTCTGGGGCTGGGAGAAGAACGAGCAGTGCCACACGCTGGAACTGCGCCCGAACGCCAATCGCCGTTGCGCGGGCACCGGGAAGTTTGGCAGACCGGCCGCACCCTCGGTGGGGACGACCATGTCGTTGGCTTCCTGCCCGAAGACGAGGTCCACGGCCGCATCCTTGACCCTGACCAGCGACAGCAGACTGCCGGTCGGTTCGAACTCGACATCGATGGCGTAGCGGGCCATGTCCGGACTGGCCGCGTTGCCCAGGGTGGCCAGCCCGGGGTCGGTCGGATCCATCGCTCGCAGGCCCGGCAGTCCCTCGACCGCACCTGCCGCCAGGATTTTGACGACGTCCAGCACCCCGCTACACATCAAGGCCTTCAGCGACAACGGTCCGTCGGGGATCAGGTTGAGCATGGTGGTCATCCGGTCGATGAAGGCCTTGATGTGTTTGTCGTCGGCCAGCGGTGTGCCACCGTTCGGCGCGGCGACGAAGACCGTGCTGCGCACCTGCAGCGGGGAGTCCGCCGAGGCCGCGACATCGGCGATCGCGCGCGCGACCAGCCCACCGCGGCTATGCGAAACGATGTCGAGGTCGAGTCTGCGGTCCGGCGGGATCATGGTCAACAACTCGGCGGCGTTCTGTTGCGGGGTCACGGACAAGCTGGGGTGGTCGAACGCGAGGACATTGCCGCCGTACGCATGCCACAGGCCTGCGATCACGTCGTCGGACAGCCCGGAGAACGTCCCGTGGCTCGTGGCGAAAGTGCCGTGGACGAACAACAGTGCCCGTCCGTCGATGCCGTCCCAACCGTGGTCGGCGAGGTTGCCTGCCCCTGCGGTACGAGTCTCGCCGGGAGCGAATGTGCGCAGACGATACGGGCGCGAGGTCTTCTCGTACTTGGCTGCGAGGACCCGAGCCAGCAGACCCACACCCTTCTCCAGGGCCGGGAAGACCAGCACCGACAGCAGTTTGCGCCCGATCAGCGCCACCAGACCACGGTTGTCGGCGTCGCCCTCGATCGGGGCCGAGGCGACCTCCCGGGGGACACTGAACTCCAGCGTGCCGGGGGCCATTGCGGTGGGCGGTTCCGGGAAATGCCACGTGGCGATGCCGGCTTCGTCCACCTGCAGCAGGACCTGTGGGGACTCGGGGCCGAGGTCCGGTACCTGCAACAGCATCAGGCCCTCGTCGTGCGGCCCGCGCACATCCAGGCCGATCGTGGGGACCTCCGTGGCGGCGATCTGGACGCCGTGCACTTGTTCCAGTCCCGCTGCGGCCAAGGCGTCGGTGAGTGCCGGCGTTGCGGGAGGCTCTTCATCTGCCCGCCCACCGAGCAACTCCGGTGCGCGTTCGGCCGTGCCCAACAGGCCGGGGGCCACCAGCGTCACGCCGGCTCCAAGGTCGACTGGGATGCTGCTGCCGTCGAGATCTGCCATTAGGAACCACCTTCTGGTTGTCGGTTCAGTTGGAGGTCCGGGTGGCCATAGAAGACGTAGGCCAAGGGGGTGGCCGTGCCCGCCTCGCCACGTCCGAAGCCAGCACGGATCTGCCGCACCGCTTCTCCAACGGGCAGGCCCTCGCCCAGTGTCCGCTGATAGAAGCCCAGTGCGATCGACTTGGCGACTTCGTCATCGACATTCCACAACGGTGCCAGGAACCCACGACAACCGTTGCTGAGGAACGCTCCGGCCAGCCCGCCGTATGTGGACAACACGGTGCTGGCCGTGCCCACCTGGCAGGCGTTGAGGAATACGAACGGCGCGCTGGATTCACCCAGCAGGCTGCCCTCGACCGTCAACAGGTCCAGTCGCCGGCCCCCCGACAGCAGAATCCCGGTGTATTGCTGCTGCGCCGTGCTGACCTGGCCGTGGCTGGCGAAGTGGACGACGGTGGGGCTGTACGCCGCCCCGTCACGTTCCAGAGCGCCGTTCATCAGCCGGTCCACGTCCCCTTCGCTGACCGTCAGCGGCAAACCGGCATAGGCCATGGCGATCGCCCGGCCTTCCTCCACCGCGTACGGCAGGTTGCGAATCTTCGTGTCGGACCCGTAATCGCCGATCACCACCGCAAGAGCGTCGGCATCCACGCGCGCGGCTGGGGGCACGGCTGGTCGGTCGGGGCCTCGGCGACGGCGAACGGGCGGCACCCAGCGACCCACCCGCCACAGGCTCCCCAACGGCCCCTCGGTCACCCCGGCCGGCAGCAGTGTGGGGTCGACCACCTCGTCGTCCACCCAGGCCAGCTCCCATGGCACAAAGGGCTCGCTGGTGGTCAGCAGCAGCGACGGCAGTTGTCCATTGGGTGTGGCCCGCCACGTTGCCTCCACCATCGCCCAGAAGTCATCGGGGATCACCCGGTTGACGAGTTTGCCCAACCCCCGGACCGTCAGCGGCAGCGACACCGCATCCTTCGCCGCGGGCAGTTGCGCCATCAGCTGCACGGCGAAGGCTTCCGCTGAGGGCGCCTCCAGCATGGTCGTGACCCGTTGCGACGGCCGGGCGATGTTCTCGCGCGGGTGGAAGAGCCATTCCAGTTCTGCCGATCCTGGCTCGCTGCGGATGGCGACGGTGAGGCTCGGAGCGCCGGTGTCGACGTTCAGCGTCACCCCCGTCCCGCCGGAGGCCGATGGCTGGGAGGGCGCGGGTTGAGTCTCCTGCGTGGCGACCACCTGGACGTCGCGCCACGCCAGCCCGCACAACTCTCCTTCGTACTCGAACGAGACCTCCAAGGTGCGGGTGGCGCGGACGTTGACGTCGCCCGCCTCGACG
>Ga0209607_1004437_pt1 | contig 10401 bp, 3 predicted proteins | sample AD_UKC117_MetaG_FD_184413 | JGI IMG/M metagenome (GOLD analysis project Ga0209607, IMG submission 184413) | Active sludge microbial communities of municipal wastewater-treating anaerobic digesters from Hong Kong - AD_UKC117_MetaG (SPAdes)... | ecosystem: Engineered > Bioreactor > Anaerobic >... | reverse complement strand
GGCCTTTGACCCGTCGGGTCGCCCGAAAAATCTTGGCGCATACCTTGGGTATTTTCATCAACCGGCAAGTCGGTCGTCCCGACCTGCAGCTTGAGAGCCTAATCGCCTGAAAGTCGAACATCGCGTTAAATTTAAAAGATTTTTTAATTCAATCATCCTGGCTGTTATGATGACCCTGGCCTTCGGGGAATTTGCGATTCCTTGCGCCGTTGCCGATAGGCAGTCTGTTGACAGGCGCGCGAGCAATAGACGTGCCTCCCCTACTCACGCACTGCCACTCTTGTTGCACCGCCATGTTGAGTGACCCGCGGTCGGCAACGAACCTTGACCGCACCTTTCGAAAAAGCCTCATCGGTTGCCTTGCTCGACCAGACAAACGCTTCACCCGCTTTGAGTTGCGCCATCCGCTCGGGCGTCAAATTAGCCAGCGCCGCATTGGCCTTCTGAAGATGCTTGAGCCAAGCGGGTGAGTTAAATTTGTGCAGGATCATCTGGCTGGACAGCTCAATCAGGCTTACCGGCACCGAGGGCGGGTCTTGGCTCGCGACCATAATGCTGACGCCTTTGTGGCGCATCTCGCGCACAACTTCAATCAACCCCGCCACCAAGTCCGGACTCTCGATATATTTATGCGCTTCGTCGAACACGACCAGCTTGTTGAAACTTCGGCCATCCACCCGCGCATCCGCGAACAATTGCAGCAGGACGACGAAGAGGCCCAGCGCCTGATCCTTCTCAATAAACTCCTCGCGCAGGTCGACAATCACCAGACGACCCGGGCGAACCACCGCAGTGAGCGACGCCGTATCGTCGATGAAGTCACTGGCCAACTCCAAACGATCCTTGGCCAGTGACTTGAGATGATCCGGGATGGTCGAGGCTTCCACGCCGGCGCGAAGACCCTCGAGCGTCATGCCATCGCGCATCCCTTTCATGATCCGGATCAGTTGGCGGATATAGGTCGCTTGGTTGCCCACGGCGCCCATCAGAAATTTCCAGTGGGCGACTTTCAGTTCTGAGGTCGCAAACGTTAGGGGTAGCACCTGCAGGTCCGGATATTCGGCCTTGCGTTCAGCCAGCTTGTCCGTCGGAACCAGCAGTACCACATCCGAAAGCGCGCGCGGCTCAGCGCCGTAGACGTCGCGAAGCTGACGAACCTGTTCCTCGACTGTGTTCGCGCCGACCATCGACGTAAATTCAGGCCGATAATCCATCGTGGGACTGTAATGGAAGATCACCGTCGCCAAAGGTTCCGGCAGTCGGTTGACACCGGGGATACGTAGAGACGCCATCTCCGCCACAGCGCCGAGGGTGTAGCTCTTACCGCCCCCCTGGACACCGAACAGGCTGATGGTATGTGTTTGGTTCAGGTCCAGAGCGACGCGCCGCCCGGTGACTTCACCCAGCACGCCATACTGTGGCGAAGGTCCGGTAACGCCGAGCATGATGTCATAAGGCACCAGCGTGTCCTGACATTCTCCGGCAATGGCAAGCGTCGATAGCGAGGAACGATCTGGCCCTGCAACAACCGCCGCAGTTGCCGCTGGAGCGTCTGCTGTCGCTGGAGAAAGCACCAGCGAAGGGGACTCGGTGGCGCGTTGTTCCTGGAGGGACAGCTCTTGGGTGACCACCGTCATGCGCCCCTCTTCTTGTTTCGGGCGCTCCAACGCGGGATAGGAAAAAGGGGGATCAGGGTCCACGCTGAGGCAGCGATCCCGAGCCGGGCGGAGAAAGGCTGCCGTGTCATAGGTCGGGATGCTGGGCGCCAGGGTACGCCGCCGAATCAACTCCTGAGTGATCTCGGCAGCGACGTCCCGCGGCCCCTGCGTGATCAAAGTCATGGAAGCCTCGGTATCGCTCACCGCCGCCTCGATCAGTTGTTCAATCAGATCCCGACCGATACGATAGAACGCGATTCCGTTCTCCAGCTCGGGCGTATCGACGCCGGTTTTGCTGAAATCGAAAATGAGCGCACTGCGCGTGAAGGACAGACGATAGCTCGCTTCATCAAGGCGCCGCAGAAAGTCGCGGGCTTCCTGAGCGGCGTCCGGGAGCACTACGCCATGGCGTTCCGACCGCTCCAGATAGAATCCCAGTAGCGACGACAAATCACGATTCTTGATGGCGCGATCCGACCGGTCGATTTGCGGATCGAAGTGATAGCCAAGAACCCGCTCCGTCTGGGCAATCTGCTCCGCAATCGCCTCCTTCATCTGCACGTAGGCCGACAACTCGCCAACCTGACGATAACACTTGACCTCAACCAGCCGGCAGGTGATCCAGCGATCCGTCGGATCCAGGTCGAACAACGCCAGATCGGTACGCCGGAAACTCACCGCGTCGCCCAGTTCCAGTGCGTTTTGGCGTAACGCCTGATAAAGCTCCAAATGAGCGTCCAACGGGACGACAATCTGGTTCTGAAAGACGCCCTGGTGCTCCAGGAACAACCGGGACAAGGCGAGTCCCATCGCCTCAGCCCGTTGCGTCGGCGAAGAAAGCAGTTTGAGCGCCAACCGTCCTGACAACGAGCGGAGTTGATCCAGCAGGACCAGGGCATGCTGGCCCGTATCCGGCAAGCCGTAATCGCGCAGGATCGGCGTCAGCAAAGCTTCCAGTTCGGCGACCGAGCGCGAGGTGATCGCTAATCGGTGGCTCAGAGCGTTGACCCTGTCCGGCGAATGATCGATCAGGTAATCCGGACGGGTGGGATGGCGGCGATGGTCGAAGAACTCGATACCCAAATGACGATCGATGGTCAACACCCAGTCGCTTACCTCATGAACCTGATGTAGCATGGCCCGCTCGTCAGCGGAAAGACTCAAAGCCACCACCGGCCGCGCGTTGGGCAAACACTGTCCACGAGCAACGGCGGCCGTCGCCACGGACACCAGGCGCGACATGGTCCCGAGCACATCGGTCAGTTCCTCCGCGTCGGTCAGCGGTTGCGCCCTACCGTGCAAGGGCCGACGCAACCAGGTGATCGATTGCTCGTCTTCACGGTATTCCACCGCGAAGGGCTGCACGAGACCGTGAACGAAAGCAGCCTCTTCCGAGAGAGGCGCATCGATGGCCCGAATCTCTTCCGCCGGAAACACATCGAACAGAAACGAGAGATGCGCCGGATGACGGTCGGGTTCCTTGCGGAACTCGTCAATGGCGCGGATCGCTAAGCGAAGCTTCGGATGTAAATGGCTCTCAGTCGGCGTCGAAAAAGCATCGGCCTCCTTCGCATTCACCCCGGAGTCAGGACTCAGCAGTTCGGTCAAGGCTTCTCCGGTGGTCGGCGCATCCGGGTCGGAGACGAATAGCCGCAGGTCATAGCGCAGATCGGCAAACTCGGGGTATTTCTGCAGGGCCACCAACAAATCGGCCAGCACCGTCGCCCGGCCAGCGTTGAAGGCATTGAGCGTCAAGGTTCGAACATAAGGATGCTGGATCAGATAGCGTTGCACCCGTGCGGCCAGGTAGGTCGCATCGATCAGGGCGCCGCCGATGGCAGGCTCGGGCAATCCCAGCGCCGAACAGACCTCGCCGACCAGCCCACGGGGATCGGGTTCATCGGTCGCTGCGTACAGTGACCAAAAGGGATTGAGGTTGTCGACCGCCAGCGCCGCGCGGCCGGGTTCTTCTCCCAAGGGAATCACCGGCGGAAAACCCATCGGAGCCAATTGCCGCAGGAGCGCATCGCGGATGGGCAAAACCAGCTCACGATCGGCCGTCCGGGTTTTTGTCAACCAACACTGAGCCAGTTGCGCCCAGGTGGCATGCCAAATAGCGCGCAACGGATGGATCGGTCCCAACAACATGGCTTCCCGGCGACGGCCGCGATAGTCTTGCAACCGGAGCGAAATCGAATCCACGCTCAGTGCGGCCCGAAGCTGTGCAAATCCCTGGCGAACGCGCTGGGAATCCGCCGCCGCTGCTTGAGCAAGCGCGGCTTCCAACCAGACCACATACGCGCTGGCATAATTCTGCACCTGATTCTTCAAGGACAACAAAGGAGCGCCTTGCAGGATCAGTTGCCGGTCGCCTTGCAGGACGGCCGAGAAAAATGCGGCGCGCGCCTCCCCGAAACGTTGCGCTTCCTCGGTATCCGGCCACGGGAAAGAACACGGTATTTGGCGCAGGGCGCCGGTGGCGTCGACCTCCAGCCGTAAACGATTCAGCCCGCAGGGATCGGCCAGGAACGCCCGCTCGACCGTCGCCAGCGTACTGGAGGTCAAGACATGAGCTTTGCCCTCCCGGCCAAGACGAATTTCCAAAATATCCGTGCCCATCGCCTTGACGCGCCCATGCTTTTCGATCCAGGCACAGCCGGTGACCCCGATGGCATTCGGGTCGCGGCCTTGCGAAGCCGCCGCGAACTGCGCCCGGAACACGGCATGCAGCACACTGGACTCGCGGGGAACGGCCCGCTGCGGCGGTTCGACCTCAACCGCCTCATCGGTCAGCACATAAAAAAGATCGCTCTCATTCGGCGCGGTCCGATCGCCGGTTCCGGGCGTTCGGGTGAGTGGATCGCCCTGCTGATTGACCAGCGGGACCCGCTCACCGTCCTCGGTCTCGGCGTAGACCCGCACAAAGTGCCAACCTTCTTCCCAGTCGATCTTGCCAAGGGCGGTGAAGGCGATCTTGGCTGAATCCACGGCGCGCGTCCACGCTGCCTTGCGCCTGCGGAGTCCGGTAGGCCCGTTGTCCCGAGACACCACCTCGGCAACGAACCGACTCAATCCACTCACCTTGACGGGCGCAGGATCGACCCGAAAGGAAACGCCGAATTTCTTCAAGCCGGGTTTGGCGATGGGCAGAATGCGCTGACCGATCAGTTCGGCCAGTCGCGGATCGGTTTCGTCGTCCTTGACGACCGGCAGGTCGGGCAACTCCAGGTCGCCGATGAAGATGGCATCCGGCGCGATGCCGCCATCTTCGAAAACCCAGTGATTGAAAGCCAGCGGCCAATTCGCCCGATCCTTGACGATTTGATGCGTCCAGTCGCGGGGATTCGCTACGCCCACCTGGGCCAGATAGGCGCTCAATTTTTGGCGGAAGGCGGCGTTTTGCAGACCCAGATCGAAAACGCGCGCCCGTTCCGAACGAGTGGACCAAGTCATCCGTTCGACGCATTCACGATTCCGGCTGACCCGGAGCGGCGCGCGCTCCAGTGAGGACAACAGCGCAAAATCCGGGATCAGTCCGACCTCGAACAACGCCGCGCCGATGGCCTCCAAGTCGAAGTCGTTGACCCTGGCGGTGAGCAGGAACCGCGCCACAGCGGCTTCGTCGGCGTAGGGCCAATTGGATTGACGCAGGTCCGCCAGCACCGCCTCAACCGCGCTGCGCAGCGGCAGGGGCCATTCGCTTAACTGCTGGGTGATCAGCTCGGTATAAGCGCCTTCAACCGGGACCTCCTCAAAGGTCGCCACCCCGAACGAGTCTTCCGCCGCCGCGCGCAGATCATTGGGGACGAAGACCAGCAGCGGCGGACGCCATGCGTTGTTGGGCAAGGGATTGCGCAACTCGACCAGCTTGGCGCCGGTCACCGCAAAGTCGGGCGCTTGATCGCGCAGCGCCTGATCTGCGAGCACCACGATCGTCGCGGTCGGGACCTGACTGCGCAATCCGCCGCAGAGGCGCAGCATCAAACCGCGATCCAAATCGGTCACCCGCATGCAGTGTCCAGCGGTGCGCGCCGCCAGCAGATGGACGAGACGGGGCAGCAGCACCGATTCCAGAGCGGCGCTCCACTCCGCGTCGGTCAGTTCGCGCAAGCCCTGGGTCATGGGGAGGTTCCTTCCGGAGCAGCGCCGATGGTATACCGTGGGACCACGGTTTGGGTGACGTAGGCGTCCGACAGGTCCCGATAGAAGCCAATCTCCCGCAGACGCGCCGTGAAGGCCTGGACGTTGGCGCGGAGCGCTTTCCGGTCGTCAATGGACGGCGCGCTGAACCCCTCATTCGGCGGCAAGCGATCGATGTACAGGCCGTACCGCTCACGCAGGAAAGCCAACAGATCATCAATCCGCATCTCGGCGGTGTAATAGCCGTGTTCGCCCACGCGCAGCACCGCGATTTGCAGCAACACTTCCAGCAGACGGCTGTCGAGCACAAACCGGCGTGGCGCGTGTTTGGCGCGGGCCTGGGCCAACAGCGCGCCCGGCCGGTTCTTCTGCATCAACGCATCCAGCGCTTCGATGATGTACTGGCGATGGAACGCACCGCGCTGCGCGGTCAGGATTTCAATGTAGGTCTCGAAATCCGATAGCCCCATTTTTAGCAACTCGGTCGTGTCTTCCTGCTGCCCGCCCGCTTCGTCCGCCAGCGAATCGCGCAGCTCCTGCAAACGCCCGTTAAAATATTTCTCGCGTTCATCGGCATAAGGGTCGCTTTGTAAGGCAAAGATTTCATGCAAACTGAGCGCGCCGGACAGCCCTCGGATGATTTTGCCCCGGGACAGCAGAAAATCGCCGAACTCGTCGAGTTTCCGGGCCATGAAGTAGGCGCGCACGAAGCGCGGAATCCGCCGGTAACAGGCATCGGTGCTGCGTTGCGCCAGCAGCGCGCTGGGCGAGGCGGCATGGCCGGTCAAATCCACCAGCAGGCCCAACCGGTACGGGCAATCGCCCTGCGGCTCCCGCGCCGCGCGCGGCTGCATCGGACAGGCGGCTACCTGACACAGCGGGTCGGCGGCATGCAAGGTCTGCCAGGCGGGTACGAGCTTGAGCAGCCGCAGGTGATACAGCGCCAAGTGAAACGACAGCAACAGCTTCAGGTACTCCACCATCACCGAACGCGGCATGAAGGGCTGGTAGAACAGCAACCGTTGCACATCCTCCGCCAGCAAATCGGCCGATCCAATGCACATCGGCGGGAAGCGGTCACCACGCTCCTTGGTGTTGGCCGTGTCCTTGCGCTGCGACAGGAAATGCAACAAGGTCGCGGTTTCAATATCGGTCCGCGTCGGGTCGTCCAGTTCGCGCGTGGCCGGGTTGAAGCCCTCGAAGAAAAACCGCTTCAGGTGCTCGATCGCGTGTTGCCCCGCCTGACGCCGGGCATGGTGCAGCATCTGATACAGATGCTGCGCCGCGCCATAATCCCGGGAATGTTTCGGGTTGCGGAAGCGATAGGTATAACCGTGCAGTGGCCGCGGTCCCGCGACGACCGGGTTGCGCTTGCCGCGATTGACGATGTCCATCAAATGCGTCTCGACCCAGCGCTCGACGATCTCGCGGTGTTGGGCAAAGCCGATGAACCGGTCGCTGGTTTGGATGAGATCGTCAACGAACTGCGTCACCGTCAACTCGCGTTTGTCGCGAAAAACGCTGGGATAACCACCATGCTCCAGGCGCTCAAACAGACCGGTAAGCACCCGATCCATTTCGATATGCTTGAAATCGAGATAGCTGATCTTGGGCAGGCGAAACTCCCGATCCTTCTTGCGCAGCGCCATCAGGCGTTCCCCTCGTGCAGCAGGCGCAGTTCGATGCGGCCATCGTCATGCCGCGCCAGGCGATAGAAATCGTGGCCGGTGGCAGTCAACAGCATCTCCCGGTAGGGCTGCGCGTTCAGGCTGTTTTTGAACACGCCGAGACACAGATAAAACCCGCGCATCTCCTCCACACTGGGCCGGTAGCCTTGATTCAGGCGCACCAGCATTTCGAAGATGTCGAGGTTGACCGACAATTCGCTGCGCGCGTTTGGGCTGCCTTCGCCCTGGAACGCGAGCCGCAAACCGCTGGGCATGTGTTCGACAAAGCGCGCCTGGGCCGCATGATCCTGCACCTCCAGCGTAAAACCCGTGCGTGGAAAGAGCCGGTAGCTGCTGACCGTCCCGTGCTCCACGGCGCGCAGTTGCAACGCCAAATCGCCGTGCAGATGATCAGCGCAGCGCAGTCCCTCTCCTCGGTTGATCGCCTGGAGTATTTCTCCCGTGAGTTCCGCCACCGGTTCATGGCCCCGGACAATCTCCACCAGACGCCGAGCGGCCTGATACGGCAACATCTGTTCCCAGCGGCGATCTCGTCGTTCAAAGAACTGCTGACGGCGGGCCATGGCGATGTAGGCGCGATGGCGCTGCGCGCGCTCCGCTACCGACGACTCGGCGACGCCGCGCGGCAAGGCGTCAAACAGGCGCTTGAGCACCTCGAAACCAAACGATCCCCGGCGCTCGAAGCGGAACAGCAGGCGATCATCGGGCCGCACGAAATCCAGTCCCCGGTCAAAGCGCGGATCTTCCTTCTGACCGACATCGACTTCCGCCAGGAGCGTGAGCAATCGATCGGCGGTGGGTTCGTCACCGCCCAACCCACTGTTGAAGTAGTAGCCGCGCATGATCGCATCATGGTCACCCGCTGCGTACAGGGCGTGAATCCCGGCGCAGTCGCGGTTGCTGATCAACAGGAACGAGAGCGCCGAGCGCAGATCACGCAGGGTGATGTGCAATCGTCCGCGCAGATGAATCAGGGTATAGAGCAGCTTCAACCGCTCGATCAGCCGAGGACCAGCCGTTTCGTCCTGGAAGCTGCGGGCGTTGTACACGGCATAGCAGCGTTCTTGCAGGTCGCAGCGGGCGCAAGCCGCCCACTGCGCGGCATCGGTCATCCGCTGGAGCGCGCGCTCCAAAATCGACCCGCCCTCGGCGTCGGCCACGACGCTCCGCAGATTCAGATTCACCACGGCGACACCGGCTTCCGTCACGCCCGAGGCGAACCCGCGCCGCACCCGGGCGGTCAGCCTCGGGAAGTCGCTTTCATGCGTCGTCAGGAAATCCATCAACCGCCCTTCGTTGATGGCGATCAACCGGGTCTCGCGATCCGGCCACTGAGCGGCGTCGCGGCCGGCGAAGGGGGCCAGAAATTCCCGCAAGACCGTCGTATTGTCCTTGGCGCCTTCGTCCTGGCTGCCATCGTAGTTGATCCAGTAGTGGCGGCCCTGCCATTCCAGCCGGCTGCCGTTGGGCAAGCCACGATCCACCGCGCCGCCGCGCCGCTCGACTGCCTGCTCCAGATGTTGCAGGAAGGCGGTCTTGCCATCGCCGGCGTTGCCGGTGATCAGAACCAGGCGAAACTCACCGGCCAGTACCGCCGGCAGCAGTTGGCGGTCGAGGGCCGTCTCGACATAGATCGCATCGCCCCAAGCGTCCATGCCGCGCGTGCCGGCGTTGCTGCGCCGGCTCTGGCTGTAGAGTGTGAGCAAGTGAGCGACAAACGGGTTGGTGTTGGGTTCGACTGGGGCGGGTCCGGCGTTGGTGGTGGCGGCCACCAGCGGCAGGTAGGCCAGTTGCGGCAGGCGGCGGGCGTGGCGCAGGTCTTTCAGGGCGTCGCGGAACTCCAGCGCGGTGGTGAAGCGTTCCGCCCGGCGCGGGGCTATCGCCTTGAGCAGAGCGCTCACCAGTTCCGGCGCCAGATCGGCGAAGCCGGAGCATTCGCGGGGATCGGGAGCGGGCCGGTTCAGGGGCGGTTCGGCGGTGTCCCAGGGATAGCGACCGGTCAGCGCCTCATAGAGCGTCAGGCCCAGGGCGTACAAATCACGGTCGGCGCGTTCGCCGTTGTGCGGGATGCCGTCACTGTCGAAATCCGGCGGCAGGTAACGACGCGAACCGCCGCCATGCGTTGCGCGGTCGTCCGCCCGCACCGAGACGTTGAAGTCGATGATCTTCGCACCCTGGTGGGTCCACAACAGGTTGTGCGGTTTGATGTCGCAGTGGTGAAAACCCTGAGCGTGCAGATGCGCCAACCCCTCGATCACCTGTTTGCCCAGTTCCAGGGCGTCCTCGGGGGCAAACAGACGGTTCTGGATCATGTCGCCGACGTCTGAACCCTCCACGTATTCGAACACCAGAAAGGGAATCAGCGCGCCTTGGGCGTCGGACAACACATCAGCGTCCAGCACCCGCACCACGCGCGGATGTTCGGGGATGTGGACCAGATGCCGGTATTCCTGCTTCAAACGCTCCAGGGTGGAATGCCGGTCGCGCACGATCAGTTTCACGGTGCGCGCCACGTCGCCGAGCGTGTCGATGACTTTGTACACCACGCCGAAGCTGCCGCGTCCGAGTTTCTTTTCGATGATGAACTTGTGGGTCAGACGGTGGCCGGCGGGCAGGTTGAGGTAATCCACTGCGGCGGCGGGAGCGGTCGGTGGCTCGGGGGGCGGTGGGGCAACCGGCGCGTCCTTCCGGTCGGGAACTCGCGCTAACAGGGCCTGTAGCTCGGCCAGCGCCGCCGGAGCGGTGGGCCGCTGCGCCGCGTCAAACCGACACAGCCCTTGCAGCCAGGGGTTCTGTTGCGTTAGCTGATAGGGTCGGATTTCGGTAAGCTACACGGCCCCTGTCCTGACTTGAGAACCCGCATGATCGATTTTAGAGGCCACCGCTTTGAACGAGACATCATCCTAACGAGTGTC
>Ga0209607_1004433_pt1 | contig 10409 bp, 9 predicted proteins | sample AD_UKC117_MetaG_FD_184413 | JGI IMG/M metagenome (GOLD analysis project Ga0209607, IMG submission 184413) | Active sludge microbial communities of municipal wastewater-treating anaerobic digesters from Hong Kong - AD_UKC117_MetaG (SPAdes)... | ecosystem: Engineered > Bioreactor > Anaerobic >... | reverse complement strand
GAATCGGCAGACCTGCACTCGATCCGGATCCGGACCCGTTGCCGTTCGAGCCGGCCGGGTAGTCCACCGGACCACGCTCGTGCGGGCGGCGGCGAGCCGAACCGGTCCAGGCCGGTCGAGCCTGCCGCAACCGCAGTTCGGAGAAGATGCCGGCCACCTGCTCCTTGTCCAGGGTCTCCTTCTCCAGCAGTTCCACGACGAGTCTGTCGAGGATGTCTCGATTGTCGAACAGGACCTCGTAGGCCTCCTGATGCGCCTGTTCGATCAAGGAGCGGACCTCTTCGTCGATGGCTGCCGCGATCTCCTCGGAGTAATCGCGCACGTGGCCCATGTCACGGCCCAGGAACACCTCGTTGTTCTCCTGGCCGTACCGGATGGCTCCGAGCCGCTCGGTCATGCCGTACTGGGTGACCATCGCGCGGGCCACCGCGGTCGCCTTCTCGATGTCGTTGGACGCACCGGTGGTCGGGTCGTGGAAGACCATCTCCTCGGCCGCACGCCCGCCGAGCATGTACGACAACTGATCGAGCATCTCGTTGCGGGTGGTCGAGTACTTCTCCTCGTCCGGCAGGACCATCGTGTAGCCCAACGCCCTGCCCCGAGGCAGGATCGTGATCTTGTGCACCGGGTCGCTGTTCGGCAACGCGGCCGCGACCAACGCGTGGCCGCCCTCGTGGTAGGCGGTGATCCGCTTCTCGGCCTCGTTCATCAACCGTGAGCGCTTCTGCGGCCCGGCCACCACGCGGTCGATCGCCTCGTCCACCGCCTCCGGAGTGATCAGGGTGTGACCCTCGCGCGCGGTGAGCAAGGCAGCCTCGTTGAGCACGTTGGCCAGGTCCGCTCCGGTGAAACCGGGCGTCCGCCGGGCAATGTTCATCAGGTCGATGCCGGGTGCGATCGGCTTGCCTTTGATGTGGACCTTGAGGATCTCCTCGCGGCCCTTGAGGTCCGGGCGCTCGACGGCGATCTGGCGGTCGAACCGGCCGGGCCGCAGCAGAGCCGGGTCGAGGATGTCCGGGCGGTTGGTCGCCGCGATCAAGATGACGCCGCCGGAGACATCGAAGCCGTCCATCTCCACGAGCAACTGGTTCAGGGTCTGCTCACGCTCGTCATGTCCACCGCCGAGTCCCGCTCCACGGTGCCGGCCCACAGCGTCGATCTCATCGACGAAAACGATGGCCGGCGCGTTGGCCTTGGCCTGCTCGAAGAGGTCGCGCACACGGGATGCTCCCACCCCGACGAACATCTCCACGAAGTCCGATCCGGAGATCGAGTAGAACGGCACTCCGGCTTCACCGGCCACGGCCCGGGCGAGCAGGGTCTTGCCGGTACCCGGCGGGCCATAGAGCAGCACGCCCTTTGGAATTTTGGCCCCCACGGCCTGGAACTTGGCCGGTTGCGCCAAGAACTCCTTGATCTCCTCGAGTTCTTCCTTGGCCTCGTCGGCACCGGCCACATCGGCGAATGTCGTCTGCGGCATGTCCTTGGAGATGATCTTGGCCTTCGACTTACCGAAGTTCATGATCCGCGAGCCGCCGCCCTGCATCTGCGACATGAAGAAGAACAACAGACCCACGATGAGGATGACGGGCAGCAGGGAGACCAGCAATGTCACCAGGATGTTGTCCCGGGGGACGTCCACGGTGTAGCCATCAGGCAGCTGACCGGCGTCCTTCTTGGCCTGCAACTGGTTCTGCAGTTCGATGCCCTGCCCGGTGATGTACTCCGACCTGACTTCGGTACCGTCCTGCAGGGTCAGCTCGATACGCTGCTCACGGTCTACCAGAGTGGCTTGCTTGGCCTGGTTCTGCTCGATGTAGTCGACCGCCTGCCAGGTGTCGACATCCTTGGTTCCGCCCACGCCGGACACCAGGCTGCTGCCGAGCAGCACCAACAGCACCGCCAGCAGAATCCACAACAACGGCCCACGCGCCAAGCGCTTCATGTTCATCTCCTTGAGGATAGAACGGTTGAACCCGGTGCGTTCATTCCCATGGGGCTTAAGGGGTGCGGCGGGGTGCGGCGGGTCTCTCGGTCCGGACTCGGCTTCCGTGGGGCTGTTCGGGGTCGACCGAGGGGTTTGGACCTGCGTCGTACCGGCGCCAGCGGTCAATCGGGGATCCGGGAGGCCACACGTCGCCCGTCTATGCCGCCAAAAAGCCCCGACGGGCGTGCCGGCCGCGCGCAAGCGTTGGAGTTAGGTACGCACGTTGGACAACCGCACCGGCGTTGGAGATACACGGCCGGCGGATCTCTCACCGATGTACCCGACTCCAACGGCTGTACACAACTCCAACCTCTGTGGACCAGAACGACGGCGTCCCTCCCCTCCCGGAATTGGGCGTTCGAAGCATCCCAGCCGCGCGCAAGCGTTGGAGTTAGGTACGCACGGTGGACAACCGCACCGGCGTTGGAGATACACGGCCGGCGGATCTCTCACCGATGTACCGGACTCCAACGGCTGTACACAACTCCAACCTCTGTGCACCAGAACGCGGCGCGACTGCGTCCCGCTCCACTCCCGGTCGCGCGAAAGCGATTCCTCGCCTACGCGTGGCCCTCGTACACCGACGGCGAGAGTTTCGCGACGCAATCGAGGTTCCGGTACTTCTCGGCGTAGTCCAGGCCGTATCCGACCACGAAGTCGTTGGGGATGTCGAAACCGAGGTACCGCACATCCACCTCGGTGCGCATGGCGTCCGGTTTGCGCAGAAGGGTCAGCACCTCGACGCTGGCGGCCCCCCGCGAACGAAGGTTGCGCAGCAGCCAGGACAGGGTCAGACCGGAATCGAGAATGTCCTCGACAATCAGCACGTGCCGCCCGCTCAGATCCGCATCGAGGTCCTTGAGGATGCGGACCACGCCGGAACTCTTGGTGCTCGATCCGTACGAACTGACCGCCATCCAGTCCATCTCCACCGGGATCTTCAGCGCCCGGATGAAGTCGGCCACCACCATGACGGCGCCCTTGAGCACGCCGACGATGAGCAGATCTTTGTCGCGGTAGTCCGCGTCCACCTGGGCGGCCAGCTGGGCGAGCCGGGCCTGTAGTTCCTCAGCGCTGATCAGGACCGCTTCAAGGTCTCCGTTGACATCCTCAACGTGCACTGCGCCTCCCGGATGCTCGATGCAGCACAAGACTGCCAGACTCTCGTCGCGCGCGGACACCGCCCGGCAAATCGATGGGTCCTTGGCCACGCCAGGCGGTCACCAGCGTGAAGACCGACAGCAGATGCTCGCGGGTGATCGCGGCGCCCGGACACCCGGCTTGCAGGGCCATTCGCCGGATCACCCGCACTCCCACTGCCGGCGGAATCTCCTCGAGGGACCGGATCGATGCGGTGACCTGAGCAGTGCTCGATTCCACGTCGACGCGATCGGCCCAGGCATCGAGGGCAGCATTGTCCTCGCGCAATGAGGCCGCCGAACGGGCCAGACCGAGCACGACGTGATCGCCCAGGTCCTCGACCAGGGCGGGCAGGCTGTGGTGGCGGACCCGGGATCGGGCGTAGCGGGCGTCGGCGTTGTGAGGATCCTCGTGCGCGGTGAGCCCGGCCTGCGTGCATGCCGCGCGGACCGTCTCGCGTCGCAGTCCCAGCAGCGGGCGCCGGAGATCACCGTCGACCGGCGACATCCCGGCGAGGCTGCGAGCGCCCGATCCCCGGGCCAGCCGCAGAAGGACCGTCTCGGCCTGGTCGTCGAGAGTGTGTGCCAGCAACAGGGACGTCGCGTCGAGTTCGCTGGCGACTTGGCGCATTGCGCGATATCGGGCCTCGCGGGCGGCTGCCTCGGGACCGCCGCGCGAGCCCACGTCGGCGCGTCGGGTCACCACGGGATGCAGACCCAGGTCATGACATTGCGCGGCGGCGGTGGACGCGATGTCGGCGGAACCGGCCTGCAAACCGTGGTCGACCACGACCGCACCGACGCGATGGCCGCTGATCGCAGCTCCCGCCGCCAGCGCCAACGAGTCGGCGCCCCCGGAACACGCCACGAGGACCAGCGCGCTGGGGTCGCAGTCGGCCAGATTGGCGACCACCGCGCGGCGAACCGCCAGCAACGCCGTGCGGTCATTCACCGCCGTTCACCGGACATGGGCTGGGCACCACGGGCCTCCCGCGTCAGACCCGGGCAAGCCACTGCGTGGGATCCTCGATCTCCGCGCGGGTGGGCAGATGATCGGCGGACTCCCAGACGGCGTTGAGCCGGGGCATGCCGCCGTCGGCCATCACGGCTCGCACGAAGGAGGCACCCTGGGCATATTGACGCGCTTTGAGGTCCATCCCCAGGACCCTGCGCAGGAAACCCTCCCAGCCGCTGGTGCCCGCGGCCCGCCGGTACTGGAACGCTGCCCGGATCACTTTCACCGTGGGAATCGCCTGCGGCCCTACCTCGTCCATCACGACGTCGGCGTGTCCCTCCAGCAGGCTCATCACCGCCGTCAACCGGTCGAACACCTGCTTCTGTTCCGGCGATTGCAGTGCCCCGATCACCCCGTCGGGTTCGTCGCCGGACCTGACCGCCCTGACCGCGCCTGCCAGACGGCCGAACAGCTCACCGGTGCTCATGTCGGACAGGCCCATGTACTCGTGGATGTTCTCCAACAGGTATCCGGTCAGCCACGGTGCGGCCGCGAACTGGATCCGATGGGTCTGTTCGTGCACACACACCCACAGACGGAAGTCGCGCGGCTTCACCTGCAGTTGCCGTTCGATCTCCACGATGTTCGGGGCGACGAGCAGCAGCCGCGGGTCGTCTTCGGTGAAGATCTCGAACTGCCCGAGCACCCGCGAGCCGACGAAACCGAGCACCAGACCCAGCTGCGCTCCGGTGGCTCGGGAACCGACCTCGCGGGTGAACGCCGAGGCGGTCTCCAGCCGTTCGGTCAGTGGCGCACTGATGCGCCGAAAACTGTCGAGGTTGGAGCGGATCCATTCCGCTCGGTCGACCACCTTCACCTCGCTGGGCAGGTACTGGTGCAAGCCAGTCGTCTCCTGCACCAAAGGGGTCGCCTCACCAGCCAGGTAGTACAGCTCCGCGACGACCTCGTTGGCCTCATCGGGGCTCAGGCGCGGCCCGCCCCCCACCACCCGAGCACCCAGGGTGGCGGCTAGGTTCCAGTCCACGGCATCGGGCATGTCTCGACAGTATCCCGAGATCCCACGGGGCGTTTTCCGGCACAGGGCTCCGGACACGACCCACGATCCGGCTGACGCTTGGAACACCGGTGCCCTGAGACGTAGGCTCTGCGCGTGGACATCGAACGCTTTGCCGCATTCGTGGTGGCATCTGCGGTCGTCCTGGTCATTCCGGGACCCACGATCCTGCTGGTGGTCACGCGATCGCTGAACCACGGGGCGTCGGTGCGTCGCGCGACAGTGGCGGGCGTGGTGCTCGGGGATCTGGTCGCCATGACCGCAGCGATGCTCGGTGCGGGAGCCCTGCTTCTGGCATCCGCGGAACTGTTCACGATTCTGCGCATCATTGGCGGCGCCTATCTCGTCTGGCTGGGAGTTCGTACCTGGCGATCCGCAGGCAGCCAGTGGGTGCTTGAGAGCCCCACAGCCGGGTCGCCAAGACGTGTCTTCTCCGAGTCGTTCGCAGTCACGGCGACGAATCCCAAGAGCATCGCGTTCTTCGTCGCCTTCGTCCCGCAGTTCATCGACCCGGCGCGACCGTGGCTTCCGCAGATCACCGCCATGATTCTTGCCTTCGTCACGCTGGGCGGGCTGAACGCCGCGGGCTACGCATGGCTGTCCGGTCGCGCCCGCACCGCGATCGCGCAGCCGCAGACCCGCCGGCGGGTGGCACACGGTTCCGGCGGAATTCTCGTGGCCGGTGGGGTCGCGGTCATGGCCACGGTCCATTAGGCGGGCAGCGACGATGTACTACCGCCGCCGCCTGGCCGAAGTGCATGCCGCCGACTACGCCCAGTACGCGCGCGCGGCGGCTCAATTGCTGGTCGCGGAACTCGAGGGGCCAGGGGTGGTGATCGATCTCGGCTGTGGCGCCGGTGACCTGTGCGAGCCGGTGCGGGCAGCCGGCTTCGACTATCTCGGTGTGGATCTGAGCCCCGACATGGTCGCACTTGCTCAGCGCAGGTTCCCCGACGCCGCGTTCAGGCAGGGATCCGCGTTCGACCTGCCGTCCCTGCGCGGTGCCGCAGGGATCGTGGCGGTGGGCGAGGTCGTCAACTACGCGACTGACCCCCGGGCCGGGGCCAGCGGCCTGGCCGCGTGGCTACGTGAGTGCAGACAGCGACTTCGACCCGGTGGCATCCTGCTGCTGGACGTGGCCGGACCGTTGCGCGGCGATCCCGAACCCACAACGACCATCACGGTTGCGCAGGACTATCGAATAGCGGTGACGGTGAGCACAGACCCCGGTCGGCGCGTGCTGCGGCGCACCATCACCGTCGATGACGGATTCGGCCGCGACACCGAGGTGCACGAATTGCACCTGATCGACCCGGTGGAGGTGATGGCCGCCTTCGGGCAGGCCGGGTTCGAGCCCACCGCCCTCCAGGGATACGCCCCCGACCTGCCCTTCCCGCGCGGGTGGTCGGGTTTCCTCGCTCGGGTGATACTCGATACATGAGTTCCCCAGCCGAGACGTCGCGCGGGTTGCGTCCTTTGATCCCCGTGGTCGTTCTCCTGGGCGTGATGTGGTTGCTCGAGATCCTGGACGCGGCCCTCCCCGGGGACCTCGACCAGTTCGGCATCGAGAGCCGTGACGTCGATGGCCTGACCGGAGTCGCGGCGTCCCCGTTCCTGCACGCGGACTTCGCACATCTGATGGCCAACACCGTGCCGTTCCTGATCCTGGGGTCCATCGTCGCGCTGCGAAAACCGCGTCGGTTCTGGCCGATCGTCATCACCATCACGGTCGTCGGCGGGTTCGCGGTGTGGCTGCTCGGCCCGACCAACACGGTGACGATCGGTGCCAGTGGCGTGGTGTTCGGCTTGCTCACCTACTTGATCACCGCGGGCATACTGACCCGGCACTGGCTGGACGTGGTCATCGCCGTGGGAGTGCTGTTCGTCTACGGCGGGATCCTGATCGGGGCTCTGCCGTTCGGGGTGTCCAGCGGCGTTTCCTGGCTGGCGCATCTGACCGGCGCTGCGGCGGGTGTGCTGGCGGCTTTCCTATTCGCCCGGCAGCCCGACGGTGTCGTCCATGTGCCGCAGTGACGGCAGGAACCAGGTGGACAACCCCACCCCCAACACCCCCGCGGACATGATCACGAATGCCACCTGCAGACCCAAGAACTCGACCATGGGTCCGCTGATCAGGTAGCCGATCGGTCCCGCGACGTATGCCGCGGACGTCAACAGACCGATGACCCGCCCACGCAGGATCCCCGGCGTGCGGTGCTGGATCATCAGATTCACCAGAGGACCAACAGGTCCGTAGAACAGGCCCGCCAGGATCGCGAAGATCAGCAGGACCGCGTACGCCGGCAGAGTGGCCATCCCGAGGACCGCAGCCCCGGATCCGGTCATCGAGGTGACGAACGCCAGCCTCCTGCCGATGCGGTGTCCTATCGCCCCATAGATCAGAGCACCAACGATGCCGCCACCGGATAGGGCCATCACGGTGACGCCGAGCCGCTGCGGTTGTTCCAGGCCCTGGAAATAGACGGGCAGAACCACGCCCTCGATGGGTAGCCAGAACCCGACGATCACCATGCTGACCAGACCGACCGTTCGCAGGATCCGGTCGTTCCACACGAACCGCACCCCTTCCACGGTCGACGTCCACACACCTGAGGCGTCCTCGTGACGCTGCGGGCGTCCTGCCCCGGGTATCCGGACGGCATACATGATCAGGGCGCCCACCGCGAACATGGCGGCGGACAGCCAGAACGTGGTGGCCGCGCCGAGGAAGCCGATCGCCAGACCACCGATGCCAGGACCGATCAGGAAAGCGGCACCCCAGATCGCCTCGTGGATCCCATTGGCCCGTTCCAGGCGCAGTCCCGCGCTGCGAGCAGCTTCAGGCAGCATCGCCTCCCGCGCACTGATTCCGGCCGGATCGAACGTGGCGCCGAGCACGGCGAGCGCCGCCAACGGCCAGAACGACAAGGTGTACCAACCACTGAGGATCGGGACCAGTGCCACCGAGGTCATGGACAGCAGATCGGACACGACTGCCACCCGGCGGCGACCGACGATGTCGACGATCACCCCGGCGAAAAGAAAAGAGACCAGCAACGGAGCCGCGGTGATGGCACCCAGCGCCCCGGCCGCGCTCGCCGATCCAGTGGCCTCCAGCACCAACCACGGGAAGGCGATCATGGAGATACCGTTGGCGGTCCCGCTGAAGATCGTGGCAGCCTCCAGCGCCCCGAACGGCAGCCAGTTGCGCGAGGACACACCGCATTCTCTCCGGTGGTGACACCGTTGGCTGAGCGGGGCAGACGACGCCGCAGGCGTAGCGGGAGTGCACCCCCCGGGCGCGGGCGGACTCGCCATCGCGGTGGTCGTATCCATCGAGCTGGGACTCGCACTGTGGGCGAGCAGCTGCCAGCGCTCGACGGGCCGGTGTCCTGTGTACTGGCGGTCCATCGCGGCTCACAAGTGCCGCGGAGTGCCATGACACCTCAGGACAAGGCAGGATGGTTGTGTGACTTCATGGCCCGGGGGATCGTTACATGCCAGCGCGCAGGTGGTTGTGGTTGGCGCGGGTATCGCCGGCTTGAACGCCGCGCATCACCTCACGGAAGCAGGCCTCGACGTCGTGGTCGTGGAAGCATCAGACCGGGTCGGTGGCCGAATCCAGACCGACGAAGTGGATGGCTTCCTGCTCGACCGGGGTTTCCAGCTCTACAACCCGTCCTACCCGGACGGGGCGCGTGTCCTCGATCATGAAGCGCTCGAACTGCGTCCCTTCTTCCCGGGCGCGGTGCTCAGCACCGAGGCAGGACCCCGCTGGCTGGTCGACCCGCGCCGCGCCACCCGCGCGGCTCTTCGCAATTTCCGGACCCCGCTGGGCGTGATCGGCACCCTGCAGACTCTTCGCTACTTCACGGGATGTGCGGTGACCGACCCCGAGGAGTTGCAGCAACGACCGGACATGTCGACCAAAGAGGCCTTCGAGCAGGCCCACATCGGGGGCCGGGCCGGCCGGATGCTGCTTCAACCCTTCCTCTCCGGGGTGCTCGCCGACACCGAACTGCAGACGAGTCGTCGTTTCACCGATTTCGTGTTGCGATCGCTAGCCCGCGGGACACCCGCCGTCCCCGCGGCAGGGATGCGCGCGATACCGGATCAGTTGGCTCGCCCACTGCGCCGCAGGATCTTCCGGGGGGTGCCGGTTCATTCCGTGGCGCCGGACCGCGTTGAAACCCAGGCAGGATCCATCGACTGCGAGGCTGTCATCGTGGCCACCGACCCGACGACAGCAGCCAGCCTGGTGCCCGGCCTTCCTGCTCCCGGAATGCGCGCACTGACCACTTGGTACTTCGGCATCGAGGAGGACGACCTCTACAACGGCCACCCCGTCCTCGTGCTGGATTCAGAGCACCGGGGACCGGTGACCAACGCCGTCGTCGTGAGTTACGCCGCACGCGAGTACGCCCCGCAGGGACGCCATCTTGTCCAGGCGACCGCGGTCGGCCTGAAGGAAGCGGGCATCGACGAGGTCCGGCACCACCTCGCGGATCTGTACGGCGTTCCAACGGGTCATTGGGAACTCGTGGGCCATTACCCGCTGCCTGAGGCCCTGCCCGCAGCGATACCGCCATTCCAGGTGGCCAGCCCCCAGGACTTCGACGGGGTTCTGGTCGCCGGGGACCATCGTGACACTCCGTCGATCCAAGGTGCGCTCGTCAGCGGCAGGCGCGCCGCAGCTTCGGTCATCCGCCGACTGCAGTAGGCGCTCAGTTTCCCAACGTCACCGGTCCGCGGTGGCCGGCGTTTCCGAATTGACGCAGGATTGAGCAGGACCGAAGAAGGAGCAGCATGAAGGCAACCTGGAACGACACCGTCATCGCCGAGAGTGACGACACGGTGGTTGTCGAGGGCAACCACTACTTCCCCAAAGACAGCGTGCGGTGGGACTATCTGACACCGACTGACTCTCACACCACGTGCCCTTGGAAGGGACAAGCCTCCTACTTCACGATCGAGGTCGATGGTCAATCCAACCCGGACGCGGTGTGGACCTACCTGGATCCCAAGCCGGAGGCGGCCAAGATCAAGGACCACGTCGCCTTCTGGAAGGGCGTCGTCGTCTCCTGACAGACCTGTTCCGACCGTTCGATCATCTGGGCCTGGCGGCCCGCATTCCTATGGGGGTCCGCGGGTGTGGGTGATGACGGGGATGGTGTGGGTGTCCATGGTGATGGTGTACCGGCCGTGGTGTAGGTCGTTATGACATCTCGAACAGAGGAGGGCCAAGTTTGAGAG
>Ga0209607_1004431_pt1 | contig 10412 bp, 10 predicted proteins | sample AD_UKC117_MetaG_FD_184413 | JGI IMG/M metagenome (GOLD analysis project Ga0209607, IMG submission 184413) | Active sludge microbial communities of municipal wastewater-treating anaerobic digesters from Hong Kong - AD_UKC117_MetaG (SPAdes)... | ecosystem: Engineered > Bioreactor > Anaerobic >... | reverse complement strand
CGCCATCCTGGTGGGCGAGATGCGCGACCTGGAAACCATCCGCCTGGCCATGACCGCCGCCGAAACCGGCCACCTGGTGTTCGGCACGCTGCACACCTCGTCGGCCGCGAAGACCATCGACCGCATCATCGACGTGTTCCCGGCCGAGGAAAAGGAGATGGTGCGCGCCATGCTGTCGGAATCGCTGGTGGCCGTCATCTCGCAGACGCTGTGCAAGCTCAAGGACGGCACGGGCCGCGTGGCCGCGCACGAGATCATGCTGGGCACGCCCGCCATCCGCAACCTGATCCGTGAAGCCAAGGTGGCGCAGATGTACTCGTCCATCCAGACTGGCCACAGCATGGGCATGCAGACGCTCGACCAGAACCTCACCGATCTGGTGCGTCGCAACACCATCAGTCCAGCCGAAGCCCGCGGCAAGGCCAAGATCCCGGAGAATTTCCCCGGATGAAGATGCCCGCCTTCCGGCTCAGCGTGCTGCCCGTCGCTGCGCGGCACCGCGATCCGCGGCAAGCCAGCCACGGCCATGCGGAAGCAAGGCCTTTTTGGCCCGCCAGCCCATACGTGGCGGGCGCAGGCAGTTATCAATTCAATAGCAGCCAGCCCGGCTGCGCGGGCTGAGAAGCAGCAGCCGTCAAGGAGTTCTCGTCATGGAACGCGATCAGGCCAGCAAGTTCATCAACGACCTGCTCAAGCTCATGCTGCAGCGCAAGGGCAGCGACCTGTTCATCACAGCCGACTTTCCGCCCGCCATCAAGGTGGATGGCAAGGTGACCAAGGTGTCGGCGCAGCCGCTGTCGGCGGCGCACACGCTGGCGCTGGTGCGCGCGGTGATGAACGACAAGCAGGCGGCCGAGTTCGAGCACACCAAGGAGTGCAACTTCGCCATCTCGCCTGCCGGCATCGGGCGCTTCCGCTGCAACGCCTTCGTGCAGCAGGGCAAGATGGGCATGGTGATGCGCGTGATCCCCCAGGAGCTGCCCACCATCGACGGCCTGGGCATGCCCAGCGTGCTCAAGGACGTGTCCATGAGCAAGCGCGGCCTCACCATCCTGGTGGGTGCCACCGGCTCCGGCAAGTCGACCACGCTGGCGGCCATGGTGGACTGGCGCAACATCAACTCACAGGGCCACATCATCACGGTGGAAGACCCGATCGAATTCGTGCACCCGCACAAAAACTGCATCGTGACCCAGCGCGAAGTCGGCCTGGACACCGACGACTGGGGCGCGGCACTGAAGAACACCCTGCGGCAGGCTCCGGACGTGATCCTGATGGGCGAAATCCGCGACCGCGAGACCATGGAGCACGCCGTGGCCTTCGCCGAAACCGGCCACCTTTGCCTGGCCACGCTGCACGCCAACAGCGCCAACCAGGCGCTGGACCGCATCATCAACTTCTTCCCGGAAGAGCGGCGCGCCCAGCTGCTGATGGACCTTTCCCTCAACCTGCGTGCGCTGATCTCGCAGCGCCTGATCGCCAAGCAGGGCGGCAAGGGCCGCACGGCGGTGGTCGAGATCATGCTGAACTCGCCATTGATCTCCGACCTCATCTTCAAGGGCGAAGTGGGCGAGATCAAGGAAATCATGAAGAAGAGCCGCGAGCTCGGCATGCAGACCTTCGACCAGGCGCTGTTCGACGCCTTCGAGGCCAACCTGATCAGCTACGAGGACGCGCTGCGCAACGCCGACTCCATGAACGACCTGCGCCTGCAGATCAAGCTGACCAGCAAGCGCGCCAAGTCGCTGGACCTGGCGGCCGGCACCGAGCATCTGCAGATCGTCTGAGCTGCGCCAGGATGCCCGTGCCGTGCCTAGAATGGCCGGCATGAGCACCAGCATCCACCCCAAGACCTACGAACCCGCCACGCCCCGCCAGGTTGCCTTCCTGGGCCTGGGCGTGATGGGCTACCCCATGGCCGGCCACCTCGCGCTGGCCGGCCACAGCGTCAGCGTCTACAACCGGACCGCCGCCAGATCGGAAGCGTTCTGCACCGAGCTGGCGGGCACGGGCCGCGTCCAACATGGCGCAACGCCACGACAGGCGGCGGCTGGCGCCGACATCGTGTTCTGCTGCGTCGGCAACGACGACGACCTGCGCTCCGTGGTGCTGGGTGACGATGGCGCCTTCGCTGGCATGAAGCCCGGCTCCATCTTCATCGACCACACCACCGCCTCGGCCAATGTGGCGCGGGAACTGAGTGCCATCGCTTCTACAAGAAGCCTGGCGTTCATCGACGCGCCGGTGTCCGGCGGACAGGCTGGTGCGCAGAACGGCGTGCTCACGGTGATGTGCGGCGGCGAGCAGGCCGCTTTCGACGCCGTGCGGCCGGTGGCCATGGCGTTCTCCCGCGCGTTCACGCTGCTCGGCCCCAGCGGTGCCGGCCAGCTGACCAAGATGGTCAACCAGATCTGCATTGCCGGCCTGGTGCAGGGCCTGTCGGAAGCCATCGCCTTCGGCCAGCGCGCCGGGCTCGACATGCAGCAGGTGCTGGATGTGATCGGCAAAGGCGCGGCGCAGAGCTGGCAGATGGACAACCGCGGCAAGACCATGGTCGAAGGCAAATTCGACTTCGGCTTCGCCGTCGACTGGATGCGCAAGGACCTTGGCCTGGTGCTCGACGAAGCCAAGCGCAACGGCGCCCGCCTACCGGTCACGGCCCTGGTGGATCAGTTCTACGCCGACGTGCAGCAGATGGGCGGCAACCGCTGGGACACATCCAGCCTGATCAAGCGGCTGAAATAGGCCCGCAAGGCTCGCCAGCCTTGGCCGACACTCCGCCGTCCTCAATGTGGCGGGCCTCTGCCGGAAACGGATGGGCGCCGCCTCGCGCCCTTGCGCACATGCGCCCTCCAGCCCTGCCTACTTCTTGACCGGCGGCAGCGTCTGCACCTGGATCGGTTGCGGCGCCTGCTGGATGGTGGGCTGGGTCACGGGCTGGGTCACCGCGCCAGTGGCTGCGGGCGCGCTGGTGGCGGCGGGGGCCACGGCGCCGCTGCCCGGCGCGTCGCTCACCGGCGTGGGCCCGGACGACTGGCCCGTGGAATCGCTCGGGTGCAGCGCCGCCTGCTCGCTGATGAAATCGATCACCCGCACCACGCGGTCCACGCCGCCGGTGGTGCGCGTCACTTCGGTCGCCAGCTGCGTTTCGCGCTGGGTCAGGCGGCCCATCAGGTACGTGGTGCCACGCTCGGTCACCACCTTGATGCTGTTGGCCGGCACCCCGTTGGCGTTGAGCAGGTTGGTCTTGACCTTGGCCGTGATGGCCGAATCGTTGGCGCGCTGGGTGATCGACGAATTGGGCCCCACGGCCAGCTCGTTGACCACGCCGGCCACGTCGCCCACGCCGCTCACCGCCGCCTGCACGCGCTGCCGGTCCTGCTCGGACGGCACCTCGCCGGTGATCAGCACCTTGCGGAAGTAGCTGGTCAGGTTCACATGGCCGCGGTCCCCCAGCACCTCGCCGGCGGCCCGGGACGCGCGCGTCTCGATGCCCTGGTCGGCCAGTTGCGTGCTGGGGCTGCGACGGTCGGTGATGACCAGGCCGGTGGCCGTGGCGCCGCCCACCAGGGCCAGCGGTACACAGGCCGATACCCCGCCGGCCAGCAAGGCCGCGGCCAGGGCCGTGCGCACGAAGCGCGCATGCTGCAATCTCATGTGGCAATCTCCTCGTCGCCCAACAGTTGCTGATCCAGGTTGTCGCACAACACGTGCAACACCAGTTGATGGCATTCGTGCACGCGCGTGGGCCGCTCGTGCGGCACGCAGACGTGCACGTCGGTGTCGCGCAGCAGGCGGCCCAGTTCGCCGCCGCCGGCGCCGGTGAGGCCGATGACGACCATTTCGCGCTCCTGCGCCGCCTCGGCCGCGCGCACCAGGTTGGCGGCGCGGCCGTTGGAACTCAGCACCACCAGCACGTCGCCCGGCTGGCCCAGCGCGCGCAGCTGCGCCGCAAAGGCGTCGGCGAACTCGCCGCGCCGGGCGGCCGCGGTGAAGGTGGCTACGTCGGTGCCCAGCGCCAGGGCGGGCAGCTCGGGCCGCTCGCGCTCCATCCCGCCCACCAGCAGCGCCGCCATGTACTGGGCCAGCGCGCCCGAGGCGCCGTTGCCGCAGAGCATGATCCGGCCGCCATTGGTGACGCAGGTGAGCAGCGCCTGGGAAGCGTCGGCCACCGGCCGCGCCAGCGCGTCAGCCCACTGGTACTTGAGGTCGGCGCTGTCGACGAAATGCTGCTGGATGCGCTGCTCGAGCATAGGCCGCGATCATACCGAAAGCGCGACCCCATGGTGCAAATTTAGGAGCAAGCTCAGGGTTTTGTAGCATGCTTCACAGCCACTTACCGGGTCATCAGCCGGCGTCGAACGCGGCCTTGATCCAGTCGATGGTGCCGCCATCGATCGCCACCACGTCGAACCGGCAGGGCGGTGGCGCCCGCAGCCGCCCCAGGTAGTGGCGCGCCGCCAGCACGATGCGGCGCTGCTTGACGGCCCCCACGCTGGCCGCCGCGCCGCCGTGGCTGGTGCGTTGGCGGGCACGCACTTCCACGAAGACCAGCGTGCCACCGGGCTCGCGCAGGATCAGGTCGATCTCGCCGCCGCCGCGCCCCGGCGTCCGATAATTGCGTTCCACAAGCATCAGCCCGGCCTTCAGCAGGTGCGCCAGCGCCTGGTCTTCGGCCGAGGCACCGGCCTGCCGCGTGGTCGGCCGTCCCGGCAGCTTCCAGTTCGATAGCATCCCCTGACCGCCCTTCCTGCCCAAACAGAGCCCTGTTCCCGATGACCCACGCCGACAGCTCCCCGCTGGCCCGCCCCGACTTTGGCCCGGCGCTGGCCGCGGCGCGCGCGGCGGCCGGGCCGCAGCATTATCCGGCCGGCACGCTGTACATGGTGGCCACGCCCATAGGCAACCTGGCCGACGTCAGCCTGCGCGCACTGCACGTGCTGCAACTGGCCGACGCCATCGCCTGCGAAGACACACGCCACACCCAGCAGCTGCTGCGCGCCTACGGCATCGACGGCAAGCCACTGCTGCCGCTCCACGAACACAACGAGGCCGAGGCTGCGCAGGCCGTGCTCGAGCGCCTGCGCCAGGGCCAGCGCGTGGCCTACGTCAGCGACGCCGGCACGCCTGCCGTGAGCGACCCCGGGGCCCGCCTGGTGGCCGCCGTGCGCGCCGCCGGCCTGGCCGCCAGCCCGCTGCCCGGCGCCAGCAGCGTGACGGCGGCACTCAGTGTGGCGGGCGCCGTGGCAGGCAGCGATGCCACCGGTTTCGTGTTCGCGGGCTTCCTGCCGGCGAAAAGCGGCGAACGCGCCACCGCCGTGCAGCGCCTGGCCGCCGAGCCGCGCGCCGTGGTGCTGCTGGAGGCCCCCCACCGCATGGCGGCACTGGCCGGGGCGCTGGCCCCGCTGGGCGAACGCCCGGTGACCCTGGCGCGCGAGCTGACCAAGCAGTTCGAGCAGGTCGCCACCCTGCCCTGCGCCGGGCTGGCAACGTGGCTGGCGGCCGACCCGCAACGCCTGCGTGGTGAATTCGCCCTGGTGCTGCACCCGGCTGCGGCCGCGGTGCAGAACGCTGACGAGCATGACCGCGTGCTGCTCACCCTGCTGGCCGAACTGCCGCTCAAACAGGCCGTGAAACTGGCCACCGAGCTGACCGGCGCGCCGCGCAATGCGCTTTACGAGCGAGCGCTTGGCCTGAAGGCCGACAATGCCGCCCCGAAAGACTGACCGGGCAGCGCCCTAAGGGCTGCTGCCCTCGAACCTTGTCGCCCAGCCGTAGCCGGTCAGCAGAATCCGCGCCGCCTCGAGGTGCCTGGCCGGATCGTCAATCATCCGGTTCAACCTGTCCGGGTGATGGCCCCGTGCGAACTGGGCGCGCTCCCGCCATTGCGTCCGCCAGTCAGGGACCATGGTCATGACCCTAGGCTCGTCGGGCCATCTTGCGTAGCCCGCCAGCACCGCGCATCCCAGGGCTTCACCGCGCACCATCTGCCTCAGCGAGATGCGCCGAACCACCCCGCCGGCGACGGTCACTTCAGCCCGCCGCGAGAGGCTTTGCCGCAGCGCGGTCTTGAACCCCGATGGGGCCGGCTCGAACTCCGGGTTCGGCAGCGCCAGCCAAGCCAGGTTCCAGGCCTCGGGCCCGACCTCTGCCAGCCAGTGGTTGGCAGATCCGGGGTAGCAGTAGCGGTCCACCGGATACGGCGACCACCGGTACACCCTGGTTGGCTCTTGCGACATGCAACACCTCGCTTTCCGACCATCTTAGCGCCAGCCATCGATCACCCCGGGCGGAAACGATCACCGGCGGACCGGGACACCCAGCCTGCCCAGGCTCAGTGAAAAAACGCGTATGCCACGCCGACGGCCACCACCAGCCCCACGGCGTCGGCCAGCACCGCGCAGGGCAGCGCGTGGCGGGTGTGCTTGACGCCCACGCTGCCGAAGTACACGGCCAGCACGTAGAACGTGGTCTCGGTCGAGCCCTGGATGATGGCGGCCAGCTTGCCGGCAAAGGAGTTGACGCCGTAGGTCTGCATCACGTCCACCATCAGCCCGCGCGCGCCAGAACCCGACAGCACCTTCATCAGCCCCACCGGCACGGCTGGCAGGAAGTCGGTCGGTAGGCCAAGTGCGCCGACCGCCCAGGCGATGGCGCCCATCAGCACGTCCATCAACCCGGCGGCGCGGAACACGGCGATGGCCACCAGCATCGCCACCAGGTAGGGGATGATGCCCACGGCCACGCCAAAACCCTCCTTGGCGCCGTCGACGAAGGCGTCGTACACGTTCACGCGGCGCAGCGCGCCGGCCACCAGGAAGGCCATCACCACCGTCAGGATGGCGCCGCTGCCGATCAGGCCCATCCAGCGCGCCGCGTCCTCGGCCGGCAGGCCGCCCAGCCACCAGGTCAGCGCGCCAGCACCGGCCGCCAGCATGCCCAGCGGCACCAGCAGGCCGGCGCGCAGCAGCGGGATGCGCTGGATCAGCGCCACCGAGACCAGCGCGCACACCAGCGTGATGGCCGTGACCAGCAGCGTGGGCAGAAAGATGTCGGCCGCGTTGAAGCCGACCAGCCCCTGCTTGACGGCCATGGTCTGGCGGATGGCGATGACCGAGGTGGGGATCAGCGTCAGCCCCGCGGTGTTGAGCACCAGGAACATGATCTGTGCGTTGGTGGCGGTGTCGGGCTCGCGGTTGAGCGACTGCAGCTCCTGCATCGCCTTCAGCCCCAGCGGCGTGGCGGCGTTGTCCAGCCCGAGCAGGTTGGCGCTGATGTTCATGGTCATCGCGCCCTGCGCCGGGTGCCCGGCCGGCACGCCGGGGAACAGGTGGCGCATCAGCGGGTTCACCGCGCGCGCGAAGGCGTCGATCATGCCGGCGCGCTCGCCGATCTTCATGAAGCCCAGCCACAGCGCCATCACGCCGGTGAGCCCGAGGGCGATGTCGAAGCCGGTCCTGGCGGCGTCGAACAGCGCCGTCATCAGCCGCGGAAAGACCGAGAAATCACCCAGCAGCGTCTGCACCAGCGCCGCCACGAAGGCGCTGACGAAGAACCCCAGCCAGACGTAGTTCAGAACCAAATCAACCCCTGGCGCTTGAACAGCAAGCGCAGCCAGCTATCAACACTATAGCTTATCGATTGATGGAAGCAAGCTCGTCATCGGTTCAAAAGGCCGCGGAGCAGGCCAACCCAGTGACCGCCTGAGGGGGCGTCCAAACTTGGCGAAGCCCGTGGAGCCCGGGGGTGGACCTATGCGCCATGGCACTTCTTGAATTTCTTGCCGCTGCCGCACGGGCACGGGTCGTTGCGGCCCACCTTGGCCTCGTGGCGCACCGGCCCCGTGCGCGGGCCCAGGCTGCGGGCGATGGCGTAGAGGTCGTAGACTGCCCACAGCGCCTCGCCCCAGGCCTCGAAGCGCGCCTCGCTGGTGCTGGGCGGGCCGTCCGGGTCGTACAGGTTCAGGGCCGGCGTGCCGGTGTCGTCGGCCAGCAGGTCCTCCACGCAGTCCAGCGCGTCGGCCATCGAGGCGGCGATCTCCTTGTCGCGCGGCGGCGCCCAGTCGTCGGCCCAGCGGTCCACCGCGAACAGGAAGCCCTGCGCCCACACCTGCGCCAGCGCGGGCGGCGGGCCGTCCTGGCCGGCGGTGGCGTCGGCGCGGTCGGCCTCGGGCAGGCTGGCGAGCAGGCCGCGCCAGTCGGTCACCGCGGGGTTGAGCGCGCGCTCGTCGTCCAGCACCTCCACCGGCGCCTCCAGCGCGGCGCGCAGCTGCGCCTCGCGCGCCAGCCAACCCATCTGCCAGCGCGTGCGCTGGCCTGGGCTGGCGAACACCTCGTCGGCCGGACGACCGAACACCGCGGGCAGCCATTCGTCCTCGCCCACGGCGCGGCGGGTGCACAGCAGCGCGGTCAGCAGGCCTTCGAAGAACTCCCATTGCGGCGTGTCGACGTCGCGCTCGCGCAGCTCGTCGAGCACGTCTTCCAGGGTGTCGAGCGTGGCGTTGGCGGCTTCTTCGGCGGCGGAGGGGGTGGGAGTGTCGGCGTCGGTCATGGGGCGATCAGGGTGGAGGCTTGGCGGGGATGGTAGCGCCCAGGCTGGAGCCTGCCCTCAAGGTGCACTCCGTCGACAATACGTTGGCGTCCTGGCTTGGCAAGAGCTATTGAATTCATAGCTGCTTGCACCCGCTGTTCCTGGGCTGGAGGCTGATTTGATTCAAATTTCCCTGTCGTACCTGCAACATCCGCCTTTCGGGCTGAGCCCTTCAGCAGGCTCAGGGCAGGCTTGTCGAAGCCTTGCGCTGAGCGTTGTTGTCTCTCCCTCCGTCATGTCCGATGGTGGCGCCGCAGGCCGGGATGTGCGCCCGGCGGCGCACCTACTTTCTTTTGCTTCGCCAAAAGAAAGTAGGCAAAGAAAAGGCGACCCCACTGGCCGTGTCCCTGCGCTTCGCTGCGGGCAGCCTGCGATGCTCGGGCATGGGGCGGCGCTGCGGAACTCGCTGCGCGCCTGTGGCGCTCCGCTCGGACAGCCGCAGCGAGTCAGAGCACGAAGCATGGTCTTGCTGCGCAGCCCATGCCCGCCCCACGCCCTGCGCTTCTCGGCACGGCCAGAGGGGACGAGAGAGAACACGGGCCATCGCTTCGCTCGGCCCCCGAACTCTGCGAAGGCCGCTCGGCTCGTTCTGGCACCCCCCCGATGGCCGCGGAGCAGGCCATGCCAGCAACCGCCGTGGCCGGGCTTGTACCGGCCACTGGCGGTGTCCCCCCTCGCGTAGCAGAGGGGGGAAGGCGCCGAAGGCGACTCAGGGGGGTGTCCCGATCCCGGGTGGCGGAACAAGCCGAAAGCTGTGGAGCCTGGGGGTGTGCCTGGACTGGGGGAAGACGCGTCAGCGACTCAGGGGGGTGTCATCTCTCACGGGGAGTCACCTTTTCCTTAACCCGAGCCCCACCACCGCGCTCACGACCAGCAGCGCGCCGACCACTTGCACCGGCGCGATGGCTTGGCCGAGCACCAGCCAGGCAAGGATCAGGGCGAACACGGGCTCCACGTTCATGATGGCCGAGTTGCCGACCACGCCCAGGCGCGGCAGCACGGTGAACAGGATGGTGATGCCGGTGCCGTACAGCAGCGTGAGCAGGGCCAGGCCCCACCAGCCGACCGGGGCGTCAGGCCAGGCGAAGCCTCCCGTGGCCAGCGCGCCGCCGGCGGCCAGCAGCGCCACCATGGCCATGGTGCCGAAGGTGCGCAGGCGGCCGTCCAGGCCGCCGGCCTCGTGCTGGGTGAGCACCAGCGCCAGCCCGAAGGTGATGGACGCCCCCAGCGCAAAGGCCACGCCCACGCCGATCTTCTGCCACTGCCCTGCCGCGCCCAGGCCGGAGGCGGCGCCCAGCACGTCCAGCGCCAGCGCCAGGCCGAACAGGATCACCGGCATGGCCACCAGCAGCGCGCGCTCCGGCCGGTGCTGGTAGAGCACGCGCGCCCACAGCGCCGTGGTGAGCGGGAAGCTGTTGAACACCAGCAGCGCCAGCGCCACCGGCAGCCGCGCCACGGCCGAATACAGGCACAGGCTCTGCACCGCAATCAGCACGCCGATGGCCGGCAGCACCTTGCGCTGGCGCTGGGTGAGCGCCAGCGGCACGTGCTGCGCCAGCAGCAGCGCGCCCACCACCAGCGCCGTGACCGCGCTGCGCACCGTCACCGCCGTCGGCACGCTGACGCCGTGGTTGAACGCCATGCGCGCCGCCACGTGGTTGGAGCCCATCAGCAGGGCGATGAGCAGCAGCGTGGCGAAGGCAGCGCCGCTGAGGGCTCGGGCAGGTTGGGTCATGGGTGGATCATCGCCGTGGGCACATCGCTAAGCTGACCCATCGGTGACGTGCCAAGCTCAGAAGGCGTGAAGGAATCCCGCGTGCCCG
>Ga0209607_1004426_pt1 | contig 10421 bp, 6 predicted proteins | sample AD_UKC117_MetaG_FD_184413 | JGI IMG/M metagenome (GOLD analysis project Ga0209607, IMG submission 184413) | Active sludge microbial communities of municipal wastewater-treating anaerobic digesters from Hong Kong - AD_UKC117_MetaG (SPAdes)... | ecosystem: Engineered > Bioreactor > Anaerobic >... | reverse complement strand
AATAAAAAATACCAGGTCGAATTTCTTATTTTGAGCCATAACTATTCCTGTATAAATGCAGGTGGATTTAAAAAATCGGTTTTAATCGCAGGTCGGTTCCACACTCCTTGCAAAACCTGTTATAAATAAGGTTGTGTCCGCCACAGGCGGGACAAAGATGCTCAATTTCAGTTCCACAATTGCTGCAAAAATGGTCGTCACGGTGGATGCCGGAGCCGCAAGCCGGGCACTGCCCCTTTTCCCTTCTAGTTTTCAGTATCCTTTCCTGATTGAAGTATTTCTTTTGAAGCAAATAAATAACCAGGGTAAAGATGAGGGCACCTGTTATACCGGCTGCCACTTCAGGAAGGCAATCAAACACAAATATGGATATTGTACTCATGAGTAAAAGCGAACCATACCATAACAGAGACTGTTTATGGCATGAATAAATCGCTTCTCTTTATTAATGGTTTTGATTGCGATTCCCATTCCCAGGATCGACATTAGGAAAGCGATTCCGTAGAGAATCACCCGTTTGTTTGTAAAAGGATTTTGGGCTACCCAATTCATAAACCAATCGGTTACCATCAGATTTCCCAATTCCCAGGTGGCAAGTAAAAGGCATCCGATAATACCAACTATCAGTGCCATTTCGAGCTTACTAATTTGAATTTCGTCTTTCATGATGCATATTTTTAATTAATGAGAAATTACATCAAATTCGGGCCAGCCTGCCGGTTTAACCGGCCGGTCGAACAAAAGCGTACCGGCATTTAATTTATGGGCCATATCCACCAGGCTCATATATTTCTTCAATTCAATGTACCACGGGCAAACGATGAGTACGATGGCCTCGTTAAACAACCTGACAAGGTGGGCTTTTTCCCAGTCAAATTCCTTAAAACGCCAGATATTATAATCACCCGTTTGAAACTTGTGTGCAGGCATATTCCGGAAGGCAACTCCATTGCCGGATATAAATCCCAGAATACGCTGAAATCCATTCAAATTATTTGCACCAAAAGCATGGTCATCCCTCTCCGAAATCGGCTTAAACGTTTTCAAAAAGTGCTCTGTTGCCAGCGACATAGGATGCTGTATACAAGTAAGGATGCGTATACCCGGATCAGTTTGATCTGTTTTTGCGGATGCTGTTCTTTCAGGTTTGCTTACCACGAGGATATCGGTTATTATGCTTTCCATGGTTTCGAAAATTTATGTTTACAAAATTATACCGGGAGAGCAGGCAGGCAAAACTGATTTTTGAGAACCGGGAGCTTAGTTTGCATTTTTTGCAAAAACCAAAAAACTATTTCACGCCTCATCTGTTCTTATGGTTAGTTTTCAGCGCCTTAATTTATTTTCACACTCACTTTGTTTAATTATTTTATAGTTTGATTGGTTTTTAACTTATTCACTGTTAAAGTATTGTTAATTTTCAATATATTAGAGAGTTACAGCTTATCTTTGATTGAAAGTGATATTAAAACTCAGGTTGTAATTGTTTAAGTCATTTCAGGATTAGTTGAAAACCGCTCTGAATTTAAAGCAAAGGATTCGTTCTTGTCGTGCATGAAATTTACCTTGTTGATAAACAAGTAAGTCCTTGCATAGCTATTAACTAACGTTCTAAATGATACTAACATGACTAACAAGGCATTACTAAACTCACTGTTGTTGAGTTTGTTATTTTCGGTTTCAAATTTCCTATTTTCACAAAACGATTGTACAGTAACATTGGATCACGGACAGGGATACACCACCGCTATCCAATCGGTTACTCTATCCGGGCCCGACACCTATGACATTGTATTGAATGTCAAGCACAACGGATGCTCGGGTAGCTGTAAAGCAATGGCCCGCTATTCTGTGGAGGCTGATCCGGGTACCTATACTAATGTATCGATTGAAATTATTGAAGGAAGTTTTAATTACTCAAACATTGATTTAGGACCCGATTTGGGTGGCGACCCATTCCAGGGTTTCAGGGTAACAGGAACTGCCGGATTCGGGAACGGTGTGCCGGGTGAATTTACCATAAGCTATACTTTAACCGGAGGTTTGCAGGACCAGCAAACACTCGTAAAAGCAGGGAACAAACTATTAACAGTTAGTTTTTCGATCGCTGATTTTGATGCAGTATTAAACTGTAACAATTCAAACATCTTCCCCTACTACGCACCACCTGATGGCGGTAAGCTTGATAACTCGCTCATTGGCCCTGAACTTACTTCACTTTATGAGACTTTCCAGGCAACAGGAACAGCTGTTTCAGATAATATTTTCCAAATTGACGGTAGCACCGTATTGATCCGGATTTTTGCTTTAAGCGGGCAATATTCAAACCTGCTCGATACATTAACCAGCCCGGCCTTCGGATTAACCGATCCCAAAGGCATTCCCGGTCAGCTCTCGATTTCAGGATGGTATCCAATTGATAACCTCCTTTTAATAAACGACCTAACTACTGAAGTGAATTATGCCCGTCCGGAATATCCTGCACAGGTTAATGCCGGTCTTATCAATTCGCAGGGCGACGTTGCCATGCGGTCAGACATTGCCCGAAATGCATTTCTGCTTGATGGGGAGGGTATTAAGGTAGGTGTGCTTTCGGATAGTTATAATAAAAAAATTGGCAATCCTGCCAACGACGATGTACTCAAAGGAGATTTGCCTGGAATTGGTGTTAACGCCAATGGCGACTCCATCCCAAATCCTGAAAATGATACCGATGTGGAGGTATTACTCGACTTTCCATACCAGGGATCGGACGAGGGGCGTGCCATGCTACAGATCATTCATGATGTTGCTCCTAAGGCTGACCTGGCATTCAGGACTGGCGTGCTTAACCCTATTGATTTTGCACAGGGAATCATCGACCTGAAAGATGCAGGTTGTGATGTGATCGTTGACGACATTACCTACATTTCGGAACCCTTTTTTGAGGATGGGCTTGTTGCACAAACAGTAAATAGTGTGGTAAGTCAGGGTGTGGCATATTTTAGTGCCGCAGGCAATTTCGGTACCAATTCCTACGAAAGTTACTTCAACGATGCCCCTACTCCTACCGGTTTATCCGGAACTGCACACAACTTTGCAGCTTCCGGTACGGATATCTATCAGAGTATTTCGGTTGATGAAGGAAATTACACCGTGGTTTTACAATGGGATGACGGTTCCGGTTTTTCAAGTACGCAAACCGACCTCGACATTTACCTGGCCAATGACAATGGTTCGACCTTATTTGGATTTAACAGGAATAATATCGGTGGAAATCCTGTAGAAGTACTGCCGTTTACTGTTGGACCCGGAGGTGCTGAAACCAACATCCTCATTTTAAAATCAGCAGGATTGACCAATGTTAGGATCAAATACATTGTTTTCCGCGGTCAACTGACAATGAATGAATATGCCACTGTTGCCAATTCAACAATATTTGGTCATCCAAATGCTGAAAATGCCATTACTGTAGGAGCTGTTTTGTACAGCAACACACCTGCTTATGGAGTGAATCCACCTACCATCGCTTCCTTTTCCTCACGTGGTGGATTAGAAGTAAACGGACAAATCAGAATGAAACCGGATATCGCAGCTCCCAACGGCGTGAATACCAGCGTGGATTTTGGAAGTCTGAACATTGACAGTGATCCGTTCCCGAATTTCTTTGGAACATCCGCGGCAGCCCCGCATGCAGCAGGTGTTGCAGCGCTTATTTTGCAGGCCACCAATAAGTTTTATGGCACACCCTTGTCACCCTTATCGCTTAAGACCATCATGAGCGGAACGGCCATTGATATGAATATTCCAGGTTTTGACAATGCTACGGGCAATGGCTTTATACAGGCTGATGCTGCTTTACTTACTTTAGCGAATCCTTCGCCTGTTATCACAGACCTGGTCTATGACACCACGCTACAACCCGGTGTTGATACGCTAGTGGTTACGATCAATGGAGATTATTTAACCGAGGGTGCCCTGGTGATATTCAATGGAGATACAATTAATGAAGGGATCGTTTTACAAGGTGATACTGCAATCATCACCTCGATATATCCCTTTAATGACCTTTATCCGGGTCTTCAAGTGTATAATCCACCTAATTCGGAAACGAATGGAACCGATGGTGGCGCATCAAACATACTTTATTTTAATGAGAAGGAATCGGTTGTAATTACCATTAACAATGCATCCAAAGTCTATGGCGAATCGCTTCCTGAATTTACAGCTTCCTACCAGGTAGTAAGTCCGGATGGCAGTATCCCGCTTGATTCGGCCGGGTTGACAACTGAGGAATTGACAAGAATAATGAACCTCGGTTTTGTTGCCCCCAACGTAAGCGAGCTTACCAATGCAGGTATTTGGGCTATCGAGGCTGATCCAAGTGATCCCCTCAACCCCGAAAGTGGTTTAATTGCTACCGATTCTGTTGATACAGCTTTATTACACCGTTTTAATTTTGTGATCCTGAATGGATTGTTAACCATCGATAAGCTTGATCTGCTTATCACTCCTGAAGATACCACCTTTGTGTATGGTGAGCCTATCAATTTTGATTTTGACTATTTATTCAATACCAATGACAGCCTTGCAATCACCCCATCCACTGATACTCAGATTTTAAATGCGTTACAAGCTGCGCACGCCACGGCACTCGTTAATGCCAAAGCTACGGTACTCGTAAATGCATCGGCCACTGCGCTGGTCAATTACAGCTTTATGATATCAGCAACGGCGCTTGTCAATTCAACAGACCTGGTGGAGTTCATTTCGGTGAACGACTCGTTGCTCAACCCTGATGGCAGCATCAATGCAACAGCTTTAGTAAACGGAGCAGCAAGGGCAACCGTGCTGGTCAATGGTGCAGCTAGGGCTACGGTTCTGGTTAATGCTACAGCGCTTGTAAATGGAACTGCCACTGTATTGGTGAACGGAACAGCAACGGCATTGGTGAATGCGACAGCTCTCGTAAATGCAACCGCACTTGTTAATACATCAACTATAAACGGCGGCAGCAACAGCGATGCAATTATCATTTTAACGGAGGATGATATTGAGATACTATTGGGTAATCAATCCGGTAACATCGACCTCGTTTCGATGAATCTGATCCCAAGTGATGAGGTAGGTACTTTCTGGATTGTACCTGGTACTTACCTGTCGAATAACTTTAATATTACCTATGCACCTGCATTCTATACCATTGAGCCGGCCGAAGCGACCATTGCATTTTATGGTGCCAGCTTAAACCAGGCTTATGATGGAACGGCTAAAGGGGTATCTTATTCAACAATACCTGCAGGATTGGAACTCAACATAACTTACAATGGTTTATCTGAACTTCCGGTGGATGCAGGCACTTACGAGGTTATTGCAACAGTTTCCGATCCAAACTATGTGGGTTCGGATACTACAACCCTCGTTATAGGTCAGGCGGCACTTTCGGTGATTGCTGATAATGTTGAGAAAGATTATGGTCAAACAGATCCGGCCCTTACCCATACTTTTACAGGCACACTCTATGGGACAGATTCATTTAGTGGAGCATTAGCAAGGGAAGTTGGTGAAGATGCCGGAAACTATATTATTTCGATAGGAAATTTAAGTGCAGGAAATAATTACAATATCAGTTTCTCAGCCGGAACTTTCACTATTAATCCTGCCTCGCTTACTGTTTCTATTGACCCGGAAATTCAATTTATTTTTGAAGATGAAACGTTCCCGGTCATTAATTATGCATTTGATGGATTTGTAAACGGGGATGACCAATCTGCTTTGACTTCGCTTGGATTTACAACATCTCCCAATTTCAACAACCAACCCGGGACGTATACAATTAAACCCGCAACAGTAGCAACCAATTATGTAATTAATGCTGTAAGCGGAACCTTATACGTGAATCCTGATGGCCCGGGAACCAAACATATAATCCCCAAGGTTATTTGTGTTGAGCAATCGGCTCCTGGAAGTGCTTATCCATATTATGCTGTGTTTGAATATACAAACAACAATAACAGTGATGTTTATATACCCATAGGTGAAGATAACTTCCTTAGCAGTCCTGGCAGTTACGATGGTAGTGAGCAACCTGAATTGATGCTCTCTGGAGGTGCAACTTTCAATGTACCTTTTGACGGGACTGATTTAACATGGACAGTTGCGAGCTATAACCACAAAGGTCAAAAAGCAGCTCAGGGTTCAAGTGCCAGCTCTACATCACCATCCTGCTCAAAAAGTGCTGAAATTGATGATTTGAATGACGAATTCAGCAATGAAGTTAAAGCATTTCCAAATCCAAGTTCAGGAACGGTATACATAACCCTTACTGAAGCATATGCTGATTTCAGAACGGAAGACCTGAGATTAATTGATTTGCAGGGAAATAATATGGAAGTAAAGGTTCAGCGTGTAAACGCTCAGCTTATAGAGCTTAAAATGGACAACTTGCAGGATGGATTGTATTTTGCCATCATTACAAATTCAAATGAACGTAAACTCATTCGTATTATTAAAAATTAACAGAAAGGAGATCAACAGATCACATGAAACACGAGGTTGATTTTTCGAAACATTTAATAGCACTGGCATTCATGTCAGTGCTATGCACTTTTCAAGGTATTGCACAATCCTTTGTGATCGATAGCCTCGAAGCAGGCATTTCATCTCATGTAAACGATACTACCAAAGTGAATATGCTCATTGAACTGAGCAAAAACTACTATGTACCACCTTATGACAAGGCAATCAAATACGCTACAGATGCCCGTGATCTGGCGGAAGAGATAAAATTCACCTCCGGGTTGGGGTATGCTTATAAAAGCATTGGCCTGGCCTACTATCTCCAGTCAAAGCCGCTTGAAGCATTGCTTAACTGGGAGAAATCCCTGGAAGCTTTTGAGGAGATCAATTATAGCAAAGGCGTTTCAAATATGCTTAACAATATTGGAGCGATTTATTTTAATGAAGGAAACAATGCAAAGGCTCTGGATTACTGGTTGAAATCACTTCGGATTGCCGAAGAAATAAATGACACCCTGCGAATTGCCACTGCTTACGTGAATCTGGGGGCGGTCTACTCTGGTAAAGAGGCCTCGCAGGATATGGCGCTAAGTTATTATCAAAAATCCATTGCGCTCAGTGAGATACTGAATGATTTTGATGCTATTGGAGCCTCTTCGGTGAATATCGGTGAAATTTATCTTGCTCATGATAACGATAGTTCAGCTTTGTTTTACTTTAATAAAGCGCTGGATGCCTATGCAGAAACACCCACTGGAAATGTTCCTTATTCACTGATCGGATTAGCCAAAGTGTATTACAAAAGAGCGGAATATAAAGAAGCCATCGCCTATTTACAAGAGGCGTATGAGCTTGCGGATAAAAGCGACAGATCAATCGAAAAAACGCAGGCACTGATCGAGCTCGGTAAAATTTACAAAGATCTGAAAGAGTACGGTAAAGCCATTGCCAGCCTGAGCGAAGCAAAGAACATTGCCGATACATTGAATATGAAAAATGAACTGAAGGATGTTTACGAAGAACTCGCCATTTCTTATTTTCAATCGGGGAGTTATAAAACTGCTTACCATTACCAGGATTTGATGGTCAACATCAAAGATTCCATTTACAATGCTGAAATGGACAAAAACATGCAGCGGCAGGCTCTGATGTACGACATTGAAAAACAACAGGATGAAATTGATTTGCTGGCAAAAGAAAAGGCGCTTCAGGATCTGGATATCGCAAGGCAAAAAACCATCCGGAATGCAACTGCCCTAACGGGAGTTTTAATTTTACTGCTTGCACTTGGCCTGCTAAACCGGTATAGTTATGTCAGAAAAACAAACAAGATCATTGCCGATGAAAAAGAGCGGTCTGAATCTTTGTTGCTTAACATTTTGCCCGAAGAAACTGCCGAAGAACTGAAAGAAAAGGGATCGGCAACGCCGAAGCATTACGATAAGGTTTCAGTGCTGTTCACAGATTTTAAAGGATTTACCAATATCGCCGAAAAGCTCACACCACAAGAACTCGTTGCAGAGTTAAACACCTGTTTTGTTGAATTCGACAGGATCATTGATAAATATAATCTCGAGAAAATTAAAACCATCGGAGATGCGTACATGTGTGCCGGTGGTATTCCCGTGGCCAACGACAGTAATCCAGTTGATATCGTACGAGCCGCACTCGAAATAAAAGAGTATATGGACAATTTGAAGCAGGAACGTGAATCCAAAGGTCAGGATTACTGGGAGCTTCGGATTGGTGTGCATACCGGACCCGTAATTGCCGGCGTGGTGGGCAAAAATAAATTTGCATATGATATTTGGGGGGATGCTGTGAATACGGCCAGTCGGATGGAGTCGAGCGGAATACCCGGAAAGGTGAATATTAGTGGCGACACCTATAATCTAATCAAGGATATATTCCATTGTACACACCGGGGAAAAATTGCAGCAAAAAATAAAGGAGAAATCGATATGTATATCGTTGAATCAGTTATTGGAGGGAATGGTCACGATCAAATTACTAAAATTGCAAATATTGAACTCAAAACCACCTAATAATCAAATCACTATAAGAAATGAATAAAAACACTATCCTAATTCCAGTTGATTTTAGCGAAGCTTCATCCAGTGCCATAAAACTTGCAGCCAATCTCGCTAAAATAGACGATCTTTCACTCACACTTTTGCATATCACTTCCGGCAACAATGAACAAGAGGTGATGAACGAGTTAAAATCCACCATTGATCAAATTGCATTAAATGGGCACCCGAAGGTTGAATACAAAGTAAGAAAAGGTAAACTGATCGACGAAATATCAAGCGAGGCATGCGAGGACTGTTACCGCTACATGATTATTGGTTCACATGGGTTTAAAGGTATCAGGGAAAAAATCATGGGAACAGATATTTTAAAACTGCTCAAAACCCTGCCGGTTCCGGTTATTTGTATTCAAAAAGGGTATGAACTTCCTGAAACCGGAATTAAGAAGATACTGTTCCCTGCGAGTGAGCATGAAGCATTTTCGCAAAAGATACAGGCAACCTTATTAATGGCTGTGAGTTTTAAGGCCGAAGTATTTATTTATACAGTTCAAAAACCGGGTACCGAATTATCCGGAAACCTCCGGGGTAATATCCGGATGGCCAAAGCCGAATTTGCAACTGCCAATATTCCGTTTACAGAGGTAACTGAACCACAGGAAAACTTTTCGATTGGATATTCAAAACAGATCATGGCTTTTGCATCAAAAAATGGAATGGAAATGATTTCACTGATGCTAAATCCAACGCAGGAAAACTATTATTTCGCGGATAGTGACAAAGAAAGGATCCTGACCAACGATCTGAAAATCCCTGTTTTATGTACCAATGATAAATACCCTGCTTAAAGAAATAACTTTCCGGAATTAACATTTTAAATTCATTTCTACCGCCGATTGCTGTATTTTCAGCGAATTCCCTGTTTTAGGTTCAAGACAAATCCTGTCTGTATAAATGTGCCTTTAAATTAGAGTTTTGATGATTTGTGCTTTTGCCTTAAGGATAGTAAGCAGCACATGGGGCTTTGGTGATAAAATCCCCTTTTGCTGATGCTTCTTGCGAGCAGGCAGGGCTTCGGAAGATAAAAAAACCGACCGGAAGACTTTCCGGCCGGTTTAGAAGTAAGGTGATGAAAAGAAGAAAAGAATAAACCTAATTATTAACCAAAACCAATTTTTGAAGGATGTTCACCTTACTCTATGTAAAATATAAGCCGAGACAAATATAACATTTTCTATTAAAAGTCAATACTTTTTTGCAAATAAGTTACAAAAAAAATTATTCACAAATCGACAGCTTAGGAGTTTGTATATTAATAAATTAAAAGTGTAAAAACGGACTAAATCTGTTTAGAAGCGGCATTTCAAAAGCATATAAATCAATCGGGTTATCTTTACATAAAACATGACTATGCAGAGTTCCTGCTGGCATTGATATTACCATAAAGTGATCGCTGTACAATTTTTTCCCATACAGGTCTATTTGGTGCATTTCCGGCAATTTTTTGCAAGGCATATTGTTGAATGATCAATAGCGGCAAAACAATTTTCTCCCTGATCTCCACCGAATTTCTTGAAATAGGCTCTTCCTGCATCAAAATTTCAAATCCAGAAATCTTCAGTAACATTTCCTTCGAAAGGGTATATTCATCGTTCAAAATTTGCCAGAAATCTCCGAAGGTATCGGATTTTGCCATGTAAGAGGTCAGGGCAAAGTCACATTTATACAACGACATCATACTGTTCAACATAAGCGCTTTGAAAAAGGGAATATCAGAAAACAAGTGTTTCAGTTCATCCAGCCTGCCCGCCTCTTCAAGCTTTTTAAGTGCCGTTCCAATTCCAAAATAACCCGGAACATTTTGCTTGAGCTGACTCCAGGAACCTACGTAAG
>Ga0209607_1004422_pt1 | contig 10430 bp, 10 predicted proteins | sample AD_UKC117_MetaG_FD_184413 | JGI IMG/M metagenome (GOLD analysis project Ga0209607, IMG submission 184413) | Active sludge microbial communities of municipal wastewater-treating anaerobic digesters from Hong Kong - AD_UKC117_MetaG (SPAdes)... | ecosystem: Engineered > Bioreactor > Anaerobic >... | reverse complement strand
CGTTGTAGAAAATCACCGGGAGCACGGCGGGCAATTGGAAGCTTTTCTTCCGCGCATCCGCTTTTTGTTGCCCCACGAAATGCTCCAGGATGCGCATCACGTACTGCAGCATGCGGTAGCTCATGTTGTAGCGCACCGCGTTTTGGTGCTCCACGAGTATAAAGACGAAAACTTCCGCCCCGCGATGCTTCACGCGGTACAGCACGTCGCTGCGCCGCTCGTTGAGGTCCTTGTCCAGCGTGTCTGTTTTCAGTACTTCCAGGTCTTCCAGCTTCAGACCCGGGAACATGGGGAAGAAATACTGGCAGAAACGCAGGAATATCCGCTTGTCTTCCATGAGTAACCGGAACAGACTGTCGGGTTTCTTTTGGGCCATGGGAAGAACTCCTTTCCCTTTCTTGGTTTCCACGAAAAGTATAGCATGTTTTGGTTTTTTCTGCCCGTGGGCCTTCACTTCTACCAACCGTCCGAAGCTTCGGGCGATCACCAAGCGATCCTATCTTAGGTTCTCCTTCGAATTAAGTGGGTAGGAACAAAATCAGCATAAACGAAGAGCATTGAAATGGAGCTTACCGAAGTTCAAAAGGATCATGATTCGTAGATACCGGAACGTCTTAAATCCATTGCACGGTTTGGTATTCGCCCGGAGCTTGGAAAGCACAAAACATCGGGCAACCACGGGGGGTTGCCCCTACAGAAGCCCTCGCGCTCTGGCCCGTAAGCGAAACGGTTCTCGTAGGGGCAGGCCGGGAGTGCCTGCCCTTGCTCCAAGGAACCCTGCCTTGGATGTGCACTGGTAAAAAAGCTGCGGCAATTGCTTTTTCATCGAGCTCCCTCCCTTGTTTTTCCTGCGCAAGGGTTTTAGCACGCAATTCCCACTTCTTGCAAAGCTAACTTGTTTCAACCCGCACGAAATGAAAGAGAACCTTTTTTGGTTTAGTCTTCAGTGCTATTCAACCTTTATTGCTGGATTATACCACGTAAAGAAATCATTATGTAGTTATTTGTCCAAGAAGACCATGGGGCTGAAAAACCATGAAAAGGGATTTTTTGGCACGAAGGAGGACATTTTTCGTTTCCCGTTGCCTCCTTTTATGCCAAATTTCCGATGCAATGTACACCCGATGGATGCTGTTGTGGTGACCCATCGGGGTGGCGACGTTGTTTTCGTGGGAATGGAAATGGATCCGGAAATACGGAACATGGACAGGTTTCGCATGGAAAAATGGGTTCGCTCCTATCACTGACACGCAGTTGTCAGGGTAAGGATGGTATCCTTTCGGTGAAAGAGGAAACCACCGAAAGGGGAGGATGGAAATGTTTGAACTGGTTCACTTGTTCCTGGAACACCAGGTGCGGAAGGGGAAGCTGTTCAGCGAAGAGGTGAAGGTACGGGGAGATCGGCGAAAACGGTAGTTCCTCGCGCCCGACGGCAGTTCGAAATACAGCCGCACTGGGGTGCGGCGTTCCAAGGAAAGAGAAACCTTCTGCAACCACGGGGGGATTGCCCAGAAAGTTCCCCCCGTGAGTCTTCGTTCTGCCTTGCCACATTCCCCCCCCATCGTGTTCCCGCCCACGAAGTACCTGCCACGGGAAAAATCTGGTATAATTTTCGTACGGAGTGAGCCGTTGATTCCAAGATGGCGACCGGGATTTGGGAGGCGTGAGACATGGGAGAGAAGCTGGACAGCAGGGAGAAGCTCCACGTTCTTTGTGGAAAGGCCCTTCGGGAATACCTGGATGCCTATTTCGTGGAACGGGATTTCGAGAAGACGAAGGCTTTTTTTGGCAAAAAGTTGTCGGGCTTTGGAACCGGCCGGGATGAGATGGCATTTGACGAGCAAGCGTTTCTTTCCCTTTACCGTCGAGACTTCCAACAATCTCCCCACCCCATTTCGTACACCATTCGAAAGGATTTTTGCGTGCCCGTGGATGACGAGGTGTGCGTGAGCCATTGCCTCATGGATATCCAGACCCGTTTTGAAAACCACGAGTTGGTATTGAAAGACCTGCGCCAAACCATTGTCTTCCGATTAAGCGGTGGTAGGGCCACGGTGGAAGCCTTGCACATTTCTTTCCCCGCGGAGGTGCACGGGGGGGACGAGTCGTACCCCTTGAAGGAGATCCGGGAGTTGACGGATGCCTTGCAGGAACGGATTTCCCGGGAAACCAAGGACCTTGCGGCAACCTTCGACGAGCTGGAACGTATGGCCACCAAGGACCGCTTGACGGGCTTGTTGAACAGGTACAAGATCGACCACGTGCTGCAGTCGGAAGTAAGCCGTTCCACCCGGTACAACACCACCTTCTCCGTGGTTTTTTGCGATATCGACGGGTTCAAGGAAATCAACGATACGCACGGCCACATTGCGGGTGACGAGGTCTTGCAGGAACTGGGTGTGCTCTTTCGCCAAAGTATTCGGGAAACCGACTTTCCCGGCAGGTGGGGAGGAGACGAATTCTTGCTTTTGCTCCCGGAAACCGTTTTCCAGGATGCCATGGAAATCGCGGAGAAGATGCGGAAGAGAATCTCTAACTACCGGTTCTCGGGAATCAACCAGGTGACGGTGAGCTTTGGCGTGACCTCGTTCATGGCTGGAGACTCGGAGAAAAGCTTGCTTCAGCGCGCAGATGACGCGCTGTACCGCTCCAAGGCGGAGGGGAAAAACCGCGTGGCAGGCCAATAAAAAAAGCGCGCAGTTCGCACGCTTTTTCCAAGATAATCAAGTCTCCCCCCACATTGCGCTCTAAGGCGCTTTTGCGGCTAAGAAAGTTTTCCTGGAGAAACTCAATAGCGCAGATGAAATTTCTCCGAAAAACTCCCCACGTCCCAAGTATACCACACAAAAAACCCTCCCGTTTTCGGGATCCTCGTTTTTCATCCATTCCTTATCAAACCCGGATTTCTTTTGGTCCAACCCGAGCTCGGGGGCTGTTGCCATATCGGGAATTTCCCCTTCCGGGAGAAAAATTTATTCTTCTCCCCGAGAAGTTTCCAAATCTTTGGGGAAAGGGAAATACTTTCCAAGAGGTTTCTTTCCCCCACCATGGAAACAGTGGGAAAGCAAGGAATTTGTTGATCACTTCAACCAAGAAGCAACAGCAAGTATTGTTTTGTAAAATAACATCCAGTAGTAGAAAGAACCGACAGGTTTTATGGTATAATCTCGAAAGTTCTGTTTTCGAAGTATCCGTATCTGTGGGGCCCGCACACCGGTCCCGATTCTTTACCGAATTTTTGAAGCGAAACGAAAAACGGGTCAATAGATAGAAAGTTTTTCGATCCCCAATTCAAAAAGGAGGTTTGATCATGAAGAAACTTCGCACGACGCTTCTTATCACCTTGGCTTTGCTCTTCCTCTTGGGTGGGACTTCGCTGTTCGCATTAACCTACGGCTACGTGACCCCCGGGCCGGATACCTGGTACCGCAAGGACGTGGAAGGTTTCGAGTACGGTGCTGACCTGGCGGGAGTGGAAGTCATCGTCTTGAACTCCGACTACGACACGGAAAAAGAAATCGCGAACATCAACACGCTGGTGAACATGGGCGTGGATGGCATGTGTATCTTCTCGTTCAATCCCAACGGTGCGTTTATCGCCGCACGTGAGACGGCACGAGCCGGGATTCCGCTGGTTGTGACGGACAACGTGGGCGAGGTCCTCAAATCCAACGACGACATCGTGGCCTGTATCGACTTCGATTGGAAGGGCATGGGTATCAACGTGGCCAACTACCTGGCCGAGAACTTCCCGGGAGAAAAGGTTGCCAACATCATGGGCCTTTTCGAGCACGTTCCGGTGCAGATGTTCCGCGAAACCTACGAGGCGGAAATCGAGCGGCTCGGGGTGAACGAAATCGTGGCTTTCCGTGATGGCAAATACACCCCCTCGGTCGCCGTGGACCAGGCCCAAGACTTGATCGAATCGGGCTACGACTTTTCCATCCTCTTCATCTTCAACGAGGAAATGGCTGCTGCGGTGGTGCGCATGCTCAAGACCCGTGGGCTGCTGAACAACCCCATCAAGGTTGTCACCACCAATGGCGCCCCGTACGGTATCGAGTTGATCAAGGAAGGAAGCATCAAGTACTCCATTTCCACTTCCCCCGGTTGGGAAGGCTTCGTTTCTTTCCTGGCACTGCATGCCTACACCCAAGGCGTGAATACCACGCTGAACCAACAAATCCTTCTGCCTAACACCCCGATCACTCCGGAAACCATCGACGACAAGACCAAGGTGGTTCCGTGGGATATCGACCCTGTCTGGATCCAACTGACCCAGGAGTATTTCCCGGAGTACGACGGGCTGTACTGAGTTTTCCACTGTACCCTTCAGGGCAAGGGGGAGCCTGCGGGTCCCCCCTTCCCTTTTTCCCAAACAACCGCAAACGGGGAGGGAACAAATGGAACAATCCGCTACCATCGTTTCGCTCAAGGAAATCACCAAGATATATGGGCAACACCGCGCGCTGGACCGCGTTTCGTTCGACTTGTTTCCCGGAGAGGTGCATTGTCTTGTGGGAGAAAACGGCGCGGGCAAATCCACGTTGATCAAGGTTCTGTCCGGTGCGGTAACCCCCGAGGGGGGAGAAATCTTCCTTTCCGGAAAAGCGGTACGCTCGCTGAATCCGCGCCAGGCGATCGAGATGGGCATATCCACGGTGTACCAGGACGCGGAGCTCGTGGATTCGCTCTCGGTGAGCGATAACGTGTTCCTGGGAGACGAACGAACGGGAAAAATCCCCTTGATGGTGAACAGCAAGGGGCAGTTGGACCAGGTGCGGCAGATCGTGGATACGTTGCACATGAACTTGCCCGTTGGGGTGCTGGTGGAAGAACTCTCCGCGTCGCAAAAGCAGATGCTGCAGATCGCCAAGACCTTGTACCGGGATGCCAAGGTATTGATCATGGATGAACCCACGAGCTCGTTGGGCATGGAAGAAACGCGGGTGCTCATGGACCTGGTTCGGACGTTGCGTTCCCGGGGCATGGGAATCATCTACATCTCCCACTACCTGGAGGAGATTTTTGAAATCGGCGACCGGGTGACCATCCTGAAAGACGGCGGATACATGGGGACCTACCCGGTTTCCCAGATCCCCGTGGAAACGGTGATCAAGAAGATGGTTGGGCGGGATGCCTCCATGTTCTTTTCCCGCCAACCCGTGGAAATGGGGCAAACCCAGTTCGAAGTGCGGAAGCTGGCGCGTGGGGGAATGGTAGAGGAGACCAGCTTTTCCGTGCGACGGGGCGAAGTGCTGGGTATCGGCGGTTTGGTGGGTTCCGGGCGAAGCGAGCTCGTGAACCTGGTGTTCGGGGCAGAAAAGAAAGATAGCGGGGAAATTTTCCTGGGTGGGAAACGGGTGCACGTCCGATCCCCGAAAGATGCGATCCGTGCTGGGATCGCCCTGGTAACCGAGGACCGCAAGAAACTTGCGATGCTGGGTGGCCGGGATATCGTGGAAAACACCTCGTTGGTGCACAACGAGAACTTCAAGGGGCCCTGGATCGATGCCCGCGAGGAGCAAGTGCTTACGGCGAAGATCGTGAAAGAGCTTTCGGTGGCCGTGCAAGATCGGTTGCAGAAGATCGAGGAGCTGTCCGGTGGGAACCAGCAGAAAGTCATCATAGGGCGCTGGCTGTTGGATGACTCGCTGGTGTACATCTTCGATGAACCCACCAAGGGTGTGGATATCGGGGCCAAGGAACAGATTTACAACCTCATCGTTGCGCTTGCGCAAAAGGGAAAGAGCATCATCATGGTTTCTTCGGACATGCCGGAGTTGCTTTCCATGAGCGATCGCATCGGGGTCATGCGCAACGGGAGATTGACAACGATCCTGGACAACGATGGAATTTCCGAAGAGGAATTGATCCGCCACTTCATCGGGGTTCCAAATGCAGGGGGGGAGCAAGGGTGACCGAACACAACCGCAAGAACAAGAACGGGGCGGCACTTCTGGCGAGGGGCAAGCGGTCCATTTTTCGCAGCCAGTGGTTCTACTTGCTTTGCGCGGAAGTGGTGATTGCCATCATCACCGGCATCGTGAACCCGCGCTTTTTTACCACCAGCAACCTCATGAATATCCTGGAGCAAATCGCGGTACTGGGCATCGTTTCCTCTGGGATGACCATGCTGATCATTTCCGGGGAGATTGACATTTCGGTGGGAGCGAACATCGGTTTTTCGTCCTGCGTGATGGCCATGATGATGCGGGGGGGTGTTGCCCCGATCTTTGCCGTGTTGGTGGGCATTTCCCTGGCGGTTTTCAACAGCTTCCTGGTGGGGTTGACGTCGCGCGTGTTCAAGGCCCCTTCCTTCATCACCTCGCTGGCGTTCATCAGCGTGTTCGAAGGCATCGCGCTGGCCATCACCAAGGGGTCGTTCCAAACCATCTACGGCATGTTCGAGACCATCGGCACCAGCCGGCTGTTCCAACTCATTCCGCTGAGTTTCCTCATCAGTATCGGTGCCTACTTGCTCGTGCACGTGCTGCTTTCCAACACCAAGATGGGCAGGCGGGTGTACGCGGTGGGAAGCAACCCCACGGCGGCTTTCCTTTCGGGGATTTCCGTGAACTGGACCAAGCTGGGAGCTTTCCTGTTCAACGGGGCACTGGTGGGTGTGGCAGCAATGGTGTTGCTTTCCCGCATTGGAGCTGCGCAGCCATCCACGGGGAGTGGCATCGAACTGCGCGCCATCGGGGCCGTCGTCATCGGGGGCACACCGTTGTCTGGGGGTAAGGGGCGCATCCTGGGAACGCTGTTCGGGGTTCTGCTGATGGGACTGATTTCCAACTCGCTCAACATGCTGCGCGTGAACCCCTACTTCCAAACGGTTACGTTCGGCGTGCTGATCATCGCCTCTCTGGCGGTGAGCGTTCTGAGCACCTATCGCAAGCGTGCACGCGTGAAAGCGGTTTCCGAAGGGAGCGTGGAACAATGAAGCTGCAAAATTACCAGCAAGCGAGCCTGAAGATCCGGGAAAAGTTCCTGGAGCAGAAGCACGAAAATCCCGCGGCCTTTTCCGCACGGTTGAACCTGTCCTGGAGCATCTGGATGTTTGGGAGCGAACCCGTTCGCGATTCCCTCCAAAGGTTGCAATCGGCGGGACTGCGATACGTGGAGCTCAAGGGAAACTTACCGGAGGGTTTCGATGCGCTGCAAGAGGCACTCCGAGAAACCACCCTGCAGGTATCCGGCATTTGCGGGCTTTTTTCGCCGGAACGTGACCTCTCCAGCCTCGACCCGGAAAAGCGAAACGCCGCGGTGCACTACATTCGCCAGCAACTGGCGCATGGAAAGAAGCTGGGGGCCCGCTACCTCATCGTGGTGCCCGGAGCGGTGGGGCGCACCATGCCCGCCGATGACCAAGAGCTGGAGCGTAGCGCCTCCACACTCAAACCCTGTGCCGGGGATTTCGCGCAAGCCTCCATCGCGGCGGCCATCGAACCCATTCGTTCCGCGGAGGTGAGCCTGGTGCACACGGTGGGCAAGGCATTGGAGTACATCCGCCACGTGGGAGAAAAAGCCATCGACGGCATCAACGGCGACATTTACCACATGTTAAACGGCGAGAGGCACATCGGGGAAGCCATCCTCAAATGCGGGCAACACCTGGTGAACCTGCACATCGCCGATAGCAACCGGGATGCACCGGGGAAAGGGATGATCGACATCGACACGGTGATCATGGCCGCCTACCTGGTGGGGATGAACCGTGAAGACCGTTTCGTGACCTTCGAGCCCCTCGGGCCCGTTCCAGACCCGTACGTTCTTTCCACGCAGCCGTGCAACGTGGAAGTGATGGATCGCTTGGTGCATGACTCCGTCACCTATTTCCGCGAACGCGAAGAAATCGTTCGCCACCTGGAAAACTAAAAAAGGGGGAAGAGCAATGAAAATCGGATTCCACACCGACGCGTTCAACTCCGCGGTGTTCAGTTTCGAGAAAGCGGTGCAGTGGGCGCAACAGCACGACGTGCATTACATCGAACCCGGCGTGATCGAAGGGGTTTCCTGGATCCACGGGTTGGGGTATTTTCCGCACGTTTCGCTGTCCGAAGACCCCATGCGCATGCGAAAAATGCTGGAACGCCACGGCGTGCAATTTTCCCAGATCGATTCGGCTTTCCCGCTATCCGGGAACGACGGGTTGTTCCACGGTGTTCCGTACGTGCTCAAGTCCATTCCTTGGGCCAAGATCGCGGGAAGCCCGAACATCGCCACCACCGATGGCCTAAAGAAGCCAGCGGGGTTCAGCGACGAGGAAGCCCTGGAACTCATGAAACGTGCCTACTCCGTGATCGTGGAAACCGCCGAGCTCTACGAGATCAACATCAACATCGAGGTGCACGGCTACTTCACCACCAACCCCGAGCTGCTGGAAAAGATGCTGAACTTCGTGGACAGCGACTGCCTTGGATTGAATCTAGACACCGGAAACAGCTTCATCGCGGGACAGGACCCGGTGGAATTCTGCCAGCGCTTCTTGAAGAAGATCAAGCACGTGCACGTGAAAGACGTGTCCGAGAGCCTGGCAAACGCCATGCGCGGGAAAGACACCGGCATTGGCATCAGCCACGCCGCCATCGGTGAGGGAGTTAACGCGCAAAACATCCGGAAGATCTTGGAAATCCTCCGGGATTCGGGGTACACCGGCACGCTCAGCATGGAATGCGAAGGCGCCGGGGGTCCGTTGATCGAGAAATCGCTGCACTGGTTACGCCAGACCCTCAGCGAATTGGGTATTCCCGAGGAAAAGTAACCGGACTGGTTCCGATCAATAATCCGGGCTGTAACGTTGCGGGTTGCTCAATCCCAGGATGCGCGCGTAGTCTTTCAGCCAGGCGGAGTCGAACGAATCGCTGTACAGGATCACCTTGGGAGAAACCCCAAAGATCGAAGCCCATTCCAAGATGTTCCCCCACTCCTCCGAGGTCGTGTTTTCTTCCAAGTCCTCCAGGAAACCGCTGGTCCATTCCCCACCAGTATCTCCGGGGTTGGGATCACCAGGTCCGTCGATGTCCCCGTAGGAGCTTTTCTCGGAATCCGTTGCGGTCACCACGATGGCCACGTTGGACAGCGCGGAAAGGTCATCCACGAAGCTTCCGCTCTTGCACGCGTCGATGATCACCTTGAACGTGACCGAGGGGAACCCTGACAGCATGTTGGAAAACTCCGTGGACGTCATGGTGGAGTTTCCCATCACCAGCACGTCGGTGTTTCCATGCGTGACGATGTAGATAGAAATGTCGTTCACACCGGCATCTGCCTGTGCCTGGATGGCGTTTTGCAGGTCCGTTTCGGTGTTGTTCGGGGGTGACAGCTCGTCCGTCTCGGTCATGGCGGGGAAGTTCTCGTAGAAATCCCCCATGTTCTGTGCATCGGTGGAAATGCCTGCATCCGGGTAGCGTCCCGGGTCATTTCCGTTGACCACGATGGAACCTTCCACTTCTGGGCCATTTCGCCAACTTCCGCCACGAGCCCCATGTTCTGTGCGACCCCCCACCCCCAGCGTGTGGTTCTGGAAATTCTGCCACACGTTCTTGGCGTAACCATCCGCGTAGATGTCCCCGGTGAGCGGGGAATTCCCGTTAATCGTTGGAGTCCAGAGGGCCACCTGGTCCACCAGGATTTCGCCAGGGTTCTTGGAAACAACGATGTAGCGCACCAGGTGGGCGAAACGTGCCAAGGGGTCGAAATCCACCATGAAGAAGAAACCGTTTCCCGGAACATCCTGTTCCGCTTGTGGGTTTTCGGGATCATCGGGGGTGAACTTGTCACCCTGGAGCACTTCCTGCAAGAAAAAGATGATACGGTTGGTGTCGGTCGCATTGCTCGTTTCCGCCAACCCCAGGTACTGTTTCACGATTTCCACAGCCTGGTTCACCGTGAGCGGCACGTTTCCAGGCCCAACGCACGAGAAGAGAAAGAAGAACAGCAATCCGCAAAGAACCACAATCAGTAAGGCTTTCATCGAATCACCTCTACCAAGTAGGTTGATCCAGGAATCTTTGCTCGAAAATTTTCTATTATAACGTTGTTATTATATAGTTAAAATTACTTAAAGTCAACCAGTTGCACTGCTTGCGGTGGGTGAGATTCGCCCGCTTTTCGCCATTACTTACCCCTTGCTATTCCATTCGCATGCATTCTCCCCATTACTTCGAAATCCGCCCAAAGGGAAAAAGCTTCCCATGTAGGGGCAGGCCCCCGTGCCTGCCCGCCTGTAGCTAACGGGACCTTAACCGCCCAGATCGGCTCTTGGAAGGCTACACGCCGTAAACAGCCGCACTGGGGTGCGGCGATCCACAGGAAACCCGGGCAAACACGGGGGTTTGCCCCTACAAGCCCTTCGCGTTGTTACGCACACAGGCTTTCTCCAGCCCGCGCCCCATGTAGGGGCAGGCCCCCGTGCCTGCCCGCCT
>Ga0209607_1004420_pt1 | contig 10432 bp, 11 predicted proteins | sample AD_UKC117_MetaG_FD_184413 | JGI IMG/M metagenome (GOLD analysis project Ga0209607, IMG submission 184413) | Active sludge microbial communities of municipal wastewater-treating anaerobic digesters from Hong Kong - AD_UKC117_MetaG (SPAdes)... | ecosystem: Engineered > Bioreactor > Anaerobic >... | reverse complement strand
GGACCGATGCGCACGATGTGCCAGTACAGATCGTGCTGGTGTTCCGCGTGCCAGATGGCCCCGTCCAGTTCATAGAAGACGTGGGCGCGGTTACGGCTGTCCAGAGTGATGCGCGGGTTTTGGCCCGGTCCCACCTGCCGCCAGAAGTCGAAGTCCGCCTGCCGCGCGCCCAGGTCGGCGGCCCGGTAGTGGATTTGACCATCCAGTTCATAGACCAGGTGCAGCCGGTTGACGGCCGAAAAAACCAGGTCGGCGTTCTGGGCGCTGCTGATGCGCCGCGCCTGCAAGAAGCTGCCGCCACGGGCCACCGAGACGAACAGATCACCAGCCGTCAACCAGGCCAGGGCCAGCACGTCGTCGCCCACGGCCGCGGCCAGCAGGTGCTGGTCGGCAATATCCAGGCTTTCGTTGCGCAGCGGCGCGGCGGTGAAGGTCAGATCGCTGGTTTCCAGGGGCGTTTCGGCCGGCAGGCACTCTCCGCCGCTGCTCAAGCCGCCCGCAGGGGGCGGCTGCAAGAGGTCGGGATCGAGGCCCAACGGCCGTGTCGGCAGAGGGATGAGGCCGTGCGCGTCGGGCTGGCAGGCTCCGGCCGGTGACGGCGCTGGGGCCGCGCAGCCGGCCAGGAGCAAGGCCAGCAGGAGGTAAAAGGAGTTACACAATCCCGTCGTCTTCATACAAAGGCGATTGTAGGCAACGACTGGAAAGCCAACAGTGTCCGGCAGGGCACTGTTTGTTGCTGCTTTAGGTTACTCTTTGAGTATACCAGGCACGAAATTTCACCGGCGCAGATGAAACGAAGGTCGCGCAAATACGCCACCAGCTTGGTTGCATCACCTGGATTGGGCTAACCCAATATCGTACATCAGTACATCGTGCAAGGACTACAGCCTTTCTACCTCTAGAAAATCGGTCAAAAAATTTCACGATGTATTGAGGTATTACAGCTTGGAGAAACCGGTGCTCAGTCCAAACCAGCACCATTGGTTTTTTGCACCCTACCGAACGACTAAACCCCAAACACCCGGAAACTGTGTCTCTTACGACCGTTTCGTTCTTCTCTGGCACACTCACGGCCCTATCCCTTATAATACAGTCCATGCCCAACGACCTGCTGCAAACAAAATTGTATATGCCACAGGTACGGCCGTCTCTCGTCCCCCGCCCGCATCTTATCGAAAAACTCAACCAGGCACTGCACGGCAAGCTGACGATCCTCTCCGCTCCAGCCGGTTTTGGCAAAACCACGTTGGTCAGTGAATGGCTAGCCAGTTTAGGCTTGGATTCTCGCAGTGAAGCAAAAAGCCTTTACAAAATTGCCTGGCTTTCACTGGATGAAAACGACAACGACCTGACACGATTCCTGACATACCTGGTCACCGCTTTGAGCCAGGTCGAAGGCACCGCAACTTCCTTCGGAAACGCAGCCCTGGACTTACTCCAATCTACCCACCCCCCTTTAGTCGAGTCTATTCTCACCTACCTGGTGAACGATATCGCCGCCGTCACCAACAAAATCATCTTCGTTCTCGATGACTACCATGCGATCGACTCTCAGCCGGTCGATGATGCCTTTCGTTTTTTGCTGGAACATTTACCGCCACAAATGCACCTGGTCATGACGACCAGAAGTGATCCCAATTTCCCTTTAGCCCGATATCGCGTTCAAGGCCAAATAACCGAACTGCGTGATACAAGCTTGCGTTTTACAGTTGCCGAAACTGCTGAATTCCTGAACAATGTGATGGGCCTGAACCTTGCCGAGGAAGACGTCACCGCCCTGAACACGCGCACCGAAGGGTGGGCCGCCGGATTGCAATTGGCGGCATTTTCCATACAAGGTCATCAGGATAACAAGAGTGACTTTGTTAGAGGCTTTACGGGCAGTGATCGTTTTATTGTCGACTACCTGCTTGAAGAAGTCCTCTTAACACAGCCCGAACCAGTACAACAATTTCTGCTGCAAACATCCATTTTGCACCGTCTGACCGGCCCCCTGTGTGACGCACTTCTGCAAGGCGCGTTGTCTTCAGCGGACAGCCAGAGGATGCTAGAAAGTCTTGAACAGCAAAACCTGTTTATCGTTCCTCTGGATAACCAGCGGCGCTGGTACCGTTACCATCGCCTTTTTGCCGATCTGCTGCTGTATCGGTTTAAGGCGCAGATAGATAGCCCCGCACTAGCCAATCTGCACAGACGGGCTGGGAGTTGGTATGGCGAGAAAGGGTTTGTTGACGAAGGCATCGAACATATGCTGGCCGCCTCAGATTTTGAACAAGCAGCCAGGCTCATTGAACAGGCACGCCACACCACCCTCTCCAACTTTGGCGAAATGTCCATGTTTTTACGGTGGTTACATCAATTGCCGAAACCCTTAATATTCGAGCGTCCAAAACTGGCCCTGGTCTACGGCTGGGCGTTGCTGCCATCCGGCGAATATGATGTGATTGAGCGATTGTTGAATGCGGCCGAAGCGAAATTGCAACCGTCAAAATCCCCCAGGGATACAGAATTGATGGGTGAAATTGCCGGACTGCGTTCGCAAGTAGCCCGCCTGCAAGGGAACATACCGGGCTGCATTACATTCGCCGAGCAGGCATTAGCCAACGTCGCGCAAGGCAATCTATTTGTTCGCTGCAGCGTGAATGAGAATTTGGGCATTGCCCACCTGATCAATGGTGATTTGCCGGCAGCGACTTCCGCCTATGCCAAAGCGATTGAACAGGGGCAGGCCGTGGGCAATAGCTATATAACCCTCTGCGCGTATCGTGCTTTAGGGCGGGTGCAGCACCAAGAGGGACAACTCCAGCAGGCGGCGTCGACCTATCGCCGTGGGCTTGATTTTGCGGCTGGCATTGCATCCAATCAAGGCGATCTTTTGCCTGTCGCTGGTGATCTGTTCATTGGATTAAGCGAAATACAGTGGCAGCGAAATGAACTTGAGCAGGCGCAGCAGAACGCGAGCAAAGGCATAGAACTTTCAAAGTTTGGCGAACATGTTTGTGCTGAGGTGTTGGGTTATTTGTCCTTGGCCAGCATCAAACAGGCGCAGCAGGATTTCAGCGGGGCGTTTCAGGCGTTTCAGGCGATAGAAGAGCTGGCCAATGAGCGGGAATCCGCTGAGCGGGCTGGTATTTTTGAGTGGATACGGCCGTATCAAGTCCTCCTCTGGCTCAATCAGAACAATCTGGAAGCGGCCACAGAATGGGCTGCAGGCTGGGACCTTGATGTGGACAAAGTTGGAGGGCCGCATTCGTTTGAGCACTATGTTTTGGCCCGGGTCTACCTGGCGCAAAATAGAGCATCGGATGCGCTGGCTTTCCTGGATCGACTACTTAACGGAGCGAAAATCGCTGGTCGAGTTGATCACATGATCAGGCTGTTGACGCTTCAAGCGATGGCGCTGGCTAAACAAGACCAGGTAAGCAGTGCGCTTGAACTGCTGCAGGAAGCCCTCAGGCTGGGGCAGGCAGAGGGCTACATCCGCACCTTCGCGGATGAAGGACCGCCCATGCGGGAATTGTTGGCGGCCAGTCTGGCGCAGGGCGTTGTGAACCCCGAGTACGTCATCCGCTTAATGCAAGCCATCGATCCACAAACAGATGAAGCATCTTCCCCATCAAATCCCAATCAACTGCTGATTGAACCGTTGAGTGACCGCGAACTTGAAGTGCTGACTTTAATAGCCAATGGCCTGACGAATCAGGCCATTGCCGACGAGTTGGTGATTGCCCTCAGCACCGTCAAAAAACATGCGAACAATATTTTTGGCAAATTGAACGTTGCCAGTCGCACTCAGGCCATCAGCCGCGCCCAGGAGTTGACGATTCTGTAACGGCCCTTTGCTGCAACCCCAAAATAGAAGACCGTTTCAAACCAGGGGCAAGTGTATCTTTCACGGTATTTACTCAGGTCGCAACCTGAGTAAATACCATTAAGGGTGCATTTGGCCTCCAAACAACTACCCTAGCAGTCTTGCAGACGTAAAAGTACTCAAAGCGGATGCAACTACCATTGTGGCGGAGAGAAGGCGGAAATGAAAGCTACTACTATACTTTGACCTGAATTCCCGACGAATCCTGCCCAAAATCACACGAATAGTTGGGCTTTTTTGCACGCATCCCGAAAGGTGGCTTTCCTCTCTACCACCACCATTAAACCATTATTTTTCAATGATGCATTAGAGCAAGAAAAGCAGCAGGCTGAGCAAGGTCGTTACCAGTATGGAAACGGCCGTGCGGATTCTATTCCACCTAGTCCAGCGCGGTTCAAAGTGGAGGCGTGCTTCCGCTTGGGCAGAAGCGCTCATCTTGCCCACATCCACTGTTTGCAACTGGTTATTCAACGGCACATGGATCATACCCGTCGGCAGTTGTACGCCGAATAGATAAAGCCCGGCTGCGGTTAACAAGATGCTTTTTCCCGCCAAATCAATCTGCCCGAATCCCAACACGACTGCTAGCAGCAAGGCCACCGCCGACCCTACCCAGACCAGCATAAACAGGGGCTGATTGTTCTGAATCACGCCATCCATCACCTGAAAGGCACGAATGAATTCACCGTTGTTCAGTGATTTGATACCGGGCATGGTGACAATGGCAAAGGCAAACAGCAGTCCGGCTACCAGACCACAAAGCAAGGTCGCCAGGATTAAGACAGCAGGGAAGATAATTGAAGTGAACATCAGATTTTTCTCCTTGTCGGGATGAGTCCATTTTCTACAGAGCATTGCTCAGGCAAAATGGACGAAACTTGCGCTCGTTATCAATTCGTTTGTGAAGCCGCCACAATGACACAGGCAGCGGTGATCATGAACGTTCCCGGCCCGAACAGCAGCCGCTCAGCGCTGCTCAACGAGGCAAAGTTGCCCAGTGTGTTCAGTGCCATGAAGCCAGTCACCACCCAGGCCAGCATGCGTATACTCGTTGGCGTAGGCATGCCGCCCAGCAGTCCGGCACGGTAGCGGACGATGTAGATGAACACCCCCAACATGAGGGTGGCGGCCATGCTGGCCACGCGCAGGCCCGGCGTCAGCTCCGTCTGCCGTCCACCCCAGGCCATCGTAATAGGCAGGACGCCCAAGGCCAGCAGCAACTGCGCCCCTATGAAGAGACCGAAGAGGATCGTGGCCAGATTTGCGGCTAATTTTGGTAAATCGTATTCGGCTAGAAAAGTCATGATTTATTTCTCCTTGTTGTGCTCCAAATATGATCTGGTAATCGTGATTCGCCCGACTTCAGAGCGATATCAGGCAGCGCTTGGATGCGTTGTTTCCAGACGGGTCTTCGGATGTTGCCGGGAAGCCTGCAAAAACCCCTGTTTATTCCGGGCGACAATAAGGATGGCAGCGCTCAGCCACACCAGGCCGTTCAGCGCAACGAGCCGGATATCCGCCATGGCGTTGTGGAGGATAAAGAACCCTACATTTACGCTAAAGTGGAATAGGGTAGCCAGAATCACGTTAAAGCCGGTGCCCGGAAGCAGCCAGGCCATCACGGCGGAATAGCCGATGGTGGAAAAGACGAAGAACAACATGTAGAGCAGGCCGTGCTGGAAGTTACCAATATGCCATACGCCCCAGAGTACGCCGACGATGAGAAAGGCCGCAACGCCATTCAGCTGCTGGTCCAGCAGGTTCTGGGCATAACCGCGCCAGCCCATCTCTTCCCCAAATGCACCCAGCAAGATACCGCCAAGCATGACCACAAACGCCATGACATCTATGGATGGGATGCTGATAGGCGCAAACAGTTGGTTATAAATGAGGAAAAGGATCGCCGGTACGGCCAGCGGAATTCCCAGCGCCGCCACATATTTCAGGGGATGCACCCCTTTCAGTGTCACGGTCAGTTTCACCCGGTCGTTTCTAAACAGCCTGAGCATCGCCAGCGCCGCAATGCCCGGTCCAAACTGCGGCAGCGAAATCTGAGTGGGATCAATACCCAAAAGCTGCTGCACGACTACCAAAAGAATGGTGAATACAAATGTCATCACAAAAAACAAGCCAATCTTTCCAAACGTTTTCATCTTCATCACCAATAATTTAGTTGGACAATCCGGGTGTTGCCCGCAGGTAGGTTTCGTCTGTCAACTGCTTCACCATAAAATCGGCCACGTCTGCCACCGAGATTTCCAGCGTGATATTCTTGTCGGTTGGGGAAAAGCCGTGGCGATAAGCGCCAGTACGTTCGCCATCGCTCAAAGCGCCGGGGCGGACGATTATCCAGTCGAGCGCACTTTGTTGAATGGCCGCTTCCTGACGGACATGATCGGCATAAGCACGGCGCAGCAGCAGGCCGAACATCAGATATTTCCAGTAAGCGTTCAGGTTGCTGCGGCTGTCGCCACGCCCCAGCGTGGACTGGGAAATCAGGCGGCGCACATTGGTCTGCTGCATCACCTCGATAATGTTTTGCGTCCCCCGTGAACACACCGTGCCGTTCAGACCGGCGCCCAACGAGGACAAAACAGCATCCTGTCCCTGCACGGCCGTGGCTACGTCATCGGGATTCAACACATCGCCCTGAATGACTTTCAGATTCGGATGCGTCTGTTCAACTTTGGCCGGATTGCGCACAAAGGCGGTCACGATGTGGCCCTGTTCAAGCGCTTGCGCGACAACCTCGCTTCTCGTGTTGCCCGCGGCTCTAAAAACAACGACGTTCATGTGAATTTCTCCTTGTGAAGATTACCCTGTTTGGCTGGGTTGCAGACGGATGACTGAAACAAGCGGCAGGCCCAGATCCCGAATCTTCCGCAATAAGCCATGTAGGGCGGCCTGGTCGATGACTGGCCCGGTGAGGCAAGTCATGCCGTTTTCTGCCAGGGTGATGGTGAAGCCTTCAAATTCTGCTTTCCACATGGGGCTGAAATGGCCTTCGATTCTGATTTGGTAGGTTGGTTGTTTCTTCATCATCTTCCTCTTTACTGCATGTCCTGTATCTGCACTTAGTCTATAAAATCAAAGGGTTCCAGTCGGCCACCGAAAGTTCTATTTGGGGGTGTATTGTGGTTCTAACGGCCGTTCTCCTGTTCGTGAAGCCGCCACAACGAAACTCGTAACCGCTAACATGATCGTCATCGGGCCAAACACGAATCGCTCAACGCTGCTTACCGAAGCAAAATTGCCCAGCGCATTCAGAACCATGTAGCCAGTAACTATCCAGGCCGACACGCGAATGAGGGTCGGCTGCGGTACACGACCTATCAACCCGGCCCGGTAGCGAATGATGTAGATAAACGCGCCCAAAATAACGGCCGCTACTACACTGGTCACCCGCAGGGAGGGGGTTAGTTCTGGCTGTCTTCCACCCCATAGGATTGAAATCGGGATGACACCAACGGCAACCAGCAGTTGCACAACCACGAAGACAAAAAAGAGAACTGACGCGATGTTGGCTGCATTTCGAACAAAATTGGGTTTTGCCAGGTAAGTCATGGGGTTTCTCCTTGATCACGCGTTTCTTTTGCCAAACGCCGTGTCTAAATAATGGAGCCGCCGCCGCTTGCGCTCACTTTCAGCGGGTTAGGCTGGTGAATGTTTAACTGTCCCTAGTTTAGGAAATGGGAGCGAACTTGTCGGTCACCGAAAGTTCTATTTGGGGGTGTATTTAGGTTCTATTTTGGAGACCATTTCAAACCGAGGGAAAATATACCTTTCACATGACAATTAGGTGCGTTACCTATAAGCAAGCATAACGACACTGCCTCTAATTATCACAGTTGGCTGCGTTTGCCCCCGATTTGAACTGGTTTCGTCAAGGTAGTAGGCAACAGCCGTAACCCGGCACCCGAAATGATTCAGGGCGTAAATAGTTTCCAATGCCCTTCAGAGATAACTTCGACGGTGCCATCAACCACTACAATAGCCCTCTCGTTATCCATCGCGTACCCTGGTGCCTGTATACCGGCCGCCCATCTTTCGGCGTTGGACAGGGTGTTATCCGGCAGCATCTCGTGACCGAGGTGCGGAAAAATGGCAAAATAACCAGCCCCAGCGTTTCATCGCCGCCGGAGAGCGGCGTCCAACCGACAAATTCCTGGCCGATGCGGGGGGCCATCACCATACTTCCAGCGCTTAATCCCACCCAAACCAGCTCGCGCAACGACGACAAAAGGTCTGCCAGGCCGGACAGGCGCATCCAGTAGACCAGATACAACGGATCGCCACCGTTCACCAGCAGCACGTCTGCTTCCTGAACCCAAGAGACCCAGCGCTCTTTGTCGATACTGGGCAGGGCGGTGAGTTCCAAAATGCCCACGGAGTTCCACCCCAGTTCGACCATGGGCGTATCCGTTTCCTGGCCGCTAATGAACTGCCAGGCGATAACCGGGCTGACCAGGCGATGCCCGTACGACGCATTGGGTATGCAGAGAGCGTTGCATTCGGCAATCGGTTTGCCCAGAAGGTCGAGCAAAGCGTTGTAGATGCTTGCATTTTTGATACCTGCAGAAGTGAGCAGAAATCTCATTGGACTTCTCCTTGCATCTCTATTAAAAACGGCCGCTTGCAACGGCGCTCGCTCGCTCATAATTCACGACAATGACGCCTTGCGGTGTCACTTCACTTTCTGTCACCTGGAACGTCACCGGGATGGTGCCCCCAGCAAACAGCCGCTTGCCCCTGCCCAACGTTGTTGGGTACAGCATCAGCCAAAAGCTATCCACCAAATCATGCTGGATAAGCGTCTGCAGCAAGTTGCCGCTGCCCCAAACGTGCAAATCTGGCCCTGGCTGCTGCTTGATTTGGGTGACTTGCCCGACAATATCCCCATTAATAAACACAGACGGCTGCCAGTCGCTAACTGTGCGGGTATTCGAGGCGACAAACTTGGTTGCCGTGTTAACGCCTGGCCAAATATCCCCATGCTCCGGCCAGTAAGGTTCCCAAATTTCAAAGGTTTTGCGCCCCAGCAGCAAGTCGAACGGCCGATCCATCTGCCGCCTCAAAAGTGTGCCCAGTACCGCATCTGAATATGGCGCTACCCACCCGCCAAGCGTGAAGCCGCCGCTGGTATCTTCTTCTGGCCCGCCGGGAGCCTGGATGACGCCATCCAACGAGAGATGTTCAAGCACAACAATTTTTCTCATCGCCAAGCTCCTTTAAACCCACGCATTACTGCCGCAAAATCTTGTCTATCGCCTTGCCTTGGGCCAGTTCATCAACCAGCTTATCCAGATAGCGGATTTTTTGCATGAGTGGGTCTTCAATTTCTTCCACGCGCACGCCACACACCACACCCTTGATGAGCAAACGATTGGGATGCATGGCAGGAGCCTGATCAAAAAAGGTTTCGAAATCGTTTTTCTGTTCGATTTGCTCCTGTAAACCGGCCTCGTCGTAGCCCGTCAGCCAGCAAATAATCTGGTCAACTTCCTCTTTTGTCCGGTTTTTACGCTCCGCTTTTTGCACGTACAGCGGGTAAACACCCGCAAAAGGCATCGTAGAGATTCGATGTTTTGCCATTGTGGTTCCTCCGATTGGGTTAAGGCTAAATCTCCACCCCTGGCAGGCCAGCCACGCCCAACAGCAGTGACAGCTCCCCGGCGTGGGGCAGGTCGTGGTCGAGCAGCCCCCAAATTGTCTGCACGATCCGGGTCTTTTCTACGGCAAGATCGCCGGTGGGGGAGCCGCTCATCAGGCAGTCGGTGATGTAGCGCCAGGTCAGGTCCAGCCCCTGCACAATTTCGACGGCCGTTCGCGGCTGATCATCGTCGTCATCCCAACGGTGCAACGGAACCAACTCTGCCGCCCGCTCGCCCAGCGTATGGTGCAGATGCAGGGCGCGGCCAAAGACAATATGCTCGGCGATTTCGCCTGGCGTACGCAGGCCGGGCAGCAGCCGCTTCTGCAGCTGCTCTTCGGTAAGCGGGGAGACGGCGCGTTTGAGGGCGTCTTGATAATCTTGCCAACTGACAAAAACACGTGCTTCTGCTATGGTAGCTCTTTTCATCTTTTTCTCCTTTCCACTTTTGCGCTCGTGAAATTTTGGGTATCTCCTATCGAACCACACCAGCTATGTCAGGTGGATACTGAACGCTTTTTTTCAGTCACTAATCAAGCCCTGTTCCATCGCCAGCCGCACGGTTTGCGTGCGGTTGGTCGTGCCGAGTTTGCGAAAAAGATTGGTGACATGAAAGCGCACGGTAGACTCGCCGATACACAGCTTTTCGGCAATATCGGCGTTTTTTAAGCCTTCAGCCATCAGTTGCAGCACCTCTTTTTCGCGCGCGGTTAGCTCTTCCTCAAAAACTTCAGGAGTTCTGGCGCTCAACAGCGCTTGCAGGGCTGTGGCTGTCAGGGTGGTATGCCCGGCATAGGCGTCACGAATGACATCCGTGATAATTTCCATTGAAGCGTTTTTGAGCACGTAGCTAATGGCTCCCGCCTGCAATACTTCTTGCACCAGTTCCTTATCGTCGAAACTGGTCAGGG
>Ga0209607_1004418_pt1 | contig 10436 bp, 6 predicted proteins | sample AD_UKC117_MetaG_FD_184413 | JGI IMG/M metagenome (GOLD analysis project Ga0209607, IMG submission 184413) | Active sludge microbial communities of municipal wastewater-treating anaerobic digesters from Hong Kong - AD_UKC117_MetaG (SPAdes)... | ecosystem: Engineered > Bioreactor > Anaerobic >... | reverse complement strand
GCCGGAATAGCCGCGGTCTTTGATTTCGCGCCACAGTCGGCTGCCAGTCAGACCCGGAAAGGTCGCCAGTCGTTCCCGCAAGTAGGAGACGAACGGCTCGACGACGCTCGGCGTCGCCGGTCGCGCCTTGTAGGCCGGCGGCTCCAGCCCCTTCTTGATGTAACCGCGGACGGTCTTTCGATCGATGCCCAGCTGCCGGGCGATGGCCGACACCGAAAGGCCCTGACGATGCAAATCCAGGATCATGACGAGTTCCCCAAGTTTGATCACCGCGCCCTCCCTCCCGCCAACGGGAGCAGCATCGGTGAGTCGGTCGGCCGCCGGGCCTTCCGGGGCATGCCCCGGAAGGCCCGGCGTCACGAAAACTGGGGAATTTTCAAATGTCATAAGTGGGGAGAATTACGCCGCCACTGACAGCCATCTGCTCGAAGTCATCGAGACGCTCGAAGCGAAGGGCGCGCATTTTCGGTCTCTGAGGGACCCGATCGACACCTCGACGCCCCAAGGCATGTTCTCGCTGCAGGTGCTCGGCGCCGTCGCCCAGCTCGAGCGCGCGCTGATCTCCGAACGCACCAAGGCCGGCGTCGCCGCCGCCAAGGCGCGGGGCAGGAGGCCAGGCAACCCAGGCCTGCGCGACGGCAACCCAGCCGCCATCAAGAAGATCGCCGCCGCCCGGGACAAAGCCTTCACCGACGAGGTCCTCGCCGGCATGGACGCCTGGCTGCCAACAGTTCGCCAAATGCGACCGCTCTCGCCGTGGGACGACGTCGTGCGCGTCCTCAACCAGAAGCCCGGACAAGATTGGACGCCAGAGCGGCTACGGCGGGCCGTAAAACGGGCTGTTCGGGAAAAAGTCGCCGACCCCGTACTACTCCAGACCGCCCCGCGCAGCTTGCCGGACGACAGGCTCATGATGCTCGTCGCCGGCATATCGATCGCCAATCCAGACCTCACCATCCGCGCCATCGCGTCCCAGCTCGAACAGATGCGCGAACGCACGCCGCGCGGCAGCACGAAGTGGTCCCCATCCTCAGCCCAGCATCTTCTGGACCAAGCTCGGAAGCTAGGCTTCACTCCCGCCGATACCGACGGTTCACCGGTTCGCCCGTGACGCCCTTTTTGTTTCAGCCGACCCAATCGGTTATCAGAAGGGTCTGCCCCGCGCGTGCGGGGATCAACCGGCGGCCTGAGGCCGAGCGGTAGATGAAAGAACGTCTGCCCCGCGCGTGCGGGGATCAACCGAAGAGCACTACATCGGCTCGTCGGTCCGTCACGCCACGGTTGAGATTCGTCGCAAAGCCTTATCGGCACATCACGCCGTCCTCCGCACCTGTCCGAGCTCTTACATGTCCCTCGCCATCACCGCCCCTGCCATCCTGAAGATCGGTCCCAGCCTCCCAAGCCTCGTATCACAGTTGCGCCGCTTCCTCGCCCGCGAACTGCTCTATCGCGGCGAGCGCCGTCGCATCCGCTCCTGGAGCGACATCATCGAGGCCTCTTGTGCGATCGCCGGCGGCCCGATCGACGTCCAGGTTCCCGCCGCCGCCCGCACCATCGAAGCCAAGCGCCGCGGCATCCATGCCGTTGCCCTCCAGTTCGACGACGCCGGCCTCCTGACGCTTGCCCGCGCAATCGCGATCTCCGCTAACGGCATCCCCATAACCGTCCTGGCTTCGACGAATGACGATCTGAAGGCGCTCGACCGCTCCCGGTCCATCTTGTTCATCCCCACGCAAGGCGCTGCCGAATGGACCGCGGCGCTCCATGCATTTTCGCCGCGCGCAATCGTTCATCCCGCCGACCCGGCCGTGCTCGATCTCGTGATCGCCAGCCCGTTCTCTTCCGTGCGCCTGCGACTCGTCTCCGGGGCGCTCATCAGCTTCGGACTCGATGACGAATATGAAGTCTCCGACACGGATATTCGGCCTCTTCCAACGGAAAACCTGCGCTCGCTCGCGGCCCTGGCCATCCAGAAAGGCTGGCCCGACCCCTTCGTCCAGATGCACGCTCCACCGGACACGACCCTGTCCCAGCTGGGACAGGGCGCGATCTCCGTTGGTTTCGTCTTCGGGACCGCGATCCTCCTCAAATCCGAGAAACCGGTTGCCGACTTCGTCGCCGCCCTGCCCGACCCGGTTCGCGCGTATTTCACAACCCTGACCGCCGACGCCGGCCTCAAGAGGGTGCTCGAGCGCGCGCCGATCGACGTCCTGTGGCGCGCCCTCCTCCTCATCGCCGACGCATCTCTGGACGACGTCGCCGTCATCACGCAGGCCATGACTACCGTCCCATTCGCGAAAGCTGCGCTCGCCGCAACCGTCGCTTCCTGCCTCACGAACTACGCTCTCTCGCCCATGCGCTTGTTCGACGAAAAGACCTCCGAACAGCAGGATGTGCAGAACGCGTTCGACCGCTTCCGCAGCTCCATCGTCGCGCGCATGCCGATCCGGCCGGCGATCGCGGAGCTCATTCAATTCATCCGCCGCGCCTGGATGCGGCGCGCGCCACCGCCATTGCGCGCGGCGACCATCCGATCGCTGATGGATGTCCGTGCCCTGCCCGATCTGAACCAGATCGCCCTGCTCGACGCGTGCCACCGGACGTTTCCGAAAGCGCCACGGCTTTCGTTCAACGATGTGGAGCGCTTCACCGAGGCGCTGAACGAACTCGAACTCTCGTTCCCCTCCTACGATGCTACCCTGCCGCCGCTCTTCGCGGCGCTCGCTCCGCATTTCCGCTCCGAAGCGACAGGCCTCTCGACCAGCGAGGCGCGTGACCTCGCAGATTTCATCAATTGGGCTGTCGACTGGATCCGCGTCCTCGCCAGCACAAACCCGGTCCCGCACGACATCATCGCCGACGACGCCCGCCGCAATGCGGCCTTTTCCATCCTGCTCGCCCCCGCGATGACGACCGAGCGGCTTCGCGCCGTCTCCCGTCGCTGGCACGATGCCATCGACCGCTTCGAGACCGAGACCTACGACTTCGAAGCCGGCTGCGAAGCCTTTCGCGACCTCCTGCCCAACGACGCATTTCCACATTTCCTGCGCGGCCCGGCGACGGTCTCCTTTGACGGCGTCGACGCAACCGTAACGCCCCTCGTCTCCAATGAGGCGCTCCTCGAGGAAGGCACCGAGATGCGCCACTGCGTCGGCACGTTCCGCTGCGCGGCCGCCCGCGGCTACAGCCTCATCGTCTCGATCAAATCGGCCGATGCGCGCTCGACTGCCGAATACCGCGCGACCGATAAAGGCTACGCCCTCATCAACCACCGCACCTTCAACAACGAAGAGCCGACGCCTCTCCATCGCGAGATCGCGGCCTCGCTCGAGCGCGTGGCTCTCGAGGCACCCTACGCCAGGGCTCAGCACCCTCGCCTCCTCGCCATGTCCAAGATCGAACACGGCTGGCCTTGGAACTTCATGACGGCGGCCGAACTTGCCGATTATCGCGACATCGCATTCTGCCAGCTCGCCACGTTCCTCATGCCGTCCGAGCGCAAGATGACCTGGCAGGACTGGATCGCGACCATGCTGCCCCTGCACGAACAGCGCTTCGGCGGCGACAATTTCTCGCTGCCGGACTCGCCGATTTCAGTTTCCCTCCTCGGCCTTCTTCGCCGAAGCGCATCGACCGGCATGTTCGACTGACTTAGATTCACAGGGGTGTCCCACCTGGGACACCCCTGCCATCAGCCCTTCGCCGCAATCCCGAATCGAGATCCATCGAACAGGTGTCCCAGCTGGGACACCCGACATTTGCCCTCCATGGAGCGGCTCATGATCGGCATCAGCACGGCCCTTGCCGTCACCGTTCACCGAAAAATGCGGCTGGCCTCGCCCTCGTGATGCCCACAGATCCGACGATTTCGGCATGAACTCGTATTGGCGCCGACGTTCGACGCTCCCGGGCATTCTCGAGGGTGTCCCAGTTGGGACACCCCCGCCCGACTGCACAACGACCCGCCTCTTGAAGGTCGAAACGCAGACGTCAACGCTCGGCGCCTCACGCTGTTCGTTTCCTCGATCTCGCCGACAGCAACGCCATCAACATCGGGCCGACCGAGAATTCTCCGGCCTCGGCCTTCCGGGACAGCTCCCGCAGGTAACCGCCGGCGCTGTTGATCGCTTCGCCCTTCTGCAGGATGCAGCCGAGCACGATCGCCGCATAGACCTCGCCCATTGCCGACTGCGCGTCCTCCCACGCGCTCGGACTGATGCCGATCAGCGGCCGAACGACGTTCGCCGTCGCCAAGAAATCACGCCAGCTCGAAATCCCGCCCTTCGCGTAATCGATCAGGTCCGGACATGCTTCGAGCACCATCCGCAACGGGTATGCTCCTTCAGATTTCGGTTTTCGTTCTGGAGCCCTCGGGCGCTCGACCAGAGGCTCGGGCGCCGCGCCCCGGCCTTCTCGAAGGCTCGGTTCAAAATCAGGAAGGGGGTTTGGGTTTGAATTCTGTTTGTGCCGCTCATTCTGGGACTCATTGACGCTCAGAATCTCAGAATCGATCCGCTCGTCGAACACCCGAGCAATCTGCGTCGCCAAATTCGCCAGCTCGTCCGCCAGGCTCTCCAGAACGCCTCTGGGGGCGCTCCGCGGGATGCGCGAAGCAATCGAGCGGAAGAGGGCGTGCACCTCGACCCAGTCGCTCGGCAGCCCGCTCTCGAGGCCGATCCGCACACCTTCATCCATGCCCGTCTCGATCAGCCGGACGATGTCGCGGCGGCACAGCGTGATCTTCTCGCGCGCAAGTCTCAGCCCCAGCTGCTCGACGCGAATCTCCTCGGCGATCGCCTCGATCTCTTCGGCGCGCGCCACCAGCGGTCCGAGGTCGAACCCGAACGCCGTCTCAATCTCGCCGTCGCGCCCCTTGCGCGCGAACCGCTTTCCGTTCGGGCTATCGCGCCTGACGATCAGCCTGGCGTCGACCAACGCCGCCAGATGACGCCGCAAGGTCGCATACGGCATGCCCTTGGCGCGCAGCGACAACTGTTCGTTCGACGGGAAGACGATCAGGTTCTCGCCCATCAACACCGTTTCCGGATGGAACGAGAGCAGGGCGTCGAGAACACTCAACGCCCGCTCGCTCACGCCGAGCTGCCGGCCGCCCAAGCAAATCGCCCGGAACAGGTTCCACTTATGCACAGCCTTTTCCGGCGGCCGCTCGTCCGCCATTTTCTGCGCCGCCATATGGGCGAACGTCAGCGATCGGCCGCCATGGGCCGCCATCGGCATTCTCTGGGTCATTCAGCCTCGCTATCCGAGGCAAAAGAGCGCCGCCCTTACGTCGTCGCGCGCCTGCCGACGCCACCTGCAGGCAAAGCACTTCCGTTCGCCAACTCTATCGAATTGGCGTTTCTTCTTGACGGATTTGCGGGAGCATGATTCTCTGCAGTTGCAACACAACAGAGGGCTCTCGGACGCACCGTCGTTCGGGGGCCTTTTCTTTTGCGCCGTTCCTTTCGCAGTTCGAGATCGATCGCAGGGTGTCCCACCTGGGACACCCGGGCTCACGCCAGGACGCAACTCTCGCTACAGACCACGGACATCGCTCCGCCTCAACGAGCGGTGCATCTGACCAACTCGCGCGCGGCGCGGGCAGGGCAGGGCGCTGTTACGCGCCCTTCCGCCATTCCTCACGCAGCTGAACCAGCCTTTCGGCAAGCCATTCCGCGAACGGACGTCCGTCCGCCCTGAACGACGCGCTCTCTTCCCGGCCGAACCGCATGCGCGCTTCGCCGGACCGCAAGACCTCGAAGCGCGCAACACGCCCGCCTTCGCCATCAACGATCTCGCGACTCTCGCTGCGCGGCGCACCTGCCTTCAACTCGGCATCACGCTCGCCGATCGCCGCCGCCACCGCATCGAGCCGCGCCGGACCTTCCCATGTCCCAAACGGGGCATCGGCCACGACGCCCCGCCATACCCGTTCGACTTCCTTCGCGCCGCGCGCTTCGACCGCCTCCGCATGCAGTCGACGAAGAGCCGCCCATCTCGGTTCTCCAAGTTCGGGCGCACGGCCGACTGCCATGATCAGATCGAGCGGCAGATCGCGCGCGACGCCGATCATGGTGACGACATGCGTGCGGCCTGTTCCGAGTGCGACGCCGATCGCCTTCATCCCCATTCCTGCATCGTTCAGGCGCAGCGCGAAGACTGCCCGCTCGATCCACGTCAGGTTCCGGCGCTCGTTATTCTCGACGCCCTGCGCAACGAACGCTTCCTCGTCCGCCATCTCCACGATGACGGCCCGCACCGGCCGTCCAAGCACACGACACGCGGCCGTTCTGCGATGACCGTAGATCGTCAGATACCGACCTTCGATCGCCGGATTCGGCCGGAGCAGAGCAGGGACCTTCTGTCCCGACCGCATGCTTTCGACGAACGCCTCGTCTTCCGCCGGCGTCGACGGGAAACGATCCCTGACCGGCGAAGGATCGATCAGATCGGGCAACACCTCAACGACGCGATCACCGGACCGCAGCAGCAGATCCAGCTCTTCGGCCTTCTTCCGATATTCCTCGGCGTTGCTCATCCGGTCGCGCGCGCCGGCGACGACCTCGTTCATGCGCTTGGCAGGACCGAGATTCGGCGCGACCGCGCCCATCCGCCGCGCCACAGCCGACAGGGATTCCACCTGAACGTCAGCCTCGTCGGCCGAGCGCGCCAAGATCTTGTCGAACATGCCCTTCCGGCTCATGTGCGCCCCCATGCCTTGCGGATCAGACCTTCAATCTCGCCATTGACCGCATCGATACTCTCGACAGCGCGGTCATAGGTCGCACGGTTAAACGCACTGCGGTCGACCTCGTAAACCGTCTGGTTTGTCAAGCCGGCATCGCTGATCGCCGTCGATTTCAGGGCAGGGTGGTTCAGGACATAGGGTCCGAACTGGGACCGCAGCAATGCGACCATGTCGTTTTGCGGCCCGTCGTTCGGCTCATAGCGCGTCACGAGATAGCGCATCCAGTCGTACGTCGTATCCTCGCCGCCGAGCCCTTCCGCGATCGCATCCAGAAAGTCGCAGGTCATCGTCAGAAAATGCTGCATCGACATCACGTCGATGAACTGCGGATGGATCGTGATCACCGCCGCCGTCGCCGCCGCCAGCGCCGACAAGGTCAGGAACCCGAGGTTCGGCGGGCAGTCGATCACCACGACGTCGTAATCGGATTCCACCGACCCTATCGCTTCCTGGACCCGATCGAATACCAGGCCGCTCTTGTCCTTCATCATCTTGCGCGGCACTTCGTGCTCGAACTCCATGATTTCGAGACCGCCCGGCGCGAGCTTCAGATTCGGCAAGTACGTCGGCCGTACGATCTCGGACATCGGCCGCCGCTCGTCGAACAACCGGATCGCCCCATACATCGTGTCGGCTTCACCAATATCGATCTCAGCCGACACGCCGAGCAGCGCCGTCAGGCTCGCCTGAGGATCGAGGTCGATCCCCAGCGTGCGATAGCCGCGCAACGCCAGATACTGCATCAGATGCGCGCTCGTGGTCGTCTTCGCCGATCCGCCCTTGAAGTTGACGAGAACGATCACCTGCAAATGATCGCCCTCGCGCCGGGCAGGGATGTATTTTCCCTTCACCCGGGAGCCTGCCTCCAAACGTCGACGAAGCTCGCCCAGGTCCTCGACCGTGTAGCTCCTGCGCGACTTCTCCTGCGATCCGATCCCGTTCTCGCGCGCGAACTCGCGCAGCGTGCTCTCCTGGATTCCGAGAAGCCTGGCGACCTCGGCCGGCCCCATCGTGCGAAAGCCCTTCGCGGCTGCCGGCGCCAGCACCTGCTCCAGATGAGCTGCGAGCGTCCCGCCGAGTTTCCTGCTGTGAGCCCTGATCACCGCACGCAGCGGCATCGCCTCTGGCTCCGCACGCTGCACGACGCGCCTTGCCGCTACACCCGCTCCCATCGTCGCCTCCGACCGCCGCCGTCGAAAAAATCCGACGTCGTCAGAGGTGATGCGATTCGGCAGGAGCGACAAGGAAAAAATGGTTAACGAGACCTTGCCAAGTCGCGCGTCCTTCACTACCGCGCCGCCTGCTTCGCCAATAGTTAGCTTACATTTTCAAAAGATAGCTTACCTAAACGCTGCCGCGCCTTCCGTCTTCGGCATCATGATGCGCAACGCCGCGGCACTCAATCCCGGCAACGGGGCAGGGGGCTTGCTTGCCACCTGACGGCGGCGCGCATGCAGGCTGGCCATCACCATCCGATTGATCGACATCTCGCCGGCCGCATTCTTCCGCGACAGCCGCCGCAAATATCCCCCTGCGCTGCGGATCGCGCTACCGCGCTGCAGGATGTACGCGATCGCCGCCGCCGCCCCACAATCGCCGAGTGACGAACGCGCCTCCTTCCATCCCCCGGGGCTCACACCCAAAAGCCCTGACACGAGATTGGCTGTCGCGACGAGATCGTTCCAATCCCTTACGCCGTGCTTCGCATATTCCACAATATCGGGGCAAGCCTCGATCACCTGCCTCACCGTGAAGGCGTCCTCTGCCGAGGACGCCTTGTGGCCACCTGGAACCTCTTTGCCCTCCTGACCCTTCATTCCTTCCCGAAGGACTGATTCATCTTCATCTTTGCTTTCTGGATTTGAACTCTCTATGTGGCGCCCATTGCAGGCGCCAATGGCGCCCATTTCGGCGGTTTTCGCCTGCCGGCGAAGCAGGACGAACGCCTCTCCGGCGAGCTTCGTCAGCTCGCCTGCGATCGCTTCCAGTGTCTCGCGGCACCGCCGCCGCGGGATCCGGTCGACCACGGCCCGGAACTGCTCATGAAGAGCAACCAAGGCGCTCCGCGCGCTTTCGTCGCCTCGCGCCGCGAGCTCGAATTCGGCAGCCGCAAGCGTCTTCGCAATGTCGCGCCGGCAGACCGTAATGCGCTCGCGGGCATAGTCGATCGCCCGTTGGGCCGCGCGCGCCTCGGCCGCCAGCGCCTCGATCTCATCCGACCGCGCCACAAACGGCGCGAGATCGAAGCCGAAGGCCGTCTCGATCTCGCCGGCGGCGTCCTTGCGCGCATAGCGCTTGCCGTTCGGGCTATCGCGGCGAACGACCAGGCCGGCGTCGACGAGCGCCGCCAGGTGCCGACGCAACGTCGAGCCCGGCATGCCTTTGGCCCGCAGGCTCAGCGCCTCGTTCGACGGAAACACCACGAGCGCGCCGCCCATCAGCGCCGTCTCCGGATGGAACGAGAGCAGGGCGTCCAGAACCATCAGCGCCCGCTCGCTCAGGCCAAGCGCTACGCGCGCCGCGCAGGCCGCATGCAGAAGGTTCCACTTATGCACTGGCTTACCCGCTGGAGCGGCTTCCACTAGGCTCAAGCTCGCCAGCTGGCCGATCGCCAGTGGCCGCCGCCCAAAGGGCGTCGTCGGTTTGTAGATTTCCATTTTTCCGTTGCCTTCGTTCAGGCAAAAGAAATCCGCTCGCCGAATCGACGATCACACTTGACGGTGAATTCGGAACATGGGAAAGTCACCTTGGATTTGGCTTGGTCTGTCTTCAGACTCTAGCTGGTGACTTTCCAGGCTCTCGAACTCGCTTCGGGGGCCTTTTTCTTTTGCGCCTCAATGACATTCGACGCGTAGCCAGACGGCTCGCGCATCGCCTCATCGCTGTTCTGTCAGTCCACCCCCGTATCCACGGCCCCGCCCGCCTGCGCCTTCGGCGTCATCGGGCTTTCAACGTCCGCACGTTCTTCCGTAAACGGAACTTCCCGCATCCAACCGCGGCGCCGGGCGTTCCACAAAATCGAGTCTGCCGAGAGTCCTGCCTGCGCGCAAGCGCCCAGGCCCCTCACATTCTTCTTTCAACCTATAGTGTTACGCCGCCATCCGACCCCCAAAAAATCCCAGACACATTTTTCCGTCACCCGCTCATCCGCAGCACGGAAAAATCCAATTTAACCGCCCGCGACTTCCAATCCCGCTTTGCAAGTCGCGCATTTTTGATATTTCCAATCGCTTCAAATTGAGCGTACTGCCAAGTTTATCGTTTACCGTCAGTAGCTTGAGCGTCCACTTGCACTTGCATGGTCGCGTCACTACGTCCTATAGCACGCACGTGCTATTGTTTTTTCGCCCCATGACCTTATCGCCCGCTCTCCGCTCAACCCCCGTTCCTGCGTTCCGGCCCATGAATGACGAAAATCCCGCCACCGAACCAATCCAGCCGCTCGACTATCGTCTTTGGGCGGAAGCCGTGGCCGCCAAGCCCACCGGCGTCGTCACCGACGACGACATGCGTGCCTGGATCGAGGGCCCGGTGCGCCGGTTTTTCCCGCACAAGCGGTTCATGACCGGCTACGCCGAATTCACCGTGACCGGCATCAAGGTCCGAAAGCGCATCTCGAGCGGATACAAGCCCGAATGGCTCGAGCGACTGGCCCCCGTCTTCAATCCGATGGAGCAGAACTGCTTCA